>Ga0184629_10000087_pt1 | contig 35869 bp, 31 predicted proteins | sample PLM4_32_b1_FD_133158 | JGI IMG/M metagenome (GOLD analysis project Ga0184629, IMG submission 133158) | Groundwater sediment microbial communities from an aquifer in East River, Colorado, USA - PLM4_32_b1 | ecosystem: Environmental > Terrestrial > Soil > Riparian zone | place: USA: East River...
ATTGGCATCTTCGTTATTTTTAATTGGAATCTGTGCTGCCATTCCGCCTATTGCATGTATATTTCGTTTGTGACATCTTTGAATTACCAATTGGGAATAAGCACTCATAAAAGGCGAAGTCATGGTTACTTGATCACGGTTTGGAACGATGTAGCTTTTGTTTTTTCTCAATTTTTTGATGTAAGAAAAAATGTAATCCCATCTACCACAGTTCAATCCTACGATATGATCTCTTAATTCGAAGATGATTTCATCCAACTGAAAACTGGCTGTAATTGTTTCAATTAATACTGTTGCTTTGAAAGTACCGTTTTGTTCTCCTAGATATTCTTGTGCAAATTCAAAAACTTCATTCCACCATCTTGCTTCTAGATAGTGCTCCAATTTTGGTAAGTAGAAATAAGGAGCGGTTCCGTTTTTGGCTAATTGCTCGTGATTGTGAAAAGCATATAATCCAAAATCAATTAAAGAACCGGATGTTTCCTGATCGTCAATAAGAATGTTTTTCTCATTCAAATGCAAACCGCGAGGTCTTACTATTAAAACCGCTGTTTTTTCTTTTAGCTCGTATTTTTTATTTTTTATGGTGTCTTCAAGTGTTATGGTTTTATTCACGGCATCAATAAGATTTTGTTGGCCTTCCATCAAGTTACTCCACGTAGGCGAAGTGCTGTCCTCAAAATCGGCCATGAATGTATTGGCACCGGAATTGAGTGCATTGATTACCATTTTTCGATCCACCGGCCCTGTGATTTCTACTCTTCTATCTAATAAGTCTTTTGGTGTTGTTGCAGCTCTCCAATTGCATTCTCTAATGTTTCTAGTTTCTGGAGGAAAGCAAGGAAGTGCGCCAGCATCAAATATGACCTGTTGTTTTTTGCGGTCTTCTAATAACGAAAGTCTTCGGGGATTAAATTTTCGATGCAATTCGGTTAAGAATTCGATGGCTTCATCCGTTAATATTTCGGGATACTGCTGAGTCATTCCATTTGTTATTTGGAATTTTTTTTCGGTGGTTTCGGTTTGATTTTTCATGGTTGGTGCGTTTTTCTTTCACAAAACTACAAAAAGTTTTTATAAAATAAGCGAACGTACGCTAAAAATAAAAAAAATATTTTTTGTGGTTTTTATTTTTTTAGTTTATCTTTGATTTTATGAACGTAGAAAAGGAATATATCAAGCTAATTTTCGGGCTTAAACTCAAGCAGGCTCGAACAAATAAAGATTTGTCATTATTTGGCTTAGCCAAAATAACGGAACTCTCTAAGTCGTATTTGAACGAAATAGAAAAAGGGAAAAAATATCCCAAGACGGATAAAATTATTCTTTTGGCTGAGAAATTGGAGGTGTCGTACGACCACATGGTATCCTTAAAACTCGATAATAATCTCGCCCCGATTGGAGAAATATTAAAATCAGGAATTTTAAAAGAAATTCCATTGGAGCTTTTTGGAATTCAAGAAGCAGATTTAATCGATATAATCGCCAATGCTCCGGCGAAGGTCAATGCCTTTGTCAGTACGATTATCGAAATTGCGCAACATTATAATCTAACCAGAGAAAGTTTTTTTCTGGCCGCTTTGCGATCCTATCAAGAAGCGCATAATAATTACTTTGAAGATCTTGAAGATAAAGTATTGTTGTTCTGCAAAGCGTTTCGCATTAATATAGATGCAAATATCTCTATTGATGAATTGTCTGCGATATTAATTGAGGAATATGGATATACAATAGAGGAGATCGTTTTCTCGGAACAAGATGAGTTGGGGGATTTGCGTTCTATTTTTGTTCCAAAAAGTAAAACTTTATTACTTTCTATGGGAATTGATTCCTCTCAGAAGGCTTTTATTTTAGCCAAAGAGATAGCCTATAATTATCTTGAGATTACAGAACGGTTATATACTTTTAGTTGGATAAAATTTGATAATTTTGACCAAGTTCTCAATAATTTTTACGCCTCTTATTTTGCGGGAGCGCTTTTATTGCCAAGACAACGTTTGATCGATGAACTAAATTTATTCTTATCAAAAAGCAATCCAAAACCTCAAGAGATGATTCAATTGATGGGTAAATTTAATGTGTCTCCTGAATCATTTTACCAGCGTTTGACCAATATTTTACCGAAAGACTTTCAAATAAAAAATCTCTTTTTTCTTCGTTTATCCCACGAAATTGGGACCGACACTTATCAGATAAAAAAAGAATTACATATTACCAATCAGCAAGAGCCCCACGCTAATGAAATGAATGAACATTATTGTAGAAGATGGGTGTCCATAAAAACAATTGTGGAATCGATCAGACAAAAAAAGGTTCATTTTTTTGATGCTCAGATTTCTCGATATGAAAATAGTAACAATGAATATCTTGTTTTTTCATCGGCAACTCCAGATCCTTTCAAGAAAAATTGTTTAAGAAGTATTTCTGTTGGGATTTTGATAACCCCTTCCATTAAGAAAAAGTTCAAATTCATTGAAGGGGATTTGGTAAAAAAACAAATAGTAGGAGTTACTTGCGAGACTTGTTCGGTACAAAATTGTTTAGAAAGAGCTTCACCTCCAATTCATTTGAATCAAAAACTTAGAAATGAAAAAACAGATGCCACTGTTCAAAAATATATGGCTAAATATAGCTGATTTTATTGCAGATTTGCATTTTTAAATTGAATCCAAAAATTCTAAGTACATGAGAAATTATTTATTAGGGTCATTAATGATCTTCACTTTTTTAACTTCTTGCTCAAAAGATGAGACAGTCGAAAAAACAAAACCTTATTTAATTGTAAAATTCAAATTCGATCCCAATCAAGAGCGATTGAATAACCTAGGTAAAGTTGCGGTAATGCCAGCAGGAAATGATGGGCAATCTCCTTTATTTGCAAAAATTTCATCTCATTATATTGAGCTGGCTCCCAATGCCAATACGCTATTGGGGAGTGGCGCTGTTTTGTACCATGCGCCTGAAACAATGATAGGTGGTGCAAAAGCAATTGATTTTAAACAGGCCAAAGTAGTCCATGAGGGAGAAGATTTTTTAAAAATACCGCTTTCTGAATTGACAAAAGGGAGCTACGAGTGGATTAGAGTTTCATTATCGTTTCAGGAATTTGACATCAAAATTAGAGAGTCTGGATTAGATTTTACCGGAACTGTTGCCAGTTTTGTTGGATTTAATACCTATGTCACGGACTTTGTTTTAGGGAGCGTTCCTTTTGCAGTAAATGAAAATAAATCGCAAGGATATTGGGCATTGAGTATTGTAGGAAAAGGGTTTTCTGGTCAAGCACCTGCAGGAGCTACCACAGTGCCTAATCCTATAGCTTCTACTTCACCAATTCCCGCTGGATCCTGTGTAGTTACTGGGAAATTTGCTTCAAATTTGGTTATAACAGGAAATGAAACACAAGATATTGTAGTTACATTGTCGCTTTCTGTAAATAAAAGTTTTGAATGGAAGGAAGTCAACGTAGATGGTAAATATGAGCCATCTGCCGGCGAACAAGTCTTTGATATGGGACTTCGAGGACTGATTCCATCTTTCACAAAGTAAATCATAAAAAAAGAGGCTGAAATTATCAACCTCTTTTTTTTTATTCCACCCATTTGTAATAACGAGCTCCAATTAAATTAGGAATTTGGGTTTCTATTCGATCCAAAATCCATTCTTTTTTAGGTTCTTGAACGCTATTTTTTTGTTCCTTTTTATGTAATTTTTCATAAGTCGCAAAATCAATTTCAAAACTTTTTTCTAATGTTTCAAAAAGAGCAACATTGGTTAGAGCCGACTTCCATTCGGGTTGAATTGTTCCTTCAAATACTTTAGATTTGGAACCACTTCCATAAGCTAAGAAACCAAATTTGGCAGCGGTTATTTCTCTTTTCGTATCGTAAAAATGGGCCAAAGTAGAAAGTAAACCCATAAAAATAGAACCCGTATATAAGTTTCCGATTAAAGACGAAGCCAATTCTGCGGGTTGTAATTTTTCGGTAACAAATGTTTTGTAATCTTCCGATTTGCTGATTTCTTTTAATTTGTTTTGGTATTCTGAAGTGTTTTCTTCGCCACTCAAAATTGGAGTTGAAGCATCCAAAGCGTATATTTCAGATAGCATCCTGCGTCCTTGAAAAGCATAAGGCAAATGCATTACGATGCTTTCCCAATTATTATAGACGGTTTCGGGGCTGTTTTTTAATTTTTTGAACGAAAAATAAGCAGCTTTAGTCCTGTCCATATAGCATTGGTTTGAATATTGACCATCAAAAACAGGCTGGTCTTTGTGAATTTCTATTTCACTTTCCAAATTGTCAAACCAAGATTCATTGGTTTTATTTCCTGTAATTTCTTGTTTCGAAAGAGTTCTATATGGTTTAAAAAAGTCGAAAACTCCTTTTGTGCTGATTCCCCAATGATTTTCGAAAGCAATGATTCTTGGATTTGAAGTGATTAACATTGCCACTGCTCCGGCTCCTTGAGTGTATTCCCCAGTAGAATTTAAATCGTATTTCGCAAAATCAGTGGTAACAACAATTGCTGTTTTGGTTGGGTTTAATTTCACAAAGTCAACGCAGTTTTGCATAGCGTCAACGCCTCCGATACAAGCAAATGTAAAATCAACCACATCGCATTCTGATAATGAGTCCTCTCCAAATTTTTGTTCCATTAGAGCAATCAAGAAGGAACTTATGGGTTTTGAGTTGTCGATAGCGCTTTCGGTTCCAATATAGATTCGTGCAATTTCATTTAATTTGACATTATTGTCCTGAATTAATTTTGTTAAAGCATTCGCTCCAAAAACAACCGTATCTTGATGAAAATCAGGTAAAGTCATTTTGATTAAACCAAGTCCTTTTTCTAATTTTTCGGGTTCAATGTTTCGGGCTAAAGCCAATGATTTTATGGGTAAGTGTATTTTAGCAACATCAAAGGCTATAGCGTCAATTCCGATTTTCATTTCAATTTTTTTAAGAGACAAAATTAAAACTCCGCCATTGAATAACAATTTTTTATATACACAAAATAGAGCGTTTTTGTGTTTTTGTAAATATGCAAAGGAATTACTTGTAAATTCGTTTAATTGATAATTTTTTCGTCTTTTATTCGGTTTTCTTTATATAATTCACAAAATGTCGCTTTTGGCTTTATTTGAGTTATTCGTAATTAATCATCACGGTTTCAATAAATTGCCTGTTTTTTTTTAAATATTTGTCATTTTTTTACAAGAACACTTTAAAATGATTATAAATAACGCAGCAAAAATGGGTAAATGGTTGTGATTCTTTCCTAATTATCCTAAATTTGTTCGACTTTTTAAAAAAATAAAATATTCAAAACTTATGGCAAAATCTGCAATATTGAAGTCGTCAATAGCAAAAAAAGTGGCTATGGCGCTTTCAGGACTTTTTCTGATGTTGTTTCTAGCACAGCATTTTTTTATTAACATGACCTCCGTTTTTAGTTCGGACACTTTTAACTCGATTTCTCACTATATGGGAAATAATCCTCTAGTTCAATTCGTAATCCAGCCTATTTTAATTATAGGTGTTGTTTTTCATTTCATTATGGGTTTTGTTTTGGATTTAAAAAACCGTAGCGCTAGACCCATTTCTTACGCTAGTTATAATGGAGCGGCAAATGCTTCTTGGGCATCAAGGAATATGATTATTTCTGGATCTGTAATTTTGGCTTTTATTGGCTTGCATTTTTATGATTTCTGGATTCCGGAAATGGATTATAAATATGTTGCTGTAAATCCATTGGACGCAACAAGGTATTATCATGAATTAGCTGAAAAATTCGAAAGTCCTGTTCGTACTGGATTATATTGTTTGTCTTTCTTATTGTTGTCTCTTCATTTGTGGCATGGCTTCAGTTCTTCTTTTCAATCTGTTGGAGCGAATAGAGTTTCAAAAGCGAGCCAGGCATTTGGACATGCATTTGCAATTATAGTCCCTTTTGGTTTTATTTTCATTGCATTATTTCATCATTTCAATCATTAATATTCAATTATAATGGCATTAGACTCAAAAATTCCAAGTGGTTCTATTTCGGACAAATGGACAAATTATAAAGATCATATTAATTTAGTGAATCCAGCTAACAAGCGTAACTTAGATGTTATCATTGTTGGAACAGGATTGGCTGGAGGTTCTGCGGCAGCAACGTTGGCAGAATTAGGATATAACGTAAAAGCTTTTTGTTTTCAAGATTCACCTCGTCGTGCGCACTCTATTGCTGCACAAGGAGGAATCAACGCTGCAAAAAACTATCAAGGAGACGGGGATTCAACTTTCCGTTTGTTTTATGATACTGTAAAAGGAGGAGATTATCGTGCTCGTGAAGCAAATGTTCACCGTTTGGCTGAAGTTTCTGCAAATATTATTGATCAATGTGTGGCGCAAGGTGTTCCGTTGGCTCGTGAATATGGTGGTTTATTGGACAATCGTTCTTTTGGAGGTACGTTGGTTTCTCGTACTTTTTATGCAAAAGGACAAACGGGACAGCAATTATTATTAGGTGCTTATTCGGCAATGAATCGTCAGATAGGTCGTGGAAAAATTAAAATGTATAACCGTCACGAGATGCTAGATTTAGTAGTCGTAGATGGTAAAGCAAGAGGGATTATCGCTCGTAATTTGATTACTGGAGAAATCGAAAGACACTCAGCTCATGCTGTTGTTATTGCTTCTGGAGGTTACGGAAACGTATTTTTCCTTTCTACAAATGCCATGGGTAGTAATGCTACTGCGGCATGGAAAATTCACAAAAAAGGGGCGTTCTTCGCAAATCCTTGTTATACACAAATTCACCCAACATGTATTCCGGTTTCAGGAGATCATCAATCAAAATTGACATTGATGTCTGAATCTTTGCGTAATGATGGACGTATTTGGGTTCCTGCAAAACTAGAAGATGCAAAAGCTATTCGTGAAGGGAAAAAGAAACCAACAGATTTATCTGAAGCAGAAAGAGATTATTATTTAGAGAGAAGATACCCAGCTTTTGGAAATCTTGTTCCTCGTGATGTTGCTTCTCGTGCTGCAAAAGAACGTTGTGATGCAGGTTTTGGAGTTAACAAAACTGGAGAAGCTGTTTACTTAGACTTTGCTGCAGCGATTCAACGTTACGGTAAAGAACAGGTATATGTAAAAGGATTAGATGCAAATGATGCTAATCTAGTGATCAAATTAGGTACTGAAGTTGTTGCCAACAAATATGGCAACTTGTTCCAAATGTATGAGAAAATCGTTGACGAGAATCCTTATGGAACTCCTATGATGATTTATCCTGCGGTTCACTATACTATGGGTGGAACTTGGGTTGATTATAATTTACAAACTACTATTCCGGGTTGTTTCTCCATTGGAGAATCAAATTTCTCAGATCACGGAGCAAACAGACTTGGGGCTTCGGCTTTGATGCAAGGATTGGCTGATGGGTATTTTGTACTTCCTTACACTATTGGAGATTATCTGGCTCCAGATATTAAAATGGGAACAATTTCTACTGATTTGCCTGAATTCGTTGCCGCTGAAAAAGCAGTGAAAGATCAAATAGAGAAATTCATGAACAATAACGGATCACATTCTGTTGACTATTTTCATAAGAAATTAGGAAAAATTATGTGGGACAAAGTAGGTATGGCTCGTAATGCAAAAGGACTTAACGAAGCGATTGTAGAAATTGCTGCTCTTCGTGAAGAATTCTACAAAGACGTAAAAGTTCCTGGGACTGCCAATGGATTCAACCAAGAATTAGAAAAAGCGACTCGTGTTGCCGATTTCCTTGAACTGGGTGAATTATTCGCGAAAGATGCTTTGCATAGAAACGAATCTTGTGGAGGACATTTCCGTGAGGAATATCAAACCGAAGAAGGTGAAGCGCAACGTGATGATGAAAACTTTGCTTACGTAGCAGCTTGGGAATATACAGGAAAACCTAGCGATGCCGTTTTGCACAAAGAACCTTTGGTATTCGACAACGTGAAATTGGTACAACGTAGTTATAAATAGTATTTTGAGACAAGTCTTGATGCTTAATTCTTAATACTTAACACTTACAAAAATGAAACTTACACTAAAAATATGGCGTCAGAAAAACGCCCAAGATAAAGGTCAAATGGTTGATTATAAAATCGACGGTATTGAACCAGATATGTCTTTCCTTGAAATGCTTGATGTTTTCAATGAAGATTTAATTAATAAGGGTGGTGAACCAGTAGCTTTTGACCACGATTGTCGCGAAGGAATTTGCGGAATGTGTTCTCTATTTATCAACGGTGAAGCACACGGACCAGACAGAGCGGTTACTACTTGTCAGTTGCACATGCGTATGTTCAAAGACGGTGATACCATTACTATCGAACCGTTTAGAGCAGCTGCTTTCCCGGTAATAAAAGATTTAGTGGTAGACAGATCTTCTTTTGAGAGAATTCAACACGCAGGTGGATTTATTTCGGTGAACACTTCTGGAAATACAATTGATGCAAATACAATTCCAATTAACAAGAAAGATGCTGATGATGCTTTTGATGCAGCTGCTTGTATTGGTTGTGGTGCTTGTGTAGCTACTTGCAAAAACTCTTCGGCTATGTTGTTCGTTGCTGCAAAAGTATCACAATATGCACTTTTACCGCAAGGTAGAATTGAAGCTACAGACCGTGTATTGAATATGGTACACCAAATGGACGCTGAAGGTTTTGGTAACTGTACCAATACTGGAGCTTGCGAAATAGAATGTCCTAAAGGAATTTCTCTTGATAATATTGCTCGTATGAACAGAGAGTATTTATCTGCAAGCATGAAAGGATAGTTTAAAGACAATAAGTTTTATACCAAAAAACGCATTCATTGATTTGGATGCGTTTTTTGTTCCCAATCAAATTCTAAATCCGTTTGATCCGTGTCATCTGTGTGCCAAATTTCAGTAATTTTATACAATGAAATCGCCATGATTCCAAAATTACTAACAGGAATGAAAATGGCGATACTAGATTCCAATAAAAAGCAAATATTATCTTCGTATGAAAATCGCACTCATTCAATCGCAGTTGTTTTGGGAAAACCCAGAAAAAAACAGAAAAAAATTCGAAGAAAAAATCAATGCCATTTCCGAAAGTGTTGATTTAATTGTACTTCCCGAAATGTTTACCACAGGATTTACGATGCGACCAAACGAAGTTGCCGAAACCATGCAAGGAGAAACGGTCACGTGGTTGAAATCTTTGGCGAAAGCCAAAAAAGCGGCCATTACTGGAAGCTTAGTTCTCACTGAAAATGATAATTTCTATAACCGATTAGTCTTTGTTTTTCCGACAGGGGAAATTCAATTTTATGATAAAAAACATCTGTTTACTCTGGCTGGCGAGGACAAAGTCTATGCCGCTGGAAACCAAAAAATAGTAATTGAGTATCTAGGTTGGAAAATTTGTCCGTTGGTTTGTTATGATTTGCGATTCCCAGTTTTTTCTAGAAACACAGTCAATTATGATTTGCTTATTTATGTGGCGAGTTGGCCTAAAACACGCATAAATGCGTGGGACGCTTTGCTCAAGGCGCGTGCCATAGAAAACATGAGTTATGTAGTTGGAGTAAATAGAATAGGAGAGGATCATAACGGTTACCAATACAATGGACACTCGCAAGTTGTCGATTTCTTGGGGAATTATAAGCTGGAACCTATAGAGATCAAAGGTGTTTTTATAGTCGAATTAAATAAAGTTGATCTGCTCGCAACTAGAAAACAATTGGATTTTTTAAGCGATCAAGATGCTTTTGAACTAAAATAAACTATTTGATTTTGATTTACTTTTTTCGTTTTCTTTCGTCTTCGACTTTTTCTTTTTTGGTTCCGGGGTATATGGAATGCTCAAATCAAAAGGTTGGTTGACATCCCAATTTGTTCGGATATCGACTCCTTTGGAAAAATAAATTACTTCTTCGGCTTGTCGTTTTTCAAGATAACTTCCGGTGTCCCAATCCTTGTTTTTATTATCGTCATAAATGGCTCGAAGTGTATATATGCTTGGCTCCAGAAGATTAAATTCGAGTTCTGTTTTGCTTTCGGTATATTCACTTGCCGCAACAACATCCCCTTTTTCATTGGTTAGTTCGATAATCACGGGAAATCGCTTGACATTTTTAAGGCTCACCATAAGATTTCCGTAATCAGAATAATTTCTTGTGCTAGTACTAAAAGTCAAGGTGTCATTTATTTTTTCGAAAAAATCGGTAACGGCACCGGGTAAAAATTTCAAAGTGTATTTCTGGGCTTCCTCCTTTTTAAAATCAATAAAAACTTGTTGGGTGTAGTCATCATATGCTGTGGTAAATGCTACGGCAACCGAATCCTTATTGACTAATTTCATTTTAGAATTGTCAAAATGGATCAGCGGAGCGCTGGATTCCAACGTGAATCGTTCCCTAAAATTTAATGACCCGCTTTGAACTTCCTTAATAATCAAAGTATCATTTTTCTGCTTTTTTATTTTAAAAGTAAAGTCTTTTTGGTATTTGTCTTTTGCAATGTTCAACGATAATGAATCTGCTTTTAGTGGTTTGAACCAAACTTGTAAAGAGTCTTTTTTGATCAATTTTGTAACAATCGTCTGCAAGACTTCATTGTTGTTTTTCAAGGTAATTTTTGGTCTTTCTCCACCGCTGTTCGGTTTGCCTTCGTACCCCAAAAGCAAGCGATTTCCGGAAGCTTGACTCGGTTTGAAGGCTTTAAAAGGCAGTGTTTCCTTGAATAATTCCAATTCAAAAACCGTGTCATTAGGGATGGTCACTATATTTTTACAAAACCCAATTCTGTCTGATTTTGGGTTAAATACATTATTGTTATTCTGGTCTTTCAAAGCGATTAGGTGGTATTTTCCAGCTTTCAAATTCTCCAATCGAAACGTCTTCAAACTATCCAAGGTGTTGGTAATATAGCGAGGAGTCTCCTTATAAACTGTAGAATCATTAAATTTTTCATTGGCTTCATAAAGCATAATCGAAACAAAAGATTCAACATCCTTATTATAGGCATCTTTTACCCTTCCGCCCAATGCCAAAGAATCGATATAATCTCCCGTAGAAAACACATATTTAAACTGGTTGTACGGATTCCCCTCATTATTGTCGGCGATACTTTGCCCAAAATTAAGGCTATACGTCGTATTGGGTTGCAAAGTGTCTTTTATGGTAATCGTCAATACTTTCGTTGGCGTTGTAGGGATTATCAGCGGTTCGTTCTTCATTGGAGGCGAAATAATCAATTGCTTATTTAGGTTTTTAAGCTTTATATTTTCGTCAAAAGTGAGTTTTATTTTGTCCCCTTTAAATTTAGTCGAGTAATTTTCAGGGAAACTATATTTCAATGTTGGCGCAATGGTATCCTTTGCACCGCCTGTAATTGAGCCCCTTTTGGCGCAACTCACGCAAAGAATCAACAGTAAAAGAGCAATATATTTAAAATTGTTTTTCAACATAATAAGCTAAAATTAGATTCTACAAAATAACAATTATATTTACTGGAATTGAAATGTTTTGGCAATTATTAGGAGCTATTTCCTGCTGTACACTATATCTTTTTATAAGGCGAAGAAAAAATCGCCCCATAAAAAGGATGCCGTTTCCATCAGGGCTAGGGACGTAAGGCGATGGAATCCCTTTTTTAATGACTATTTCTCATGCTAATTCATTAAATTTGCAACAAAATAGATCTTCGATGAGCAATATTAGAATCACCAAACAATTTAGTTTCGAAACCGGTCACGCCTTGTACGGGTATGACGGAAAATGTAAAAATGTTCACGGACATAGTTATAAATTATCGGTAACGGTTATCGGGACCCCAATTACGGATCGAAATAATGTGAAGTTTGGGATGGTTATTGACTTTTCGGATCTAAAAAAAATTGTAAAAGAAGAAATAGTTGATCAGTTTGATCACGCCACCGTTTTTAATGAAACGACCCCACATATTGAGTTGGCCAATGAATTAAAAAACCGTGGACACCATGTGATTTTGGTGGATTATCAGCCCACTAGCGAAAATATGGTAGTCGATTTTTCTCATAGAATCATTCGTAGATTGCCTCAAAATATTGGACTATTTTCTTTAAAATTACAGGAAACCGAGTCTTCTTTTGCTGAATGGTTTGCAAGTGACAATCAACAAACTATACTTTAGCTGCATGCAATTACCCAATAATAAAAAAATATATTTCGCCTCCGATCAGCATTTTGGGGCGCCAACACCAGCGTTGAGTTTTCCAAGAGAACAAAAATTCGTGGCTTGGTTAGACGAAGTAAAAGGCGATGCCGAAGCAATATTCCTATTAGGTGATTTGTTCGATTTTTGGTTTGAATACAAAACCGTAGTTCCCAAAGGATTTGTTCGTGTTCTGGGTAAATTAGCTGAAATTCGCGACAGCGGAGTCCCTATATATTTCTTTGTGGGAAACCACGATCTATGGATGAATGATTATTTTGAAACCGAGTTGAATATTCCCGTGTATCACGATAATAAAGAATTTACTTTTGGCAACAAAACCTTTCTTATAGGACATGGTGATGGAAAAGGACCTGGTGATATGGGTTATAAACGCATGAAAAAGGTGTTTACCAATCCATTTTCCAAATGGCTTTTTAGATGGCTCCATCCCGATATTGGGGTAGGATTGGCACAATATCTTTCCGTAAAAAACAAATTGATTTCTGGCGATGAAGACGTGAAATTCTTAGGCGAAGAAAACGAATGGCTCATATTATACGCCAAACGAAAACTGGAAACCAAACACTATAATTATTTTGTTTTTGGACACCGCCATTTACCGATGATTAAATCGGTAGGCGAGAATTCAGAGTACGTCAATCTAGGCGATTGGATCATGTATTTTACCTATGGTGTTTTTGATGGAGAAACATTCGAGGTCAAAAAATTTGATTAATTGAACGGTTCGTCAATATTTCAAATACATAAAACAAAATCAATTACTCGCCATTGCCATACAAACAATGCTGATTTTTGCACCCGGAATCTTTAGTAAAGCTCTGGAACACGCTTCAAGAGTGGCCCCAGTTGTTAGAACATCATCGATAAGAAGATAATGTTTATTGTGATCATTATCCGAAAAAGAAACATCAAAAACAGTCTCTATTCCTTCTGTTCTGCCCAAAAGGTTTTTCTTCGACTGAGTTTTAGAATACACTTTTCGTATCAAAATAGAGTCGTTCAAAGGAATTTTGAAGTTTTCGGATAGTGCTTGGCCAAAATTGGTAACTTGATTATATCCTCTTTCTTTAAATCTTTTTTTATGCAAGGGAACGGGGATAATTACCTCCGCATTTTTTAGAATTGCAGTGTTTTTTAAATCTTCCGCGTACCATTCGGCCAAAACAGTTCCTATTTCTTCGTGTCCTTTATATTTCAAATTATGAATTAATTCCTGAACGATTCCCTTTTTATGAAAATACAATAATGCCGAAACATATTCGACAGGAATTCGACCATAAAATTTCTTAAATGCTTCGTTTTCAGGGTTCAAATGATGGTTTGTCAAGGGCATTTCATGTCGACAAACCGTACAAATCACATTTTCATTCAATCCTATAAAAGATTTACAACCAGCGCAAACCTTTGGAAAAAATAAATTTATCAGGGAATTAAGCATACAAAAATTGATTTATCCATAAAAATAAGAAAAGTAAGCTTCAAACTTCATTTTTTTTCTTTTTTTAATTTCCCTTTTTATATTTTTGCACTACTATGGCAAAACAAGAAGATTTATTTAAGAATGTAGTTTCGCATGCAAAAGAGTACGGATTTATTTTTCCGTCAAGCGAAATATACGATGGTTTAAGTGCAGTCTATGATTATGCACAAAACGGAGTAGAATTAAAAAAGAATATACGCGAATATTGGTGGAAATCGATGGTTCAAATGAACGACAACATCGTAGGACTGGATGCGGCTATATTGATGCACCCAACCACTTGGAAAGCATCAGGTCACGTAGACGCCTTCAACGATCCATTAATTGATAATAAAGATTCGAAAAGAAGATACAGAGCAGATGTTTTGATTGAAGATTATGCCGAAAAGCTAAATCAAAAAGCAATCAAAGAAATCGAAAAAGCCAAAGCTCGTTTTGGCGAAGCTTTCAACGAACGGGAATTTGTAACCACCAACGCAAGAGTGATGGAATACAAAGCCAAAGAAAGAGAAATTCTGGAAAGAATGGCTCGTTCTCTTGGTAATGAAGATCTTGATGATGTCAAAGCATTAATCGAAGAACTGGAAATTGCTTGCCCGGAATCGGGTTCCAGAAATTGGACCGAAGTGCGTCAATTCAACTTGATGTTTGGGACGAAACTTGGTGCTTCGGCAGATTCAGCAATGGATTTATACTTACGTCCGGAAACGGCACAAGGTATTTTTGTCAATTTCTTGAACGTGCAAAAATCCGGACGAATGAAAGTTCCTTTTGGAATTGCACAAACAGGTAAAGCCTTTAGAAACGAAATCGTTGCGAGACAATTTATTTTCCGTATGCGTGAATTTGAACAAATGGAAATGCAATTTTTTGTGCGTCCAGGCGAAGAAATGCAATGGTACGAACACTGGAAAACTACTCGTTTAAACTGGCATTTATCCTTAGGTTTAGGAAAAGAAAATTACCGTTTTCACGATCACGAAAAATTGGCGCACTACGCAAACGCTGCTGCGGATATTGAATTTAATTTCCCATTTGGTTTCAAAGAATTGGAAGGAATTCACTCGCGGACGGATTTTGATTTAAAAGCACATGAACAATTTTCAGGTAGAAAATTACAATATTTTGATGCCGAATTGAATCAAAACTACGTTCCTTATGTAGTGGAAACATCAGTAGGTTTGGACAGAATGTTCTTGGCTGTTTTTGCAACTTCTTTGAAAGAGGAAACATTGGAAGATGGTTCAACTAGAACAGTCCTAAAATTACCTGCAGTTTTGGCTCCAACCAAGGCGGCGATATTCCCTTTAGTTAAAAAAGATGGATTGCCAGAAATCGCGCATAAAATCATTGATGATTTAAGATGGGACTTCAGTGTGGCTTATGATGAAAAAGACGCTGTAGGAAGACGTTATAGAAGACAAGACGCATTGGGAACTCCGTTTTGTATTACGGTAGATCACCAAACAATCGAGGATCAAACAGTAACCATCCGTCACAGAGATACGATGAAACAAGATCGTGTAGCCATTGCAGATTTAAAATCTATTATCGAAAATGAAGTTTCAATGAAAAACTGGTTGATGAAAATGTAATCGGATCATTATAATTATTATAAAAATGCTTCTCAATTGGGAAGCATTTTTTTTTAATCATTTAATTTGCAAAACTTTACCAGCTAGTTTTTTCTTTGTCTTTTATTCCATAGTAGTTGTACAAATACTATTTGCCTGAGTAGATTAGATCGTTTTTCTTCAATAAAAACACGTAGTTTATCGTATTTATATGCATTTTGTCGCAATGTGTTAACATTCAATTTATAGATATCAACAAATGAGCATAAAAAAAATTGATTTATGTAATTTTATTTTGTTGAAATAGTCTCAAACCTATTTTTAAAACCATATTTAACTTGTTTTTTCACTAGCCCCAATGAATTAACATAAAGGTAGTTTCAAGACAAGTCATTTGGCGATTGAAACTATAATTGCCTACAAAAACGTACAACTCATTTTACAACTAACCTAATAGGAAAGCTATTAATGAATTATTCGTACATTATTATTGACGATGATCCAGAAAGTGTTTTGAAAACAAAAGCTATAGCTTCTGGTTTTTCGGAGCTTGATTTTATAGCTGTAGCCCATAATTATGATGATGCTTTAAATCTAATTATTGAGCATAGTCCAAAATTAATTTTCCTCGAAATTGACCCCACTGATAAAAAGAGCAATCTCTCGCTGAATTTAATTAATGCTTTATATAGGTATTTAAAAGTGATCCCGAAAATTATTGTAACAACGGGAAAAAAGGATTTAGCGTTTGAAGCCATACAATATGAAGTAATGGATTATTTGATTAAACCATTAAGTGGTATCGATTTTAAAAAGTTGGTTTTAAAACTGCAGAAATCATGTTCCGATGACGAGGTTATTTTGATTCAATCTCCCCAATTAGAAGAAAACGCACCATTATCTACAAATTTGGAAACGACAAATAAGAGAAAAAATCTTGTTTTATGTATAAAGTCGTATGGTGATCATAGATACATTGATTCAAAAGACATTCGTTATTTTCAAGCAGATAATAATTCGACCGATATTCATTTGAATAATGGTGAAGTGATTACCGCTTTCAAAACTTTAAAACATTTCGAAGCGGTTTTATCAATTCCATTTATTAGAATTCACAATAGTTACATTATCAATCGCAATTATATAGCGAGAATTCATACTGGTAATTCACTTTGTTACATAAAGAATACCACAGTAAAGCTCCCGTTTTCTAAATCCTATAAAAAAAATATAGATTTCATTATAAGTAATTTTTCGAGTGAAAATTACATAGAAATCTAAAAACCAGTCATTTACCATGATTTGATGTCCATTCACTAACAAACGAAGGTGAAGTACCACAAACGCCTTTCAATGTAAGAAAAATTAAGGTTTGCTATGTAGTTTTACAAAAGAAATTCCTGCAAAAGGAAATCAAAAACGTAAAAACATTTAAAAACATAAAAAACCAAAATCATGAAAAAAGCAACCTTAACAATCGGATTATTGACATTAGTAATGGTATTAACTTCTTTTACTACGCCTCAAGCAACAATTACAACAGTTGACAACAATACAAACGCATTTATAGACGGCAACGGCGGACAAGATGTAGGTGGTCATAGAAAAAGAGATTATAACGGTAATACAACCATAAAAACCTTAATAGTGTCCATTGATGGAAATGGAGGACAAGATGTCGGGGGTTGGAGAAAACGAGATTAAATATCCCAGAAAAAGGAACACAAAGGCTGTCATTTATTTGACGGCCTTTTTTTATATAAAATCGCCATGATTCCAAAACACAAATTGGAATGAGGAATGGCGATACCATATTCCTTTAAAAAACAATCTACGTATGAAAATTTTTAGTATTTTTGGGATAATCCAAAATTGACTATTGAAAAAAAAATACTTCATATTATTATTTTTGTCTTTTATTTTTAGTTGTACAAAGAAAAACGAGACATATCAAAACACTGCTTCTTCAGAAGACAGTCTTTCTTCCTATTTATCTTTAGCCAATGATATTCGTTTACCCCATGAGTTTAAACAAAAATACAATCAGAAAGCATTTGACATCATAATCAATCAAAAAAACGATTCCATTAATACGGTTAATCTATTTAAAGTAGCCAATCGCTATTACAATATGAACGATTGGAAAAATTTTCGGCAAACATCCAAACTCATTTTAGAAAGAACACAAGACAAGAATGATACCGTAAATATAGCTAAAGCCTATACTTATCTTGGCGATTATTATGACGCAAAAGCTATTTCGGATAGTGCTTTTATATATTATTTTAAAGCCGAAAAATTATATCGTAAACTTAATGATTCTTACAACCTATCTAATATACTATTAAGTAAAGCAAACTTGCAATACAGTGAAAGGGATTATTTCAATAGCGAGATTTCAGTTTTCAAAGCTTTACGAGTCCTAAAAGGAGAAAATGCTAACAATGTAGTATACGAGTGCTACAATCTTTTAGGGGTATTATACAACGAGCGAGAAGAATACAGTAAAGCTTTAGAATACCATAATAAGGCCTTGACTACCCTAGATGATGATAAATCAATTCCATTAGATCTTCAATTGAAAACATCCTCTTTAAACAATATCGGCTATGTATATTTAAACTTGAAAAATTACTCGCAAGCCAAAAAATATTTTCAAAATGGTTTAAAACAAAATAATTTATTTTTGGAAAAACCCAAACTATATGCCATGTTACTGGACAACTTGGCTTATGCCAAACTCAAACTCAATGAGTCTGATGGTCTTCCAGAACAATTTTATCATGCCTTAAAAATTCGGGACAGTTTGCATCTTACCGCGGGGGTGATTATCAATAAAACCCATTTGTCCGAATATTATGCGGTCAAAGGAGATACGCTAAAAGCGGTTCAATATTCGAGACAAGCACTTACTTTGTCAAGAAGTACCAATCAATTAAAAAGTATTCTGGAAACTCTAAAACAGATGGAAATTGTAGAACCCGAAAAAGCATCTGTCTATTCCAAAGAATACATCCTTATCAACGATCGCTTACAAAAAGAGGAACGAAAAATGGGGGAGAAATTTTCCAGAATAGAGTATGAAACCGACGAAATTATAGATCAAAACATCAATTTAGAAGATAAAAATAAAAAATTATTGTTTCTTTTTGGAGGTTTAGCCATTTTGGCAACATTGTTGTATATCATTAAAGCTCAAAAAGTTAAGCAACGGGAATTGTTGTTAAAACAACAACAACAACAAGCTAATGCTGATATTTACAACTTGCTGATTTCGCAACAAAACACAATTGAAACCAATAGAATAAAAGAGAAAAAGAGAGTGGCGCGAGAATTGCATGATGGAGTTTTGGGCAGAATGTTTGGTGTTCGAATAAATTTGGATAGCTTAAACAAAATTCAAGATGAAAATGCAATTCAAAAAAGATTTAATTATTTAATTGAATTAAAAAACATTGAGCAAGATATTCGTGAAATTTCACATAACTTGAATAGAGAAAAATCGGAATTAATTAATAACTTCGTTGCAATAGTTAACAATTTATGTGAAGAACAAAAAAAGACCTATAAATCTAAATTTGTTGCCCGTATTGATTCAAGTTTAAAATGGGAATTGATTGGCAACTCCGTAAAAATAAATTTATATCGAATTCTTCAGGAATCATTACAAAATTGTAATAAATATGCTAATGCAACCTCCATTAAGGTTGAATTCAAAAAAGAGCGGGAAAATTTAGTATTAACTATTAGTGACAATGGAAATGGATTTAATGTAAATCGAGCTAAAAAAGGTATTGGCTTGCAAAATATAAGATCCCGAACAAAGGAATGTAAGGGAACAGTTGAAATAAAATCAAAAAAAGAAGAAGGAACCTCTATCTCTATTATTATCCCGATAGAACAAACGCAAAAACCTACAAAAAAATGATAATTGATACAAATTTGGAACCGCTAATTAAAAAAAATATATTAATTGTAGACGACCATCCTTTTATCATAGAAGGTTATAAAAACGCAATTACAAGATACAATCCAACACAGTTTGAATATTATATTACTCAAGCTAAAGATTGCGAATCGGCGTATCATATTATAACAAATCCTGAAACAATTCCTTTTGATGTTGCTTTTTTAGACATAAGCATGCCTATTTATGAAGAAAAGGGAATTAATTCTGGGGAAGATTTGGCGAAATTAATTATTGAATTAATGCCCAATTGCAAAATTATTTTGCTCACTATGTATACCGAATTACTTAAGATAAAAAACATTATAGATACAATAAACCCTGCCGGTCTTGTTATAAAAAATGATTTGACATTTGACGAGCTAATTTTTGGTTTTGACAAAGTATTGAATGGTGAAATCTATTACAGTCAATCGGTAATAAAAATGTCTAATCAAGATGAAAATGAAATACCGGGCATCGATCAATTTGATAAACAAATTTTATTTCATATCTCTAAAGGAACAAAAACAAAAGAAATTCCTCAATATATTCCTATTTCCTTAGGTGCAATTGAAAGAAGAAAAATAAATCTAAAAGAATTGTTTAAAATTGAAGAGGGAAGCGATATTGATTTAATTCGCGAAGCCAAAAACAAAGGAATTCTTTTTTAAAATTCTACTAAACAAAAAACGACACCTTTAAGTGTCGTTTTTTGTTTTAAATTATTCTCGTATCGCATCCCAACCTCTTGCTTTTAAAGCAATTTTGGTATTGGCTCGGGTAACCAAATGAACCCCTTCACTTTCTTGTGTCATGTGACCAATAATGGTAAAATTTGGATTTCCTTTTATCTTTTCAAAATCCTCCATGGCAATGGTGAAAAGCAATTCGTAATCTTCCCCACCGTTTATCGCCACTGTAGTGCTATCAATATTGAATTCTTCGCAAACATTAATAAATTGGGGATCGATAGGTAATTTGTCTTCATATAAATTACAACCTACAGCTGATTGTTTACACAAATGCATGATTTCTGAAGACAAACCATCCGAAATATCAATCATCGAAGTCGGTTTTATTTCTAATGCGTGCAACAAAGTACGAACATCTTTACGAGCTTCCGGTTTTAATTGACGCTCAATCAAATAGGTATACGCATCCAAATCAGGTTGTGAATTTGGGTTCACCTGAAAAACTTGCTTTTCTCTTTCCAGTACTTGCAATCCCATATAGGCTGCGCCAATATCCCCTGTGACTACCAATAAATCCGTTTGTTTAGCACCATTTCTATATACAATTTCATCTTCATCGGCTTCTCCAATGGCAGTTATACTAATGATTAACCCTTTTTGAGAAGAGGTGGTATCCCCGCCGATAACATCTACTTTATATTCTTCGGCAGCATGGGTTATTCCAGCAAATAATTCCTCTAAAGCTTCCAGTGGGAAACGATTAGATACCGCTATAGAAACCGTGATTTGTGTCGCTTTGGCATTCATAGCACAGATGTCAGAAATGTTAACCACGACTGCTTTGTAACCCAAATGCTTTAAAGGCATGTAAGCCAAATCAAAATGGACTCCCTCAATCAATAAATCGGTCGAGACCACTACTTTTTTGGATCCAAAATCCAATACGGCTGCGTCATCTCCAATCCCTTTTAGTGTAGAAGGTTGGTTGATTTCAAAGTTTTTTGTCAAATGGTCTATTAGTCCAAATTCGCCTAATTGTGCTATGCTGGTACGTTGTGGAGTTTTATCTTCAATCATTTTGTTTGTTTATTGCTTTTGGCTTTTGCCAAGGCTGCAAAGGTACGAAGTTGATTTGCTTTATAAATTTAAATTTGGAGAGATTTTATCATCCCTTTTTTACGAATTTCACTAACTTTAGTACATCTTTAATTTCTCAAAACATTCAAAAATGAACTCATACGACATAGTTACCCTTACCGTAAATCCAGCTTTAGACAAAAGCGCCCATTTTAAAGGTTTAGTTGCCGAACAAAAAATCCGTTGCGACGAACCCCGCTTTGATGCTGGAGGAGGAGGAATCAATGTGTCTAAAGCAATTTCTCGTTTGGGTGGATCATCATTGGCTATATTCACTGCTGGAGGACCTACGGGAAAAATGCTCGAAGAATTGGTTCGCAAAGAATCGATAGCGTTTCAAGCCATAAAAATTCAAACTTGGACAAGAGAAAGTTTTGTAGCTGTAGATGATAATACCAATTTGCAATACCGTTTTAGTTTCCAAGGAGCCGAAATTACCGAGGATGAAAAACAATCGATATTAAATGCTGTATCCAACTTAAAATCAAAATTTTTGGTGGCCAGTGGCGGTTTGAACGAAGGTTTACCCACTGATTTTTATCAGAAAATTGCTGAAATAGCAAAGAAATCAAATTCCAAATTAATCGTCGATACGTCTGGGGAAGCTCTAGAAAAAGTTTTGGAAACAGGAGTTTATATGATAAAACCAAACGTAGGTGAACTCGCCAAATTAATTGGTGTTGAAAGCCTAGAAATGGAAGAAGTAAACGAAGCAGCAAAGCAAATCATTGCCAAAGGCGGGGCAGAAATTGTTGTAGTTTCCCTTGGTCCGCAAGGCGCTGTTTTGGTCACCAAAGATCAATATGAGTTTGTTCCCGCTCCCAATGTCGCAAAAAAGAGTACCGTAGGTGCCGGTGACAGTATGGTTGGAGGCATGGTTTGGGCGCTTTCGCAAAATAAAAGCCTGAAAGAAGTCATTCGTTGGGGCGTAGCCTGTGGATCTGCAGCCACAATGAACGAAGGAACACAATTGTTTAAAGGTTCAGATGCGCAACGATTGTTTGATTGGTTGAAAGATAAATAAATGGTTTTGAAAAAAATACGTTGTTGAAATACATTGGTGAAACACGTTGCGTAGAGACGCACAGCTGTGCGTCTCTACAATAATGTATAGCTCCAGAATTCACATTTCCACATCCGAAATATAGGAAACAAAAAACCTGACAATTTTCATCGTCAGGTTTTCTCTATATTTTACTCTATTTTTTCTTTATTCTAAAAAAAATCTAATCATTCAATTTCAACACCGCCATAAATGCTTCTTGCGGAATCTCAACATTCCCGACTAATCTCATACGTTTTTTACCTTTTTTCTGTTTTTCCAATAATTTACGTTTTCTAGAAATATCCCCACCATAACATTTGGCAGTTACATCTTTACGTAATGCTTTTATCGTTTCACGAGAGATTACTTTCACCCCGATTGCAGCTTGAACAGGAATATCAAATTGCTGGCGTGGAATCAATTCTTTTAGTTTCTCACACATCTTTTTACCAATCGAATAAGCGTTGTCAGCATGCATCAAAGAAGACAAAGCATCTACGATTGTAGCATTCAACAAAATATCCACTTTAACCAAATTAGAAGTTCTCATTCCAATTGGCGTATAGTCAAATGAAGCATATCCTTTAGAAACGGTTTTCAAACGGTCATAAAAGTCAAATACAATCTCTGCCAACGGCATATCAAAAGTCAACTCAACACGTTCCGTAGTCAAATACGTTTGATTGGTAATCAATCCACGTTTTTCGATACACAAACTCATTACATTCCCAACATAATCGGCTTTAGTAATGATTGTTGCTTTTATAAAAGGTTCTTCAACGTGATCTAAACGAGAAGGTTCTGGTAAGTCCGAAGGGTTATTTACTATAAGTGGCGTTTCTGGATGTTTCTTTGTGTAAGCCAAATACGAAACGTTGGGAACCGTAGTGATAACAGTCATATTGAACTCTCTCTCCAAACGCTCTTGGATAATTTCCATGTGCAACATTCCTAAGAATCCGCAACGGAAACCAAATCCCAATGCTGCCGAACTTTCTGGCAAAAACACCAATGAAGCATCATTCAATTGCAATTTTTCCATAGAGTTTCTCAACTCCTCATAATCTTCGGTATCTACAGGATAAATTCCCGCAAAAACCATTGGCTTCACATCTTCAAAACCAGTAATTATATTCGTAGTTGGCGTTTTTGCATCCGTCAAAGTATCCCCAACTTTTACTTCTTTTGCTTCTTTTATACCCGAAATCAAATACCCAACATCTCCTGCTGAAATTACTTGTTTCGGAACTTGGTTCAGTTTTAATGTTCCAATTTCATCTGCAAAATATTCATTGCCAGTAGCCATGAATTTAATCTTTTGACCTTTTTTGATCTGTCCGTTTTTTACACGGAAAATAACTTCAATTCCACGAAACGGATTGTAATGCGAATCAAAAATCAAAGCTTGTAACGGCTCATCAATATTTCCTGATGGAGGTGGAATTTTTTCGATAATCGCCGCCAATATATTTTCTACACCAAAGCCAGTTTTACCCGAAGCGTGAATAATATCCTCCAATTTACATCCAAGTAAATCAATAATATCGTCACTTACTTCCTCTGGATTGGCACTTGGTAAATCTACTTTATTCAAAACCGGAATAATTTCCAAGTCATTTTCCAAAGCCAAATACAAATTTGAAATTGTTTGTGCTTGAATACTTTGCGCCGCATCTACAATCAAAAGCGCGCCTTCGCAAGCGGCAATAGAACGAGAAACTTCATAAGAGAAATCCACGTGACCCGGAGTGTCAATCAAGTTCAAGATGTATTCTTGTCCTTTATACGTGTACTCCATTTGTATGGCGTGACTTTTAATAGTGATCCCGCGTTCGCGCTCCAAGTCCATATTGTCCAGCAATTGCGCCTTTTCTTCACGGGCAGTTACCGTTTGAGTTGCCCCCAATAATCGGTCCGCCAATGTGCTTTTTCCGTGATCAATATGTGCAATAATGCAAAAATTTCTAATATGTTTCATGTTCTACTAATATCAAATTTATTTGGGCGTGACCACAAGGGTCGGGCTATCCGCTACAAGTCCTCGTCTCGTTCGAAAAAACGAGACTGCGGGCTTTCCACTACCATCCCTCACGCAAATGCCTTAAAGCATCAATTAATCTGCAAAGATAGTTTAAATTCAGGAGTTTCAAAGTCTCAAAATCCTAAACTAATGAGTTTATTTAGCCTTCTTTTATCTTTTATCTATCAGTCTATTATCTATCCATCTATTATCTATTCATCTAAAAGTTGTAATTTTGCAAAAAATTAAGGACGATGATCAAGATTGGCAGCATTATATTACCCGAATTCCCCCTATTGTTAGCACCTATGGAAGATGTGAGCGACCCTCCTTTCCGCAGATTGTGCAAAACACATGGAGCCGATTTAATGTACTCTGAATTTATTTCTTCCGAAGGTTTAATCCGTGACGCCATCAAAAGCCGAATGAAATTAGACATCTTCGATTACGAAAGACCTGTAGGAATTCAAATTTTTGGTGGAGACGAAGAAGCAATGGCGTTATCGTCTAAGATAGTTTCTACCGTAAACCCGGATTTAATTGACATCAACTTTGGTTGTCCTGTCAAAAAAGTCGTTTGCAAAGGAGCAGGAGCAGGAGTTCTTAAAGATGTCGATTTAATGATTCGTTTAACTCAAGCCGTTATCGACAGCACGCATTTACCTGTAACCGTAAAAACCCGTTTGGGTTGGGACGACAATTCCATAAATATTGATGAGGTTGCCGAACGTTTGCAAGACATTGGCGTTGCCGCTTTGAGCATCCACGCCAGAACCCGTGCCCAAATGTATAAAGGCCATTCTGATTGGTCGCATATTGCCCGTGTCAAAAATAACCCAAGAATCACTATGCCTATTTTCGGTAATGGCGATATTGATTCACCCGAAAAAGCATTGCATTATAAAAATGAATACGGTATCGACGGAATTATGATTGGCCGTGCCGCCATTGGTTATCCTTGGATTTTTAACGAAATCAAGCATTACTTCAAAACAGGCGAACATTTAGCAAAACCTACCGTTGCCGATAGAGTCGAAGCCGTGAGAAATCACCTTACTTGGGCAATGGAATGGAAAGGAGAAAGACTTGGTATTGTAGAAACAAGACCACATTATACCAATTATTTCAAAGGAATTCATTCTTTTAAACCCTTTAAACAAAAACTAGTAACCCTAGATCATCCCGAAGAATTATTTGCTGTTTTGAATGAGATAGAAGAGGCTTATGCTGGATATGAAGTTGTTTAAAAGTTTAAACACGAATTACACTAATTTTCACGAATGAATTTGTGTAAATTAGTGTAATTCGTGTTTTTTTTTAATCAAAAATCGTTAATCAACAATCAACAATCTTAATTCAAAAGTTTCTTACTCACACGACTACTCGCAATCAGCGAAGCAATAAAACCTAGAGTAACAATCGTTGCCATAACAATCCCTACATTTTCCACTGTAAAAACTACTGGATAAGCTAGCGTTGGAGTAATCATTATAAATTGATATTGCTGTTGCAATAAAACAACCACAATACCCAATAACAATCCTATAATCCCACCAAAAACACTTAATAAAGTCCCTTGAAGCAAGAATATTTTACGTAAATCTTTGATTTCTGTACCCAGATTAAAAAGTGTTTTTAGGTTTCCTTTTTTATCCAAAATCATCATGATAAGCGCGCCAATCAAGTTAAAAAGCGCCACAATAATTACCAACGTAAATATCAAATACACGGCAATATTCTCGGTATTCAACATTTTATACAAAGCTTCATTTAGCTGTTCTTTGTTTTTTATGGTGATTTTATTCTTGAAAATCGCTTTCAGCTTACCAATGACAGCTTTTTCATCAGCATCATGCTTCAATTTAAGTTCAATTCCAGAAAACTGATTGGTTTTATATTCTAATAATTCTTGTGCCAAACCCAAATCGGCAAACACATATTTAGAATCCAAATCTTCACTAATGGCATAAATTCCAACCGGAAAAACATCGGTTTCATTAAATGCTTCAGCTGGGTTTTCAATGGTGCCTTTACCTGGTTTTGGGACAAAAACTTCAAATGAATTATTGAAATCCAGCAGGCCCATCGAGAATTTTTGGGCAATTCCATATCCCACTACTACTTGATAGGTATCTGGTTTCAACCATTCTCCATTGTACAACTTTTTCTTAAAGTTGCTAACCGTATTAAAATTAGAATCAACTCCTTTTAACAAAGTAACCTCTTGTTTACCATTAAAAGTAAACAAAACGCGTTCTTCAATAATTTTGGAATAGAAAGCAACACCTTCAATTGTTGCAATCTCTTTTTCTTGTTCTGGCGAAATAAAAAAATATTTTCCAAGCGTACTGCTTACCTTAAGATCGGGATCAATATCATTCGTAAACGAAAGACTAAAATCCTTCAACCCCGTAAAAACCGAGAGCACAACAAACAATGCCATGGCTCCCACAATAATCCCCATACTGGCAATACGGTTAATAATATTGATAGCATTATTTTTACTTTTGCTAAAAATATACCGCTTGGCTATGTAAAGAGGAAAATTCAAATTAGTTATGTCTGCGTTTTTCCAACAAATCTCTATTTTCGATAGGATTTTCTTGATTTTTCAAGGCATTGTCAATCTTCTCAATATAATCCAAAGAATCATCGATAAAGAAAACCAAATTTGGCACTTTACGCAATTGCAAACGCACTCTTTGTGATAAATCGTGTTTAATCAAAGTAGAATTCGTCTTGATTGCCAGCAACGTTTCCTTCGCTTTTTCCTGAGGAAAAATACTTAAATGCACCGTCGCCACAGACAAATCTGTAGTAACAACAACTTTGGATACTGAAATTATCAAATTCGTAATTCCATTTTTTCTCACTTCACCTTGCAAAATGTCAACCAAATCTTTTTGGATAACCCCGCCTATTTTTTTCTGTCTATTTGTTTCCATGTTGCAAAAATACTATTTTTTTGAGAGACCACCTTATAAAGTCATAAACTCCTAAAGTTTTTTATCTTTGTTTTATGATTTAGGAGCAAAAAATTAGGCTTTTTCAGCAAGCAAAGTTCCTGCTGTCCGCTATATCTTTTGTGTCTCGTAAAAAAACGTGATACAAAAGGATGCCGCTTCCATCAGGGCTAAAGAGAAACAATAGTTCTTTTTTGGAAATATTAAAAAAAAAGAAAAATAACAACTATACAATGAGAAAAATAGAACACATCGGCATCGCAGTCAAAAACCTTGAAGTATCCAATTTACTTTTCGAAAAACTCTTTGGCGCACCAGCCTACAAACAAGAAGAAGTCGCCAGCGAAGGCGTAAAAACATCCTTTTTCATGAATGGTCCCAACAAAATAGAACTTCTCGAAGCCACCAATCCCGAAAGCCCCATAGCCAAGTTCCTTGAAAAAAAAGGAGAAGGAATCCACCACATCGCTTTTGACGTAGAAGACATTCTTTCCGAAATCCAACGCCTCAAATCAGAAGGATTTACAGTCTTGAACGAAACCCCAAAAAAAGGAGCAGATAATAAATTGGTGGCTTTTTTGCATCCAAAAGGCACCAATGGCGTATTAATCGAATTGTGTCAAGAAAAAAAATAAAAAAATTCAGAATATACTCAATTCATAATCAGTAGTTTTTGAAACAGTTTAGTCAGATTCCATAAACAATCTCAAAATCTACCCTGAAAATACTTGTAACAATAAAATAATTGTGGTAATATTGCAACTTCTTAACCGGTCCTATAGCTCAGCTGGTTAGAGCACCTGACTCATAATCAGGTGGTCCCTGGTTCGAGCCCAGGTGGGACCACAAAAAACCCCTCAATATCTATTGATATTGAGGGGTTTATTTTTTTAGCAAGATTAAGTTCTGGTTTTTGAATACATTATAATGTGCTCTTGTGTTAAAAAAAATCATTAACTTAGTTGTTTGTAATTTTGAGGGTCATAAATAATTGTAAATGTTAATTTTTGCGAGTATTTAGCTACATAAAGTTCATAAAGTCTACTTTAAACGTTAAAATAAATATTTATAACTGTTTATATTTGCTCTTCAAAAAATTTAACCATAGTTTTGCGAGCGTTTATTTTTAGTGTTAGGAGTTTTAGATCAAAAGATCCTGTTATTATAAAATGAAATTGATTTATTACTTTTTATAAAACTATGAAAATTATCAAAAATAAATTTTTTATCTGTATTTTACTCCTGCTTTCAGGGGTGAATGGCTATTCACAAGATCCACCAGTGCCTTGTCTGGATGAGTGTGGAAATCCCTATGACTGCGATTTACCTGGTCCACCGCCTTGCGAAGCAGCCCCAATCAACGAAAATATTTTTATGCTATTATGTATAGCTTTACTGTTCGGGATATATGTTATTTATAAATACCAACAAAATAAAAAGACTGCAGTCTAAAACTGCAGTCTTTTTATTTTGTTGGTAACTTGGATCAGTTTTTGTTTGCATACAACCTTGAAACATATTTCCCAATCACATCAAATTCTAGGTTCGCTTTTGAGCCAATTTCAAAATTCTTAAAGTTGGTATGCTCGTAAGTATAAGGAATTATTGCAACGCTAAACTCATTTTTACCTGAATTTACGACTGTCAAGCTCACTCCATTTACCGTAATGGACCCTTTCTCGATAGTAATATTATATAATGACGGATCATATTCAAAAGTGTAAAGCCAGCTTCCATTGGTTTCTTGAACTGCGATACATGTCCCAATTTGATCTACATGTCCTTGCACAATATGTCCATCAAGGCGATCCCCCAATTTCATGGCTCTTTCCAGATTTACGCTATCTCCCACTTCCCAAGAAGAAATAGTTGTCTTTTTTATGGTCTCGCCAATTGCAGTGACGGTATAAAGGTTGTCTTCAATAGCTACAACGGTCAAACAGATTCCGTTATGAGCCACGCTCTGGTCAATTTTTAACTCTTCGGTTATGGAAGAATCAATGGTGATATGGATATTATCTTTCTCTTTTTTAACCTCTTGAACTATGCCGAGGGTTTCTATAATTCCTGTGAACATTTCTTATTTTATTTTACTAAATTTGCACTTCAAAATTAGCAATAAATAACTAGAGGTCATTATGAAAAAAGCAGAAAATATAATCGTAGGAATTTCAATAGGAGATTTAAACGGTATTGGAAGCGAAGTGGTTCTAAAAACATTCGAAGATTCTCGCATGTTAGAACTTTGTACCCCAGTTATTTTTGCCAATGTGAAAATACTTTCGTTCATCCGAAAAAATTTCGAATCCACCGTGGCACTTCATGGGATAGACAAATTGGACCAAATTGTCCTGGGAAAGGTTAATGTATTCAATCTTTGGAGAGAAGGGATTGATTTGAGTCCAGGTACAAACGACGACAAAGTTGGGGAATATGCCGTAAAATCGTTTGTGGCCGCTACCAAAGCTTTAAAAGAAGGTATAATAGATGTATTGGTAACGGCACCAATAAATAAATACAATATTCAATCAGAGTCGTTTAAATTTCCGGGTCATACAGACTATTTGGATCAAGAGCTGGAAGGCAATGCACTTATGTTAATGGTGCAAGATAATTTAAGGGTTGGCTTATTGACCGATCACATTCCTTTAAATGAAGTGGCTTCACATCTAACGGAGGAATTGATTATTAAAAAAATAGAAACCGTAAAACAGTCTCTTATACAAGATTTCAGCATCAGCAAACCCAAAATTGCAGTTTTAGGATTAAATCCACATTGTGGTGATGGCGGCGTTATAGGAACCGAAGACGATGCTATTTTGAAACCAGCTTTGAAGAAAATATTTGAGAAAGGAACTTTGGTTTTTGGTCCTTTTGCCGCCGATGGTTTCTTTGGAAGCAATCAATATGAAAAATACGACGCTATAATTGCAACGTATCATGATCAAGGATTAATCCCTTTTAAAACACTCTCATTTGGTAATGGAGTAAATTATACCGCGGGTCTTAATAAAATTAGAACTTCGCCGGATCACGGAACTGCCTATGATATTGCCGGAAAAAATAAAGCCGACTATAATTCTTTCAAAGAGGCTGTTTATCTTGCAATCGACATCTATAATTCTAGAAATCAATACGCGGAAATCAGCCAAAAACCCCTAAAAACAAAAGAAAAGCAGTTATAAACAAAAAAAGGTGAATAACATTATTAGATTTGCAATAATTTTATATCTTTGCACTCCCGAAGTTTAGGGCAAATTGTTGTTGAAATGAGCAAGACAAAAGAATATTTAATTCCTTTCGTAGGATTGAAGCTAGGGAAACATAAATTTGAGTATCAAATAAATAATGCGTTCTTTGAAATCTTTGATTATAATGAATTTCAAAATTCAGATATCAAAGTAAATGTAGTTATAGAAAAGAAAAGCACCATGTTGGAAATCAGTTTCAAACATGTAGGGACTATAAATGTTCCTTGCGATCTTACAAGTGAGGATTTTGATATGCCTATAAAAGGGAATATGAAATTAATTGTTCGATTTGGGGATGCTTTTAACAATGATAATGAGGAGTTGTTAATTTTGCCTTTTGGTGAATTTGAAATTGATGTTGCTCAGTACATTTATGAAATGATAGTACTTTCAATCCCACTAAGACGGGTACACCCAGGGATCAAGGATGGAAGTTTAAAAACTGAAGCTTTGACAAAACTGAAAGAATTGACAATTAAAGAACAAAAGAAAGAGATTAAAAAAGAAGAAAAAGAAGAAAATATTGACCCACGATGGGACAAATTAAAGCAACTATTAACGGATAAATAATATAGTAAAATGGCACATCCTAAGAGAAAAATCTCGAAAACAAGAAGAGATAAGAGAAGAACACATTACAAAGCTACCGTAGCTCAAATCGCTACTTGTCCAATCACTGGAGAAGCACATTTATACCACAGAGCTTACTGGCATGAAGGGAAAATGTACTACAGAGGACAAGTTGTTATAGATAAATCTGTAGCTCTTGCTTAATACATTTTTGTAAATGATATTGGAACTCTCACCTAGTGAGAGTTTTTTTTGTTGTTTATAATTTACATCAAATAAGAAACTCTAAACAAATTAGTTTGGTTTTTTTATTGTAATTTTAAAGTCTTTTAAAAATTTTTCAAATGGCAACATTTGTCAATAAATTATAGAATACAATGAATACAATTACCGCAGCAATTACCGCAGTTGGAGGATATGTTCCAGACTTTGTGCTTTCAAACAAAGTTCTAGAAACCATGGTAGATACCAATGATGAGTGGATAACCTCTCGTACGGGAATTAAAGAAAGAAGAATCCTTAAAGACGCAGACAAAGGAACCTCTTATATGGCCATCAAAGCTGCCCAAGATTTAATAGCAAAGGCAAATATTGACCCATTAGAGATCGATTTAATCATTATGGCTACCGCAACGGCAGATATGCCAGTAGCTTCAACGGGGGTTTATGTAGCTACCGAAATAGGAGCGACAAATGCTTTTGCATACGATTTACAAGCCGCTTGTTCTAGTTTCTTATACGGAATGTCAACCGCTGCAGCTTATGTTCAGTCTGGTAGATATAAAAAAGTATTACTAATAGGAGCCGATAAAATGTCTTCTATAGTAGACTATACTGATAGATCAACTTGCATTATTTTTGGTGATGGAGCTGGAGCAGTATTGTTCGAGCCTAACTATGAAGGATATGGATTGCAAGATGAATACCTTCGAAGTGATGGTATTGGCCGTGACTTTTTAAAAATTCCAGCTGGAGGTTCTCTACTTCCTACTTCTGCGGATACAGTAAAAGGCAATATGCATAACATCATTCAAGACGGGAAAACTGTTTTTAAATATGCTGTTACCAATATGGCTGATGCGAGTGAGTTAATCTTAAAAAGAAATAACTTGACCAATGAGGATGTTACGTGGTTAGTTCCACATCAAGCAAACAAACGCATCATTGACGCTACTGCACACCGAATGAATTTAGAAGATTCTAAAGTATTGATGAATATTGAAAAATATGGAAACACTACCTCTGCAACCTTACCTTTAGTATTGTACGATTTTGAGCACTTGTTCAAAAAAGGAGATACTATTATTTTTGCAGCTTTTGGCGGTGGATTTACTTGGGGATCTATTTACTTAACTTGGGCATACGATAAAAAATAAACAAAACTAAAAACAAATAATTATGGATTTAAAAGAAATTCAAAATCTAATCAAATTTGTAGCAAATTCAGGTGTTGCAGAAGTTAAATTAGAGATGGACGATGTTAAAATCACCATCAGAACAACTTTAGAAGGTAGCGCTACAGAAACCACTTATGTTCAACAAATGCCCGCTCAAAGCGCGATTCAACAAGTCGCAGCTCCACAACAAATCGCAGCAGCAGTTGCTACTCCTGAAGTTCCAGTTGTAGAAAATGCGCATTATATCACTATAAAATCTCCAATTATTGGAACTTTTTATAGAAAACCATCTCCAGATAAGCCAATGTTCGTTGAAGTAGGAAACACTATTGCAAAAGGAGACGTACTTTGCGTTATTGAAGCGATGAAATTATTTAACGAAATTGAATCTGAAGTATCCGGTAAAATTGTAAAAATATTGGTAGACGATATGTCTCCAGTAGAATTTGACCAACCTTTATTCATAGTAGATCCATCATAAGAAATTTTGAATGATGAATTTTGAATGATGAATATTTGTCTGTCATTCAAATAATTTAAAATTTGTAATTTATAATTTATAATTTCAAGAAGATGTTTAAAAAAATACTAATAGCAAATAGAGGAGAAATTGCACTTCGTATTATCAGAACGTGTAAGGAAATGGGTATCAAAACGGTAGCTGTTTATTCCACTGCCGATGCCGAAAGTCTTCATGTGAAATTTGCCGATGAAGCCGTATGTATTGGCCCACCTCCAAGTAACTTGTCTTATTTGAAGATGTCCAATATTATTGCCGCTGCCGAAATTACCAATGCAGATGCAATACACCCAGGTTACGGTTTTCTTTCTGAAAATGCAAAATTTTCAAAAATTTGCCAAGAACATAATATAAAATTCATCGGTGCTTCTCCAGAAATGATTGACAGAATGGGCGATAAAGCCTCTGCAAAATCAACTATGATTGAAGCTGGAGTTCCTTGTGTTCCCGGTTCTGTTGGGATCTTGGAATCTTTTGAAGAAGCCGAAAGAATAGCCAAAGAATTCGGATACCCAGTAATGCTAAAAGCAACTGCCGGAGGTGGAGGAAAAGGAATGCGTGCTGTTTGGAAAGAAGAAGATTTATTGAAATCTTGGGAAAGTGCCCGTCAAGAATCGGCAGCAGCCTTTGGAAATGACGGTATGTATCTGGAGAAATTAATCGAAGAACCACGCCATATCGAAATTCAAATCGTAGGTGATTCTTACGGAAAAGCTTGTCATCTTTCAGAAAGAGATTGTTCGGTACAACGTCGTCATCAAAAACTGACAGAGGAAACTCCGTCTCCATTTATGACCGACGAATTGCGTGAAAAAATGGGTGCGGCAGCCGTAAAAGCAGCCGAATACATCAAATACGAAGGTGCTGGTACAGTAGAGTTTTTGGTAGACAAACACCGTAATTTCTACTTCATGGAAATGAATACCCGTATCCAAGTAGAACACCCAATCACGGAACAAGTGATTGACTATGATTTAATTCGTGAACAAATAATGGTTGCTGCAGGAATTCCAATTTCTGGTAAAAATTATTTACCGCAATTGCATGCCATCGAATGTCGTATCAATGCCGAAGATCCTTATAATGACTTTCGTCCTTCACCGGGAAAAATCACCACGCTTCACATGCCTGGAGGTCACGGTGTAAGACTAGATACCCACGTATATTCAGGGTATACTATCCCGCCAAATTACGATTCTATGATTGCCAAGTTGATAACAACTGCCCAATCACGTGAAGAAGCAATCAGCAAAATGCGTAGAGCCTTAGATGAATTTGTGATCGAAGGAATCAAAACAACCATTCCTTTCCACAGACAATTAATGGATGATCCTCGCTACATTGCAGGTGATTATACCACTGCATTTATGGATGATTTCAAAATGAATGATCCTGAATAAAAAAATACTTTAAATAAAAATCCCATTCGGAAACGAATGGGATTTTTTGATTTTGTAACAAAACGATATGCTATTCAGTCCAAAATTATCGTTTTCGAAATCATTTGGGCGTGCCACCAGCCAGAAAAAAGGGCAAGCATCATTGTCGTCATTGCCCTTTTTCCTTGCTGCTGTCGGGCTCATCCGCGCTACTTCGGTAGCTAGCTTCTATCCCTCACGTTCACGTAAAACAGCACAAGTTATGTAAAGTAAGAATTGACGATAACTCAAATCTGGTCAACATCATTTGAATCATTTAACAGCAAGCTAAGACCAAATACTACTACAATATAGTCCGATCCTATTTTTGTCACATCGAGCGAAGTCGAGATGCACTACTGGTTCTCGACTGCGCTCGAACTGACAAATTGAACTGTTTTGTAAAAATTATTGGTATAAGTCCCTAAAACAACTCTCTTGTTAAAACTGGAAACCATTGAAAACAAAAAATCCCGTCTCATTTTTTGGAACGAGACGGGATTTTTTAATTTATAGGAAAAATAAAATTACACTCCTATTTTCTTAGCGATATCAGTTGGAACACCACCTTTATTTACCATAAAAGAAGTCGTTTTGTATTTTACAAAATTCTTGCTCACGTACAAATAGCCTTTGTAATCATTTGTAGCACCCCAAGAATTCTTTACGATATAATATTCTTTACCCATTTGATCTTTGGCAATTCCAACAATATGCATTGCATGATCATCTGTAGTTTGATAATTATCGAATGCTTTTTGACGAATTTCTTCAGTGATTTCCAATTCTTCCTTTGGTCCGTTGAACATGTTTTCTTTTTCTACGGCTGTCATCTCGTCAAACTTTTTTGTTGGTACATAAGCAACCCCATTTTTCCAACTAAAACTTTTCTCACTAACATCAGATGCCCAAGCAACAGTATAACCGTTTTTTAAAGCGTTGTCAATGATAGTGGTCATATCATTCATCTTTACATTATAAACTAAATCAAATGACCAGTTATCAGGAACCATCATCATTGTTTTAGCATAGTAAGGCTCATTCGAATAAGATGCAAACTCAACATACTCATCAGGATTAATCCCTACCACTTCTTTGGCGAAAGTTTTTGGAGTGTAATTTTTTCCTTTATAGGTAAAATTTTCAGGAACTTGACCAAGGTAAGAATCGATAACTGCAGCATAGGCTTTTTCCCAGTTTGGAGTCAATTCCCCATTTGGGTTTTTTACTACTGCCGCCAATAGTGCTTCAGTCAAAGCAGCCATTTCTGCAAATTTATTTTTTGAAGTACCGTAATTCAAACCCGTATACACTTCTTGAGGAACGGCTCCGTATTTTTTGTACATATTGGTAACATCGTGTAGTTCTCCGCCGTCACCAAGAGTTACTGCACCATGCATTTTTACATAGTTTTTCCCTTTTTCGACATAAGCATTACGAGCCGAAAAAACCTGAGACAATTCTACTGGTTGCTTTCCTATTCTAACCATTTCTGATTCTAAGAACGAATTTGTAGAATAACTCCAACAAGTTCCAGAAGAACCTTGGTTTTTCACGGAAGTGTTCGCTAAATTGATTACATCTGTAAACTTGAAACTTTCAACACTTTTCTCGCTAGCATTTACTTTTAATGA
>Ga0184629_10000088_pt1 | contig 35798 bp, 32 predicted proteins | sample PLM4_32_b1_FD_133158 | JGI IMG/M metagenome (GOLD analysis project Ga0184629, IMG submission 133158) | Groundwater sediment microbial communities from an aquifer in East River, Colorado, USA - PLM4_32_b1 | ecosystem: Environmental > Terrestrial > Soil > Riparian zone | place: USA: East River...
GTCGACATGCTGCAGGTGGACCCTGGCCTTCGCCGGGGTGACGGGAAGGGGGGCCGGGGTGAAGGAGGAGGGGTGGCCGACCGGCGGCCCGCCCGGACCGTAATGATCGCGCGCGTGGTAGGAGGAGCGGACGAGCGGCCCGGCCTCGACGTGATCGAACCCGAGCGCGAGCCCCTCGGAGCGGATCTCCTCGAACTCCGCCGGCGGGACGTAGCGCGCCACCGGCAGGTGCTCGGTCGTCGGCTGGAGATACTGGCCGATCGTGAGGACCGCCGTGCCAGTGTCGCGGATGTCGCGAAACGTCGCGGCCAGCTCCTCGCGGTTCTCCCCCAGCCCGACCATCACCCCCGTCTTCACGCGCGGCGCCCCGCGGCGCACCGCCTCCGCCAACAGCGCGAGCGACGCCCGGTACGACGACCCCGGGCGCGCGGTGCGGTAGAGGCGCGGGACCGTCTCGATGTTGTGCGAGAAGATGTCGGGGCGCGCGGCGAGGATCGGCGTCAGCGGGTCGTCCACCCCCTTGAAGTCGGGGGTCAGGATCTCGATGGCGCATTCCGGGACGCGCTCCCGGAGCGCACCCATGACGGCCGCGAAGTGATTTGCCCCGCCGTCCGGCAGGTCATCGCGATCGACGGAGGTGATCACCGCGTGCCGGATCCCGAGCTTCGCGACCGCCTCCGCCAGGTGCCGCGGCTCGTCGGCGTCCACGCCCGGCGTCGGCCTTCCCGAGGTCACCGCGCAGAAGCCGCAGCGCCGGGTGCAGATATCCCCCAGGATCATGAAGGTCGCGGTGCGCTCCGACCAGCACTCGAAGATGTTCGGACAGCGCGCCTCCTCGCACACGGTATTGAGCGACAGCTCGCGCAGCGAGCGGCGCACTTCCTGGAACTCCGGTGTCGTGCGGAGGCGGATGCGGAGCCACCTCGGCTTGCTTGGCGAGAGTCCGGCCACAGGTTGTTTCATTGGCGTCAAACCTGGAACGTCTCGATCCGCTTCTTGACGTCCGACATGAACTGATCGGCCACGGCGCCGTCGATCAGGCGATGATCGAAGGAGATCGACAGGTACGCCATGGTGCGGATGGCGATGGCGTCGTTGATCACCACCGGCCGCTTCTCGATCGTCCCCACCCCCATGATGGCGACCTGCGGCTGGTTGATGATCGGCGTGCCGAACAGCGCCCCGAAGCTGCCCGGGTTGGTGATCGTGAACGTCCCTCCGGAGACCTCGTCCGGCGTCAGCTTCTTGCGCCGCGCCCGGTCGGCGAGGTCGGTGACCGCGCGCGCGATCCCGGCGATGTTCTTCTCGTCGGCGTTCTTGATCACCGGCACAATGAGCCCCCAGTCGAGCGCCACCGCGATCCCGAGGTTCACCTGCGCGTGGTAGATGACGTCGTCGCCGTCGATCGAGGCGTTCATCACCGGCCAGTCCTTCAGAGCCTCGACCAGCGCCGCGCAGATGATCGGCGTGTAGGTGAGCTTCACGCCGTAACGCTCCTCGAACGCCTTCCCCTTCTCGGCCCGCTGGCGCGCCACAGGCGTGAAGTCGACCTCGAACAGCGCGGTGACGTGCGCCGAGGTCCGCCGGCTGAGGATCATGTGCTCGGCGATCTTCTTGCGCATGGTGGTCATTGGCTCGCGAGTCCCCGCCACGACCGCGGGGCGAGGCCCGGCAGCGGCGGCGGCGGCCGGACGAGCCGCGCCCGACTCCAGATGGCCCAGGATGTCCTTCTTGGTCACCCGTCCCTGGATCCCGGAACCGGTGAGCGAGGCGATCTCTAGCCCATGCTCGGCGGCGATCTTGCGCACCACCGGGGACGACTTCGTGCGCCTTTGCTCCTCGACCGTGGCGGGGGCTCCGGCCGCTCGCGGCGGGGCGGGAGCCGCCGGGCCCGCGGCTGCGGCGGCAGGGGCCGGCGGCGCGGCTGCCGGCGCCGCGGGCGCGGGCTCCGGAGCCTTGGCCGGAGCCGCGGGGGCCGACGCGACCGCGCCCGCCTCCGTCTCGATCAGCGCCACCACGGTCTGCACGCCGACCGTCGCCCCTTCCGCGACCTTGATCTCGGCGAGGGTGCCCGCCGCGGGGGAGGGGATCTCCGCGTCGACCTTGTCGGTGCTGATCTCGAAGATCGGCTCGTCGCGCTGCACCTTGTCGCCGACCTTCTTCAGCCACTTGATGATCGTTCCCTCGGCGATGCTCTCCCCCATCTGGGGCATGATCACGTCGACTTTCATCTCGATCCCTCGTCCCTTGGCCGGGAGCGGTTGGTCACTCTAGTAGGCCGCGAGCTGACGGCACGCGTTCACCACATCCTCGGTCGACGGCAGGTAGAACGCCTCCATCGGCGGGCTGTACGGAACGGGCGTGTCGGGCGCGGTGAGGCGCTGCGGCGGGGCGTCGAGGTGCTCCCACGCTCCCTGGTTGATCAGCGCCATGATCTCGCCGGCGATCCCGCCGGTGCGGGTGTCCTCGTGCACGACCAGCACCTTGCCGGTCTTGCTCGCCGCCTCGAGGATCGCCTCCTCGTCGAGCGGCAGGAGCGAGCGCAGATCGACGACCTCGGCCTCGATCCGCTCGCTCTGCGCCATCTGCGTCGCGGCCTCGAGCACGCGGTGCAGCATGGCGCCGTAGGTGAAGATCGTGAGCGTGTCCCCCTGGCGCCGCGTCGCCGCCTTGCCGATCGGCACGACGTAGTCGGCGTCGGGGAGGTCCTCCTTGATGCGGCGGTAGAGGTACTTGTGCTCGAGGAAGATCACCGGATCCTCGTCGCGGATCGCCGCTTTCATCAACCCCTTGGCGTCGTACGCGGTGCCGGGAGCGACGACCTTCAGCCCCGGCGTGTGCACGTAGTACATCTCCGGGCTAGCCGAGTGGAAGGGACCGCCGTGCGTGCCGCCGCCGGCCGGGCCGCGGAGGACGATCGGCACGCCCTGGCCCCAGCGATACCGGTTCTTGGCGGCGAAGTTCGTGATCAGGTTCCAGGCGCACCCCATGAAGTCGATGAACTGGAACTCGACCACCGGGCGCATCCCGAGCATCGAGGCCCCGATGGCGGCGCCGACGAACGCCTGCTCCGCGAGCGGCGTGTCGATGACGCGATCCGGCCCGAACTCGTCCAGCAGCCCCTCGGTGACCTTGAAGGCGCCGCCGTAGGCGCCGATGTCCTCGCCCATGAGGAACACGGTGGGGTCGCGGCGCATCTCCTCCAGCATTCCCTGGCGAATCGCTTCGAGATAGGTGGTCTCGGGCATGTCAGCGCATCCTCGGCCGCGGGTCCGGCATCCGCTCGATGCCGTGGTACACCCCCTCGAGGCAGCGCTCGGCGGGCGGCATCGGGCTCTTCTCCGCCCGCTCAAGTTCCAGGTTGAGGTGCTCCTGGATCTCCTTCTCCATCGTCTCGATCGCGCCGTCGGTCACGAGCCCCCGCTCGATGAGCAGGGCGCGGTAGCGGTCGATCGGGTCGCGAGCCTCCCAGTACTCCATCTCCTCCTTGGAGACGTAGCGCTGGTCGTCGTGCTCGGCGTGCCCCTTGCGGCGGTAGGTGACCGGCTCGATCAGCGTCGGGCCGCCCCCCGCGCGGGCCCGGTCCACGGCGACCTTCGTCGCCTCGTAGACGGCCAGGACGTCGTTGCCGTCCACCCGCACCCCCGGCAGCCCGAACCCCTCGGCGCGCTTCGCGAGCGAGTCGATCGCCGTCTGCTTCCGGGTGGGGGTGGAGTAGGCGTAGGAGTTGTGCTCGATCACGATCACGAACGGCGTCTTCATGACGGCGGCGAAGTTGAGTGCTTCATTGAACTCCCCGGTCGAGGCGCCGCCGTCGCCGATGTAGGTCAGCGCGACGAACTCCCGCTTCTGCAGCTTCGCGGCCAGCGCCACGCCCCCCATCACCGCCACCAGCGAGCCGAGCTGGCTGATGGTCGAGACCAGGTTGCGTCCGCCGATCTCGCCGAAGTGGTTGGTGCCGTCCTTGCCGCCGGTCGGGCTGTCGGAGCGCGCCATGTACTGGAGGAACATCTCCTCCGGGCGGACCCCCTTCACCAGCATCGAGCCGAGGTTGCGGATCAGCGGTCCCATGTAGTCCGCGGGCTCGAGCGCGTAGGCGGTGCCGACGGCTGTCGCCTCCTGGCCGAGGCTGCGGTAGAGCCCGCCGACGATCTTCCCCTGGCGATAGAGGTTGACCAGCTTCTCCTCGAGCCGGCGGGTGAGGAGCATCCAGCGCAGCAGCTCCCGCTGTGCGTCGGCCGAGAGCGTGGTCTTCGTCGTGATCGGCTCGACGGTCGTCGTCTTCGTGTTGGCCACGTTTGTGCTCCTGCGGCTCATCAAATGTGTATCGACCGGCCATGGACACCCAGGGCCGCCTCGGCGATAGCCTCGGAAAGCGTCGGGTGGGCGTGCACAGAATGAAAGAGTTCCTCGACCGTGCTCTCCAAGCGCAGCGCCACCGCCGCCTCGGCGATCAACTCCGTCGCGCGCGGCCCGATGGCATGCACACCGAGCAGTTCGTCATGTTTCGTGTCGCCCACGATCTTCACGAAGCCGTCCGGCTCCCCCAGGATCGCGGCCTTGGCGATGGCGCCGAACGGGAACTTCGCGACGCGCACCGAGTGCCCGCGCCGCTTTGCCTCGGCCTCGGTCAGGCCGACGCTGGCGATCTCGGGCTGGCAGTAGGTGCAGGCGGGGACCTGGTCGTAGTTCATCGGCTCGGCGGGGTGCTTGCCGGCCAGGTGCTCGACCGCGACCATCGCCTCGTGCGAGGCCACATGCGCGAGGAGCGGGGTCGCGACGATGTCGCCGATGGCGTAGACGCCCGGCTCGCCGGTCTGCATGAAACCGTCCACCTTCACGAACCCCTTCTGCACCAGCACCTTCGTCCCCTCGAGCCCGAGGTCGTCCGTGACCGGTCGGCGCCCGGCCGCGAGCAGCACGCGCTCCGCCTGGAACGACAGCTCCTTCCCCTTGGAGTTCGCGCGCAGCGTGACGCCGTCCTTCCCCACCTCGACCGCGGTGACCGCCGTGTCGGTGTGCACCTCGATGCCGCGCTTCTTGAACGCCTTCTCGAGCGCGGCGGAGATCTCCTCGTCCTCGAGCGGCACCGCCCGCGGCAGCAGCTCGACGACGGTGACCTTCGAGCCGAACGAGGCGAAGATCGAGGCGAACTCGACCCCCACCGCCCCGGCGCCGAGGATGGCGAGTGACTTCGGCAGCGCGGTGACGTTCAGGATGTCGTCGCTCGACAGGATCCGCTCGCGGTCGAAGCGCGCGAACGGCAGGTCGCGGACGGTGGAGCCGGTGGCCAGGATCACGTTTCGGGTGGTCAGCGTCCGCTTCGAGCCGTCGGCGCCGGTCACCTCGACCTTCCCCGTTCCAGCGAGGCGGCCGCGGCCAGGGACCCAGTCCACCTTGTTCTTCTTGAACAGGAACTCGATCCCCTTGGCGTTCTTGGTGACCACCTTGTTCTTGTAGCGGTGCACCGCGGCGAGATCGAGCGTGGCTGCTGCGACCTGGATGCCGAAATCGCCGGCGTGGCGTGCCGTGTCGAGCACCTCCGCCGCGTGCAGCAGCGCCTTGGTGGGGATGCACCCCCAGTGCAGGCAGGTCCCCCCGAGCGCCGGCGCCTTCTCGACGACCGCCGCCTTGAGGCCGAGCTGGCCGGCGCGGATCCCGGCGACGTAGCCACCAGGACCGCCACCGATCACGACGACGTCATAGGTGGTTTCGGGCAATGGTCCCCTCGCTCCGTACGGCTGCGATGATGTGGCTGTGGGCCCGCGGGATGCGGCGGCTCCGCCGTACCGGGGGAGTCTAGACCACGCTCCGCTCCCGTTGCAACCGACTGCCACGGAGGCGAGCAGAGTAAACCACGCTCCTGGAACACGATCCGAAGGTTCCTGGGGATGCCGAGTCTCCCCGAGACGCCGGAGACGACGCGAGGGTCGGCCGCAGGCGGCTTGACCGGCCGGCGGACCCGCGGTAGGTTCGCGACAAGATCGGGACGCACTCCATGATGCCAGCCCCCAAGCCGCTGCGCGTGATCATCCTCAAACCGAGCAAGTACGCCGCGGATGGGTACGTCGAACGGTTTCGCTGGGGGTTCATGCCCAACAGCACCGTCCCGTACCTGCGCAGCATGCTCCCGGAGCGTGTGGGCGGCGTCCCCTGCCGGGTGGAGGTCGTGGACGAGTACGTGCAGACCGATCTCCGCTACCTGGAGCTACTGGCGGGTGACCCGCATCACCATACGCTCCTGGCGCTCGTCGGCGTCCAGAGCCACCAGTTCCAGCGGGCGCTCGACCTGGGCGCCCTCGCGCGCGAGCGCGGGGTCGAGTCGTGCGTCATCGGCGGGCCGCACGCGATGACCTGCGACACCTCGATGCTGCACGGGAAAGGGGTGAGCTTCGCCCAGGCCGAGGCGGAGATCGTCTGGCCGGCGATCCTGCGCCACGCCGCGGAGGGGGAGCTGCTGCCGGTCTACGGCGAGGAGGGGCGGTGGCAGGAGCGGCTCGAGGCGCCCGTGCTCGTCCCGCCGTCGCGGCGCGACCTCCGGCGCTACGCGGTGCCGCTGCTCGGGGTCTATCCGGCGCGCGGTTGTCCGTTCACCTGCAACTTCTGCTCGGTGATCAAGATCGCCGGCCGCCAGGTGCGCAGCCAGCCGATCGAGACGACGCTTGCCAGCCTGCGCGCCGCGAAGGCCGCCGGCGTCACGGCCATCATGTTCACCTCGGACAACTTCAACAAGTACGGAGGAGCACCCGAGCTGCTCGAGGGGATGATCGACGAGGAGCTGAACCTACCGTTCTTCGTCCAGTGCGATGCGCAGGTGCACCGGCAGGAGGAACTGCTCGCCCTGATGGCGCGCGCCGGCTGCTTCCAGGTGTTCGTGGGGGCGGAGTCGTTCTCCCGCGAGGCGCTGCGCGGCGCCCACAAGCTCCACAACCACCCCGAGCACTACGCCCGGATCGTCGAGCTGTGCCGCCGCTATGGGATCACGTCGCACTTCTCGAACATCCTCGGTTTTCCCGGGGACACGGAAAAGGGGGTCCGGGACCACCTGCGCACGCTGCGGCTGCTGCGCCCCGACGTGGCCTCGTTCTACATCCTCACCCCGATCCCCGGCACCGAGCAGTACGACGAGTTCCTGTCGCAGGGCCTCGTGACCGAGCGGAACCTGGATCGGTTCGACGGCAGCAACGTCACCTGGAGGCACTCGGCCCTCCCGGCCGAGCGGCTGACCGACCTCCTCTTCCACTGCTACCGCGAGTTCTACGCGGCGGGGGACGTCGTCGCGAAAGCGCTGCGCGCCGGACGAGCCGCGCGCGGCTTCCGGCTGTCGCAGGCGCTCTGCGCGACGCTCGGGTATCCGGCGCTCGCGCGGATGGGCGCCTTGAGGCGCGTGCACCCGATGGCCGGTGGGATCGGCAGGAGACGGCTCGACCACGCGAGGGATTACGCGGGGTTCAGGCGCCGGTGCTTCGACCTCGATCTCGCCCCGTTGCCGGCGAGCCTGCCGCTCTCGGCGCACGATCAGGCGATCAACCGTCTCGCGAAGGTCGCCGAAGGGTGAGGCGCAGTCCGTCGGCGAGCGAGGTCAGCGCCACGCCGGTCGCCGCCACGAGCGGCTGTGGGTCGGCGACATGGTCCTCCCCAAGGAGGTCGAGCGTGCCGGGCGGCTCGGGACCCCAGGGAAGCCGGTCGGCGAACCGCGCCGCCGAGCGCGCGGCGTTGGCGGAAAACCCCACGTGCCAGTGAGGTACGCCGCGGGCGCGGGCGATCGCCGCGACCAGGTCGCTGACGGTCAACGTCTCCGGGCCGACCGCGTCGAACGTCTCCCCCACCGTCGCCGGCCGCTCGAGGCAGGCGGCGACCGCCGCCGCGAGATCGTCCACCCAGATCGGCGAGATCCGCGTGGCGCCTCCGAACACGGGGACCGGCAGGAGCGGCGCACCAAGCGTCAGCCTGCGCATCCAGGCGACCGTCGGGCTCCCGGGACCGTAGACGAGCGCCGGGCGCAGGATCGTCCAGGGGATCGGAAACGAGCGCACCACCGCCTCCCCTTCCCCCTTGCTCCGCCGGTACGCGTTCACGGCGTCGGGGGAGGCCTGCAGCGCGCTGACGTGAACCACCCGCCCCACCCCCGATTCGAGGCAGGAGGCGAGCAGATCGCGCAGGCCGTCCACGTGAACCGCTGCGAACGTCTGCCCGTCAGCCGGGATCTCGCGGCGGATCCCCGCGAGGCTCACGAGCGCCTCGCACCCGAGAGGCTTGCGCCCGAGCGAGTCGGGGTCGGTGAGGTCGCCCGAGACCCGCTCGCTCCGCGTCCGATCGGGCAGACGCAGGCGGCGCTCGGAGCCGAGGCGGACGAGGCAGGAGACGAAGTGGCCGCGCGCGACGAGCACGCGCGCCAGGTGGCGGCCGATGAAACCGGTCGCGCCGGTGAGGAGGATTCTCATTATTACTAATGCCCCCCCTCTCCGTCATTCCTGCGAGAGCCTATCAAGGGCGGCACAACTACCGCCCTTCCTCTCCGTCATTCCCGCGAAAGCGGGAATCCAGAGCGGCGATCGGCCTGGGCACCTCCCCACCACCGCCCCCGCTGAACTGCGCCTGGTGGAGCTGCGCGTAGAGGCCGCCGCGCGCCATAAGCTCGGCGTGCTTTCCCGACGCCACGATCCGGCCGCGCTCGACCACCAGGATCCGATCGGCGTGGAGCACCGTGGAGAGCCGGTGCGCAATGACGACGGTGGTGCGGTCGCGGGTGAGCCGCGCCAGCGCCTCCTGGATCAGGTGCTCCGTCTCGGTGTCCACCGAGGAGGTCGCTTCATCCAGGATCAGGATCGGCGCGTCCTTGAGGAGCGCGCGCGCGATCGCGATCCGCTGCTTCTGCCCGCCCGAGAGCTTCATCCCGCGCTCGCCGATGGCGGTGGCGTAGCCGTCGGGCAGCTCCAGGATGAAGTCGTGCGCGTTCGCCGCCCGCGCCGCCGCCTCGATCTCGGCGGTGGGAGCGCCGGGACGGCCGAGCGCGATGTTCTCCTCGATCGAGGCGTGGAAGAGGAAGACATCCTGGTGGACCACGGCGATGCTCTCGCGGAGCGATCGCAGCGTCACCTCCCGCACGTCGCGATCTCCGACCCGCACCCAGCCGCTGTCAACGTCGTAGAAGCGCGGGATGAGCTGCGTGATCGTCGTCTTGCCGGCGCCCGATGGGCCTACGAGCGCGACCAGCTCTCCCGGCTCGACCGCGAACGACACGCCACGGAGCACCGGCTCACCGTCGCGGTAGGCAAAGCCGACGTCGCCGAGCTCGATCCGCCGGGGCGGGGTCGCGAACGGACGGGCGCCCGGACGATCGACGATCTCGGGCGCCGCGTCGAGCAGCCGGAAGATCCGCTCCGCCCCGGCCGCCGACTTCGCCAGCTTCTCGTTCAAGGCCCCGAGCGCCTGCACCGGCGCGTAGAAGAACCCGAGATACATGAGGAAGGCGACCAGGTCCGAGATCCGGAGCGACCCGGCGACCACGAGCGCCCCGCCATACCCCACCGCGATCACCGTCCCCATCCCGGCCAGGAAATCGATCACCGGGTAGCCTACCGACCAGATCCAGATCGTCCGCAGGATCTTCGTGACGTACGCCTCGCTGGCCGCGGCGTAGCGCGCCTCCTCGTGCGCCTCGCGCGTGAACGACTGGATCACCCCCATCCCCGACAGGTTGTCCTGGAGGCGATGGTGCAGGCGCGAGACCTCCTCGCGGCTCTCGCCGAAGGCGTGCCGGCTGCGCACCGTGGCCCGGATCGCCACCCACCCGAGCAGCGGCAGCGGCGCGACCAGTGCCAGGCCGAGCCGCCAGTCGAGCGCGATCAGAACCACCATGCCGCCGCCGAGCATCGCGACCGTCACCCCCACGTCGGGGAGCCCGTGCGACACCAGGTCCTCGAGCGTCTCGACGTCGTTGATCCCCTGCGCGATGAGCGACCCCGTGGACGACTCGGAGAAGAAGGCGCGCGGCAGGCGTTGCAGGTGCCGGTAGATCTCGACTCGCAGATCCGACATCAGCCGGTGGCCGGCCAGATGCGAGGCGTAGACCTTCACCCCGCGGCACGCGGCACGGAAGAGGAAGATGCCGGCGATCGCGGCGGCGGCCCACAGGACGGTCGTGCGCGCTCCCTCGCCGCCCGCCTCGCCTAGTCGGAGGAGCACCGCCCGAACCAGAAGCGGCACCGCGAGGTCCGCAGCGGTCATGAGGACGAGCGCGCCGACCGTGAGCAATACCAGCCCGCGGTAGGGGCGAAGGTGAGTCCAGAGGCGTCGGCCGAGGGCGGGAAGTGTCATGGTCGGAGTCGGGCGGGATGTTATCGCAGGGGCGCGCTGGCGTCAGGGGGCCACTGCGCGGCCCCGCTCGACCGGACTGGCAGCATCGCTTGACGGGGCGGTCCCTGCGGGGGCGATAATGTCCGGAATCGGCGCGTTCCAGGTGCTGTTCAATCTGCGGAACAGGAGTAGGAGGAAACCAATGATGCGATCCATCGTGGGGGTGATTGCGATCTTTCTGGCTGGGGTCGTCACGGCCCGAATGACTGACCCGCCAGCCAACCAGGCATCAGGAGACGCGCAGCTGCAGCTGGGCAACTTCTCGGTGAGCCTCGCGGTCAAGGACATCGGCGCCTCGCGCCTGTTCTACGAGAAACTCGGGTTTCGCGTGTTCATGGGCGATCAGGCAAAGAACTGGTTGATTCTCCAGAACGAAACCAGCACGATCGGCCTCTTCCAAGGGATGTTCAGCAAGAACACCCTGACGTTCAATCCGGGATGGGATAGGAAGGGCGGCACGTTGCCGGACTTCGACGACGTTCGGGCCATTCAGCGAACGCTCAAGAGTCGCGGTCTCACGCCCGCGCCGGAGGCGGACGAGTCGACATCAGGACCAGCAAGCCTGATGCTGATGGACCCAGATGGGAATCCCATCCTGCTCGACCAACACGTACCCAGCCCCAAGAAGTGATTGCGTTTGCTTGGTGCGGCTCACGCGCGACCGCCCGGACACGCGCCGTTCGGCCGTAGGCAAGGGGGCCAAGTGAAGAGAATCAAGCTACGCATCGCGATGCTGCTCTGTCTGATCGCCACAACGGCAATCGCCCAATCCGACACCACCTCCGAGCGTCGATTCACGCTCCCGGATCACGGCAAGCTCGTGATTCACGTTACCCGTGACTGGAAAGACCGAGTACGTCAACCGCCTGACCGCCTGCCACCCACGATTACCCTCGGCCCAGCATCCGGAAAGGCCTTTCAGATACTCCTGACGCCGATCTGGCCTGCGACGAGCGATGGTCCTCCTCAGTCGCGCGACGATCTCCGAGCCGCAGTCGAGCAAGCGGCCCGGGACGCCAAGGATCAGTCAGTTGAGAAGGAGTTGCCCATCGTCGAATTCCAGGGAACCTCCGGGTCCGGTTTCTACTTCTCGGCGACTGACCGAGCACCGAAGCGCGGCGAGTACAAGTGTGTGACGCAAGGAGCGATTGGCGTTGGCGAGCTGACGGTGTCATTCACGATCCTCACCAATGAAGGTCAGAAGCTGGTCGTCGAGCAGGCTCTGGATGCTCTGAGAAGTGCGACTCACGGTGGCATCTGATGCTGCCCCCCGATTGACCGCTTCGCGGGCATGGGTTCTGCGGCCGTGTCTCGCGTGGGGAGTTGGAGGGATGATGAAGCGAGCAACGCTCGCACTGGGGGCCGCCGCGCTGGCGATTCTCTGGGGCGCTAGCACGGCCGCCCAGCAACCGTCGAGCGGTCAATTCATCGCCCCGCTGTGGACCGTGCACATCGATGAGGTCCGGCCGGAGAAGGCGGCGGAATTCGAACGGTTGAACATCGCCGAGAACAAGGGGCTGCACGCGATCCTGCTCGAGCACGGGCAGCCGATCACGCCCGTCTACGAGATCGTGACGACCGGCGCTGTCTACATGAGCCTACGACCGAAGCTCTCCTTCACGGAGTTCGACGCACCGTCCACCGTTCCTGAAAGCGTCTCAAAGCTACTCGCAACGGTAACCGATCCACTCGACGGACCCATCCATGCGGCGCTGAAATACCACCACAACGAGGTCTGGCGCTATCAGAAGACGGAGTCGTACATCCCCGTGGCGCCCGGGCACACGCTGTCCACACCCGGCTATATTCAATTCATCAGCGAGCGGGTCATTCCGGGCATGGAGGAGCGTTACGGTGAGCTGCTCGACTCGCTGAATGCCGCGCTCAAGAAGAACAGCTATCCGTGGAGCGTTCTGATGTTCCGATCGTCGTACGGCGATGGCGCGTACAAGTACCTCTGGCAGGCTGATTCGAGGGCGGCCTTCCTCAAGGCCGGGGATCGCGCTTCCGTCCTGGCCGCCGTCTTCGGCAAGGAGGCAGCACACCAGATGCTGGCCGACTGGAAGCGTTGCTTGGCGAGCTCCGAGACTGTCGACGCTACAGCGCGGCGCGACTTCGCCGACCTGATGGAATCGGTCCCATGGTTGGCTTATCCGCCACGGTGACCACGGGCCTATAATGGCTCGGACAGTCGGCTCGACCGCCGGTGCGAGCCGGACGTGACCTCGCGCCTTGCAAGGAGCATGACCATGTTCCGGACCTCCTCGATCCTCCTTTCAGCAATCGCCCTCGCCCTGGTCGTGTCGCACCCAGGCCCCGCGTTCGCGCAGGACGATCCCCATGCGGCCTGTTTCGCGCCGCCGAGCTACGTCCCCGCCGAGCTGCTCGAGCGCCCGGTCGGGCTGCGCCGCGGCATCGGCAACTCGCACGAGGCGGTCACCACGAAATCGACCGAGGCCCAGGCGTTCTACGACCAGGGCCTCAACTACCTCGAGTCGTACGTGTGGATCGAAGCGTCGAGGTCGTTCCACCAGGCGCTTCGCCACGACCCCAAGCTGGCCCTGGCGAATCTGGGCCTGAGCTACGTGGGCTCCGGGCTCGAGAATGCGGAAGCCGCCCGGCTTTTCTTCACGAAGGCGAAGGCACTCGCCGAGGGCGTCAGCGAACGAGAGCGCTGGCGCCTGGAGATTCGCGAGAAACAACTCGCGGCGCTCGACGATATCAAGGACACGGCGCGGTTCCTCGCTTACAAGAAGACCATCGGCGACGCCCTGGCCGGGGATCTCGACAACCCGCAACTATGGATCCTGCGCGGCAACGCCGAGGAGACCAACGCCTCGGGGCGGGGCCAGCGTGGCAGCGCCGCGTCGATCGCGTTCTACCAAGCTGCCTTGCAGCTGGTTCCGGATCACGCCACGGCCCATCATTATCTCGTCCATTCGTACGAGACCATCGGGCGCATCGACAAGGCACTCGAACACGGCGAGGTCTTCGCGCGCCTGGCGCCGGCGATTCCCCACGCCGCCCACATGTGGGGGCACGATCTTCGCCGGGTCGGCCGCGTCGATGACGCGATCGTGCAGTTCCTCAAGACGGACGCGCTCGAACGCGACTACTATGCGGCGGAGAAGATCGACCCCTCCCTCGACTGGCACCATGCCCACAACCTCGACCTGCTCGCGGGCTGCTATGAGCACAAGGGGCAGATGAAGCTCGCCGAGAAGACGCTGCGCGACTCCGCGGCGCTGGCGCCCGTCAGCGCCTATCGGGCCTTCAACCTCCGGGAGCTGCCGAACTTCCTGATCCATCGCGGTCGCTACCAGGAAGCGCTCACGGCGGGACGTGCGCTGACTGAGACGACCTACCCGCAGGCGCGGTGCGTAGGCCACGCGTTGGCCGGGCAGGCGCTGCTCGGGCTCGGACGCCCGGACGAGGCGAGGCAGGAGCTCGAAGCGGCGGGCCGGGAGCTCGAGACGGTTCCGCAGCTGACCATCGGACTCGATCCGCCCCGCGCCATGGTCGAGCCGTGGGTCGAGGCGCTGCGTGGCGACCTTCTGCTCCGGGCCGGACAGAAGGACGAGGGACGCGCCGTTTTGAAGGAGGTCGTGCGCGCGATGCGCGCCACTCCCGGCCCCGACGCGTGGTCGCAAGCGCTGTTCCGCCTGGAGGCGATGGCGCGGAGCGCGATGGACGCGGGAGACTGGGAGCTTGCCGACTTCATCGCCACGCAGATGCTCGAGCACGATGCAGCCTACGGAGGCAGCCACCTCGCCATGGCCCTCGTTCTCCGGCACAAGGGGGATGTTGCCGGCATGACGGCGGAGCTCGAGACCGCGAAGCGCTTCTGGCGCGACGCCGACCCCAACCTCCCCGAGTTCACCGAGATCGCGGCGGCGGCGGCAAGGGAAGCCGAATGAGGACGGCCGGTCGCGAACCCTCCCGCCCTCATTGCCAGGTACGAATACCAGGGTCGAACGGTCTACTACCTCCCGCCGCGCTGCTGCGACATCCCGAGCATCGTCTACGACGACGCCGGTGCCATCCTCTGCCATGCCGACGGAGGGATGACCCGCGACGGCGATGGACGTTGTCCGAATTTCTTCTCGTCGCGAAAGAACGAAGAGGTCATCTGGCGGGATACGCGGGGCAGCAAGTAGGGACTGCAGCTCATCGTAACAAGCGTAGTCGGAGGCACTCGTCATGAAGCCAGCCGCTCTCATTTCTGTTCTCCTGCTGGGGGTCTTCGCCCTTGCCCATCTGCTCCGGCTCCTGCTCCGGATCGAGGTCATCGTGGCCGGCAACGAGGTCCCGATGTGGGTCAGTGTGATCGCCTGCCTGGGGCCCGCCACGCTGGCGATCGCGCTGTGGCGCGAAAGCCGCGCGAGATGATGCCCAGGCACGGGGGGAACGCCGGCGATGGCACCTGACCTGGGCACTTGCCCTGGATGTGGGCTCGAACTGCCGGTGGGTGTGCGCGGCTATGATCGCAAGTTCCATGCGTCGGCCGAGTGCTGGTCCCTGTTCGAGGAACTCCTGGCTGCCGAATTCCAGAACGCGGCTCTCTTCGGGTCGGTGCACCAACTCTCGGTGGACGCCTATGCCGTCCAGCATGCGGGCGGCCGTCATCCGGACAAGTCCGTCTGCGTCCACCTGGTGGGGCTTTACCTCATGCTGGAGCGAGGAATCGCGCCGGCGCGGGTGCCGCCGTACCTGCAGCGCCTGGCAAGCCGTGCGGTCTGGCCGCATCTCGATCCTCCCGCTGAGCGTGCGCACCTGACGGTGAACGACATCGTCCATGCCGGCTCCCACCAGGCGCATGCGCTGCGCGTCCGCGAGTGGGCTGCACAGGTCTGGCGGGTCTGGGGCGCGCATCATGACGTTGCACGTGAGCTTGCCGAGGACCTCCTGAACCCGGCAATCGCGCGCGCGAGCTTGGTCACCCCGCGAACCCGGACTAGGGAGGACAGGCGGTGATCATCCTCGACACCATCGGCCGCACGAGGCTGCTGCCGCTTCAGCAGATGATCCCGGAGGGAAGCGCCGGGATCCTGCTCAAACTGGAGTACGAGAACCCGACCGGGAGCATGAAGGACCGCATGGCGCTCGCCATGGTCGAGGCGGCCGAGGCGGATGGGCGGCTGCGGCCGGGCGGCTCGGTGGTCGAGTACACGGGCGGAAGCACGGGCGTGTCGCTCGCCTTCGTGTGCGCCGCGAAGCGGATTCCGCTGCAGATCGTCACGTCCGAGGCGTCCAGCAAGGAGAAGCGGGACCACATGACGGCGCTGGGCGCCAAGCTCACGCTCGTCGCCAGCCCGACCGGCGGGACGACGAAGGCGCTGATTCTCGAGATGATCGAGACGGCGAGGAGCCTCGCCTCGGCGCCCGGGAGCTACTGGACCGATCAGCTCAACAATCACGACCCGCTTCCCATCTACGAGCGGATGGCCGACGAGATATGGGTGCAGGCCCAGGGGCAGGTCAGCGCCTTCGTCCAGAGCGTCGGCACCGGCGGCTCGTTGCGGGGGATCGCCACCGGGCTCCGGCGCTATGACGATGCGGTGCGCATCGTCGCGGTGGAGCCCGCGGAGTCGGCGGTGCTCTCGGGGGGACCGAGCGGATCCCACAAGATCGAGGGTGCCGGCGCCGGGTTCGTCGTGCCGCTATGGACCGCGAGCCTGGTGGACGAGATCCAGACCGTCTCGACCGAGGAGGCGATGGCAACCGCCCGTCGCCTGGCCCGCGAGGAGGGGATCTTCGCGGGCACCTCGACCGGTGCGAACGTCGCGGTGGCGTTGCGCGTCGCCGCTCGCCTCGGACGCGGGAAGACCGTGGTGACGGTGGCGGTCGATTCAGGGATGAAGTACCTGAGCACGGCGCTGTATGCGCACGCCTGAGAACCGGGCGGCCAGCCAGCCATGACCGGACAGACCCACTCGATCGAGCGGCTCGCCCCGCCGGCGGTCGATTCCGATGTCCGTGCGCTTGCCGAGCTGCTGGTGGACGCCGTCGAGTCGGGAGCCGCCGTGAGCTTCCTGGCGCCGCTCACGCGCCAGCGCGCGGAAGAGTGGTGGCGCGGAGTGCTCTCCACCTCCCTCGCTGCCTCCGTGTTCCTGGTAGCACGGGACGCGACGGGCATCGTCGGCAGCGTCCAGCTCCATCCCGCCTGGGCGCCGAACCAGCCGCATCGCGCGGAGATCGTGAAGCTGATCGTGCATCGCCGGAGCCGCCGCACCGGCCTCGGCAGCCGGTTGATGCAAGCGGTCGAGGCGGCGGCGCGCGGCGGCGGGTTCACCCTCCTCACCCTGGACGCCAAGCGCGGCGAGGCGGCGGAGCGGCTGTACCGGCACCTCGGCTGGATCGCCGCGGGGACCATCCCACGGTATGCCCTCGATCCGGACGGAACGCCGCACGATGCGGTGATCTTCTACAAGGAGCTGGACCAGGCGGCCCAGGATTCGCTCACGCTGATGCCGCGCGTCTGACGTCCCCTCTCAGATCGCCGTTCTCCGGATCACCAGGATTCTCAGCAATCCGCGCACGGCCAGGTGGACAAGGATGTAGATGACCAGCGCCACCGTGTACGAGCTCATGAACTGGAATTGTCCGACCGCGGGATCCGCTACCAGCCCCCGGAAGGGGCCGAGGAGCGGCGCCGTGATCGAGTTCATGAACTGCTTGAATCCGGCCCCTTCGCGCGCGCCGATTAGCTCCAGGAAAATCTGCAGGCCGACCAGTCCGTAGACGACATAGAAGAGGTAGTCCACGACCTGGGCGATCCGAGCGACGCGTCTCCCGCGAAGGATCTCGGCGTCGGTCTCCGAGACCTCGTGAATCGCCCTCTCCTTGAGCGTCCGGCCTACGGCCTTGACCTCCGCCTCCTCGGCTGCCGCCACCGACTCCGCGTCGCGGGCGAATTCTCCGCGGATCTCCTCGTGCATCTTCCGCTTGACGAGCTCGTGCTGCTCGATTCTTCGAGCTTCGTCCTCGGCAAGCTTGTCGTCCTCGGCCACTACTCTTTGTCTGTTCATTTTACCGGCTCTTCTTGAACGGTCAGGAGGCCCGTCACGGTGGCCACGATCGTGTCACCCATCTCGTCGCCCACCGACCGTGCGTCCCTGAGGGCCTTCACGGTAGTCCTGCTGACGGGATCGACGATCGCCTCTCCGACTTCTCCGGATCCGCGAATCGCCTTCACGAGCCCGTCCTTGGCGGAATCGATCACACTTCCAGATTGCTGTCTGGTCATGGCTAGCCCTCCTTGATTCGCCGACCTTCAGGCCGACTCCGCCATCCAAAAAAAGCAATGCCCGTGCCACGGCCAGGAACGGAGGTGCTGCCATATCTGCCGAAATCCAAAGAAGTTGTGTTCCGAGCCGCACGAGGGTGGAGCGCGGGAATCCTTGAGAGTGTCGAGGATCTCAGACACATCGGGGTTTCCCGGCGCTCTACTTTCGTGCCATCCTTGGTCCTGACGGTGGCCCTCCGATCCGCGAGGATCGGAACTTCAGGCAGGTGGGAGCATCACCATGGGAATCGTGCTTGATCTCGCAGTACTCCTTGCCATCGCCGTCCTGGGGCCGGCTATCTACGCCGTCTTCGAGGTGGAGACGCCCGCCTGGTGGAAGCTCCTCAAGTGGGGCCTCGTGATCGGCGTGACCCTGGGTCTCACCCCGCTCATCGGGCACTGGGCGTTGCTCGTTCCGGCCCTGGGGGCGACGGGTGGGCTCACGGCTCATTTCGCGTGGTGCAAACGGAACGGCATCGATCCCATTCACGCCACACCGCGCCGCAAGTACTACGCGCTGAGGGGATGGACGTGGCAGGACTGAGCCGGCCGCGCGCGCGGGAGGTGATCCTGCTCGGCGGACTTGTCGTTGCCTTGCTCGACATCGCGAACGCCATGACGTTCTGGGCGCTCTACCGCGGCACGGCGCCGCAGCGAATCCTGCAGAGCATCGCTGTCGGTCTGCTGGGGACCGACGCGTTCACGCTGGGCGCCCCCTCGGCGCTGCTGGGGGCGTGCCTGCATCTGTTCATCGCGTGCGGGATCGCCGCGGTGTACTACGCGGCGTGCGTGTTCTGGCCGGCCTTGACCACCCGGCCGGCGCTGTACGGCGCCATCTACGGGGCCGTTGTCTACCTCGTGATGAACCAGGTTGTCGTCCCTCTGTCGCGCGTCGGACCCGCTCCCTTCATCCTGCCGTGGTTCCTCGCCAACTTCATTGGCCAGGTGCTGCTTGTCGGCCCTCCCGTCGCGTTCATCGCGCGGTGGTCCGCCCGGCGCGCCGGCGCCGACGCCGACGCCTAGGATGCGTTCCCGGGAGCCGCTGTGAACCCCTACGAGATTCGGCCGGCGACATCGGATGATCTGGCGGTGCTCCTCCACCATCGGCGGCGCATGTTCGAGGAGATGGGCTTCAACGACCCGGCGGCGATGGAGGCGATGCTCACAAGCTCGACACCTCTGCTGAAGCGTGGTCTGATTGACGGAACGTATCGGGCGTGGCTCGCGGAGGCATCGACGGGCGGCATCGTCGCGGGGGGCGGGGTCATCCTGCTGGAGTTCCTGTCTCACCCCATCGACCCGTTGCCACGGCGGGCCTGGGTGGTCAACATCTACACGGAGCCGGAGCACCGTCGCCGCGGGCTGGCCCGGCGGGTGATGGAGACGATGGTCGCGTGGTGTCGCGCGGAAGGGATGGGCTTCCTGTACCTCCACGCCAGCGACGACGGCCGTCCGCTGTACGACAGCCTGGGATTCAAGTTGAGCAACGAGATGCGGCTGGCGCTGTAGCCGCCCGCGGGCGCAGGGCGACTCCGCCGGCGACGATCTGCGCGGGCTCGAGCTGGTGCGGACCGTCACGGCGCCGAACGTCACGCACCTCAAGTTCGCATGGCGCTGAAGGAGGGCCCTGGCCAGGTGACCAGCCGCAGTGGCGTCGTGACTGCGGACGGGGTGGTCAACACGGATTACCTCGCTACCGGTGGACCCCGGCTTGCGCCGGGGTGACGCTCGAAATGGGCGGTACCGCGCCTCCCACCTCCGTCATTCCGGCGCAAGCCGGAATCCAGAGCGGAGACCACGTGCAGCACCGCTCTGAACCCGGCCGCTTCCGCCGGGGTGACGCTCGAAATGGGCGATACCGCGCCTCCCACCTCCGTCATTCCGGCGCAAGCCGGAATCCACCGACCGCCCGGCTGCGTGGTGGAGCGATGGGGTGACGACGCTCGATGGGCGGCGTCTGGAGGTGTGTGATGCTCAAGCAGGTTCAACCCGTGCTCCCGGTTCGCAACATCGACGCGGCGGTCGAGTTCTACGTCGGACGCCTCGGGTTTTCGCTGGTGTTCAAGATCTCGGGCGAACCGGGATACGCGGTTATCCGCCGCGACGGCGTCGAGCTGCACCTGCAGTGGCACGACCCAAGCGAGTGGTCGCTGACCGATCGACCGATGCTCCGGTTCCTCGTCGCGGATGTGGATACACTGTTCAAGGAGCTTCAGCCCAAGGGGGTCTTCCACGAGCGGACGGCGCTGAGGGCGACGCCTTGGCACACCCGCGAGTTCGCGTTCTACGATCCGGACAGGAACGGACTGACCTTCTACGTCGACGTCGATCCGTCAAGCTCTATGTAGCACAGCGGTCCATAGCGGCCGAGGGAAGGACGCGAGGAGGCCCGCCAAGAAGGCCAAGGCGAAATGAGGGGGCAGCGCCGAACAAGGTCCCCTGGCACCCGCCACCGCGGCCGGCCAGGCGAACCTCCGCTATACTCGACTCCCCTATGCCGCTCGCTCCCGGACACCGCTTCGGCCCCTACGAGATCCTTGCCCCCCTCGGCGCGGGCGGAATGGGCGAGGTCTACCGGGCGAAGGACACGCGGCTGGGCCGCGAGGTCGCGATCAAGGTCCTGCCGCAGACCGTCGCCTCCGACCCGCAGCGGCTCGCCCGCTTCGAGCGGGAGGCGCAACTGCTCGCCGCCCTCAACCACCCGAACATCGCGTCCATCCACGGCGTCGAGGAGGCCGGCGGCGTCCTGGCGCTCGTGCTGGAGCTCGTGGACGGGCCGACGCTCGAGGAGCGGCTGCGCACCGGCCCGCTTCCCCTTGACGACGCGCTGCCCATTGCCCGCCAGATCGCCGAGGCGATCGAAGCGGCGCACGAGAGCGGCATCGTCCATCGCGACCTGAAGCCCGCGAACATCAAGCTCACCGCCGACGGGCGGGTGAAGGTGCTCGACTTCGGCCTCGCGAAGGCGCTCGCGGGGGACGCCTCGACGGCCGGCGACGCCAGCATGTCGCCCACTCTGACGCACGCGGCCACCGCCGCGGGGATCATCCTCGGGACCGCCGCCTACATGTCGCCCGAGCAGGCGCGCGGCCGGGCGGCGGACAAGCGGGCGGACGTCTGGGCGTTCGGCGTGGTGCTGTTCGAGATGCTCAGCGGCGAGCGGCTGTTCGCCGGGGAGACGATCTCGGACGTCCTCGCCGCGGTCCTCCGGGCGCCGACCGGGTTCGAGCGCCTGCCCGCGGAGACGCCCCCCGCCGTGCGCCGGCTCCTGGAGCGCTGCCTCGAGCGCGATCCGAAGGTACGGCTCCGGGACATCGGGGAGGCTCGGATCGCGCTCGACCCGGCCAGGGTGTCCGCGAGCGCCGAGACCGCGTCCAGCACGATCGCTGTATCCCCCGGACCGCGGCCCGCAGCGCGCGCCGTCTGGGTCGGCGGGATCCTCCTTGGGCTCGCCGTCGCCGCCGCCGCCGGCATGCTGTTCGGCCGCGCCCTCACGCGGCCCCCCGAACCGCGTCTGCGCAAGTTCCAGCTGTCGATCGCGGATCTCCTCACCGAGATCGGCAAGGCTCCGGCGCTGTCGCCGGACGGCCGCCGGTTCTTCTACCTCACCTCGGAAGGGCTGTGGGTGCGGGAGCTGGATCGGGTCGAAGCCAGACTGGTCGCCGCGGGCGCCGACGTGGAGTTCGCGCTCTGGTCCCCCGATGGACAGGAGATTGCCTACCTTGCCGAGCGCCAGCTCTGGCGCGCCCCGGTGACAGGCGGGAAGCCGGTCTTGATTGCGCCGGCCACCTTCAACCATGGCGCCACCACGCCTGGAGGAGCCTGGCTGGGGGATGGCCGGATCGCCTTCGCTCCCGCCGCCACGGGGAGCGGGCTGCTGCAGGTGCGCTCACAGGGGGGGGACTTCACGGTGCTGGTGGACCGCGACGGCGCCACTGAGTTCGACTTCCACAAGCCGAGCGTCCTCCCAGACGGACGAACGCTCCTGTTCGTCGTGGATCGCAAGGGGACGGGAGCCGATACCATCGGGGCGTTCGTCGACGGCTCGCGGAAGGAGGCGCTGTCACTGCAGGGGGAGCGGCTCGACAGTCCCGTCTTCTCTCCGACCGGCCACCTGGTATACCAGCGCGACACCGGTAATCCCGGGATCTGGGCGGTGCCATTCTCCGCGAGCGACCTGAAGGCGACAGGCGAGCCGTTCCTGGTCGTGCCTCACGGGATCTGGCCGAGCGTCTCCGCCGACGGCACCTTGCTCGCCACCGAGACGACCGCGAGCGACGAACAGCACCTGGCATGGATCGATCGCCACGGAGAAGCAGTCCGGATCGGGGATGCGCCGCTGCGTCCCTACCCGGGGGGCCCGAGGATCTCTCCCGACGGACGGCGCGTCGCGTACGTCGCCAGGGCCGAGGACGGACGCCATGACATCTTCGTCCACGATCTGGCGCGCAACGTCGTGACGCGCGTCACGTCAACGCCACGAGCGGAGCTCGCCCCGGTCTGGAGTCCCGCCGGCGATCGGATCTTCTTCCAGGCGGATGAACAGGGCGCCACCGCGGCGATACTGATGAGTGTCGCGGCCGACGGTAGCGGACGCGAGGAGACGCACGGCGACGGGGCGCAGCCGGCCTTCTCCGCCGACGGCCAAACGCTCTACTTCACCCGCTTGAACGAAGAGCGGGGGTGGGACCTCTACTCCGCTCCGATTCCGCCGGGGAGCAGCTCTCCGCAACTCGCCGCCGCGACGCCCTTGCTCGAAGCCCCCATGAGCCAGCAGTTCCCCGCTCCATCCCCGGACGGACGCCTGCTGGCGTTCGCGGCGAACGACGGTGGCAGCCAGAACGTGTATCTGACCCGGCTCCCGACCGGCGAAGGACGCTGGCAGGTCACCTCGGAGGGAGGTACCCGACCGCGCTGGAGTCCAAAAGGGGATCGCCTCTACTACCTGAACGAAGGAGATCTCTTCGAGATCGAGGTCCGCTCGCAGCCAGCGGTCGAGATCGGCATCGCCAAGCGGGTTCTGGCGGCACGCCCGCTCGAACTCCGCTCCGGCCGGTTCTATGACGTCGCACCGGATGGAGAACGCTTCCTCTTCATCCAGGGCACGCCGCGCGATCGCTCCCGCCCGGGAACGATCACCATCGTCGAGAACTGGTTCGAGGAGTTCCGCGCGCGATGAGCGCGCCGGACGCGGAGGCTGCGGGGCCGCGGCAGCGCGGGTTCCGCAGCATCGCGGTCCGCCTCGTGGTCTGGGTGCTCCTCACCTGCGGGGCGATCTACGTCGCCAGCCTCCTCTACTCGCAGTCGCTCGCGCGCGAGGTCACTCTCGCCGCGGCGGAGCGCGAGGCCGGGCAGGCCGCCAAGGCCGCGATCGGCACGATCGACTCGATCCTCCAGTCGGTGCAGCAGAGCACCGAGCTGGCGGGTGCGGTCATCGCACCGATGAACGGCGCCGCCTCGGTCGAGGGGGTGCTGCGCTCGCTCGTGGACGGCAACATCCGCATCTACGGGTCGACCGCCTCCTTCGCCCCCTACGCCTTCGACCCTCAGCTGGAGCGCTACGGCCCCTATTACTTTCGCGATGGAGAGCGGATCGAGCGGCAAGATCTCGCCGCCCCGTCCTACCGCTACTGGGAGAAAGACTGGTACACCGCCGCCGCGCGCTCGGGCCAATCCTCCTGGTCACAACCGTACTTCGACGAGGGGGAGGGGGCGTCTGGATGGTCACCTACACCGTCCCGATCGTCGCACCGGGCGCGGCGCCGCGGCGCCGCGGCGTGGTGACGGCGGATGTCGCCCTCGGGTGGCTCAACGAGCGAATGCGGGAGATCCGCATCGGGCGCACCGGCTTCGGCGTGGTGGTCGCGCGTGACGGGACGATCCTGGCGCATCCCGACTCGAGCCTGCTCGCCACAGCCGGGACCCAGCGGACGGCCGCGCAGGAGCTCGAGATCAGCCGCCTGGTGCGCGCCATCGCGGCGCGGGGCTCCGGCTTCGAGTATCTCGACATCCCGCGCCTCGGGGGGAGGCGAGCGCGCCTCGCCTACGACACCCTCGAGCCCGCCGGCTGGACGGTCGCGGTCATCTACCCCGAGGACGAGTTGCTGGCCGAGGCGGACCGCCTGGTCCGCCGCCAAGCGCTGCTCGTCGTCGCCGGTCTCGCCGCCCTCGGCCTCGTGGTCTCGGGCCTCGCCACGCGACTGACGAGGCCGCTCCGGGATCTCGCGCGGAGCGCGGCCGTGATGGCGACCGGCGATCTGGCGGGGGAGCTGCCGCCGGTCCGCTCGCGTGACGAGATGGGGGCGCTCAGCCACGCATTCCGCCATATGCGCGACTCCCTGCGGCAGCACATCGAGGATCTGCGGCGAACCACCGCGGCGAAGCAGAAGCTGGAGAGCGAGCTCGAGGTGGCCCGCAGCATCCAGATGGCGATGCTTCCCGCCGGGCACGCGGGCGGCGAGCCGGACAGCGGCTTCACGCTCGCGGCGCGGCTGGTGCCGGCCCTGGCGGTGGGAGGCGACCTCTACGACTATCTTCAGATCGGCCAGAGAGTGGCGTTCCTCGTCGGAGACGTCTCCGGCAAGGGGGTACCGGCGGCGCTGTTCATGGCGCGCGCGAAGACGCTGTTCCAGGTGTTCGCGGCGCGGGATCCCGATCTGGGTTCGCTGCTGCGCGCCGCGAACCGGGCGCTGTGCGCCGAGAACGAGGCGACGATGTTCGTGACCATCTACTGCGCCATCCTGGACACCGCGAGCGGGCAGCTCTATTGCGCCGCGGCGGGGCACGAGCCTGCCTCCATTCTGCCGGGTTCGGGTGGGACGCTGCGGGAGCTGGCGCTCGAGGGAGGACCGCCGCTCGGCCTGTTCGAGGACGCCGAGTTCCCGGTGCATTCCATGGTCCTCGAGCCGGGGGACCTGTTCGTCATCACGACCGACGGCGTGACGGAAGCGATGAACCCGGCGCACGAGCTGTTCACCTCCGAGCGGCTGCCGGACGTGATCACCCGCGCGTCGGCCCCGAACCCCGGCGTGGCCTGCGACGCGATCCTCGCCGCCGTCCGCGCCTTCGCCGGAGGCGCCCCGCAGTCGGACGACATCACCGTGATGGCGGTCCAGTACACGCCGCCACCGGGTGCGGGTCCGGGGGTATAATGCCGAGCCGTTCTTCGCGCGAGGGAGAACATGCCGCTGGGCATTCAGTCCAAGACCAGCAGGGACTTCACCCAGACGATCGTTCTTGACGGCCGCCTCGACACCGAGACCGCGCCGGCGCTCGACCAGGAGATCGATCGGATCGCCGGGGCTGCGGTCAGGACGCTGGTGTTCGATCTCGCCCGCCTCGAGTACATCAGCAGCGCGGGGCTCCGCTGCTTCGCCCGGGCGCAGAAGGTGATGAAGGCGCGCACCGGGACGGTGCTGCTCGTGCACCCGCAGGCGACGGTGAAGAAGGTGCTCGATATCGTCAAGGCCGTGCCGGTCTCATCCATCTTCAGCAGCGTGCGCGAGCTGGACGAGTACCTCGACGAGATGCAGAAGAAAGTCCGGGACGGCGACTGAACCGGTCGAGGCCTCGGGCTGCCACCTCTCCCGGGAGCACGCCACCGCTACCCCCTCCGCGCGCCCATTCCCCGCTGGCGGGGGAAGTGCGAGTTCCCTGGCGCCTCGGAGGTCAAGTTGCCATGGCCCCAGGATTGCATACTCCACCCTCTGCTGGTGGAAAGCTGCCTCTGGGAGTCCGAGGGGCACGCCACAGGCCGCTGGACGCAGTGGCTCGCCTCCACCCCCCGATGGCGAGCATGCGTGGCCTGCGATAGGGTTAGAGATGACACCATGTTAGGACACCTGAAAGGGGAGTGGGACGTCACCGTGAAGAGACTCTACGCCTGGATCGCAGCCCTGGTGCTCGTCTGTTCCCCGGCCCTCGCGGTGCCGCCGGCCGCCACCAAGACGTACGCGGAAGGCCAGCGCCTGTTCGGCGAGAAGGACTATCAGGGCGCCCTGGAGCAGTTCCAGAAGACGCAGGAGCTGACGCCGAATGAGCCGCTCCTCGACTCGTGGATCGGCGCCTGCCTGAACGCGATGGGCAACTACACCGAGGCCGAGACGCACCTCAAGTCGGCGATCGCGGCGCTCCAGAAGAAGAAGCGGCCACCCGACATCGGCTACTACACGCTCCTGGCGCAGATTCAGGTGAATCTCAAGCAGTTCGAGCCGGCGACCGCGACCCTCCAGAGCTTCACGTTCAAGGAGGATGGGACTCAGAAGGCGATCGACACACGCGCGGCGCTCGACCAGGCCAAGGTCGCCCTGCGCGCCGCGCTCGTCACAGCCGGCGGCGAGTGCGCACGGCTCAAGGACCGCGCTTGCGCCCGCAGTGCCTTCGCGCAGGCCGAGGTGCTATCTCCCCAGGAGCCGCGCTCGCTGGAGACCTTCGCGCGTGAGGCGCTTCGCCAGGCCGCGAAGGCGCCTTCCACGACCGAGGAGGAAAAGGCCGCGAGACTGACCCTGTACGAGGCGGCGATCGAGGCGACCCAGCTCTGGCTCGAGGGGGTCCCGGAAACGCCGGCGGCGGAGATCAGGCGACAGCTCGCGACGGCCTTGCTGGGGACGAAGCGGGACGAGGACTATCAGGCCGCGGTCGAGATCCTGAAGGCGCTCTGGGACACCTCCGCGGAGCCGAAGGACAGCACGATCCAGCTCGACCTCGCCTCAGCCTACCTGGGATTGAAGCAGTGGGCGCTCGCGGAGACGGCGGCCAAGACCTGCATTGCGCAGTCCCCGGAGGGAAAGAAGGGCCCTGGGTACTGCCGCTTGTCGCTGGCGTACCGGAACCAGGACAAATGCCCCGACGCGCTGGCAGCCGGGGAAAAATGCACGAGCAGCGACGGCAAACCGGTGGAGCTCGCCTTCCTCAAGAACTGCGAGACGCAGCTCGCCGCCGACGCGGCACGGGCCGAGCGGGAGGCGGCGCGCCGGCAGGAAGTGCTCAACGCCGAGTGCAAGAACGCCAGCAATCTGGCCGACTGGGCCAGGGACAACGCGAACGACATCGAGATCCCCGAGTTCGTGGATGCCGTGAAGGATACCGCCGCCAAGCAAGGGAAGTGCGCGTCCACCGACGCCAAGCTCCCGGACGTTGGGACCCTGTGCACTGCCGGCGCCGGGCTGATGAGCAACCCCGCGAACCTGAGCGTGCTGGCAGCGGAGAGGAAGCTCGACGCGTACGTGCCCGCCTACGAGCAGTATCTGAAGATCTGCGGCCGCTACCTGGACGGGTCACAGCGCGCCAACGTAGAAAGCGCGTTCGGCCGGGTCAAGCACGCGCTGGGGTTGGAGTAGGCGACGAGGAGGAATCACCCATGGCCGTCACCCCAAGCACCATGCTGCCGCTGGGCACCTCGGCCGCGGACTTCTCGCTTCCGGACACCAACGCGAGGCGCGTGTCACTCGCCGACTTCCGCGACGCGCCGGCGCTGCTGGTGATGTTCATCTGCAACCACTGCCCGTTCGTGAAGCATGTGCGGACCGGGCTAGCGGCGCTCTGCCAGGAGTATCAGGGGCGCGGCGTCGGCATCGTCGGGATCAGCAGCAACGACGTGGCAACCCACCCCGATGATTCCCCCGAGCTGATGAAGGCCGAGTCACGCCAGGCCGGCTACACCTTTCCCTACCTGTTCGACGAGTCGCAGCAGGTGGCACGCGCCTACCGCGCCGCCTGTACGCCCGACTTCTTCGTGTTCGACCGGGACCGGAAACTCGTCTACCGAGGCCAGATGGATGCCAGCCGCCCCGGCAACGACGTCCCGGTCACGGGCGCCGACCTCCGTGCGGCGCTCGACGCCGTGCTGGCGGGCAGGGCGGTGTCGCAGGACCAGCGGCCGAGCATCGGGTGCAACATCAAGTGGAAGGCGGGGAACGAGCCGGAGTACTTCGGGCGGTAGGATGGGTGCGGTCCGCGCGGCCTGAGCGCGGTGAGCTGGCTGGGGCGCCTCGCTCTCAGCCGGCGCCTCCCACTTCCCCGCTTGTTTCCTGGCGCTCGGGTCGCCTATCCTCTGCGCACGGTTCACGGAGACAGCGCGATGCCCGCCCGGTCCGCCAGGATCGACGCAGCGACCTCCCCCGAGTGCGACGGCACGGTGCGCCCCCCGTCCTCGCGAACTGAGCCCGTAGCCTCTAAGAAGACAGCAGAGGAAAAAGATGAGGTTCTTGACCAAGGAAGAAGCGTGTTCCTGGTGCAAGGGAACACCCCCACTCCTCGACGACCGGGGCTGGCCCGCGAAGTGGCCCGCGTCTTTCCAGGCGCTGAGATTCGCGTATCCCCATGAGCCCGCAGCGCGTCTATTCTGGATCAGTCGCTGTCTAATCGACGCCGTCGGCTACTGGGAGGAGGCGTTGCTGTGGGTTACATTAACAGGTGTGTGGGCCTCGTCCGAAAATACACATCTCTACTATCGCCTCCGAGAGTCCTACGGCGACCGTCGCCATCTCGACCAGGCGCCTGGTCACCTCGCACTCCGGCATGAGGGCGAAGACTTGAAGACGCTTGTGCATCTCTGCCTCTTGTTCGGCTGGAACGCGTTCTTGCTTACCGACCGCGATGACGCCCGGGTATTCTTGTGCCACGATGAGTACGCGGAAGTCGCCGTACCTGATGGCAAAAGTATCGAGACGCTTCGCACCTACCTAGAATCCGGTGGGCTGGAGGTTGAGCTTGGCAGATCTGCTGTCTAACCAGCGCGTCCAGCGGACGCGCTCGCGTGTCACGCCGCTTGCTGAAGAGCGCAAGCGGCGCGACGCCCGGCGTCTCGATCCGAACGCCGACGGAGGACACTGAGATGGCTAGACATGACATGCCTGACGTAGTTGTGCTGCTTCCGGGCATCACCGGCAGCGTGCTGAAGAAGAACGGAAAGGTGGTATGGGGCTTCTCGGCCAGCACCATCTCCAAAGCGCTCTTCACGCTCGGCAGCAGCATGGAGGAAACGATGGCGCTGCCGCACGACGATCCGGGTGTAGACGACCTGGGCGACGGCATCGTCGCCGATGCGCTGATGCCGGACCTGCATCTGCTGCCCGGCATCTGGAAGATCGACGGGTACGGCAAGATCGCCGAGGCGATCAAGGCCAACTTCGCGGTGACCGAGGGCAGGAACTTCTTCCAGTACCCCTACGACTGGCGGCGCGACAACCGCGTCTCGGCACGAAGGCTCGCCAAGGCCGCTCACGGCTGGCTCTCGGCCTGGCGTCAGTCGAGCGGCAATGCACAAGCGAGATTGATCCTGGTGGGTCACTCGATGGGCGGGCTGGTGAGCCGCTACTTCCTCGAGTGCATGGAAGGCTGGAAGACCACCAAGGCGCTGGTGACGTTCGGCACGCCGTATCGCGGCTCGCTCAACGCGCTCGATGGCCTGGCGAACGGGCTGAAGAAAGGCCCGCTGGATTTGTCCACGCTCGCTCGTCAGTTGACCGCGCTCTACCAACTGCTGCCGGTGTTCGAGTGCTACGACGCTGGCGACGGCAAGCTGCTGCGGGTGGGCGAGACGACCGGGATCCCGAATGTCGATGCAGCGAAGGCCGCCGCGGCGCTCGCGTTTCATCGCGAGATCGAGACCGCGGTGACGCAGAATCAGAAACTGCCGCAGTACCAGTCGCCGGGCTACCGGATCTATCCCGTGGTGGGCATCGCGCAGCAAACCAGTCTCTCGGCGCGACGCGCCGGCGGCAAGGTGGAGATGCTGCAGACCTACAAAGGCGAGGCGCTCGGCGGCGACGGCACGGTGCCGCGCGTCTCGGCCATCCCGATCGAGCTCAGCGCCAACCCCAGCGCCGCCATGTACGCCGCCACCCAGCACGGGTCGCTGCAGAACGCGGATGCCGTGATCACGCATCTCAGCGGTCTGCTCTCGGGCCTGGATCTCGACCTGGGTGCCTTCAGGAAGCCGAAGGCCCAGATCGCGCTGGAGGTGGAGGACGTCTACTTCGCCGGCGAGCCGATCACGGTGCGCGCCCGTCCGCGCAAGGCCGAGGTGAAGCTGAGCGCCACGCTCTGGCGCAGCGGCGTGCAGCAGCCACTGGCCAGCGCCGAGTTGCAGCCGGCCGACGGCGACTGGCTCGGCGCGCAGTTCGCGCCGCCCGACGCGGGGGCCTACCGGGTGACGGTCGGCGGGGCCGACGCGGAAACCGCGGAGGATTCCCTGGTGGTCGCCGGCGCTGGGAGTTGACGCCATGCGTGACAAGCCTGTGCGAGGGAGGTCCGGGAGAACGGCGGCACAACCGTTCGGCGGCCCCGTCAAGTGGGATCGCGAGGGGCGCGTTCTCCAGGTGGCTGCCGATCGCAGCCTCGACGGCGTGCTGCGTCGAATCGCGGAAGCAGCGGCGGACTGGGTGGTGATCGTGCGCACGTTCGCCGACATCGGCGATGTTTACTACTACGTGTTCCGCGGCTCTGAACTGGAGCGCCTCGCGGACAGGTCGCCCGAACGCCGGCCCTGGCCGGTCGAGCAAGCGGTAGAGATGCACGAATGGACATCCAGCCGCGCATCTCGCGGTGGGCGGCCGGTCGGGCCCGGATACGGACAACAAGGGCCGGCGGCTGCCAGGATCGTCGACTACGACGCTTCGGGCCGGATCGTGGCGATCGGCGAGCGCGAGGACCTGATGCCGCGGGCGGCGGCGGTGGGCCGCGGCACCGGCTTCGGCGGCGCGTCGGGGGCAGCGCCCGCTGCCGACGATCGCGCGATCGTCGACCTGGGGCCGATGCGCGGCGGCTCAGGCGAGACGAGGCAGCCGCAGGCCGCCGAGGTGGAGGTGACGCTGTCCGCCGAGACCAAAGCGCAGCTCGACGTCGGCGCCAGTGCGCGCGTGCCGTTCCAGGTCGAGCTGACCGCGGAGGCGATGCCGTTGGCGGTGTCGCAGCCCGCGCGCGCGCGGACAGACGTGCCGATCGTGGTATCGCTTTCGGTCGAGAACGGCTCCATCGAGGTGGTGCGCAGCCACGAGTTCACCGCTGATCCACCGCTGCCCGGTCAGCCGCGCAGCGGGTTCTTCATGGTGAAAGGCGTGCGCGAGGGCGTGTGTCGGCTCGCGGTCGCGTTTCGCCAGGGTGGCAGCGAGCTCGGTGTCGTCAGCCTCGCGGTGGAGGTGGTGACGGCCGGCGCCGAAAAGGAGAAGGCGCAGGGCACGGCGGTCGCGGCACCGCGCGACATCGCCGACGACGACAAGCTCGCGCTGCTGGTCGAGCAGCGCGTCGAGGGCGACCAGGTGTTCTACGAGTACACGCTGCATTCGGAGGCGCTCGGCCTGCCCTACCGCCGGGTGCGCTCGAAGCCGCTGCTCGACCGTGGCGGCGGGCCGGCGGCGACCGCGCTCGCCTTCGTGGAGCGCATCTACGAGCGCGTCACCAAGGAGCTGAAGAGCCTCGACGACCTCAAGCAGCTGCAGCGCGAAGCGCGCGCGCTCGGCGCCAGCCTGTGCCAGGAGCTGTTCGACCCGGAGGTGGCCAAGCTGCTGTGGCCGCTGCGGGACCGCATCAAGCTGGTCCAGATCGTGTCCTGGGAGCCCTACATTCCCTGGGAGCTGGTGCGGCTTCGCGACCCGGGCTCGGACCAGATCGACGAGCGCTTCCTGTGCGAGTACGGCCTGGTGCGCACCGTGTCCGACGAGATGCCGGCGCGTGTGCTGCCGATGGAACGCTGGGGTTACCTCGGGGGCAGCTTTCCGATGGGCTCGTTCCCACCGGTGGGGGCGGAGCTCGATTACTTCACCACCAGCGCGCCCGAGGGCCTGCGCGGCCACGGCATCACGCCCGAGGCGATCGCGACCACGCGCGATGCCTTCTACGATGCGCTTGCCAAGGGCGAGTTCGACGTCCTGCACATCTCCTGCCACGCCGAGTCGCCGCACCAGTCGATCGAGCGCGCGAGCCTGATCATCGGCGACGAGACCGCGCCCGGGGAAAGCAAGCCGCGGCTGGTGGAGGTGGACACCATCACGGTGGAGGCGGAGGCGCGCCTGGGCGGGCGCCGGCCGCTGGTGTTCCTGAACGCCTGCGAGACCGGGCGCGTGGGCGCGGTGCTCACCGCCTGGGGCGGTTGGCCGAACGTGTTCCTGCGCAAAGGCGCCGGCGCCTTCGTCGGCACCTCGTGGGCGGTGCGCGACAAACCGGCGGCGCTGTTCTCGACCACGTTCTACAACGCGCTGCTGGGCGGCAAGACCCTGGCCGAAGCGGCGAGCGCGGCGCGTGCCGCGGCCAAGATGCTCGGCGACGCCTCCTGGCTCGCGTTCAAGGTCTACGGACATCCCCGCGCGCAGCGGGCGAGGATTTAGGTAGTGCCACAGAGGAGGCCCACCATGGCTCAGACCGAGGTTTACAACCGGATCTTTGACTACCCACCGACCGACGCGGCGGGCCTCGCCATTGCCGATCCCGAAGAGATCGAGAGAGGCGCAAAGTCACGTGAGATTGCCGCCTGGGAGCTGCTGCTGGGCTCGATACAGCTTCGGCGCGCCGGCCAGCGCTCGCCGGCCAACGACTGGCTCAACCACGCCACCCGCCTGTCAGTGAAGGACGACGTGTTCAACGCCGAGCTGCTCGGTGAGGTAGGCCAGGGGCTCTTCGAGAGCGACCGGCTCCAGGATGCCTACCAGATCCTGAACAGCGCGGAGGCGGCCTGGCGCGACGTTTGCGGCAAGGCGGCAGAGGCCTGCAAGGGCGCGAACAAGCAGGCGGCGGTTGAGTTCGCGTCGCACCTCCTGCCGCTGTTCGCGGCGGCGAAGGCCAAGCCGCCGGCGAGCGAGGCGGCGATCCGCAGCGGCACGCAATCGGTACCGATCGTCCAGCAGTGGCTGTCCCAGCGGGCGGTGATGGGACGCGCGCAGACCACGAACGCCTTCCTCCGGCTCCTGGCCAAGGCGGGGAAGATCGATGACGCCCGCAGCGTCCTGGAGGAAGAGCTGGAGTGGGTCGCGCTCAACTTCACGTCGCCGGCGAAGCCGGTGGCCGCAGGCGCGCTCGAGAAGCGGCTGATGTCCTCGGCGACCCGCCGGGCGCTGTATCTCCTGCTGCTGGCTCAGGGGGAAATCGAGCTCGCCGCTGGCAACTTTCAGGAGTCCGCCGACGGTTTCGGGTCAGCCGCGGCCATCTACGAGGGCCAGGTAGAGAATCACAGCGACATCAGCCGGCTCCTGCGGGCGAAGTCTAATCAGGCCAATTCCCTGCTGCGCCTCCATCGCATCAAGGAAGCCGTCGACATCTACGAGCTGTGCAGGCACGGCTTCAATTCCATCGACGACTCCGAGGCCGCCCAGCGCGTAGAGCACGCGATCGTGCTTGCGAAGTCGATGGGGGCGGACGAGGATGAGTCTTGAGGACGACGCGCGGCAACTCATTATCGACGGCGAACAGACCGCGCACGAGGCGCGTAATCCGCTGAAGCAGAAGGCCGCGCTCCAGCCGCAGTACGAGCTCTACCTCAAGGTTCTGAGCCGCAGCCAACGGCCAAAGGTGGAGCGCGCCGAGGACTACCTGCGGGTCGTCCGCGCCATGCGCGAGGAGCACGAGTTCGCCACCCTCGAGTTCGCCTCCGACGCCACGCATCCCTCCGTTGAGCGCATTGCCGGCAGCCCGCTGCGGGTACTGGCAGCTTACCTGGAGCGACTTCCGCGAACGGTGGTGTTGATGATCGAAAGAGGCGTCGGCGTGCTGACGCTGTTCGCGCTGAGCGGCGGCAGCGCCCCGCTGGAGGAGCGCGTCGCGCTCGAGCGCGCGAGCGAGGAGTGCGTCGCCGCGCTCGTAGAGCTGATGCGCCAGCAGGACGAGGACATTCAGCGGATCGACCGCAAGGAGCGGATCACCCAAGCGTTCTTCGAGCGCATCGAGCAGGCGGCCGCGGCGCTGTGGGCTGCGATGCCGGTGGCCATCCGCTCCGCGATCGGCGGCGCCCGCAGCGTGCTGTATCTGCCGAGTGCCTTCGGCGATCTCAGCGCGTTCCCATTGGAGCTGCTGCGCGCGGAGGACGACTATATCGGGGTGACACGCTCGGTGGCGCGCTTGAGCTCGATGCGCACCCTGTTCGAGCTGCTGTCTCCCGGCCGCATGCCGTCCAAGCTGAATGCCCAGGCGCTGGTGGTGCGCGCGCAGGACAGCAAGGAGCTGACCCTGGCGGACGCCGAAGCGGACGCCGTTTGCCACGAGTTCGAAACCCTGGGGCTGGCGGCAGCAGTCGACCGCGCGCCACGCGTCGACACGGTTCGCCCGGCGCTGGATCAGGGCCTGCGGGCGCTGCACTACTGCGGACACGGCTTCGCCGGCAAGCTCGGCGAATCCTTGCCGCTCGCCGCCACCGAACTGCTGGGGCCGCACGATTTCTCTCAGCTTTCGGGGTGGGGAACGCCCTTCGTCTACCTGAGCACCTGCGAGGTAGGACGCGCTCGCATGACGACCACCGGCAGCGCGGCCGGCGTCTCCACCCGGCTGATCGAGAAGGGCGCGCCGGCAGTGGTCGGCTGCCTGAATTCGGTGCCGGATCTCGTCGCTGGGTCGATGGCCGCTTCCTTCTACCAAGCCGCTGCGGCGTTGCCCTTGGGCGAAGCGCTCGCAGCGGCGCGCAGAGAGTGCAAGAAGTACCCCCCGGCGTGCTGGGGCGCGTTCGCGTATTTTGGCGATCCGCTGCTGCGGTTGACTGCCGCCGAAGACGTGGTTCCCCAGACTCGCCACCAAACGCTGCGTTGGGACTCGCTGATTGGCCGCCATCTAGTGGTGCGCTCCGCCGAGTCCCGGAAGCGAGCGCTGGACGCGGTCGCCGCGGCACGCGCAGAACGTGGCGGTGCCAGAGAAGTGCTCGACGGGGTAGCCGTCTGGCTCAAGACCAGCTTTCGCGCCGCGCAGCCTAAACTGCAAGATGAGCGACTGAAGCTCTGCCTGGCCGTTGCACGCGAAGACGCGGTCGCGGGCTGCGAGTTGCGCATGTTGCTCGCCATGGAAGCGCTACAAGGCTCGTACTGTGGTAAGCGGAAGCCGGACATAGTCCTGTTGCCGGAGGAAACAGCGGTGGGCCTATTCTGCGCCAAAGCGGTCCACGACACCCTTGCGTGGGCGGCGTTTGTGACCGAGAGCGCGCGCACGGGTGGCATCGGCTACGAGCCGCTGCTGTTGCTCAATATGCTGGACGAAGCGGTGGGTATGCTGGATGGCTGGCGCCTCGAGGTGCCTGCTGCGGGGACCTTGCTTTCGCTGGCCCAAGAACTGAGGGGACGCCTTCAAGAAACCCATGGGCATTCAAGAGCCCCCTGAGACAGGTAGCCCGCTTCGATCACCAACGATGACTGGTGGTGAGACCTCTATGTCGCAAGCGTTGCAGAGTATTCCCGCACGGTCGCCGCTGCCAAGTCGCTCGAGCGGACAAATCCTCGCGCCCTCGCTGGCGCTCGGCCGCTGCGGTTTGCCGCTCAGCTCAAGCGTTAGGCAACATCGAGCACTTGGTGAAGGACTTCGCATGAAGAACACTTCATCCCATCCACACTCGCGCATACTTGAGAAACGCGGACAACCATGAGAATCAGAGCACCTCTTCTCTTGAGCGCTTTGGCGTTCGTTGTGCTCGGACCAGGAGGTGGTCTCGGAGTAGCACAGCAGGACGCAGGGTCAACTGCGCGACGAGTCATCATTTTTGTCTGGGATGGACTTCGAGCTGACGATGTCACTCCGGAGAACATGCCGAATTACTTCGCCCTCGCTCGATCCGGGGTTGTCTTCGCAGATCACCACGCCGTCTATCCAACCTTCACCATGATGAACTCCGCGTCCATTGCGACTGGCACGTATCCGGGGGTGCATGGGTTCTACGGCAACGTGGTGTACGCGCCGTATGCGAGGGGAAGGAACGCGAAGGGAGTCGATATCGATTTTTCTGCCCCGGCGTTCATCGAGGACTTCGGGGTCGTCGAAGCGGTGCGGGAGTCCTACCAGGGTAAGCTGACGCTCGTTGCGACGATGCTCCAAGCAGCACAGGCCAAAGGGCTGTCGACGGCGGCCATCGGCAAGTTCGGGGCCGCCTTCATCCAGGATTACAAGCGAGGGGGCATCATCCTCGATGAAGATGCGGCGATGCCGCTCAGTTTCGCCAAGGAACTCCAGAAGGCTGGTTATGCCCTTCCGA
>Ga0184629_10000089_pt1 | contig 35080 bp, 27 predicted proteins | sample PLM4_32_b1_FD_133158 | JGI IMG/M metagenome (GOLD analysis project Ga0184629, IMG submission 133158) | Groundwater sediment microbial communities from an aquifer in East River, Colorado, USA - PLM4_32_b1 | ecosystem: Environmental > Terrestrial > Soil > Riparian zone | place: USA: East River...
CGCCGCGCTGCGCGAGGCGCCGCCCGGGGAAGGGGAGATGACCCTGCTGAACGATCCGTTCCGCGGCGGGACGCATCTGCCGGACCTCACCGTCGTGGCACCCGTGGTTCTCGGGGGGGCCGGGGTCGCCGGCTCGCCGGCGAGCCGCTTCTACGTCGCGAACCGGGCGCACCACGCCGACATCGGGGGGATGAGCGCGGGATCGATGCCGCTGTCGACGGAGATCTTCCAGGAAGGTCTGGTGATCCCGCCGGTGCGGATCGTGCGCCAGGGTGAGATCGATCGCGATCTGCTGCGGCTATTGCTCGCCAACGTTCGCACTCCCGAGGAGAGGGAGGGGGATCTGCGCGCCCAGATCGCGGCTTGCCGGCTGGGGGAACGGCGCCTCCAGTCGCTGGCGGCGCGTTTCGGCGCGGGGGAACTCGACGCGCAGGCGCAGGCGCTTGCCGGCTACTCGGAGCGCCTGATGCGCGAGACCCTGGCGGGGCTTCCCGCCGGTGTCTACGCCTTCGCGGACGCGCTCGACGACGACGGCGCGGGATCGGGGCCGGTGCCGCTGCGGGTCGAGATTCGCCTGCGCGGCGGCGAGGCGGAGGTCGACTTCGCCGGCACCGCAGCGCAGGTCCCGGGCCCCGTGAACGCCGTCGCCTCGATCACCCGTTCCGCCGTCTTCTACGCCTTTCGCTGCCTCGCCCCTGACCGCGTGCCCAACAACCACGGCGCGCAGGCCCCGATCCGCGTGCGGGTGCCGGCGGGCTCCGTGCTCGACGCTCACTCTCCGGCCGCGGTGGCGGGAGGGAACGTCGAGACGTCGCAGCGGGTCGTCGATCTCGTCTTCGGGGCGCTGGCCCTCGCCGCCCCCGGGCGGATCCCTGCCGCAAGCCAGGGGACGATGAACAACCTGGCGTTCGGCGGCCTGGACCCGCGCGACGGGCGGCCGTTCGCGTACTACGAGACGATCGGCGGAGGGTGCGGTGCCGGACCTCTACGTGCGGGGCTCGCCGGGACGCACTCGCACATGACGAACTCCTGGAACACGCCCATCGAGGCGCTCGAACACGATCTGCCGGTACGCGTCCGCCGCTACGCGCTGCGGCCGGGGAGCGGCGGCAGCGGTCTGCACAAAGGGGGGGATGGGATTGTGCGCGAGATCGAGTTCCAGGGGGCGGCCGAGGTGACCCTCCTCACCGAACGCCGGCACCTCGCCCCGTGGGGCCTGGCCGGCGGGGAGCCGGGGGAGCGGGGCAGCAATCACCGGGTGCGCGCGGGCGCCGCACCCGAGCCGCTGGCCGGCAAATGCCGGCTCCAGGTGCGGGCCGGTGACCGGGTCCGCGTGGCGACTCCGGGGGGTGGGGGGTGGGGAAAGCCACCGCCCGACGACCCCTCCCTTCCTTGACCTCGGGCGCGCTATTCTCCTAGATTAGCGAGACTTGCAGGGGCCGACCCTCCCCGGGGGGGTAGGGGGAAGGCGCCGCGGGGGAACTCCTGACCAAGCCGCTGGAGCACGTCGGCGCAGTCGTCATTCTCGGATGGGACACCCTCCGCAAGGGGATCCGTCCCCCGTACGAGTGGGAGCTGCTGCTGGCGGAGCTGCACCATCTCGGCGTTCGCTCCATCTCCATCACCAACATCACCGCGCTGTTCACCGGGATGGTGCTGGCCGTGCAGACCTCCTATTCCCTCGGCGCCTACGGGGTGAAGAGCTTCACGGGGGACATGGTCAGCCTGTCGATCGTCCGCGAGCTGGGGCCGGTGCTGACCGGACTGATGGTGGCGGGCCGGGTCGGCAGCGGGATCACCGCCGAGATCGGCTCCATGGTGGTGACCGAGCAGGTGGATGCCATCCGGGCGCTGGCGGCCGATCCGGTGCGCAAGCTCGTCGTCCCGAAAGTCGTGGCGACCCTGATCATGCTGCCGGTGCTCACCATCCTCGCGGATGCCGTGGGGATCCTCGGTGGGCTGTTGATCGCCGTCGTGAATCTCGACCAGCCCGGCGCCTTCTACCTGCAGCGGGTGCGGCGGGCGATCGGCTTCGCGGACCTGTTCAGCGGCCTCGGGAAGAGCGTCTTCTTCGCCCTGTTCATCGGCGTGGTCGGCTGCTACAACGGGCTGACCACGCGCGGCGGTGCAAGTGGCGTCGGCCGCTACACCACTTTCACCGTGGTCGCCGCGTCGATCCTGATCCTGATCTCGGACTTCTTCCTCACCAAGCTGTTCCTCCTCTTCTGATGGGCGCCGAACCGGATCCGGAGGCGGCCTGGCCGAGCGACGACTTCATTCGCCTGCAGGATCTCCACAAGTCGTTCGGCCCGAAGGTGGTGCTGCACGGGGTGTCGGTCGGGGTCCGGCGCGGAGAGACGATGGTGATCCTGGGGGCGAGCGGCTCGGGCAAATCGGTCCTGCTGCGGCACATCATCGGCCTGCACCACCCGGATGCCGGCCACGTCTGGGTCGGCGAGCAGGAGGTCAGCGGTTGCCCCGAGGAGGAGCTGGTGGCGGTGCGCAAGCAGGTGGGGATGCTGTTCCAGGGCGGGGCGTTGTTCGACTCGATGAACGTCTTCGAGAACGTCGCCTTCGCGCTCCGCGAGCACACCGCGATGACCGAGGACGAGGTTGGCGCGCGCGTGCGTGACACCCTGCGGCTGGTCGAGCTGGGAGAGGAGTCGGTGCTGACCTTGAACCCGATTGACCTGTCGGGCGGCATGCGCAAGCGGGTCGCGCTGGCGCGGGCGATCGCCCTCGAGCCGCGGGGGATTCTCTACGACGAGCCGACCACCGGGCTCGACCCGATCACCGCGAACCACATCAACCGACTGATCCGCTCGCTGCAGGCGCGGCTGGGAGTGACTTCCGTGGTCGTCACCCACGACATCGACAGCACCTTCCGGGTGGCCGACCGGATCGCGTTCCTGCTCGACGGCGAGATGCGCTTCGTCGGCACGGCCGCCGAGGCCAGGCAGAGCCGCGAGCCGTCGCTGCGGCGGTTCCTCGCCGGCGGGCTCGAAAACGACGGCAGCGGCGACGCGCCTCGCGGCTGGAACCCGGCCGCATGAGCCGCAACCTGGCGGTCGGCCTGACGGTCGGTGTGGCGGCAACCATCCTCCTGCTTGCCGTGCTGGTGCTGGGGCGCGACCGGGCGTTGTTCACGCCGCGCGACGAGTTCACGCTGCTCCTGCCGAACGTCGAAGGGCTGCAGGTCGGCTCGCCGGTGAAGCTGGTCGGAGTGCAGGTGGGCGTGGTGACCGACATCCGCCTCCCCGATTCGGGCGAGACCAGCATGGTGCGGGTGATCCTGAACATCAACCGGAGCTACTCGGACCGGGTTCGCGAGGACACCGAGGCGAACCTGCGCGTGCTCTCGCTGCTGGGGGGAGAGAAGTACATCGAGTTGACGCTGGGCAGTCCCGAGCGCGCCGCGCTGCCCGCCGGGTCGGAGATCCGGGCGTCGCTCTCCGACCTGGATCGGATGTTCTCCCAGGGGAGCAACATCACCACCGATCTCGCGGAGATCACGGGCACGCTGCGGCAGATCTTCGACCGGATCCAGAAGCAGGAGGGGATGCTCGGCCGCCTGCTGATGGACCCGACGTTCGGACGCGACAGTCTCGAGGACGTGCGCAAGACGCTCGGGTCGCTGTCGCGAATCGCGGCGCAGATCGAGGGTGGGGAGGGGTTGATCGGGGCGGCGCTGCACGACCCGGAGTTGCGCGACCGGGTGGTGCAGCGGCTGCCGCAGCTCCTCGACGACATCGACGCCGTGGTGGTCGGCCTGCGCGATCCGGCGACGCCGATCGGTTCGATCCTGCTCCCGGGGGGCCAGGGAGAGGCGGCGATCGCCGACGTGCGGGCGGCGGCCGAGTCGATCCGCCGGTCGGCCGAGAGCCTGGAGAACGGGAACGGCCTCGCGGGGCGCCTCCTGCACGACTCCGAGTACGCCGACCGGGTGCTCGGAGACCTCGAGGCGACGCTGCGCAACGCAGCGTCGATCACCGGCAAGATCGATCGCGGCGAGGGGTCGGTCGGTGCGTTCGTGAACGATCCGGCAGTCTACGACGGCTTGCGGGATGTGGTGACCGGGCTGCAGGACAGCCGCTTCCTGAAGTGGATGGTGCGGCGCTACGGCCGCAAGGGGGCGGAGGCACGACTGAAAGCGGAGGACTCGCCCCTCCCAGGGTGAGCCCGATCCCCCTGGTCGCGGTTGGACAGCGCCCGGGGCTATGTGGACAATACCCCCCTTCTTCCCATGCTTTCACGCCCGCCGCCGGACGGGGCGCGCGGCGGCCGGGGTACGGATGAAGTTCAACCGGAAGGTCGTGGAGCGGCGCGCCCGGATCGGAGTGGTCGGACTCGGCTACGTCGGTCTGCCGCTGGCCGTGGAGTTCGCCCAGGCCGGCTTCTCGGTGGTGGGGATCGATCTCGACGCCGCCAAGGTGGACGCGGTCAAGCGGGGGGAGTCGTACATCGCCGACGTGCCGGCCGCGGCCGTGCGGGAGCTGGTCGAGGCGGGCCGCCTGACCGCGTCCGTCTCGTTCGATCCGGTAGCCGAGATCGACTGCGTGCTGATCTGCGTGCCGACGCCGCTGCGCAAGACGCGCGACCCTGATATCTCCTACATCGTGGGTGCCGTGGACGAGATCGCCAACCGCCTCCATCCGGGCATGCTGGTGGTCCTCGAAAGCACCACCTACCCGGGCACGACCGAGGAGGTCATCCAGCCGCGCCTGGAGAAGACGGGGCTGAAGGTCGGGCGTGATTTCCACCTCGCCTTCAGCCCGGAGCGCGTCGATCCGGGGAACCGCGTCTTCAAGACCCGCAACACGCCGAAGGTCGTCGGCGGGGTCACGCCCGCGTGCGGGCGCGCCGCAGGGCTGCTCTACGAGCAGGCGATCGACCAGGTCGTGATGGTCTCCTCGAGTCGCGTTGCGGAGATGGTGAAGCTGCTCGAGAACACCTTTCGCAGCGTCAACATCGGACTGGTCAACGAGATTGCGCTCATGTGCGATCGGCTTGGCCTCGAGGTGTGGGAGGTGATCGACGCCGCGGCGACCAAGCCGTTCGGCTTCCTGCCGTTCTACCCCGGCCCGGGGCTGGGCGGACACTGCATTCCGATCGATCCGCACTACCTGTCCTGGAAACTGAAGACGCTGAACTACCAGGCCCGCTTCATCGAGCTGGCGAGCGAGATCAACAGCGCCATGCCCGAGCACGTCGTCACGAAGATCGTCGACGCGCTCAATGAGGGTCGCAAGTCGGTCAAGGGATCCCGGATCCTCCTGCTCGGCATGGCGTACAAGCGCGACACGTCCGATACGCGCGAGTCGCCGGCGCTCGATCTGCTGCGCCTGCTCGGAGGCCGCGGCGCGCACGTCACCTTCGCCGACCCCTACGTCGACGCCGTGCGCACCGAGGCGGGCACGGTAAAGTCGTCGCGGCTGACGGCGGAGCTGCTGAAGCGGCAGGACTGTGTGGTGATCGTCACCGACCACACCGGCGTGGACTATCAGTGGGTGGTCGACCACGCCCGGCTGGTGGTCGACACGCGCAACGCGACCAAGGGAATCCGGCGCAATCGCCGGCGCGTGACGAAGCTCTGATGGGCGCCGGCAGGCGGATTCTGGTGACCGGGGCCGCTGGCTTCATCGGCTCCCGCCTCACGAGCACCCTCCTCGCGGGGGGCGACGCCGTGACGTGCCTCGACCTGTTCGACGACTTCTACGACCCGGCGGTGAAGCGGCGCAACGTCGCCCCCTTCCTCGCCCGGGAGGCTTACACCCTGGTCGAAGGAGACATCCGCGACGAGGCGCTCCTCGACGCGACCTTCTCCGCGGGGCGCTTCGACGCTCTGGTGCATCTCGCGGCCCGCGCGGGGGTCCGGCCGTCGATCGCGCAGCCGATGCTCTACCAGGACGTGAACGTGCGGGGCACCGCCGCGGTGCTGGAGGCCTGCCGCCGGCACGGCGTCCGGCGGGTGATCTTCGGCAGCTCGTCGTCGGTCTACGGCGACAATCCGAAGGTCCCGTTCTCCGAGGAGGACCCGGTCGAGCGCCCGATCTCGCCGTACGCGGCGACCAAGCGGGCGGGGGAGCTGCTCGCATTCACCTATCACCACCTTTACCAGCTCGACGTCTTCTGCCTGCGCTTCTTCACCGTCTACGGACCGGGACAGCGTCCCGAGATGGCGATTCACCGGTTCGTGCGCGAGATCGATGCCGGCCTCCCGGTCCAGATGTTCGGAGACGGCGGTACGCGCCGCGACTACACCTATGTCGATGACATCGTCCAGGGGATCTGCGGCGCCCTTGACCGGGTGCAGGGGTACCGGATCTTCAACCTCGGGGAGTCGCGCACCATCGAGCTGGCGAGCCTGATCGAGGCGATCGGGAAGGCGCTCGGCAAGACACCCCGGATCGAACGGCAGCCCGAACAGCCGGGCGACGTGCCGGTCACCTACGCCGATATCCGCCGCGCCCGGGCGGAGCTGGACTACCGGCCGCAGGTCGACCTGCCGGAGGGGCTGGCGCGATTTGTTGACTGGTACCGTCGTTGCCGCTGAGGGGGTCCCAAGGCGCGGCGGTTGCCACAGTCGCCCTGGCGGCCTAACTTCAAGGGGCCCCGGCCTGACGGCGAGAAGCCTGCCTGATCCAAGGCGCCGCGGCCGGGAAACTCAGCCTGGACGGGCGCCCAGACCCCTCAGGGGGTCCGGAGGAAGACGAGCATGAACATCGCGGTCGTGGGAACGGGCTACGTCGGACTGGTGACCGGAGCCTGCTTCGCCGAGTTCGGGCTCCAGGTCGTCGGGGTGGACATCGACGAGCAGAAGATCGCGGCGCTCAAGCGCGGTGAGGTCCCGATCTACGAGCCGGGGCTCGAGGAGATGATCCAGCGCAACGCCAAGGCGGGCCGCCTGTCGTTCACGACGGACCTGGCGGGGGCGGTGGAGGGAGCGCTGGTGGTCTTCATCGCGGTCGGCACCCCGCCGGACGCGACCGGCCGGGCCGATCTGACCGCGGTGCGCGAGGTGGCGAAGAGCATCGCGCGACACCTGAACGGGTACAAGGTCGTGGTCACGAAGAGCACCGTGCCGATGGGAACCGGCGCCATGATCGAGGACCTGATCCGCACCCACCGCAAGTCGCCGATCGACTTCGATGTGGCGAGTAACCCGGAGTTCCTGCGCGAAGGCTCGGCAATCGAGGACTTCATGCGGCCGAACCGGGTCGTGATCGGCGCCGCCCGCGAGGAAGCGGTGGCCATCCTCCGCGACCTCTATCGCCCGCTCTACCTGATCGAGACCCCCTTCGTGGTGACCGATGTGGTCACGGCCGAGATGATCAAGTACGCCAGCAACGCTTTCCTGGCGGTCAAGATCTCGTACATCAACGAGATGGCGCTGCTGTGCGAGAAGGTGGGCGCCGACGTCCACGAGGTCGCCCGCGGCATGGGGATGGACACCCGCATCGGCAAGAAGTTCCTCCATCCCGGTCCGGGCTTCGGCGGCTCCTGTTTTCCTAAGGACACCCAGGCGCTGCTCTCGATCGGCGGCGAGAACGACGTCGATCTGAAGGTGATCCGCGCGGCGGTCGAGGTGAACGAACGGCAGCGCGTGCTGATGCTGGCCAAGATCACCGCGGCGGCCGGCGGCGAGGTCCGCGGTCAGACGATCGGCATGCTGGGGCTCTCGTTCAAGCCGAACACCTCCGACGTGCGCGAGTCGCCGGCGCTCGAGATCGCGGCCGACCTGCTGCGCGCCGGCGCCAGGGTGCGGGCCTTCGATCCGGCCGCCATGGCCGAAGCCGGGCACTTCCTTCCGGAGCTGACCCTGGCGCGCGACGAGTACGAGGTTGCCGAGGGGAGCGATGTGCTGGTGCTGGCGACGGAATGGAACCAGTTCCGTCAGCTCGACCTGGCCCGCCTGCACAGCCTGCTCCGGCGCCCGGTTCTGGTCGACATGCGCAATGTCTACGACCCCAAGGAGATGCGCCGCCTCGGGTTCGAGTACACGGGCGTCGGGCGCTGACATGCCGAAATCGCCGGTGGCCGTGGTCACGGGGGGGGCCGGTTTCATCGGCTCGCACCTCGCCGAGCGCCTGCTCGCGGAGGGGTACATCGTGCGGGTGCTCGACAACCTCTCGACCGGCCGCCGCGAGAACCTGGCGTTCGCCGAACGGGCCCCCGCCGGTCGCTTCGAGTTGATCGAGGCGGACCTGCTCGACGTCGCCGCGCTCGGCGCCGCGCTGCGCGGGGCCGACGCGGTGCTCCACGAAGCGGCGCTCCCGTCCGTCCCGCGATCCATCGCCGACCCGCTCGAGAGCAACCGGGTGAACATCAACGGCACCCTGCAGGTGCTGATGTCCGCGCGAGATGCCGGAGTGAGCCGGGTGCTCTACGCCTCCTCCTCCTCTATCTACGGCGACGCCCCCGTCCTTCCGAAGGTGGAGACGCTCGCGCCGGCGCCGATGTCCCCCTACGCCGTCGGGAAGCTCGCCGGGGAGCATTACGGCCGCGCCTTCCACCGCGTCTACGGGCTCGGTTTCATCGGCCTGCGCTACTTCAACGTCTTCGGCCCGCGGCAGGACCCGGCCTCGGAGTACGCTGCGGTCATCCCGCGGTTCATCAAGGCGATCGTCGACGAGCAGACGCCGATCGTGTACGGCGACGGCCAGCAGTCTCGCGATTTCACCTACATCTCCGACGTGGTGGAGGCGAACTGGCTCGCGCTGCGGGCGCCTGATGCGGCCTGCGGGCAGGCCTACAACGCCGCCGCCGGGCGCAGGGTCACGCTGCTCGAACTGCTGCAGATGCTCGCGCACCTCCTGGGCCGCCCCGTCGCGCCGCGCTTCGAGCCGTCGCGCGCCGGGGATGTGAAGCACTCCCAGGCAGACTCGGGGCAGGCGGCGGCGGCGCTCGGGTGGCGGGCGCGGGTGTCGATGGAGGACGGGCTGCAGCGCACAGTGGCGAGCTGGCCCCGGGCCGCGGGCCATGCCCCCTAGGATCACCCTCGCCCTCGAACTTGGGCTGCTCGTCCTGCTTTCGTTCACGACCCTGTCGTTCGGTGGCGTGCCGTACTGGTCCCGGACGGTGCTGGAGGTCGGTGCCGCGGGCCTGCTGCTCTTCTGGTGGATCGCGGCGGCGCGGCACCGTCCGCCGATCGCGTTCGAGACGGGCGGGGCGGCCGCCGGCGTCGAGTGGTGGGGGGTGCGCTGGCGCCGCACCTGGCTGGGGGTGCCGGCAGCGCTCTTCCTCGGGATTGTCCTGCTGCAGCTCGCGCCGCTTCCCGGGGGGATCCGCACCGCCCTCTCGCCGGGCCTGGGGGAGTTGCTGCGGCCGCTCGCCGACGTGCTACCGGGCGACGCGCCTGCGGCGCGGGACGGGATCGGGTGGGGGACGCTGTCGCTCGACCCCGGCGCCACGGTCGATTCGTTGCTGCTGGCGCTCGGCTACGCGGCGCTTTTCGTCTTCGTGGTGAACTTCGTCGACTCACGCGAGCGCGTGCTGCGGCTGGTGCAGGGAATTGTCGCGATCGGCGGCGCCGTCGCGCTCCTCGGTCTGGTGCAGGATCTCGCCGGCGCCGAGCGCATCTACGGGTTGATGTCGCTCCGCTTCGGGGGCGCCCCCTACGGACCGTTCGTCAACCACAACCACTTCGCCGGGATGATGGAGATGACGATCCCGCTGACCCTCGGGCTGCTGCTGCGCCGTCTCTTCCGGCCGGTGCTGCCGCGGCGCCGCGGCGCGGCCGGCGAGCCGTCGGGGCCCGGCTCCGCGGCGCGCCGCCTGCTCGAGGGGGGCGGGGAGGCGAAGGGGGAACGGGCGGGGCAGGCGTTGCTGCTGACCCTGGTCCTGGTCGTGATGCTCGCCGCCCTGTTCCGATCGCTCTCCCGCGGCGGCCTGATGGCGCTGGTCGTGGCCGGCGCGGCGGTGCTGCTGCTGCTCGCGATCGGGGGCCGGCTGTCGCGCTGGGAGGTGGCGGCGATGGTGCTGGTCGCCACCCTCGCCATCGGCGCCTTCCTCGTGGTCGGGCCGGAGGAAGCGTTGGCGCACTTCCGCCAGGCCGAAGATCTCCAGAACGAGCCATCGCTGGTCGGCCGGGCGCGCGTCTGGCAAGCGACCCTCGCGATCGTGCCGCAGTTTCCGCTGGTGGGCGCGGGCCTCGGCACCTTTCCGCTCGCCTTCCTGCAGCACTACCCGCCGGGGACCGAGATGTACTGGTTGCAGGCGCACAATGACTATGTCCAGCTGCTGGCGGAGGTGGGCGGTGCCGGGTCGCTCGTCGCGGCGGTGGCGCTCCTCGCGTTCCTGGCCCGCCTGCTCCGGCCGCTCGTGGGGGGCGTGAGCGTGCGCGAGCGCTATCTCTTCTACGGCCTGACGACGGGAGTGCTGTCGCTGCTCGTGCACTCGTTCGTGGAGTTCAATCTGCAGATCCCCGCCAACGCCTCGCTCTTCGTCGTGCTCACGGCGCTCGCCGTCGCTCAGGCGTCGACCCTCACCCGGGACGCCCGGGGGGGAGGTGACTGATGCCCGTCCCCTTGCTCGATCTGAAGGCCCAGCATGCGACCCTGCGCGCGGAAACGGAGGCCGCTCTCAGGCGCGTGGTGGAAGCGCAGCAGTTCATCCTCGGGGACGAGGTGGCGGCGTTCGAGCGCGAGATCGCGTCGTACCTGGGCGTTCCGCATGCCCTCGGGGTCGCCTCCGGCACCGACGCGCTGCTGCTGGCATTGCGAGGTGCCGGGGTGCAGCGCGGCGAGGAGGTTGTGGTCCCCTCGTTCACCTTCTTTGCGACGGCCGGCGCGGTGGTGAACGCGGGCGGCACCCCGGTGTTCGCCGATATCGAGCCGGAAGGGTTCAACCTCGACCCCGCGGCGCTCGAGACCGCCGTGAGCGATCGCACGCGAGCGATTGTCGTCGTGCACCTGTTCGGCCAGTGCGCCGATCTGGAGCCGATCCTGGCGCTGGCGGCGCGCCGCGGGATTGCGGTGATCGAGGATGCGGCGCAGGCGATCGGCGCCACCTACCGCTCCCGCCAGGCGGGCTCGATGGGACAGGCCGGTTGCCTGTCGTTCTTCCCCTCCAAGAATCTGGGGGGGTACGGCGACGGCGGCATGATCACGACCGCCGACGCCGCGCTGGACGCGCGCCTACGGCGGCTGCGAGTGCACGGGCAGACGGGGACATACCTGCATCAAGAGGTGGGTTTCAACAGCCGGCTCGACGCGCTCCAGGCCGCGGTGCTGCGGGTCAAGCTGCCGCGCCTCGCGGGGTGGGCGGCAGGGCGAGGGCGCCACGCGGCGGCGTACCGGGAGCGGTTCGCCGCGCTGGGACTCGCGGCGCCGGACGGGCCGCTCGTCCTGCCGCAGGAGCTTCCGGGCCGCGGTCATGTCTACAATCAGTTCGTCATCCGCGCCGCGCGGCGGGACGAGCTGCAGGCGCACCTCAAGGGGCGCGGCATCGGCACCGCCGTCTACTACCCGCGTCCCCTGCACCAGCAGGAGTGCTTCGCCTACCTCGGCCAGGGAACGAGGCGGCTGCCGGTCGCGGAGGGAGCCTGCTGGGAGGTCCTGGCGCTGCCGGTCTATCCAGAGATGACGGACGCGCAACGCACGGAAGTGATTGCCGGGGTGGCGTCCTTCTACGGAGCCGCCGCGTGACTCGAGGCCGCGTTCCGCTCGCGCTGCTCCTCTCCCTGTTTCTGGGGTACGCGGCGGTGGTCGCCCTGCGCACCGCCGCCGAGGCGCGCCGGGGCGCGGGGGAGGCGCTGCTGTGGGGCGGCGACGCCGAAGGAGCGGCGGCGCAGTTCGCCCGGGCGGCGGCCCTCGACCCCCTGGGCACGGTGGCGCTGGTCGGGGAGGGGGATGCGCTGTTCGAAGAGGCGGAGCTTTCCCGTCTCGGTTCCGCCGCGCAGATCGATCTCCTGGAGCAGGCGCTGGCGAAGTACCGGAGGGCGCTCGTTCGCAACCCGGGGGACCCGGTCGCCTGGGCCCAGGTCGGTCGCACCTATCGCTCGCTCGCCGTGGCGCACCGCGCCGCGCGGCCGATCGACATTGCCCGCCTCGATGCCGCCACCTCGTTGCGCGAGCCGGAGGACGCGCTCGCGATTGCCGCCCTCTTGCGCGCCATCGAGATCGAGCCGCAGAACTACGACTACGTGAACTTCCTCGCGGAGATGCGCTACGCCCACGGCGACCCCGAGGCGCTCGTGGACTACCGCCGGGGCACGCGCATCCTGCCGAGGCTCCTCCGTCACCCCTACTTGCAGGAGCGGTCCGTTCCGTCTGATGTGATGCAGGCGGCGCTGCAGGGGGCCCGGGACGCGCTCGGGACAGGCAATGTCGTCCCCGACATGAAGATCCTCGAGGAGATCTCGCTGTATCTCGCGAGCCGCGAGGACTGGGAGGCGGCGCTGGCGGTGAACCTGGAGGCGATCCACGCCGGGCACACCTCGCCGGCGTGGCTGTGGACCCGCCAGGGGATCTGGCTGGTCCAGCTCGGGCGCGGCGCCGAAGCGCGGCAGGCGCTCACGGAGGCCTTGCGGCTCGACCCGGAGCGCCCATCGGCTCACCTTGCACTCGGGCGCCTGGAACGCGCCGAGGGGAACCTGGACGCGGCGATCGCGAGTTTGGGGAAGGCGCGCGACTTCGCGCCGCATGAGCTCGGGTTCCAGATGGAGCTGGCGCGGACCTTTGATGAGGCCGACCAGCTCGATGCCGCGGAACGCGAGTACGAGCGGGCGATGCACCTGCCGGGGGGGGCGGTGGCGGCGACGACCGCGCTCGTATCGCTCCTTTCCAGGCACGGCGTGTTCGACCGTGCGCTGGTCCACGCGCGGCGGCTGCTGGAGGAGCACCCCAACGAGCCGGCGTTTCGGCAGCAGGTGGCGGAGCTCACCGAGCGCTTGACGTTCTGACGGTATCCTGGGCCGGCCGCGGGGTTGCGCGCGGCGAGGGGGACGCTCGATATGGAGCCGCGCCTGCATCCCGTGATCGTCGCCGGTGGCCGAGGTACTCGCCTCTGGCCGCTCAGTCGGCGCACCCGCCCCAAGCCATTCCTGAGCCTCGACGGTGGCCCGACGCTGCTGGCGCTTGCGTGGGCCCGGGCCCTGCGCCTCGCCCCCGCCGCGGACGTGCTGGTGGCGGTGGAGACGGGGCTCGCGGCACAGGTGCGAGCGGTGCTCCCGGATCTGCCGGTGGGCAACCTGCTCCTCGAACCGCAGGCGCGCGACACCGGGCCGGCGGCAGCCCATGCAGCCTGGCGGATCGAGGGGAGCGATCCCGGCGGGGGGATGGTGTTCCTCCCGGCGGACCACGTGGTGGCGGACGAAGCACCCTTCGCCGACGCGATCCAGGCCGCCTGGCGCGCCGCCCGCGCCGAGCGCGGTCTGGTCTGCATCGGCGTGACCCCCCGCGGGCCGTCGGCCGCCTACGGCTACCTCGAGTGCGAGGGGTCGCTGCCAGGGAATGGCCGCGTCGCGAAGGTGGCGCGCTTCCTGGAGAAGCCGGACGCCGAGCGCGCCGCTCGCCTGCTCGCCTCCGGGCGCTGTCTCTGGAACGCGGGGATGTTCGTGTGGCGCGCGGCGGACTTCCTGGCGGAGGCGGAGGCGCTCTCCCCCGAGCTGGCCCCCGCGCTGCTGCGGCTGCGGGCCGCAGGGGACCCCGCGCGCTTCTTCGCCGAGGCGACTGCGATCGCGGTCGACCGCGCCGTCCTCGAGCGGAGCCGGCGCGTCTGGGTGGTGGAAGCCGAGATGGGTTGGGACGACCTGGGCGGATGGGACGCGGTGGCGCGCCACCTGCCGGCGGACTGCGACGCGAACTGCGGCGCCGCGCCACGGGTCGCGGTGGACAGCCGCGGATGCCTGGTCCACAGCAGCGGCAAGCCGGTGGTGCTCCTGGGGGTCGAGGATCTGGTGATCGTCGACTGCGACGACGTCCTGTTCGTGGCGCGCCGGGATCAGGTCGAGCGGACGCGAGACGTGCCCGCGGCGCTCATCGCGGCGGGCCTCGAGGATCGCACGTGAGCCGCGGCTGCGGCGCTGCACCGGAGCCGGCGGAGTCGGAGGAGCCCTGCCGTGCCAGTCCCAGGCGCGCCGGCGTGCTTCCTGGGAAATGACGCCGCTCTCGGGCGCACGGACCGCTCCGGTACGCGTCGGGCTAGTGGTCGGACAGCTCGGCCTGGGGGGTGCGGAGCGACAGTTGTTCTATCTGGCCACCGGGCTCGATCGCGGCCGCTTCGAGCCGACGGTCTTCTGCCTGTCCGAGCAGGTCGCCCCGTACGGGGCGCGGCTGGAGGAGGCGGGTGTTGAGGTCGTGCCGTTCCCCCGCCGCGGCCACTTCGATGTTACGCGTGTCGTGCAGCTCGGGCGCGAGGTCCGCCGGCGTGGCACGCGGCTCCTGCACGCCTTCCTCCTGGATGCGAGCGCGTATGCGGTGCTGGCGGCTCCGCTCTGCGGGTCTCCCCCGGTCCTCGCCTCGAACCGGGTTTGCCTCAGCGAGCGAAACCCCCTCCGGCGGGCGTTCGACCGCTGGGCGCTGGGACGAAGCGACGCGATCATCGTGAACTCGGAGGAAGTGCTCCGCTTCACCAGCGAACAGTACGGCGTGCCCGCGAGTCGCATGCGGCGAATCTACAACGGACTGGATCCGCGTCCTTTCGCCGCGGCCGCGGGCGACCGGTCCGCGCGTGCTTCGCTTGGAGCCGAGGCGGACGATCTCCTGGTGGTGACCGTGGGCCGGATCGAGCCTCAGAAGAACCCTGCGCTGTTTGCCGACGTTGCCGAACGGGTGGTCGCGCGCGAGCCGCGCGCCCGCTTCGCCTGGGTCGGCACGGGGAACGGAGCCGTGGCGCTCGAGACCACCTTGGCGGGGCGTGGGCTCGGTGGGCGGGTGCGCCTGGTGGGAAGCCGCGCGAACATGCCCGCCGTTCTCGGGGCCGCGGATCTCCACCTGTCCACGAGCGACGCCGAGGGACTGCCCAACGTGGTGCTGGAGGCGATGGCCGCCGCCCTGCCGACCGTGGCCACGGATCTCGGCGGCACCCGCGAGGCTCTCGGCGAAACCGGGCGCCTGTGTCCGCCCGGCAATGCCGGCGCGCTCGCCGACGCGGTCCTCGCGCTGCTCGGCGATCGTGGGGAGCGGGAGGACCTCGGCTGCCGGGCCCAGGAGCGCGTCAGGCGGGAGTTTCCGCTCGAGCGCATGATCCGCGAGACCGAGTCGACCTATGACGAGTGCCTTCACCGCCGCGGTATTCCGGAACCGGGTGCAGCCAGATGAGCGGGCTTCCGCGCGTCAGCCTGCTGGTGCCGATCCGCAACGAGGAGCGCTACATCGCGCGTTGCCTCGACGGCCTCGCCGCGCAGGATTACCCGCGAGACCGCCTCGAGGTTCTGGTCATCGACGGTGCCTCGAGCGATCGGACGCGGGAGGTCGTCGCGGGGTATCGCGATCGGCTGCCCGGTCTGCGCATCCTGGACAACCCGGATCGGACCGTCCCGTATGCGATGAACCTGGGAATCCGCGCCGCCCAGGGGGACGCCATCGTCCGGGTCGACGGACACTGCGTGCTGGCCCCCGACTACGTGCGCCGCTGCGTGGAGGTCCTGCTCGAGACGCAGGCGCATTGCGTTGGCGGACCGATGCGCTGCTCGGGAGAAGGGTACTGGGGAGTGGCGATAGCTGCCGCGATGTCCTCGCGCTTCGGCGTGGGCAACGTCCTGTTTCGCCGCGAGGATTACCGCGGCACCGCGGATACCGTGTATCTCGGGGCCTGGCCGCGGGAGGTGTTCGGGCAGATCGGACTGTTCGACGAGGAGCTGTCGAACAACCAGGACGACGAGCTGGCGTATCGCCTGCGCAAGGCCGGTGGCATCGTCTTCCTCGACCCTAGTATCCGCTCGCTCTACTTCGCGCGGACCAGCATTCCGCACCTGTGGCGGCAGTACTACCGCTACGGGCTCTACAAGGTGCGAGTGTTCCAGAAGCACCCGTTCCGGATGCAGCTCCGGCAGTTCGTGCCGCCGAGCTTCGTGGCCGCCGTCGGCGCGCTGCCGCTGGCGGCGCTGCTCGAACCGCTGGCCCTCTGGGCCTGGGGCGCCATGCTCCTGCTCTACGGGATGGTGAATCTCGCCGCAGCGACGGCTCTCGCGAGCCGCACGCGCTGGGCCTTCCTGCCGGCGTTTCCGTGGCTGTTCGCGGTGCTGCACCTGAGCTACGGATCCGGCTTCCTGGTCGGTCTGGTCCGGTTCGCCGGCCGCTGGCTCGCGTCGGAGGGGGCGCCGCCCCACCTCTCCACGAGTCAGGCGGCCTTCACCGGCGAGCCGCCGACCGTCTCAGTGATCGTGCCGATGCGCAACGAGATCCGCCATATTGCTCCCTTCCTTGAATCGCTCCGTCAGCAGGACTATCCGCGGGACCGGATGGAGTTCCTGCTGGTGGACGGGGATTCGGTGGACGGGAGCCGGGAGCAGGCCGAGAAGGCGATCGGGCGCTTTCCCGCGGGGTCGTTCCGGGTGCTGCGGAACCCGGAACGCACCACGCCGGCGGCGCTGAACCTGGCGCTGTCCGAGGCGCGCGGCGAAGTCGTGGTGCGGCTCGACGTACACGCGGTCTACGCACCGGACTACGTGCGCCAGTGCGCCTACCACCTGGTCACCAGCGGGGCCGTGCAGGTCGGAGGACCGCAGATTGCGGAGGCGGGGGGGTGGGTGTCCGGCGCCATCGCGGCGGCGCTGAACTCGCCGTTTGGCGTTGGCGGCGCGTCGTTCCGCTACCTTCGCCGCCGCTCGGAGGTGGACTCGGTGTACCTCGGGTGCGCCTGGCGTGAACGCCTCGTAGCGCTCGGAGGCTGGAACCCCGAGGCGGAATTCGACGAGGACACCGATCTGCATGCGCGTATGCGCCGCGAAGGCGGTGTGCTCCTCCTCGTCCCCGAGATCCGGGTGCGCTACCACCCGCGCCAGGACTGGCCCGGTCTGGCGCTGCAGTACTTCCGCTACGGCCTCGGGCGCGCGCGCACCTTTCGCATCTACCCGGAGAGCATGCGCCTCTCGCACCTGGTCCCTCCCGCGTTTGCCTTGACCTTCGCGGCATTGCTGGGACTCGCCGCTGGCGGCTCCAGGTGGGCGCTGGTGGCGGCCGCCATCCTCGCCGTGGGGTACGCGCTCGCCGATGCGATCGCCGCGTGGATCGCGGCGCGCGGGCGCGCCACGGTCGCCATGCTGGTGGCCGCAACGTTTCCGTGGATGCACGGTGCCTGGACCGTCGGCCTGTTCGCGGGAATGCTGCGACACGGGCTGCCGCTGCGCGCGGTGGCGCAGGCGCTCGGGCGGCTGGGGGGCGGGCGGGAGGAGGCGGTGCGCGATCCGGTGCGCGTCCCCCTGCCGGTCCTCCGCGCCGACCACGAGGGGGCCGCGTGACGCGCGCCAGGGAGATGGAAGAGGTGGAGCGCCGGGGTGTCGTCCTCCACCCGCCCGGCTACTACTCCATGCTCAACCCAGGCCACCTCTACCTGATGCAGCGCCGGGAGGAGGCGCTGCTGCGAGCGCTGCGGCGGCACGGACTGCATCCGCTGGCCGCCCGGCGGATCCTCGACCTCGGCTGCGGCGGCGGCGAGGAGATGATCCGCCACGTGCTCTACGGCGCCGATCCGCGCGCGGTGGTGGGCGTCGAGCTCCAGTTCCCCCGGCTCGCCGGCCTGAAGCGACGATTCCGGGGTCTCCTCGCCCTGCAGGCGGATGCGTCTCGACTGCCGTTCGCCGATGCCTCGTTCGACATTGTCAACCAGGCGACGATGATGACGCTCGTCCTGGATGCGGACGTGCGGGCCCGAATCGCGGCCGAGATGGTGCGGGTCTGCAAGCCGTCGGGAGCCATCCTCTGGTTCGACTACCGCTACACCAATCCCGCCAACCGGGATGCCCGGGGGATCGGCGCGGCCGAGATCCGACGCCTGTTCCCCGGGTGCGAGATCTCGCTGCGAGCGGTGAGTCTCGCCCCCCCTCTCGCCCGCCGTTTGGTCCGGCTGAGTGCGACCCTCTGCCGGGTGGTCGAGTGGTGCAGCGCGTTGCGGACGCACTACTTGGCGGTTATTCGCCGGGGGGCGAGGTGATGGGACGGTTGCAAAGCCGCGCAGCCAAAAGTAAATTGCGCCTTTTGAGGGGGGTGGTCCCGGTGCACCCGCCTGGAGCCGCCCCTCCCCGCCTGGGCGGCAGCAGAAGGAGTCGCGTGCAGGGAGACACTCTCGTGGGGAATTCCGCATGAACCGGGAGGCGAAGAGGCAGGGAGTGGCTGCGATGCCGCCGTTGCGAACTGAATTCCTGCCCTTTCATCGTCCCACGATCGGCGAGGACGAGATCCAGGGAGTGGCGGAGGTGCTGCGGTCGGGGTGGCTGACCACCGGCCCGAGGGTGCAGGAGCTCGAACGCGTGCTGAAGGAGCGCCTCGGCTGCGGTGACGCGCTGGCGCTGAACTCCTGCACCGCCGCACTCCATCTCGCGCTCGTCGTCGCGGGGGTCGGCGAAGGGGACGAGGTCATCACCACCCCGTACACCTTCGCCTCCACCGGAGAGACGATCCTGTATACCGGCGCGCGGCCGGTGTTCGTGGACGTCGAGCCCTCCACGTCGAACCTCGACCCGGAGCGGATCGAGGCGGCGATCACGCCTCGCACCCGCGCCATCTCGCCGGTCCATCTGGCCGGGCATCCCTGCCGGATGGACCCGATCCTCGAGATCGCGCGGCGCCGGGGCCTCGCGGTGATCGAGGATGCCGCCCACGCCTTCGGAACGACCTACCGCGGGCGGCCGGTCGGAGCGCTCTCCCGTTTCACCGCCTTCAGCTTCTACGCCACCAAGAACCTGACGACCGGCGAGGGAGGCCTGCTCGCCTGCGCCGACGCGGACGACGCCGCCCGAGCCCGCAAACTGAGCCTCCACGGGCTCAGCCGCGACGCCTGGCGGCGCTACGCGGCGGGCGGCTCGTGGGCCTATGCGATCGAGGACCTCGGCTACAAGTACAACCTCACCGACCTCGCTGCGGCGATCGGGCTGGCGCAGCTTCGTCGCTTCGACGACGAGCAGGCGAAGCGACGGGAGCGGGTCGGCTGGTATCGCGAGGCGCTGGCGGGTTCGGATGCGTTCGAGCTTCCCACCGACCCCGAGGACGGTGAGCATGCCTGGCACCTGTTCATCCTGCGCCTGCGTCCGGGGACGCTCTCGATCGACCGCGACGAGTTCGCCCGCCGCCTGCAGGAGGCGCGCATCGGAATCAGCGTCCATTTCATTCCTCTCCACCTGCACCCGCTGTACCGGGACCGTTTCGGCCTGCGCCCGGGCGATCTCCCCGTCGCGGAGGATCTGTACGGCCGGGCGATCTCGCTCCCGCTCTTTCCCGGGATGTCGAGGGCGGACGTGGAGTATGTGGCAGCGGCCGCGCACGGGATCGCCGCCGCGTGCCGAGCGTAGGGAAGCAGTCCGCCCGCCGGGCGCTCGACCTGGCGCTCGTGTTCCCAGGGTTGCTCCTGCTGGCGCCGGTCCTGGCCGCCGTCGCGGTTCTGGTCAAGCTGACCTCCCCGGGACCGGTCCTCTACGTTCAGGAGCGGGTCGGCCGTTTCGGGATACCATTTCGGGTGTTCAAGTTCCGTTCGATGCACGTCGGCTCCGACCGGTCCGGGGCTCTCGTGACCGGCGGCGGCGACCCACGCGTCACGACGATCGGACGCTGGCTCAGGCGCACGAAGCTCGACGAGCTGCCCCAGATCTGGAACGTCCTGCGAGGGGAGATGAGCCTGGTGGGCCCCCGCCCGGAGGTCCCGCGCTACGTGGCGCACTACACCGACACCCAGCGGCGCGTCCTGGCGGTGCGCCCCGGGATCACCGACCCGGCCACCCTGGCGTTCCGGGACGAGGAGGCGAGGCTCGCGGCGGTCCCTCTAGCCGACAGGGAAGTATTCTATCTAAAGGAGATCCTGCCGCAGAAACTGGAGATCAACCTGGCCCACCTCGAGCAGGGGATCGGGGCAGATCTCCGGGTTCTATGGCGCACCGTGGCGGCCCTGCTGAGCCCCGGCGCCTGAAACCCGGGGTTCGGCGCGGAGTTCCCGCGGTACGCTCTGGTTGACGCCCCATATTGACCGCCGTATATTGTTCCCGCTAGATATCTTCCCACGGTTGAACGGTTTGCGTTCGGCCTGCCACGTCGCGCCGCCGAGCCGGAGGGGATGGTTCCGTTGAGTTTCAGCCCGCGGGGTTTCCTGAGGCACCCTCGTCTACTCCTGGTCGTGGTCGACTCCGCGGCGATTGTGCTTGCAATCCTCATCGCCAACACGCTCCGCTTCGACGAGCCGTTCCCGACCGCGGACAACCAGTTTCCCGCGTTCCATCGTTGGCTGCAATTCGATCTTCTCCTGACGCCGATTATCTTCTACTTCTTCGGCCTCTATCAGTCTGCCTGGCGCTACGCCTCCATCCGGGACATGCTGCGAATCGCGCAGGCGGTCCTCCTGCGGACTGCGGCGGTCATCCTGGCGTTCGTGGTGTTCGGTCACTCGGGGTTGCCCCGCAGCGTGGTCGTGATCGACACCCTCGTGCTGCTGCTGGCCATCGGCGGGTTCCGCCTTCTTACCCGCGTTCATGGTGAACTGCGGCTCCGGCCCACCGGCGGGCGGGCGGTCCTCATCGTCGGTGCGGGACAGAGCGGCGAGATGATCGTCCGCGAGATGTTGCGCCGGCGTGACCTCGACTACAGCCCCGTCGGTTTCGTGGACGACGACCCGGACAAGCACGGCGTCCTGATCCACGGGCTGCCGGTGTTCGGGGGACGTGACGAGATCTCCGAGATCGTGCGCACGCGGGGGGTGAAGGAAGTGATCGTGGCCGTCCCCTCCGCCTCTGCGGCCGACCTGAGGGACATTCGCGCCCGCTGCGGCGACCCCAAGGTGCGGCTGAAAGCCGTCCCGGCGGTGAACGAGATGCTGGGCGGACCCGCGGGTCTCCGGCAGGTGCGCGAGGTCGCCGTGGAGGATCTCCTCGGACGGGAACCGGTGGTCCTGGACGGGGAGGCGATCCGCCGCGATATCGAAGGTCATCCCGTGCTCGTGACCGGGGGAGGCGGGTCGATCGGGCGGGAGCTGGCTCGCCAGCTCGCGGCGCTGAAGCCCTCCCGCCTGATCCTGATCGATCGCTCCGAGAACAACCTGTTCGCCATCGGCCTCGAGTTGCAGGCTTGCGCCCCCGAGCAGGCCGTCTCGTACTGCATCGCCGACATCCAGGACGAACGCCGGATGCGGGAGATCTACGCCCTGTTCCGGCCGCGGGTGGTCTATCACGCCGCGGCGTACAAGCACGTGCCGATGATGGAGTTCAACCCGCTCGAGGCGGTCGGGAACAACATTCTCGGGACCCGGCTGGTGGCGCGCCTCGCGGCCGAGTTCGAGGTCGGTCGCTTCGTGCTGATCTCGACGGACAAGGCGGTGAACCCGGTCAACGTCATGGGGAAGACGAAGCGGGTGGCGGAGCTGATCGTGCAGTCGCTGAACGGCGGCGGCACCCGGTTCATCGCGGTGCGCTTCGGAAACGTGCTCGGCTCGGATGGCTCCGTGGTCCCGATCTTCCGGCAGCAGATCGCGGCGGGGGGACCGGTGACGGTGACCCATCCGGAGATCAGTCGCTACTTCATGACCATCCCGGAGGCGGTGCAGCTCGTGATGCAGGCCGGCACGATGGGCACTGGGGGGGAGATCTTCATGCTGGACATGGGGCAGCCGGTGAAGATCGTCGATCTCGCCCAGAACATCATCGAGCTGTCAGGTTTCCGTCCGAACGTGGACATCGATATCGTGTTCACCGGACTCCGTCCGGGCGAGAGGCTGCACGAGCAGCTCTACATGGACGGAGAGGAGACCCAGCCGACGGCGCACGGGAAGATCGTAATGCTCTCCCACCCCCCCCTCGACCCTCACACTCTGGCGCTGTCCGTCGCCGACCTGGAGTCCGCCCTCGCCACGCGCGAGCCCGACGCGACCCTCGCCCGCCTCACCGAGCTGGTGGATGCCTTCGCTCCCAACCGGCGGGTGCCGTCCGACCACGTCGGGGACGCGCGCGAGGCACGCCTGCGGGAGGCGTACACCTGATCGGGGTACGCGCCCTCACCGGCGCACGGCGCGAGACCTTCTATCTCCTTGAATTCCTTGACTCCCTGGGATCCGAGAGGTAACTTGGACGGGGTCAGATTTTCGCCCAGAGAGGGACAGTGCATGCCCTGTCGCGGGGTGGGTGAGGCCATGGCGAGCCGCCGCCCCCGGCTGGGGCTTATTGGGAGGTTGCTGATGGCGGTCCTGGGGTCGTTCCTGGGTCTCTGCGCGCCGCGCGCGGAAGCAGGCGGGATCCCGCTGGGCCCTTTCGAGTTCTACCCCTCGGTCAGTCTCCAGGCGGGTCACGACAGCAACATCTTCAACCAGATCGATGAGGTCAGGGTCGCGGATCGGTATCTGTTCCTCCGTGCGCCGCTGGTTTGGCAGCTCCCCTTCCACGAGAGCGTCTGGGACCTCTCGTACATTCCGGGCTGGAACGGCTACCAGGAGAACAACTCACTGGACGGGACGACGCAGGAGTTCGGCACGCGGCTCTTCCTGGCGTTCTCGAGCGGTTCCACGCTGGAGGTGCTCGGCAGCCGCCTGCACGACTACCTGAATACGACCGCCTTCGATCCCGGCGGCGAAGTGTCGTTCGGTGACAGCGATTTCACCCTGGACACCGCAGCCGTGGCGTACTACCACCTGCTGAGCCCGCGCCAGGGATTTCGGATACGGACCGAGTACACGGCGCTCCATTTCGACCAGACGGTCGCGGCGTCGTTCGTCAACTATCGCGACATCCGCGCGACGGTTTCATACGTGAACTCCCTCGGTGAGACGACTGCGCTCTTCGTCGATCTCGTCGGCGCCCGCCAGGACCAGGAGCGCACGGAGATCGAGATCGACGAGGACCGTTCGGCTCGCCGCGCGATCCAGTTTGGGATGGAGCGTCGCTTCGATCGCCAGGATCGGGCCCGCTTCCACGTGGGGTACGAGGAGCTGACGGTCGCAAACACCGACGATGCCGAGTTCTCCGGCCTCGTCGCCCGCGCCACCTACGGTCGCCTGCTCGGCGGCGACTTGCGCCTGGATGGCAATCTCATCCGCGAGGCGACCGCCTCGGTGTTCAATGTCAACAACTTCTATGTCAGCAATCGCCTCCTGGTGGACCTGGACTGGCGTCCAGGATCTCGCTTCTTCTACCGCCTCAGCGTAGACCTCACGCGGAACGGCTATCCCGAGGAGGCGCAACAGTTCTGCCTCAGTGCCGCCGACCCGGAGCTCGGGGTGCAGTTCGATCCGTCCGCGCCGTTCGACCCGCTCGACACTCCGTGCTTGGTCGTCGACACCGACGAACCCCCGAATGGGCTCGCGGACGAGGAATCGCCTGCGTCTCTCCTCTACCAGCCGGAGATCATCGGTGTCGTGCGCCGGGACAGGCAGTTCCGCGGCCGGGGGGCCATCGGTTTCCAGTTCTCGCGCACGGCGGCGGTCGAGCTGGGGTACGAGTACCTCACCCGCGATTCGAACATGGATCCCTTCGACTTCACCACGGGGCGCCTCAGCCTCGAGTTCAGGTTCGGTTGGTCCCCGGATCGGGAGCTGATCTAGTGCCAGCCATGCGCCGACGCCTGGCCCTTGCGATGCTCGCCGCGCTGATCGCGGCGTTCTGCGTCCCCTGCCGGGCGGCCGCGGCGGGCGGCGTCGCGCGGCCTACCGTGACGGCGGGAGAGGAGGGAGGCGTGGTCTGGGTCCTCGTCCCCGCGGCCGGCTCGGACGCGTTCCGGATCGTGGCCGGGGACCGCGGCAAGGGGGGCTGCCGGCTGGTCTTCCCGGGCGGGATCGGGGTGGCTCCCGGAACGCTGAACTCCGGTCTCGAGTCGCTCCCTTCCCTCACGCTGGAGGAGACCGGCGAGGGGAAGGGGATGGCGGTGCTCCTCCCCTTCGCGCCCGGATCGCTGGTCGGGATTGAACGTCGTGCCGACGGTTGGCGCTTCGCTTTCACACCGCCGCCCGCCGAGCTCGCGCTCGCGGAGCTCGCGGCGGAGCCGCTTGCCTACCGTATCGGCGTCCGCGACGTGCTCGAGGTGTCCGTCTTCGCGCATGAGGATCTCAGCGGGGTGAGCACGGTGCCGCCCGACGGAGTACTGCGCTTCCCGTTGATCGGGGCGCTCACCGTCGCGGGTCGCACCGTAAGCGAGGTCGAGGCGGAACTGGCGGAGCGGCTCGGAGCCGACTTCCTCGTCGACCCCCAGGTGAGCGTTCGGGTCAAGGAATACGAGAGCCAGTGGGTGAATATCGTGGGAGAGGTGAAGGTGCCGGGGAAGTACCCGTTGAAGGGGGCGGTCACTCTGGTCGACGTCCTCACGCAGGCGGGTGGGCTCACCGACAAGGCTGGCAACGAGATCACCCTCACGCGGCTCGAGCCGGATGTGCCGGGCGGCGCGCGCCGGGTGACGCTGGCGCGCGAGGATCTCTTCTCTCCGGACAACCGGCGGGTGAACGTGCCGGTGCGCCACCAGGACGTCGTCAGCGTCTCGGAACAGGAGATGTTCTACATCCAGGGGGAGGTCGGGCGCCCAGGGAGCTACCCGCTCGAGCGCGGCTACACGGTGCTGAAGGCGGTCTCGATCGCCGGGGGGTTCTCGCAGTGGGCCGACCAGAAGGAGGTCGAGCTGTTGCGAGACGAAGGGGGCGAACGCCGCAAGCTGGTGCTGAATCTCAAGGCGATCGCCGAGCGCAAGAAGCCGGATGTCGATCTGCTCCCCGAGGATATCCTGATCGTGAAGCGGCGGGTCCTCTAGGAATAGGCGGAAAGAGCAGAAAGCGGGAAGGGGCGGACGATGGACGGGAAGACGATCAAGGGGGTGCAGGCGGACACGCACTTCCGCGACTACTGGCGGGTGATCTGGAACGGTCGCTGGACGGTGCTCTCCGTCTTCGCCGTGGTCGCGGTCCTGGGGACGGTCGCCACCCTCCTCCAGAAGCCCACGTTCGAGGGGGTCGCGTTGCTCGAGATCAACGCGCGGCCGCGTAGCGTGGTCCCGGGAGCCGACGTCGCCCAGATGGGCACCAGCGAGTACGGCTACCTCGCGGAGGAGCGCTACTTCAACACCCAGCACCAGATCCTGAAGAGCCGCACCGTCGCCGCCAGCGTCATGGACCATCTCGGCCTTCGCCAGCACCCGGCGTTCCGGGACCAGAAGGAGCCCGAGCAGGCCTTCATCGACCGGGTCATCGTGGACCCCGTGCAGGAGACCGGCGTGGTTCGCGTCCGGGTCCGCTCCGGAGACGCCCAGGAGGCGGCGGCCTGGGCGAACGCCGTGGCGGAGACCTACGTCAAGCGCAACCTCGAGGAGGCCGTGAGGACTACCGAGGAGGCGGTCACCGCGCTGGTGCAGCGTCTGCAGCCGCTCAAGGAGGACCTGCTGCGCAGCGAGCAGGCGCGGTTCGAGTACGCGGGAGAGGAGGCGATCTTCACCGAGGATCCGCAGAAGAGCGCGAAGGAGCGGCTGACGACTCTCGAGGCGGACCTCACGACGACGCAGGTGAAGAGATTCGAGCTGCAGGGGGTGTACGAGAAGATCCGGGAGATCGAGCGGGACGGCGGGGACTACTTCGTGATCCCCCAGGTGGCGAGCGACCCGACCATTCGCGCGCTCACGGAGGACCGGATCAAGTTCGAGACCGAGTTGCGCCGGATGCTCGTCACCTTCAAGGCGGGGCACTTCAAGGTCAAGGAGAAGGAGTCCGAGGTAGACAAGCTGAACCAGAAGATCGACTCGGAGATCCAGCGGATCGTCGGCGCCATCCAGACCGAGTACTCCCTGGCATCGGGGCGCGAGAGGGATCTGAGGCAGGCGATCGGCGAGGCCAAGGCGCAGTCGCTGCAACTCGGGCGGAAGACCTCCGAATACGAGGCAAAGCGCACGCAGTCGAGCGAGAACCGCAAGATCTACGACCTGATCAGCGCGCGGATCAAGGAAGTCCAGCTCAACGCCCACCTGCTGCGCAACAACGTCTCGGTGATGGACGCGGCCATGGTCCCGACAGGGCCGATCAGCCCGAAGCGGCGGCTGAACGTCGCGCTCAGCCTGGTCCTGGGGCTGTTGCTTGGCCTCGGCTTGGTGTTCCTCATGGATTACCTCGACAACACCGTGAAGTCGAGCGAGGATGTGGAGCAGTACCTCGGCTTGAGCATCCTGGCGATCATTCCACGAAAGGGAGCGGCATCCGACAACATCCTGAAGGAGTCGTTCCAGAGCCTGCGCACGAACCTGGGCTTCTCCTCCTTGAACCACACGCGCCGGATTCTGCTGATGACCAGCGCCGGACCACAGGAGGGGAAGACGACCACGGCGGTCACCTTGGCCCGCACGCAGGCCGCGGCAGGCGATCGGGTGATCGTCATCGACTGCGATCTGCGCCGTCCCAACATTCACAACCACCTGAACCTGAAGCGGAACTTCGGCCTGACCAACTATCTTGCCGACGGCGGCGAGGAGAACTCGTGGCGGAAGTACCTCAAGGCCACCGACAACGAGAACCTGCAGGTACTTACCTGCGGTCCCATTCCGCCGAACGCCCCGGAGCTGTTCGGCACGGACCGGTTTCGCAGCCTGCTGGCCGAGCTCAAGGAGGCGTATGACTGGGTGGTGATCGACTCACCGCCGACCGCGTCGCTGACCGACTCCCTGATCCTCGCATCGATGGCGGACATGGTGGCGTTCGTCATCCGCCATCGGGAGAACGACAAGGAGCTGATCCGGCGGTGCGTCGAGAGCATCCGCTCGGTCAATGAACATGTGGTGGGGGCGATCCTGAACGACGTGGACCTCGACCGCAGCCACTACAGCGACTACTACTATGCCGGGTACTACTACTACGGCGCCGGCGAGGACGAGAAGAAGGACCCCCGCAAGGGATTCCTCCGCCGCCGCAAGGTCGGGTGACGGGCTTCACGTCCCTGGATAATCAGACGGCGGCGAGGCGCTGCCGGAAGTCGGCGATGGTGCGGTCGAGCCCGTCGGCGAGCGCCACCTTCGCTTCCCAGCCGAGCAGCGCCTGGGCCCGGGTGCAGTCAGGCTGGCGCACCTTGGGGTCGTCGATCGGCAGCGGACGCTCGACCACCCGCGAGCGGCTCCCGGTGCGCGTCAGGATCTCACGCGCCAGCTCCAGGACCGTCATCTCGGTCGGGTTGCCGAGGTTCACCGGCAGGTTCTCGTCCGAGAGCAGCAGCCGGTAGATCCCCTCGACCAGATCGTCGACATAGCAGAACGAGCGGGTCTGCCCCCCATCGCCGTAGACCGTCACGTCCTCGCCGCGCAGCGCCTGGGTGAGAAAGGTGGGGATCGCCCGGCCGTCCTCCATGCGCATGCGGGGGCCGTAGGTGTTGAAGATGCGGACGATCTTGGTGTTGACGCCGTGGTAGCGATGGTAGGCCATCGTCAAGGCCTCGGCGAAGCGCTTCGCCTCGTCGTACACCCCGCGCGGTCCGATCGGATTGACGTTTCCCCAGTAGCTCTCCGGCTGCGGATGCAGCAGCGGATCGCCGTAGACCTCGGAGGTCGAGGCGAGGAGGAAGGTGGCTCGCTTCTCCTTCGCGAGGCCGAGCGCCTTGTGCGTCCCGAGCGATCCGACCTTCAGCGTCTGGATCGGCAGCTTGAGGTAGTCCACCGGGCTCGCGGGGGAGGCGAAGTGCAGGATATAGTCGATGGCGCCGGCGACGTAGATGTAGTTGGTGACGTCGTGCTGGATGAAGGTGAAGTCGGTCGAGTGCAGGTGCGCGATGTTCTCGATCGAGCCGGTCGCCAGATTGTCCATGCAGACCACCGAGTACCCCTTGGCGAGGAAGTGCTCCGACAGGTGCGACCCGATGAAACCGGCGCCGCCGGTGATCAGGACTCGTTTGCTCATGGGGCTGGTGGCTCCTTCGGCGGGACGACGACCCGGCCAGGCGAGGGGCGCTCATTAAATTCGATGGGGGTCGAGGTGTCAAGGACGTGAAGCCGGCCGGGATCCCAGCGAGTACGTTCCCGCGCGTCGTCGCGCTGCTGCGCCCGCACGGGGTCAGACTCCTGGGGGCCGGAGCCGCCATGATCGGCGTCGCGACCTTCACGGTCCTGCTGGCAGCCTTGATCCGGCCGTTGTTCGACGACTTCCTGGTGCCCGGGGCCGCGCCGCGCTCCGCCTGGCGCTTGCCGCTGATGCTGGTGATCCTGGCGCTCGGCAAGGGGGTGTGCAGCTACCTGGCCGCGACGGCCATGGGGCGCGTCGGCCAGGAGGTCGTGGCGACGCTCCGGGCCGACGTGCACGCGGCGGTCCTCGCCTGGCCGCTCGGAAGTCACAGCGCGGCCCGTGGGGGTGATCTGCTGGCGCGGGTCCTGACCGACGTCGACCGCCTCGATACCGTCGTCTCCGAAAAGCTGGCCGCGCTCGTGCGTGAGGGACTCGTCGCCCTGGCGCTGGCGGCCTACCTGCTCCGCCTCGACCCGCTGCTTGCCGCCGGCTCGTTCCTGGCGGCGCCGTTCGTGGCCGCCGCGCTGACCGCGTTCGGCCGGCGCGCGCGCACGGCCGGGCGCCGCGCCCAGGCGGAGCTCGGCACGCTCGCGTCGGTGTTCCAGGAGGGGGTCGCCGGGCTGCGCGTCGTGAAGGCGTTCCAGATGGAAGGAAGCGAGCGCTCGCGCTTCGCGGGCGCCGTGGACCGGCTGCGGAAAGCGAACCTCGGGGCCCTGCGGGTCGCCGCCGCCTCGCCGCCGTTGATGGAGCTGCTGGGCGGGGCCGCCGCCGCGGGGGTATTCCTCGTCGGCAGCAGCCGGATCGGAGAGGGGCGGATGACGGTCGGCGGCTTCACCTCCTTTCTGACCACGCTGCTGCTGCTCTACACCCCCGTGAAGAAGGTCAGCAACGCGAACCACTTCCTGCAGGGGTCGTTGGCGGCAGCCGAGCGGATCTTCGAGGTCCTGGACGCGACTCGCGAAGGTGTTGGCGGCCCGGACGGGGAGAAGCTCAGCGCTCCGCGCGAGGCGATCCGCCTCGAAGGGGTCTGGTTCCGCTACGCCGACGACTGGGTGCTGCGAGGGGTCGATCTGGAGCTCCCGGCGGGAAAGGTGACCGCCTTGATCGGGCCCAGCGGTGGCGGGAAGTCCACGGTCGCCACCCTGCTGCTGCGCTTCGCCGAGCCGACGCGAGGCCGGATCACGTGGGACGGCCGCGACCTCCGCGAGTTCAATCTGGCGACGTTACGGAGCCGGGTGGCACTGGTGCCGCAGGAGATCGTGCTGTTCCACGACACGGTCGCGAGCAACATCGCCGCCGGCCGGGCCGACGCCGCGCGGGGGGCCGTGGTCGCCGCCGCCAGCGCGGCGCGCGCGGCCGGGTTCGTCGAGGCGCTCCCAGGCGGGTACGACTCCGTCCTGGGGGAGCGCGGGGAGACGATCTCCCAGGGACAGCGCCAGCGGCTCGCGATGGCCCGCGCGCTGCTCCGTGGCGCTCCGCTGCTGATCCTCGACGAGGCGACCTCCGCGCTTGACCGGGGCACGGAGCGCGAGGTGCAGGAGGCGATCGACGGGCGGCCGGAGGGGACGACCGTGTTGCTGATCGCCCACCGCCTCAGCGCCGTCGAGCATGCCGATCAGGTCGTGGTGCTCGACGGAGGGAGGGTGATCGAGGCTGGACCGCGGCGGGAGCTGGCGGGGCGGCCGGGGGTTTACAACCGGATGCGGCGGAGTTTCATGCAGACGGGAGACGGAGCGTGAAGCTCGGTGGACCGCTGGCGCAGTGGGCCATCCCCCACCTGGCAGCGCTGCTGATCCGCGGGGTCCACGCCACCCTCCGGGTTCGCCACGTCGGCCGGGAGCCTCTCGATCGACTGCAGGCGGCGGGCGAGAGCTATATCCATGCCTTCTGGCACGGCAGGCTGCTCCTGATGCCGTTCTCCTACCGGGGGCGACGGATCACAATCCTGATCAGCCAGCATCGCGACGGGGAGTACATCGCCCGGACCATGGAGCACCTGGGGTTCCACACCACGCGAGGATCGACGACGCGCGGAGGGGCCGCCGCGCTGCGTCAGTGCGTTCGCCTCGTGAAACAGGGGTTCGACCTCGGGATCACCCCCGATGGGCCGCGGGGCCCTCGCCAGGAGGTCCAGGCCGGGGTCATCGAGGCGGCGCGCCTGAGCGGGGCCGCCATCGTCCCGGTCGCGGTTGGCGCACACCCGGGGCGGATCCTGGACACCTGGGACGGTTTCCTGGTCCCCTGGCCGTTTGGCCGAGCGGTGTTCCGTTACGGCGAGCCGGTTCGCGTGCCGGTGGACGCCTCCCCCGAGGCGCGACGGGACCTGACCGAGCGCCTCCAGGCGGCGCTGCGGCACCTCACCCAGCAGGCGGATGACGAGGCACGGCAGTGGCGTTGAGCGTCCCCCCCTGGTCCTCCGTCCCCCCCCGGTTCGCTTGCTTTCGCCCGGATCCCACGGTAAATTACCGGTCCGACAGAACTTCAGGGCGTGACTCGAGCCGGCTTCCGGAACAGCTCCAGGGGGAGCGGAAGCTGGCTTTGCCGTCCACGGGCGAGGAGAGCGATGCGTTTCTTGAAGGCCGCATGGGACGGGTGGATGGCGTTCGCCCATCGCATCGGCACGTTCAACACCAAGCTCCTCCTCTTCTTCTTCTACTACGTCAGCCTCGGGCCGATCTCGTATCTGGCAAGGGTCTTCCAGCCCGACCCGCTGGGCAAGCGAATAGCCGCGGGCTCCCTCTACGTGGCGGGCGCCCGGCGCGCCGAGAGCCTGGAGCGGGCGCGGCGGCAGTTCTGAGCCCCGCGGCGCGTCCTCGGACCAGGGAGACACGGTGAACATCCTAGGGATCTCGGCCTTTTACCACGACTCGGCCGCCTGCCTGCTGCGCGACGGCGAGGTGATCGCGGCGGCATCGGAGGAGCGCTTCTCGCGCCGCAAGCACGACGCGCGCTTTCCCACCCACGCGGTGCGGTTCGTCCTCGAACAGGGTGGAATCACGGTCAAGGACCTCGACTACATCGGCTTCTACGACAAGCCGCTGCTCAAGTTCGAGCGGATCCTCACCACCTATCTGGGCACCTTCCCACGGTCCCTGCCGTCGTTCCTGAAGGCGATGCCCGTCTGGCTGCGCGAGAAGCTGTGGGTGCCGCAGCAGATCCAGAAGGAACTCGGGTACGACGTGCCAATCCTGTTCGCGGAGCACCATCAGTCGCATGCCGCGAGCTCCTTCCTGGTCTCTCCCTTTCGCGAGGCGGCGATCCTGACCGTGGACGGAGTGGGAGAGTGGGCGACCTCCACCCTGGGGGTGGGGCGCGACCGGCAGATCGAGATCCTGCAGGAGATCCGTTTCCCGCACTCCCTCGGGCTGCTGTACTCCGCCTTCACCTCCTTCCTCGGGTTCAAGGTGAACAGCGCCGAGTACAAGGTCATGGGGCTGGCGCCGTACGGCGAGCCCAAGTACGTCCAGGCGATCCTGGATCACCTCATCGAGGTGCGTGACGACGGGTCGTTCAAGATCAACATGGACTACTTCTCCTACGACTACGGCCTGACCATGACGGACGGGGCCTTCAGCAAGCTGTTCGGCGTGCGGGTCCGCGAGGGGGAGTCGCGGCTCGAGCAGATCCACAAGGACATCGCCGCGAGCATCCAGAAGGTGCTCGAGATTGTCGTCCTCAACATGGCGAACTACCTGCATCGCACCACGGGGCTCAACAAGCTGTGCATGGCGGGGGGAGTGGCGCTGAACTGCGTCGCCAACGGCCGCATCCAGCGCGAGACGGCATTCAAGGAGATCTTCATCCAGCCGGCGGCGGGGGACGCGGGCGGGGCGGTCGGGGTGGCGTCGTACATCTACCACTCGATCCTCGGACACGAGCGGCGCTGGACCTGGCCGCACGCGTATTTCGGGCCGGAGTACTCCACCGCCGAGGTGCGCGCCTTCCTGGATCAGCAGGGGGTGAAGTACCGCGAGCTCGAGCGCGCGGACCTGCTGGCCGAAACCGCCCGCCTGATCGCCGGGCAGAACGTCGTGGGGTGGTTCCAGGGACGCATGGAGTTCGGGCCGCGGGCGCTCGGCTCGCGCTCGATCCTCGCCGACGCCCGCAACCCGAAGAACAAGGACACGGTGAACCTGAAGATCAAGTTCCGCGAGTCGTTTCGCCCCTTTGCCCCATCGGTTCTCGCGGAGCGCGCGGCGGAGTACTTCGAGCTCGATTGCGACTCCCCGTACATGCTGCTCGTGGCGCAGGTGCGGCCGGAGAAACGCGTGATCCCATCGGTGACCCACGTCGACGGGTCGGCGCGGATCCAGACGGTCCGGCGCGAGGAGAACGCGCTCTACTACGACCTGATCGCCGAGTTCGATCGCCAGTGCGGCGTGCCGGTGATCATCAATACGTCCTTCAACGTGCGCGGCGAGCCGATCGTCTGCACGCCGGCGGACGCTTACCGCTGCTTCATGCGGACTCACATGGATCAGCTGGTGATCGACCGTTTCGTGCTCGACAAGAAGGACATGAAACCGCTCGAGCGCGACAGCGACTGGCAGAGCGAGTTCGAACTGGACTAGCCCGGGGGCGCCCGGGTGCGAGGTGATGACCGTGGCCTGGCTCCGTTCCTTCCGCAGCCGCTTTACCCTCCTGGGCGAGATGTGGGCTTTCCTCTGGGCGCGCAAGCTCTGGTGGATGGCCCCCTTGGTGCTCCTGCTGCTCCTCCTCAGCCTGCTGGTGGTGTTCACCGAGGGGTCCGCGCTCGCACCGTTCATCTACACCCTGTTCTAGTGGGTGCCCGGGCCATCCAGACACGCCCGGATGAGGGGGGCTAGCGATGTGCGGGATCGTCGCCATCCTGAGCCGCCGCGGCGCGCGCCTTGACCCCGAGGCGCTCGAGCGCGCGACCGATCTGGTGGCCCACCGCGGCCCGGACGGGCGCGGAACGGCCTGGCTCGGGCGGGACGGGCGGCCGCTCGCGGCCTATGAGCCGAACGGCGCGGCACTGGGGCTGGGTCACCGTCGGCTCGCCATCCTGGATCTGAGCGCGCTCGGCAGTCAGCCGATGCGGCGCGGGCCGCTCACCCTGACCTACAACGGAGAGATCTACAACTACGTCGAGCTCCGCCGCGAGCTCATCGGCCTCGGTCACGAGTTCTCTACCGAGACCGACACCGAGGTGGTGCTGGCGGCGTACGCGCAATGGGACACCGGCTGCTTCGCCCGGCTGCGCGGGATGTGGGGCCTGGTGCTGGTCGACGCCGAGCGACAGCGGCTGGTCCTGTCGCGTGACCGGCTCGGGATCAAGCCGCTCTACGCCGCGCTCACCCCTGATTACCTTGTCGTGGTATCGGAGCCGAAACAGCTCTCCGCCATCCCTGGATTCAGGCTCGAGCCCGATGCGCAGGCCGTGCGCACGTATCTCGCGACCGGCTTCGAGGCCTTCGACCGGAGCTTCTTCCGCGCCGTCGACCCGCTGCCGCCCGGGACGTGGCTGACGGTCGATCTCCGCACCGGCGAGAGCGGCTCCCCGGAGCCGTTCTGGTTTCCCGAGCAGATCGTGGCGAGCACCTCCGACGTCACGTTCGCCGCCGACATGTTCTCCGAGCGCTTCGCCGATGCGGTTCGCGTCCACATGAGGAGCGACGTGCCGGTCGGCTGCGCCTTGAGCGGCGGCCTCGACAGCAGCTCCGTGGCTGCCGTGGCGGCCAAGCTGCTCCCGGGCAAGCACCTCGAGACGTTCAGCGTGGTCTTCCCCGGTCATCCAAGCGACGAGCGGTCGTTCATCGACCTGGTCGCCCGGCACACGCAGGCGAACGTCCACCTGGTCACGCCGACCCCGGTACAGTTTCTCGAGGATTTCGATCGCTTCGTGTGGACGCATGACGAACCGGTCGGCTCGCTGTCGCAGTACGCGGCGTATGTGCTCGCGCGCCTGACGCGCGCGGCAGGCGTGCCCGTGACCCTCAATGGACAGGGTGGCGACGAGGTTTTCTCGGCGTACTGGCAGTGCCTGCTCTCGAATCTCGCCAACGGTTTCCGCGGCGGTCACCCGTTGGGACCCCTGCGCTTCCTGCTGGGCGCGTTGCTGCCGTCGGGGAACGCCGCACTGTTCGGCGAACTCCCCGGGATGTTCCGGCGGCTCCGCGACCGTCGCGCCGGCGGCACGGCGCTCGAGCTTCGCCCCGGCCCGGGGGCAGCCGCGGGGCCGCTCGGCGCCGTGCTGCGCATGACCGAGTCGGAGCGGCGGGTTTTCGACGTTCGTCAGTTGATCCTGCCGCGGCTGCTGAAGTGGGACGATCGGAACTTCATGGCGTTCTCGGTTGAAGGACGCTACCCGTTCCTCGATCATCCGCTCATCGAGGCCTGCCTGGGCTTCACGGCGAGCAGCCTGTACCACAAGGGGTGGGTCAAGGAGCCGCTGCGCCGGGCTCTCGCCGCGGACCTGCCGCTGGCGGTGGTCCGACGCAAGACCAAGGTCGGCTTCGAGACGCCGCAGCCTGACTGGCTGCGGGGGCCGCTGCGGTCCGCGATCGAGACGTGGCTCGCCGCGGACGCCCCGGTGTGGCAGTTCGTCGAGCCGGGCGCGGCAAGGCGGCTCGCCGAGCGCGTCTTCCGGGCGGATGCGCCGCGGCGGGAGGATCACGAGGCGTTGTTCCGCCTGTGGTGCCTCGAGCGCTGGCTGCGGGTCTTTTCCCTGGCACCGCGCAACGCGGCCGCGGCCTAGCCGCGTCACCTGGGAGGCGCTGACCCAGCCGTGTCAGGACAGCCGAGAAGAGCCGTCCGCCGCTGGAGGCGATGGGCCCAGAACCTCGGAGTTGCGGTGGGGGCCTCGCTGGTCGTCTGCGTGGTTCTGGAGCTCGGGATCCGCTGGACCGGCGCCGCCTACGATCCCCAGTACGACGCGCGCGGCAGCGGCATCATCCGGCACAGCGACGATCCCGAGATTCGCGCCGAGCTGCCGGCGGACTTCGATGGGTTGATGCTCGGGAATCAGGTGCGCACCAACTCCTTC
>Ga0184629_10000090_pt1 | contig 34925 bp, 32 predicted proteins | sample PLM4_32_b1_FD_133158 | JGI IMG/M metagenome (GOLD analysis project Ga0184629, IMG submission 133158) | Groundwater sediment microbial communities from an aquifer in East River, Colorado, USA - PLM4_32_b1 | ecosystem: Environmental > Terrestrial > Soil > Riparian zone | place: USA: East River...
CCATCAATAGAATTACTTGATTTTACCGGAACTCCAATAACAGGCAACGGAGACATTGAAGCTACCATTCCCGGTAAATGGGCAGCACCACCAGCACCGGCAATAATCACCGAAATGCCACGAGTATGGGCGTTTTTACTAAAATCAAATAATTTTTCCGGTGTTCTATGCGCCGATACAATATCGACTTCTACAGCGATATCAAATCCTTTTAAAATGTCTATGGCATCTTGCATTACAGGCATGTCCGAAATGCTTCCCATGATTATGGCTACTTTGCTCATTGTTTTTATGTTGAATTTTGAGTTATAAATTATAAATTAAAACAATTTAGGTTTTCATTTAAAATTTATAATTTAACATTTATAATTATTTTTTAACTGATCACTCTTATTGTATTCTTCACATCCTCCGCAATTCTTCTCGCTTCGTTTATGTCTTCATTCACGATCGTTACATGTCCCATTTTTCTAAAAGGACGCGTTTGTTTTTTTCCGTAAATATGTGGTGTAACACCGTTCCAACCTAATATTTTTTCAATGTTTTCGTAGATTACATCTCCAGAAAAACCTTCGGCACCAGAGAGATTAACCATGATCCCGGCCACTTTACTTTCAGTATTTCCCAATGGCAAGTCAAGAATGGCTCGCAAATGGTTCTCAAATTGAGAAGTATAACTGGCTTCAATAGAATAATGACCTGAATTGTGTGGGCGAGGTGCGACTTCGTTTACCAAGATTTCATCGTCTTCGGTTTGAAACATTTCGACTGCCAAAAGACCAACGTGATCGAATTGCTGCGAAACATTCAAGGCAATCATTCGGGCTTTTATGGCTACTTTTTCGTCAATTCGAGCCGGACAAATCACATATTCAACTTGGTTGGCCTCGGGATGAAATTCCATTTCTACTACTGGATACGTTCTTATTTCTCCCGATGGATTACGGCAAACAATTACGGCCAATTCATTTTTGAAAGGAACCATCGTTTCTGCAATGCATTCTACATCAGGTAAATTTTCTAAATCGGAGGTTTGTCGAATGACTTTTACGCCATTTCCATCGTATCCAAATTCGGTGCATTTCCACACAAAAGGAAATTTTATATTAGATTCAACAATATCAATTACCAAATCCTTTAAAGTTGCAAAACGTTTAAAATCGGCTGTTGGAATATTGTTTGTTTTATAAAATTCTTTCTGAATTCCTTTATTTTGTATGAGTTTTAATGTTTTTGGAGAAGGATATACTTTTGTCCCTTCGTTTTCTAATTTTTCTAGCGCCTCAAGATTCACCAATTCAATTTCGAAAGTTAAAACATCAACTTGTTTGCCAAAATTGTATACGGTCTCAAAATCCATCAAGTCGCCTTGAAAAAAGTGATTACATGCTATTTTGCAAGGTGCCTCATCACTCGGATCGAGTACATACGTTTGAATATCAAATTTTCGAGTGTCAAACAACAGCATTTTGCCTAATTGTCCGCCACCAAGTATGCCTAATTTAAAATTGGAAGAAAAATAATTCATTGTGATTGTGTTTGCTTCGTTTCTTCGGCTTATTGCCTTGAGTATGCAAAGATACTTTTTCCTGATTGAATAGGGAAATGCTATTTTAGTTTCTTCAAAACTTCTCGGGCTACCGCTTTGTAAGCAGCACTATGATTGAGATATTCTTTGGTAATTATCGTTTTCAATTCGGGATGAATCCAATCGTAATGTTGTCCCAAAAGATATAAGGTGCGCATCGAATAGGCTTTGGGAGCTACTTTAATATCGTTAATCAGCCAATCGAAACTGTTTTCAATTATTTCTTCTAAATGCTTTTTCGAAAGGTGTATCTCTTGTTTCTTAAAGTGAGAGAGTACCAAAAGCTGGCAAATTTTAGATGCTGGTCGAATGGCGCTTTCGTCTTTTAGGTTTTTGATATTGGAACAGAAAAAATCCAAATACTCTTGTAACCATGCCAATTTTTGGTAACAGACAAATTCCAGAATCCAAAAGGCTTTTGAAGCATTTTTGCTCGAAGGCTGAAAACTCAATTGTACTAACTCAGGGAAAAGTTCCGGATTATCCAGAACTTCATTGGCATATTTTTCTCTGTTGGCTCGATGTCCAGTTACATAATCTAAATTTGTTTGGAATTCGGTGACCATGATTTATGTTTTTGGTTTTAAAAGTACAAATCAATTGACAATTGTTGATTAAAAAAGTACGATTTGGTAAACAGTTTTTAAATAAAATTACAACAGCTAAAACAAATAATTTAATGAAACTGTCCCATAATAATTTACTGGAAGCCCGGGATAATAATATCTTGGAGTTGCGTTCCCGAAAGCGGTTGCATTGGGCAAAATTAACGAAGCATATTTTTCATTGGCTACATTATTTATCCCTACAGTAAACTGCGTGTTTAAATGAGGCAGTATTTCAAAATTGTAACCTGCTTTTAAATTTATAATTTTATACGAATCGGAATAAACCGAATTGGAATCATTCAGTGGTATTGCATCTACAAATTGAAAATCGGATGAAAGATAAACTCCGAAACGCGTAGTTAAAGTAATTCCAGCATTGGTTTTGGTTGCAGCCACACCGGTTAATTTATTTCCTGAAAAATCATTGCCACTGTCAACAAATTTCTTAAACTCATATTTTCCTATTGAAGCTGAAACATATGCATTTATGGAAAAAACAGAGTTGATTCGCCAATTGTCTTTTACTGCCATTTCAATGCCCTGATGAAATGTTTGCCCAGCATTTATGCCTACATATTGATCATCGCCAATTCTTTTGGCAACTAATAAATTTTTTATTTCCATTCGATACAAGGCAAATTCTGTGTAAAGATTTTTGTTCAAAAAATAAAATTTTCCTCCTACTTCAAAATTATAACCGGTCTCCGGTTTTATATCAGCATTTATAATGCCATTACTTGTCAGCGTTTCTTCTGTACTTGGCAATGAAAATCCACGACTTGCTGAAAAATAGATAGTCTGAAGTTCTTTTGGTTTAAATAAAATGGAAAGCTGTGGCGAAAAAATACCATCATAACTATATTTTTGAGTTGAATTTGCCGTATAGTTCGTAAGTTTAAATCGTGTTTTATTGTAATTTAAACCAGCCTGAAACTCAACTTGTTTTGAAACTAATGTTCTGAATTGCGAAAATATATTGTAAAAATGTCTTTTCTGACCTGTTTCTGAAAGTTGATTTCCTGCTAAACTGCCCAAGTCATTATTATGTAGGTATAAATTTTCAAAAGTATTGCCCGTATAATCATCTGTAAAATATTCAATTCCTGTTATGAATTGCGTTGTCGTTTCTCTAATTTTAAAATTCCCCGAAAATTGGGTCCTCGCTCCGGTAGCCATAGTATATTGAATTAAAATATCAAAAGGCCGTGGCTCATTATTATCCTTGTAATTGATGAAAGCTGAGGTTGAATTGCTTAAATTTTGATTGATTTTAAAATCATAAGCCAATCCGCCCATGACTGATTTGTATTCTTTATATCCTTTTGAAGCTACCCAGGTTGGTGCTCCCCATTCGGGATTATTATCATATGTTTTCTTGTTGATAGAACTCGGTATGTACGCTTTTAGATAGGTGTAATTTGAAAAATAAGTCAGCTTGCTGTTTGGTTTTTTCAACGCTTCTCCTGCAATGGTAATTCCTTCCCTGTTGTAAGAGCTGTTTTCTCGCCATCCGTCTGTTTTTAGTTTGTGGTAGCTAATATTAATACTTGCTTTTTCTTTGCTCAAACTATAATTTACACTGTTTTTTAGTAAACCAAAAGATCCATGAACGGTACTTATATTTGCAATTTGCCCTTTGTTTTTTGAAAGCAGTGGTTCTATTAAAATGGCTCCGCCCAAACCTGCGCCGTAAACGCTGGAAAGCGGGCCTTTAATGATTTCAATCTGACCGATATTTTCTATATCAATATCATCAATGATGGTTTCGCTGTTTCCGGAAGTTAGCGGAATACTGCCATAAAAGGCCCTGATTTTATTGGTGCCATACGTTGTTCTTGCACCGATACCGCGAATCGAAATGCGGCTTGTTGTAAAATTGGAAGATTGCATAAATACTCCGGGAATCGTATTGATTACAGTGCTTATATCTGTTAAGTTGTTTTGCTGAAGTTCATCTTTTGATAATATGCCAATAGATGCTGGTGTATTTAATAAACTGTTGTTAATGTGAAGCGGGCTGATAATGACTTCTTGAAGTTTTGTTGTTTTTAGGGAATCAATAGTTTTGCCTTTCTGATCTTGTGCAAAAATGTTTTGGCAAACAATCAGCATAAAAAAAAGAAGGCAATGTTTTTTTGCAATCATACAAATGGTCTGTTATCTATTGGCAGTCACTTTCCAAATCGTATTTCCGCTATCGTCATTTACAAGAAGTGATCCGTCATTCATAACGGTAACAGCTACTGGGCGGCCATATACTTCAGCTTTTGCTTCATCGGCTACAAAACCGGTTAAAAAATCCTCTGGTTTTCCTGAGGGCTTTCCGTTGGCAAAAGGAACAAAAACCACTTTGTAGCCAGATATTATAGTGCGGTTCCATGACCCATGCTGTCCCACAAAAGCTCCGTTTTTGTATTTTGCAGGAAAACTGTTTTTGTCATAAAAAACCAATCCTAAAGAGGCAGTATGCGCGCCCACCGAAACGTCAGGAACAATCGCTTTGGCAGCTAAATCTTTGTGTTCCCCTTTCAATCTTGGGTCTAAAATGTTTCCGAAATAAGAGTATGGCCAGCCATAGAATCCGTTTCGTTTTATGCTTGTAATATAATCAGGAACTAAATCGTCACCCAATTCATCGCGTTCATTCACCGCGGTCCACAGCTCATTGTTAACAGGATTCCAGTCCATTCCTACAGGGTTTCTGAGTCCGGCTGCGTAAATTTTCTCACCGGTTCCATCCAGATTAATTTCCAGAATATTGGCACGGCGTATTTCTTTATCCATTCCGTTTTCGCCAACGTTGCTTCCAGAACCTACAGAAACATAAATTTTTGTTCCATTAGGGTTTGCAATTAAATTTCTCGTCCAGTGATTGTTGTAGCCTCCGGCAGGAAGTTCAAGGATTTTTTCGCTTTTTGTTTCTAATTTTAATGGATTGTTTTTATAAGGATATCGATATAATCCATCGGTATTGGCTACATAGAAAAAATCTTTTAAAATCAGCATCCCAAATGGTTTGTTGAGATTTTCAAGAAACACTTCACGGGTTTCAAATTTTCCATCCTTGTCTTTATCGCGAAGAACCGTAATTTGGTTTTTACTTGTCCTTGTACCGCTCTCCACCACAAAAATATCCTTGTTTGGCCCAATATAGGTCCAACGCGGATTTTCGAAACCATCAGCAAATTTTGTTACCGTAAAACCTTCCGGCGCTTTTGGGGTTTTGCCTTCTGGCCACTTAACAACACTACTCCTATTTCTTTTTGATTCAGTAGCATACGGTGGAGGCAATGTGATATTGCCAATTGCTGTTTTTACTACGCTAGCAGGCTGATTTGCTAAGGCTTCTTTTTCTTCTTTACTAACTTGGCCGTTACAAGCTGTTACTAACATTAATAACGATAAAGAAAATAGTTGCGTGACAGTTTTCATGACAATAAGGAGTTAAAAATTTGTAAGACAACAATTTACCAATTAAAAAAATAGTTAATAGCAAAGAGCTGTAAATATTAAGGGATATTTAACATTATGAAAAGTATGGTTATACTCATTTTTTGATACTAATAAGTTGGTTGTAATTCTGTATCTTTGCCAAATATTTTAAAATATAAAACTGTGATACAACTACACGATAAACAATTTGTTCCGTTTATTTCAGCTAATGAAATTGATTTTGCCATCAAAAAAATGGTAGCACAAATAGAAGACGATTTTTTTGACGAAACGCCAATTTTTATTGGAGTGTTGAATGGCTCATTTATGGTCGTTTCCGATTTTTTAAAATTATACAAAAAACCATGTGAAGTTTCTTTTATCAAATTAGCTTCCTACGAAGGAACATCTTCTACAGAATCGGTTAAGCAATTAATTGGCTTGAACCAAGATTTGACCGGCCGTACAGTAATTGTTATTGAAGACATTATCGATACAGGAAATACATTAGAAGAACTGAAAAATTTGTTTAAAAGCCAGAATGTAAAGCATTTTAAAATAGCAACACTTTTCTTCAAGCCAGATGCTTTCAAAAAAGACCTGAAAATTGACTATGTTGGAATTCGAATTCCTAATAAATTCATAGTAGGTTTTGGGTTAGATTATGATGGTTTGGGAAGAAACTTGCCAGAAGTATATCAATTAAAAGAATAACAAAATAGTAAAAATCACATATAAAAAAGAATGATCAATATAGTTTTATTTGGAAAGCCAGGAGCAGGAAAAGGAACTCAAGCTGAGTTTTTGAAAGAAAAATACAAATTAACACACATTTCAACAGGAGATGTTTTTCGTTATAATTTAAAAAACGATACCGAGTTAGGGAAAGAAGCAAGAGTGTATATGGATGCTGGAGATTTAGTGCCAGACGAGTTAACCACAAAAATGCTTATCGATGAGGTAAACAAACATCCGGAAACCAACGGAATTTTGTTTGATGGCTATCCAAGAACAATTTCTCAAGCCGAAGCATTAGATGCATTTTTGCCAACAATTGGTTCAAAAGTTAATGCAACAATTGCCCTTGAAGCCGATGATAATATTCTAGTGGCAAGATTACTTGAAAGAGGAAAAACCAGTGGAAGAATTGACGATCAAGACGAAGATAAAATTAGAAATCGTTATCAAGAATACAACGAGAAAACGGCGCCATTGATGGGCTATTATAAGGATCAAAATAAATTTTACGCTGTAAACGGAATAGGATCTATTCAAGAAATTACAGAAAGATTGACAGCAGTTATCGATAATTTATAAAAAGAGTAAAAATTGTTTTGAAGTTTAAAGTTTAAAGTTAATGCGATTCAATATCGTACTATCTTTAAACTTTAAACTTTAAACTTTTTAAACAAAAAACTAAACATTGGAAATAGTAATAATATTTTTTCTAATACTCTTAAATGGAGTTTTTTCCATGTCAGAAATCGCGTTGATTTCGGCAAGGAAAAGCAGGTTGGAAACCGCAGCGAAAAAAGGGAACAAAAGCGCACAAATCGCTTTAGATTTAGCCAATTCGCCAAATAAATTTCTTTCGACGGTACAAATAGGAATAACACTTATTGGGATACTTACCGGTATTTACAGTGGAGATAAGATTACCGCTGATGTGGAGGTATTTGTAAAAGGATTTCACGCTTTTATTCCGTTTGCACATTCAATCGCGGTTGGAATCGTCGTTGTGATATTGACATTCTTTTCCTTGGTATTGGGAGAGTTATTGCCCAAAAGGATTGGGTTGAACCATCCGGAAGCTATAGCAAAAGCGTTTGCGTTACCCATGAAAATTGTTTCGATAATTACAGCACCTTTTATATGGATGCTAACCCATTCTACTGATTTTTTATTGGACATTCTCCAAATAAAACCCACGGCAGATGGAAAAGTTACCGAGGAGGAAATAAAAGCCATCATCAAGGAAGGTACTGAAGTTGGAGAGGTTCAAGAGATAGAGCAAGATATAGTAGAACGCGTTTTTCACATTGGGGATCGAAAAGTCAATTCGTTGATGACGCATAGAAAATCGGTTGTACTTTTGCCTTTGCATGCCAATAAAGAGAAAGTAAAAGAGTTTATGCTCAAAGAATTACATTCTATTTATCCCGTTTATGGAGAGAATTACGATGATATTGTTGGGGTGGTCAACTTGAAAAATATCTTTGCCCATTTTGAAAACGGAAGTTTCAATTTGGCCGAAATTATGACCGAAGCACCTTTTATGATAGAGCAAACCACCGCATACAGAGCGCTGGAAGAATTCAAAAAAACGGGGGTTCATTATTCATTTGTTTCAGATGAATATGGCGTTTTTCAAGGAATAATTACATTAAATGATATTCTTGAAGCCTTGGTGGGTGATGCTTCGGATTTTTATAAAGACGATTTTCAATTAATCGAGAGAGAAGACGGTTCCTGGTTGGTAGACGGGCATTACTCGCTACACGATTTTTTAACCTATTTCGAGTTGGATGAATTAATAAATGATTATGATGTAACCACAGTAAGTGGGTTAATAATGACAGAGCTGTCCCATATTCCAAAGGAAGGTGAAAAACTGATTTGGCAAAAATTTGAATTAGAGGTTCTGGATATGGATGGGGCAAAGATTGATAAGGTAATGGTGAAATCATTGCATAAATAAAAATAGTTTTAGTCTCAGTTTTCAGTCGCAGTTTGCGCTGAAAACTGAGATTGCGACTGAATACTTAAAATTATGACTGAAGGGAATTTTGTAGATTACGTAAAAATATATGTTTCTTCTGGGAAAGGCGGGAAAGGTTCTACGCATTTGCACAGAGAGAAATTTATTGAAAAAGGTGGTCCAGATGGTGGTGATGGTGGTCGAGGGGGTCATGTTTATCTTGTAGGGAACAAAGGACTTTGGACTTTATTTCACCTTAAATTTGCACGACACATCAAGGCAGGTAATGGTGGAGACGGAAGTGGAGATCGTAGTACAGGTGCAGATGGAGACGATAAATACATTGAAGTTCCATTAGGGACTGTTGTTAAAGATAAAGAAACTGGGGAAACCTTATTTGAAATCACGGAAGATGGTGAGAAACAAATTCTTTCTCGTGGTGGAAAAGGAGGACTAGGAAACTGGCACTTTAGGTCGTCAACCAATCAAACGCCAAGATACTCACAACCGGGATTACCGGGAGTAGAAATGGATGTGATTTTGGAGTTAAAAGTATTGGCCGATGTTGGTTTGGTAGGTTTTCCTAATGCTGGAAAATCAACGCTATTGTCTGTTTTGACATCTGCGAAACCAAAAATCGCCGATTATCCTTTTACAACTTTAAAACCAAATCTTGGAATCGTGGCTTACAGAGATTTTCAATCTTTTGTAATTGCCGATATTCCTGGAATTATTGAAGGAGCGGCCGAAGGAAAAGGATTAGGACACTATTTCTTACGTCATATAGAGCGTAATTCTACACTGTTATTTTTGGTTCCGGTGGACACTCCGGATATTAAAGGAGAATATGACATTTTGGTGAATGAATTGACAAAATATAATCCGGAAATGCTGGACAAAGAGCGTTTGTTGGTGATCTCAAAATGTGATATGCTCGATGATGAATTGAGAGCCGAATTGAAAACCGAATTGGATGTTGCTTTCAAAGACGTTCCTTATATGTTTATTTCTTCTGTTGCCCAACAAGGGTTAACAGAGTTGAAAGACAAATTATGGAAAATGTTGAATGACTAATTAATTCAGATTTATAAAAAAAAACCGTTTCATTTTTATTAATGAGACGGTTTTTTTATTTGTGTTGTAGAGAGATGCACTGCAGTGCATCTCTACGCTGCACGGTGTTTGCCATAAATCAATCATAATAGGTGTCAAATAAAAACTGCAGCGTTTCATTGATATTATTCGCTTTCATCGTTGGGTATTTTATTGGGGAATCCAACCAGTTTTCGATTATGAGATCAAAATCATCGCCAACTTCATAAACAACGGGAACCCCCAATTTTTTGAGAGCAGCGGCATTACATTCTTGTTCGTAATGCTTCCGGATAGGAATTGCGAGTATTTTTTTTCCTAGATATAAGGCTTCAGCAGGCGTTTCAAATCCTCCGCCTGTGATAATTCCGTCGCATTTTATGAGACTTTTATTGAAATAGTCTTGGTTGACGGGGGAATACGTGACGTTTTTTATGGTGTGCTTTTCTTTTATATCATTCAAAAACCAATGGAACTTTAAATTTGGAAGCCTGTTGAATGCCTTTTCCAAACAATCCTTTTGGAAGGAAGGCAAATAAACAGTGATGTGTCCTGCATTTTTGGGTTCGGCATTTAGGATATCGTCTTTGATGATGGGAGGATAGATGAAATCATCGTATGTGTCAAAATGCAACCCGATGTTTTTTGGGGAAGGAGCATAATGCTTTAGAATCATTTCGCCCATGAGATTCTTTTTCTCGGGTCTGGGAGTTTTGTCAGATATAAAACTGGCTTGATGACCAAATTGAATTGAATTTACCTTTTGCAATTTGCAGGCAAGTGAAGTTACAGCATCAAAGTCATTTATAATTATGTCGTACTCTTTAAGAGGTAAAGAATCGGCATCTTTATAAATCTGATGGGGTTTAATGTTTTTTACAATGTCCCAATAATTCAAACCGCCACATTTACTGTAATGCAAACTGCAACCTTCACTTTTGAATTTTATAGGCAAATTGACATCCAGGCTGGCATTGTTGCCACTCATAAAAAAATCCACTTCACCAAATTTTTGAAGATAGGGATATAATTGTATGGCTCTGCTAATGTGTCCGTTTCCAGTTGCCTGTATGGCGTAAAATATTTTCATTGCTGTCTATTTTTTAATGTCTGTCCGAAATGCGTACCAAGTGTTTTTTTTCCCACAGATTAAAAAGATTTTTACAGATTTTTTTAAAAGTATTCGAAGATAATCCGTGAAAATCTTTTTAATCTGTGGCCAATTTCATTAGTTTGGTACCAGTTACGGATAATTCAATTGTTTTTTTAGGAAAGGATTTTGTTGACAATATCATTAACCACTTTTTCTTCATTAGTGTCTGCATCTTTGTAGTGCTCTTTATTATAATGATAAAGGCTCCATTTTTGTTTTTTATATTCTAATGCTGTGAGATTTTCGATCCAATCACCACTGTTGAGGTACAGTACTTTTCCGTGTTCATTTTCTACTTCTTTCATTTGAGGCTTGTGAATGTGTCCGCAAACGACGTAACTGCATTTCTTTTGGATCGCTACATCGGCAGCGGTGGTTTCAAAATTGGAGATAAAAGAAACTGCTTTCTTGACGCTGTCTTTGATCATTTTGGAGTAGCTTCTTTTTTCTCTGCCCAAAACACCCAAAAACCAATTGGTTAAGCTGTTAATCAAAATCAATAAGTCATAGCCTTTTCCGCCAAGTTTGGCTAGTATTTTGGCATATCCTTGAGTGGAAGAATCAAAAACGTCGCCATGGAAAATCCAAGCTTTTTTACCGTCTAAATCTAAGGTGATCTTGTCGACCAATTCAAAATTACCTAAAATAAAATCAGAATATTTTCGTAATGCTTCGTCGTGGTTTCCAGTAATGTAAATAACGCGGGTGCCCAGATTTGACATTTTTATAATTTGTCTCAACACATTCATGTGGGCAGCCGGAAAATAACTTTTGGTGAAACTCCACATATCGATGATGTCTCCATTAAGAACCAATGTTTGAGGATGTATCGATTTTAAATAGTGTAACAATTCTTTCGCATGGCAACCGTAAGTGCCCAAATGAACATCACTTATAACCACCAGCGGAATTTTTCTTTTTCTTTTCATTTTTAGTTTTTACGAAAGTAAGACCGCTATGTTATGTCAATATGTTTTTAATTTATACATTTCATTATGTTTTCTGAATTTAAAATAGGTTTAAGCCAAAAAAACCTTCGTTTCCTTTAAAATTTATTTATTTTTGAGGGATGAAAGAATCATTGATTATATTTTTGTTATTTCCTCTACTTATTTTAGGTCAAACTAATTTTGAAAAAGGAGAAAAATTATTCAAAGAAGCGAAATTTGATCAAGCGCAACCTGTTTTTGAAAGTTTCCTAAAAAGTAATCCAAGCCACCTTAAAACCATTGAGTATTTGGGAGATATTGCGGGACAAAATAAATCATGGGACAAGTCAATAAGCTATTATGAAAAATTGAAAATATTAAAACCTGCCGAAGCCAATTATTACTATAAATATGGAGGAGTTTTAGGGATGAAGGCAGGTAGTGTAAACAAATTTAAAGCATTAGCAATGATTGGTGAAGTTAGGTCTTCCTTTGAAAAAGCCATTGTATTAAATCCAAAACACATAGAAGCACGGTGGGCGTTGATAGAATTAAACTTGCAATTACCGGGAATTGTTGGAGGAAGTGAGTCAAAAGCCATCAAATATTCGACAGAGCTACGGGAATTATCTCCTGTTGATGGATATTTATCTCGAGGTCATATCGATGAATATTTCAATAGATATACGGATGCTGAACAGCAATATAAAAGAGCCATTTTGATTGGAGGTTCCAAGGTTTGTTATCAAAAATTGGCGGATTTGTATAAAAATAAAATGAAGGAACCTGATAAAGCCAATAAGGTTTTAGAAGAATATAAAAACAGGAAACAATAGATTAATCTATTATTAGATAAAAGCAATATAAAGTACACTAAATGAAAACACATTTCATTGCCATAGGCGGAAGCGCAATGCACAACCTAGCATTGGCATTACACAACAAAGGATACCAAGTTACAGGAAGTGACGACGCAATTTTTGAACCTTCAAAATCAAGATTGGATAAAAAAGGAATTCTACCTGCTGAATTGGGTTGGTTTCCAGAGAAAATCACAACCGATATTGAAGCCGTAATTCTGGGAATGCACGCCAAAGAAGATAATCCAGAACTCTTGAAAGCACAGGAATTAGGGCTTAAAATTTATTCGTATCCAGAGTTTTTATACGAACAATCCAAAAACAAAACGCGTGTGGTTATTGGTGGTTCCCACGGAAAAACTACTATTACTTCTATGATTTTGCACGTGATGCATTACCATAATATCGAAGTCGATTATATGGTGGGGGCACAACTGGAAGGTTTTGATACCATGGTGCATCTTACTGAAGAGAATGATTTTATCGTTCTGGAAGGTGACGAATATTTGTCTTCGCCAATAGACAGAAGACCTAAGTTTCATTTGTACCAACCCAATATTGCTTTAATTTCAGGTATTGCTTGGGATCACATCAATGTTTTTCCAACCTATGATTTTTATGTAGAGCAGTTTGAAATTTTTATTGATAAAATTACAAACGGTGGAATATTGGTTTACAATGAAGATGATTCCGAAGTAAAACGTGTTGCTGAGGCTGCTACAAATCCTATTCGTAAATTGGCCTATCACACTCCAAATTATACAGTAAGTGATGGCGTAACATTATTGGAAACTCCTGAAGGGGCTATGCCTATTGAGGTTTTTGGGGCTCACAATTTGAATAATTTGGCTGGGGCCAAATGGATTTGCCAAAATATGGGAGTGGATGAAGCCGATTTCTATGAAGCGATTGCCAGTTTCAAAGGCGCTTCCAAACGTTTGGAAAAAATTGCCGAAAGCAAAACCAAAGTAGCTTACAAAGATTTTGCCCATTCCCCAAGTAAAGTGGCTGCCACGACCAAAGCAGTAAAAGAACAATATCCAAATCGCACATTAGTTGCTTGTTTAGAATTGCACACCTACAGTAGTTTGAATGCCGAGTTCCTGAAAGAATATGAAGGAGCATTGGAATATGCAGATGTTGCTGTGGTTTTCTATTCGCCGGATGCGGTCAAAATCAAACAACTGGAAGAAGTGACTTACGAGCAAATTGCCAAAGCTTTCAATAGAGAAGATTTAATTATCTATACTAATCCAAATGATTTTAAAGACTATTTATTTAATTTAAATCTGGAGAATTCGGCTTTATTATTGATGAGTTCCGGAAATTATGGGGGATTGAATTTTGATGAGGTAAAAGAGTTGATAAAATAAAAATAGATATGAGCGATGCAATTAGTGTAATCAAAACAACCAGCGAAAATCCTGATTTCGTATCGTTAATAGTTGAATTAGATAAAAGTTTGTGGGAACGTTATCCAGAATTAAAAAATAATTATTGGGAGAATAATATCATTGAATTAAATCCGAATGTTGTTGTGATTTGTCTCGGAGACCAAGCGGTTGCTTGTGGCTGTTTCAAGAAATACGACAAAAACACGATAGAGATAAAACGAATGTTTGTTTCGCCAGTTGCTCGAGGAATGGGTCTCGCCAAAAGAATATTATTGGAATTAGAACTTTGGGCTCATGAATTAGGTTACACTATTGCGGTTTTGGAAACCTTGTATAAACAAAAAGAAGCGATTAGTTTGTATCAAAACGTGGGGTATGTAATTGTAGATAATTATGAGCCGTATGTGGGTTTAGAGAATAGTATTTGCATGAAAAAACAAATTTAGAAAATAAGCCTATGTCCGAAACTTCATTTTGTCCCATCACCAATTGGTCTGAAGACGACAAACCACGCGAAAAACTAATGCTCAAAGGCAAAAGTGTTTTGAGTGATTCCGAATTGATTGCGATACTCATTGGTTCAGGAAGTCGAAACGAATCGGCTGTTGATTTGAGTAAACGGATTTTGGCAAGTGTCAATCATAATTTGAATGCCTTAGGAAAATTGTCTATTGCGCAGCTAATGAATTTTAAAGGAATAGGGGAGGCCAAAGCCATTTCTATTATTGCCGCAATGGAATTGGGAAGACGAAGAAGAAATGAAGATGTTGTTGAATTAACAAAAGTTTCGTCAAGCAAAGTCGTTTTCGAAGTCATGCAACCCATAATTGGCGAGTTGCCTCACGAAGAATTTTGGGTTTTGTTTTTGAATAATTCCAATAAGATACTTTTCAAAACGCAGTTGAGCAAAGGAGGTATGACTGGAACAATGGTTGATGTTCGAATAGTTTTTAAAATAGCTTTTGAACAAAATGCAACGGCAATAATTCTCACCCATAATCATCCTTCCGGAAAATTGCAAGCCAGCGATGCCGATATTCAAATCACCAAAAAGATTAAAACTGCCGGACAACAATTGGATATTCCTGTTTTGGATCATATAATCATCACGGAAACTGGTTATTATAGTTTTGCGGATGAAGGAATATTTTAAAAAATTTGCCCGAACAAGACATTTGTCTTATATTTACAGACAAATGTATTTATTATGGAGGCGATAAAATTAAAACCCAGGGGAGCTATTGATAAAGCCGTTAGGGCTTTGGTCAATAAAGTAGAGCAGGATAGAGGATATAAGCTTTTGAATAAGAATATTACCTATGATGAGTTTTTGAAAAATAGAATGCTAATCGTTCATGCTATCCGCGAAGGAATTCCGTATGAACTTTTTAATTTGATAAAAGAAATAACTCCTTTTAATGAAGAGGATTGGGCTTCTTTTTTAGGAATTTCCACAAAATCACTTCAGAGAAATAAAATCAAAGAAGATTTTATTTTCAAACCTTTACAATCCGAAAAAATATTAGAATTGGCCGAAGTAACCTCTTTGGGAAATACTGTTTTTGATTCGGTAGAACAATTTTATTTGTGGTTAAACACCCCTTCATTTGCCGTTGGGAATTTGCTTCCTAAAGAATTGCTCAAAGATTCTTACGGCAAAGAAATGGTGGTTAATGAATTGAATAAGATAGATCAAGGGATTTTTGTTTAATGAAAGTTTTTCGATTAGCACGCAAAAAATACCCTATTGAGCTGTCTGGAAAAGGAGCCTCAATTTCGGGAGCGCGTTGGAATTCAAAAGGAACAGAAGTTATTTATTGTGCTCAAAACAGGGCTTTGGCAATGGCCGAGGTATTGGTTCATCTGTCATTGGCAACATTACCTAGCGATTTTGTAATGTTAACAATTGAAATTCCAGTTGAAGTATCGTTGGAAGTATTAGATCCGAAAATAGTAAATATAGATTGGAATGTTTTTCCTTCTACCTTTGAAACTCCTTTGTTGGGAGATGATTTTATAAAAAGGAACGAGGCCTGTGTTTTGAAAGTGCCCTCAGCTGTAGTGAAAGGAGATTTTAATTATTTAATTAATCCATATCATGTAGATTTTTATAAAATTAAAATAACGGAACAAAACGATTTTCCTTTTGATAAAAGAATTTTTAAATAATTAGGATTACATGTCTCATCATAACATTACCGATATATTCTTCGACTTAGATCATACGCTTTGGGATTTTGATGTCAATTCGGAGTTGGCTTTTGAATCTATTTTCAAGAAAGATCATCCAGATATTGAAATCAAAGATTTTATAGAAAAATATGTTCCGATCAATCAGGCGTGTTGGAAATTATATCAATATGATAAAATAACTCATGGCCAATTAAGATACAATCGTTTGAAACATACTTTTGATGCTTTGGAGTATTTTGTTTCGGATGCCCAAATAGAAAGTATAGCCCAGGATTACATTTCGTTATTACCTGAAAATAATCGTTTGTTTGAGGGAGCAATAGAAGTCTTAGAGTATTTGGAAAAAAAGTATAAATTGCATATTATTACCAATGGTTTTGCCGAAGTGCAATTCAAAAAAATCAACAATTCCAATATAGGTGGGTTTTTTCAAACCATTACCAATTCGGAGATGGCGGGAGTCAAAAAACCAAATCCTATTATTTATGAGTATGCTCTTAATTTGGCTCAAGCCAAAAAGGAAAACAGTATTATGATTGGAGATTGTCTGGAAGCCGATGTGCAAGGAGCTTTGGACGCCGGGTTGGACGCGATTTTTTTTAATGATAAGAAAATACAAATAGAACAAAATATCAAGCAAGTAAGTCATTTATTAGAACTAAAAAAATATTTATAAATTATGAAGACTAAATTCCTATTCCTGCTATTGTTCATTTCAAGTTTTTGTTTTTCTCAATCCGTTAATGATTATATTGCAGTTATTGTACCTGTAAAATATGATTTTCTTAAAAATGAAAATCAGTATCGACTCAATACCGTAACCAAATTCAATCTAAAAAAAGCTGGTTTTGAGGCTTTTTATACTAGTGAAGCCATACCAAAAGAATACAATGATAGGTGCAATTTATTGTATGTTGATGTTAAAGAAGAAAAAGGGTTCATGATTACGAAACTGTTTGTGACTTTTAACGATTGTAACGGTAAAGTCATTTTTAAATCTGAAACAGGGAAAAGTAGAGAAAAAGAATATCAAGTAGCTTATAATGAGGCATTGAATTTAGCGTTTGAATCTGTTTATGCCTTGCATTATAAATACAACGGAGGAATTGCCAGTAGTTTAACACCGGATAAAGTGGCTCCAATAATAGCTTCGGTTCAGGCATTGGGGGCGGTAATAGCTGTAAATTCTGTAGAAAATACGGGGTCTAATATGCTATATGCACAACCGACAACTTTGGGTTTTCAGTTAATAGACAGCACGCCAAAAGTTGTTTTTAAAATCTTTAAAACATCAAATCCTACTTGTTTTATCGCCTTCAAAGACAGTAAACAAGGGGTTTTAATTGCAAAGGATGAACAATGGTTTTTTGAGTATTATGAAAATGAAAAAATGGTGTCCGAAAAAGTAGTCGTTAAATTTTAGATATTGGTAATATCAAAAATCAATTATTTCTGTAGAGGTGCACAGCTGTGCATCTCTATTCGTTTCTAGTAGTTATATTTATTTTTCCAACGATTTTTCAAGAATTCACGAGTGGTGTTTTCCCTAGAATTATTTCCAGGAATATAAATAGGGGTGTTGCTTACAGCGTCTGGTAAAAACTCTTGCTCGGCAAAATTGTTGGCATAATCGTGCGAGTATTTATATTCGTCACCATATCCTAATTCCTTCATTAATTTGGTAGGGGCATTTCGTAAATGAATGGGTACCGGCAAATCTCCTGTTTGTTTTACTAATTGCTGAGCGGTACCAATGGCCAAGTATGAAGCATTACTTTTAGGAGAAGTGGCTAGATAAATGGCACATTGACTCAAAATAATTCGACTTTCAGGATAACCTATAGTAGTCACAGCTTGAAAGGCATTGTTAGCCATTATAAAAGCGGTTGGATTGGCATTCCCAATATCTTCGCTGGACAATATTAGCATTCTACGGGCAATAAATTTCACGTCTTCACCGCCTTCAATCATTCGAGCCAACCAATAAACAGCGCCATTTGGATCACTCCCTCGAATCGATTTTATAAAGGCCGAAACAATGTCATAGTGTTGTTCCCCACTTTTGTCATACAAAACCGTATTTTGTTGCACCAATTCAAAAACCCTGTCATTGGTGATCAAAACTTCGTCTTCAGCGGAGGCATTTACGACCAGTTCAAAAATATTTAATAACCTACGTCCATCACCGCCAGAAAGACGCAGCAGTGCCTCTGTTTCTTGCAGTTGTATGTTTTTGGAAGCCATAAAAGCATCAGTTTTCATTGCTCGATGCAATAAATGCTCTAAATCTGTTTTTGTAAATGCGTTTAATATGTACACTTGGCAACGGGACAATAAAGCGGGAATTACTTCAAAACTCGGATTTTCGGTAGTGGCACCTATAAGGGTTATCCAACCTTTTTCAACTGCAGCCAATAAGGAGTCTTGTTGTGATTTACTGAATCGATGAATCTCATCAATAAACAAAATGGGGTTTTTGGTTGTAAAAAGGCCGCCACTTTGCTTCGCTTTTTCAATTACATCCCGAATATCCTTAACTCCCGAGTTAATGGCACTCAAGATGTAAAAAGGGCGTTTCGATTCTTGGGCAATAATTTGTGCCAAAGTCGTTTTACCCGTTCCGGGAGGTCCCCAAAAAATCAAGGAAGGAATAATTCCTTTTGAAATTTGTTGTGTCAAGGAACCATTGGGTCCCACCAAATGGGATTGGCTGATGTAATCTTCCAGTTTCTGTGGGCGTATGCGTTCTGCTAGTGGTGCTTCCATGGGGTAAAATTACACAATTTTGAGTTTTTTATAACTATTTTTTTGGGAGCTATTCCAGCTGTCCACTATATCTTTTCTTAAGGTGAAGAAAAATCACCTTAAGAAAAGGATGCCGTTTCCATCTGGGCTAGGGCATTCGCTTTCATAATATTATTTGTTTTTTATATGACAAAATAGCATTAAATTGCTTTTGGTTACATTTTTGATTTGTTTTAAGAATCAGGTCTAATAATATAAGTGGTCTAGAATAATGGAAGAGAATAATTTCAAATTCACCAATGCAGTAATAGGGGTTCCACTTTTTTTTGTGCTATTCCTTTGGTTTGTTTATTGGTTGGAAATCCGGTTTGGGTTCGATTTCGATGATAATGGAGTTTTGCCAAGAACCTTCTCCGGTTTGCAAGGCATTATTTTTAGCCCATTTATCCATTCCAATATTGAACATCTTTATAACAACTCAATTCCATTAGCAGTGCTTTTGGCGTCTTTACTGTTTTTTTATAATAAAGAATCGCTGGGCATAATCGTTTATGGAATTTTGCTTTCAGGGGCAATTACTTGGCTCATCGGTCGAGAAAATTATCACATTGGGGCCAGTAGTTTAATTTACGTATTGGTGTCCTTTATTTTTTTTAAAGGAATCCAAACCAAATATTATCGTTTGGTCGCTTTATCACTAACGGTTATTGTACTTTATGGCGGTATGGTTTGGTACGTTTTTCCTAATCCGGAGACCTTAGAAGGGAATAATGTTTCTTGGGAAGGTCATTTGTCGGGATTGATAACAGGTTTAGTACTTACTTTTTTCTATAAAAAACCTGAATTCAAGAAAATAATAAAATACGATTGGGAGCGCCCCGATTACAATGCGTCAGAAGATAAATTCATGCAACGTTTTGACGAAAATGGGAATTTTGTGAATTTGCCAAAACCGGAAATAGTCGAAGAAGTGCAAACAGAAATCAATCCTTTTTTTCTGTCGAATTCGAATGTAGTTTATGATTTTATCGAAAATCAAGAGGATACTAATGAAAAAAATGAATCAAAACCGCAGTCTTGATTCATTTTGTGTTTTTATCTTAAAGTAAAATTTTTCAATCCAAATTCTAAAATCTTTCTAACTTCTCTGTCTCACCGCTTCGTATAAAAAAGCACCACAAGCCACAGAAACATTTAGGGATCCTATAGATCCAAACATAGGGAGTTTTGCTTTCTCATCCACGATTTTAAGAACAGATGGATTAACGCCTCGATCTTCAGAACCCATGATAATTGCTACAGGCTCATTCAAAGAAATATCATAGATGTTTTGATCTGTTTTTTCGGTCGCCGCCACGGTTTTGATTCCACTGGCTTGCAAAAGAAAAATAGCGTCTTTGATATGTTCTACTTTACAAATCGGAATGTTAAATACCGCTCCTGCCGAAGTTTTTACAGTATCTCCATTTACAGGGGCAGAACCCGCTTTTTGAACTATGATTCCGTTAACACCTGTACATTCAGCTGTTCTGATAATAGCCCCAAAATTACGCGCATCCGAGATTTGATCCAAGATCAAAAACAAGGGTTTTTTGCCGTTTTCAACCACAGTTTCTATCAAGGTTTCTAAATCATAAAAAGAAATAGGGGAGACAGTGGCTACTGCACCTTGGTGATTATTGGGCGTAAGTCTGTTTAGTTTTTCTACAGGAACATAGGAAAAATTGATGTTACCACGCTTCATCACTTTCATTAAATCCTTCATCAGTTCGCTACTTGCTTCCTTCTGAATATAGACTTTATCTACCGTTGCGCCCGCTTGTATGGCTTCAATTATTGCTCTAATCCCAAATATTTGATGTTCTTTTTCCATGCGGCAAAGTTAGGTAAAAGGTTTGTAAAAAAAAAACCACCAGCAAGGCTGGTGGTTTTAATGTATTAAGAAAAAAAATTATAGTTTTAATTGTCCTTCTTTGTAATCGAAATTAAATGATTCGTTGCTTCCAGTTGTTTTGTCTCCAACTTTCAATAATCCGTAGTATGTAATGTCTTGTAGGTAAGGTTTCTCTGTAGTTCCTAAATTAACATTTTTTCTGTTAATTTGATAAAGAACAACATCGCCTGTATTTAAATCAGTTACAGATGCTACTTTAGTTCCTGCGTTATATGCTGCTTCTGCATCAAACAAACTAGCAGTGCTATAAGATAGACCTGTGTTTGTAACAAAATGAATATCAGCAGTACTTTCTTTTGAAAAACCAAAGCTAGATTCGAACACAATTTCTCCTTTTGAAGTATCATCTGGATAGGTCGTAGCGGTAGCTAAATTGAATTTATTCATAGTTACATCTTCAGAAATACTTCCGCTTTTTGATGCATCAAAATTTTGATTTTTTATAACAATAGCAGTAGTGATAAAATCTGTTTGTGTACCTGATTTAATGGTAAATTTGTAAAAAAGAGTGTCTTTTACTTTTAAGCCCATTGCAACATAATCAAGCGTTGCAAGATCAATGCTTCCTTTTTTAGTAGAAAGAGTAGCATCATCATGTGAGTAAGCCGCATTTGCTCCAATTTTCCATTGAGAAGTAACATTGTCTATAATAGTAGGTGACTTTTTAACTACTGCATATCTAATTTTTATGCTGGTAGTATCACGATATTTAACGCTTGTCACACCACTAGTTGCAATAGTATTAGCATCTTTGCCATACTCATTATCTCCATCTGCATCTTTCCAAACAATCGCTTTCCCTACAGCTAATGCGTAAGGAACGGTAGTTTTTGTACCATCAGAATAAGTAGAAACGATAACTAAATTATAAGTTCCAGTTTTTCCTGTAGGAGTAACAGTTCCGTCAGCATTAGTTTTTAGGAATGTATCAAAAGAATGTAATTCTTGCTCTAATGTTGAAGAATTGAATACGGCTGATGCAGGTGTTGTATCTGTAGCAGCTGTAATTGTTGCATCAACAACTTTCTTTCCCGGTTTTACACTTGCAGTAGAACTAAACGCTCCATTTTTGTCTACAGCTTCGTTTTGAAATATTTCAACTTTAGTAACTGTAATACCTTCTTTTGTATAAAGTTTTAAAGGGATATTGTAGCTGTTTTCTAAGCGACTGATACTTGAAGTACCTTGTACTACACTTCCGCCAACTGTAGAAAGCATATCTACTTTCTCGTCATCTGGAGAACAAGATGCAAAAGACACGATTAATGCCAGTGCAGCAATTTGTTTTATGTATTTTTTCATGTTTTTCATTTTAAATATTAGAATTTATCCCAGAAGATTTTCGCTGTTAACGTGTTTTTACCTCCTGGCAATTTAGCGATAGCAGCAGACACATTAGTTCCGTTTAGGGTTTGCTCTCTAGCTGGGTATGAATATCTTTTAGGAACTTCAGTTAAACCGTTGTAAGTTACAGCTGGAACAGCTAATACAGGAAAATCTAATCTTCTGTAAGAAGACCAAGCTTCAAGACCTCTGTTGTATAAAGCAATCCATGCTTGCTCTCCAATTACTTGTTTGTAGTTTGCAACATTATAAGGATTTGCTGTTAAATATGCAGTAGCATCAGCACTAGCAACTCCCCAGTTTTCCATAGAAGCTTTAACTGCATTGTCGTAGTGAGTTGCAGCAGCAGCAGCAGCACCACCTTTTTGAGAGGCTTCAGCTAATAAAAATTCAACTTCAGTAGCATCAATTAACGTTCCTGCAAAAGTAGGATCAGCAATAGTTGCGGTGATATGTGAATAATTTACGAAAGCATTAGAGGCACCGTAAACACCACCTTTGTAACTTCCATCAGGTGCTAGTGTGAAATACTTCTCTCTTCTTGGGTCATTAAGGCTATTCATTTTGTCAATTAAAGTGTTTGCAGGAATGAAATCATTTCTTCCGCTTACCACTAAATCATTGTACAATGGGTTAGCATTTGGTTGTAAAGGCAAATATTTCAAATTAGCGTTATCTGCATTACTAGTAATTACAGCAGCAGTTACAGCTTTTGCAACTTCGCCTTGTCCGTAAGCAGCATCAACATCGATCATGTTAACTGCCATTCTCAAACGCACAGAGTTTGCGAATTTAGCCCATTTTGTAGAAGCACCACCATAAATAAGGTCGGCGGTATCAAAACTACCTGCAGTACCATTTGCTGTCAAGACTGCAACATCTGCAGTCAATCTAGTGATAAGATCTTTGTAGATAGTTTGAGCATCATCGTATTTTGGTAGTGGGTGAGCTACAATGTCTAATGCTTCAGTATAAGGAACATCTCCAAAAGTATCTACCAATACGCTATAGCTATAAGCTGTTAAGATATCAATAACCGCTTTTTTGTTTGCCAAAACAGCTGTCTCTTCTGGGGTAACAGGAACTTCAAGATCTAACAATCTTTTAGACTCTTTAAAATCTGCCAATACATCTCTGTAAAGAGTAGCGAAATGAAAATCAGGAATGGCTCTAGTCGTGATGTCATACTGACTTTCGTCTGGGTATGTAGTCTCAGTCCAATGTTGAGCAAACATTCTGAAAACGTTTCTGTTTACTGACGTGCTTACCATTTGATCCACTAATGTTTTTTGTGCATTGGTGAACAAATATTCCGCTTTTGTCGTTGCGGGTCTTTTTGCTTCTTCATTCAAATCTGTGATATCACTTGAACAGGATACGAACAAACTGATGAATGCTGTTAATAAAGCTATTTTTTTCATAATTTAAAATTTAATTGTTACGTTACCACCAATGTTTCTTGTTGTTGGTAGAGATCCCACTGAATATCCAGAAGATAAGTTACCTGAACTTGAACCACTTTCTGGGTCAGCATAGGGAAGAGATTTGTCAATAATCCATAAGTTAGAACCTACTATTGCAAATGACATAGCTGTAAGTTTCATTTTAGAAACTATACTACTTGGTAAATTATAAGTAATATTAGCTTCTCTTAATTTGATATAACCTGCATCATAGATAAACGCTTTGTTAGGAGCTTGTCTGTATCCAGCAATGTTTCCGTACTGATCTGGAGAAGCTGTTCTAATAGTGTTTGGAGTTCCGTCTTGTTGTACACCTGGAAGAATTACACCACCACCATCAGCGATAGTATTTCTCATTGGGTTTCCTAAGTCGTTAAGACCTGCAGACTCTTTGTATAAACCTGTAGCTTGCCCGTAAGCTTGGTCAAGTGAGAAAATATCTCCACCTTTTTGCATATCAAGCAAAAATCCTAATGAGATTTGTTTGTAAGTAAATTTGTTACGGATACCGCCAATCCAATCTGGAGTAATGTTACCAATAATGTTTGTAGTAGCTGTATTTCTGATGTATCTACCGTTTGTACCTACTACTTTTTCTCCGTTTAAGTAAGTGTAATCAGTACCTTGAATAGTTCCGTAAGGTTTTCCTACAGATGCATTGATAGTGATACCTTGTTGGAAAGTTCCCAATTGTAAATTTTCAATACCTTCAGTTAATTCAACAACTGTATTTTTATTTTTAGACCAGTTTACAAAAACATCCCAAGCAAAATCAGCTGTTTTTACTGGAGTTACATTAAATTGTACCTCGATACCTTTGTTTTCAACAGATCCAGCATTGATGAATCTTTTTGTAGCTCCAACAGAAGTAGAATAATCTACATCAAAAATTTGGTCAGAACTTAAACTTTTATATACCGCTACGTCAAATCCGATTCTTCTATCCAAGAATTGCATCTCTAAACCAACCTCTTGTGAAGCTGTTTTTACAGGATGTAAATTTGAGTTTGATAACGTACTTGGCATTGAATATTGTTGGTTTGAACCAAACGGGTCAAATTTACTATATGTATTTTCTAAAGAGTGTAATGCAATGTTTCCTTGAGGGTTTTCAGCATAACTACCTCTTAATTTACCAAATGACAACCATGATTGGTTGATGTGCTTAGTGAATACATACGATCCAGATGCAGAGAACGTATTAACACTATTGTTATCTTTTGGTAGAGTTGAGAATGAATCTCTTCTAACTGTTCCGTCTAGGAACAAGAACTCTTTGTAACCAAATGAAGCCGATCCGAATACGGAGTTAACTCCTGAGAAATCTTGGCGTTCGATTGGGAAAGGAACTGTAGCAACAGAGTTTGTTAAGCTGTATAGTCCAGGAACGATTAAACCTCCTTGTGTTGTAGCAAAGATAGAAGTAAAGTTTGTTCTTAAGATATTACCCCCAACTAGTCCGTTGAAAGAGAAGTCGTCACTAATGTTTTTCTTGAATGTCAAAATACCTTCGTAGTTTTGCTCAGAAAAATTTCCGTTATATCTACCGTACCCTGAGCTTTCGTCTAATGCATTGATTCCGAAAGTACCAGCAACAGATCCAACAGCTCTTCTTTCTTCACGTAATTCAGCGTAAGAATCTGTAGAAACTTTTCCAGAAGCAGTTAACCAGCTAGCGAATTTGTAATCCACTTTAGCATAACCTGTAAATCGGTTTCTGTTGTCTGTTTGGAAGTTTTGGTATCTTGTGAAATATGGGTTGTCCCAGTAAATTGGATTTGTTGCACCACCACTTGGGTTTTGCATGTTCCAAGTCACGTTTTGTCCACCTGATCTTTCAAAAACTTGTTTTTGTTCTTGGATGTCAACGTTATTTTGGAACCATTGACGGAAAGAAGTCATAATGTTGTCATTATAACCAGTTGAATTTCTACCTACTGTACTTTGTGAAGTATAGTTAGCGAAAACTGCAGTAGAAAGTTTGTCTGTGAATTGGTGGTTTACTTTAACGCTTAAAGTGTTTTTCTTCAATTCACTGTTTGGCATGATGCCAGTTTGTTTGAAATTGTTATAGTTCATTACAAAACTAGTTTTGTCTGTCCCATCTTCCATAGAGACAGAGTTGCTAAAAGTAGTTGCTGTATCGAAGAATGTAATAGGTCCGTTTTTAGCGGCAACCCATGGTGTTGCTTGTCCAAAATGATCAGAATATGGAGTGTAAGCATTCCATTGTAAAACATTTAAAGTTGGATCAAAAGCCGCTCCGTATGAAGCATCTTCATAAGTAGGAACTACTAAGTTGTCATCTTTATCTAGATCAAAATAGTCTCCTGTTGGTCCAGCAGCATAGAAAGGACCGTAACCAGCTCCGTATTTGTCTTGGTATTCTGGGAAAGTAGCTTTGTCTGCTGTAGAAGTAGTAAATTCACTAGAAACCGTGATTCCCATTCCTTTTTTAGCTTTTCCTTTTTTGGTTGTGATCATTACGACACCATTACCCGCTTGCCATCCGTATAATGCAGATGCAGCAGCTCCTTTAAGGATGTTTACGCTTTCGATATCGTCTGGATTCACATCCATTGCGGCATTCCCATAATCGTAACCTCCTCTACCTCTGTCCTGACCAGTAGTCATTTCATTGTTAGTGTTGCTATTATTGATTGGCATACCATCGATAACGATAAGCATTTGGTTGTTTCCTGTAAGGTTTTTAACACCACGAGATACGATGTTAGTAGAACCTCCAAAGTTGTTGTTTCTTCTGATGCTAACACCAGCAACTTTTCCAGAAAGGTCATTAATGAAGTTTCCAGTTCCTGCTCCAGCAGATAAATCAGTTCCTTTTACCTCTTGCGTAGAATAACCAAGAGATTTTTTGTCTCTTTTGATACCTAATGAAGTTACAACTACACTTTCCAATTGTGTAGCATCACTTGCTAATTTTGTGTTTACTGTAGTTGAGCTTGCAGATTTTTCTGCAGATTTCATCCCAACATAGCTAAATACCAAGACATCGCTTGGTGCTGCTTTGATAGAATATTTTCCATCAAAATCTGATTGAGTTCCAGTTTTAGTTCCTTTCACTAATACACTCACACCCGGTAAAGGCATTCCTGCATTGTCGGAAACAATTCCTGAAACAGATCTCTCTTGCGCAAAAGTTAGTTGCGCCACAAGTACTACTAGTAGTACTAAGAATCCATTGAACTTTAGTTTCATTTTTAAATATTTTGAATTAGTGAAGCAAAAATCATAATAATTTGTTAACTATCCTAATATATAAAACTCTTTTTTGGGTTAAAATTAAAATTTAACATTATAACTAATAGTTATGAAAGTGTTAGAATATTTTATTTCTTGGTTTCTTGTGCGGCCATTTGCAAGTGCTATTTTTAATAAACCGTTTTTGGTTTCCATGGCTAGTCCCAGTCCTACGCTCAATAGTTTGTTGGTTTTGTTCTCTTCTTCAAATACTGTTGGGTCTTTATAGTAGCAATAATCGAATATTGAATTGAGGTATAAATTGGAAGAAATTAAATATCGATATTCTGTTAAAATTGATGTCATAAGGCTAGCTTGCAAGCTATTTTCTAAGAAACCCCTTACTGAATTGATACCGCCAAATCTAAATAATTCGTTAATTAGGTAGGTTTTGCTTTGTAAAAAATAGTTTTGACTTTTGATATTTAAGTAATTTTTATCATTTATAACGAAGTTGTTCATTATGTTGAAACTTATAAAACTTTGCTTTGTTGAACTGTTTATAGTGTTTGTTTCGTTTGTGGTTCTTTTCCCGGTTCCTATGTTTAATGATAAGTATGATTTTATTGGAAATATCATGGCAGTGTAATTGGTTTTTGTAAATTCATAATTCGATGTTAAAAATGAATTTTTGTAATCACTTAATTCAGGGTTAATGCTATTTTGTATATCGCTGGATTCGGTGGATTGGTATCCAAAATAAATACGTTTGTTGATATTTATTAAGTAACCCAGGTTTAGTTCGGTTTTTGTGTTCTGATACGTGCTGTCTTGTTTGAAAATGTTTATAAGGGCTTTTAGGCCTAGTGAACTATTAAATAAATAGGGTAAATCTATATAGGCATTAAATATTTTTTGCTCATTACCGTCGTTTTTCCAATAGATAGATAGTAGCTCACCATTGTGCAAAACATTATTTAAAGTAATGTCTAAATAGCCGTTTAGTGTTATTTTCTTGTTTTCGGTGCTATTGAAGCCTAAATAGCCGTCAAAATTATTTGATTTTCTTTTTTCAAGATATATATAGACTTTTGTAGTGTCTTTGGTAAATAAAGTTTCGGGAAACTTTATTTGATTTATAAAGCCAAATTTTTCGAAATCATCATGAATTTGACCTACTGTTTCTTGGTTGAATATTTTTTTGTCGTATTTTTTATTGATTTGTTTTAATGCTCCTCTTGGGAAACTTTTTTTTTGCTGTTCATCCGAATATTTTATGACAATTTCGTTTAACTGTCTTTTTTGTCCACTTGTGAAATCTAAATCAGCATATAGGGTTTTATTTTTCTTTTGAATGTTGGTGAGTTTTACTTTTGCGAAGGCATATCCTTTTTGTTCTAGTTTTTGTATGGTTTGATTTAAAAACGATTCAATTTTGGGATAGGGTATGATCAATGTGTCTTCTTTTGATTCAAATAAATTTAATGCGTTTGCAGTGTTTTTTATACCTATATATATATGTATGAATTTTATCTTTTCTCCCAGTGTTAATTTAGTTATATATGTGGAGTCGTTTGGTTTGTTGTTTTCTTGAATATGGTTTTCAATAAAGCCTTCTTTGGATAATTTTTCTGACAGTCGATTTATTTCTTCAATTATCAATTTTGTATTTTGATGTTTTGAAAGATAGCCTATTGAATCTATTGTTTTGGTTTCCATTTTGTTGGTTCCGACTATTTTTAATTCAAAAATTTGACCTTTCGAGGCTAGGCTTAGAAAGAGAAAAAGGAGAAGGAGTGTTTTGGATTTCAAGTGCTATTAGTTTTGTTAAATATAATGCAAATATCCAATGTTTGTTCTAATATTCATAATGTTAATTAAAGCTGTTAGAAAAGTAATGAGTGCATTGTTTTGTTTTTGCAATGGCGATTCTGTATTTTATTAAGAAACAAATATTTACTTCATGTGAAAATTAATGTATTATGGTTTGTAGAGTGAAAAATAATTTATACATTTGCAACCCCGTAAAAAGCGGGAATTTAATATAATAAGAAATTTTTAGTATTAATTATGCCAACAATTCAACAATTAGTAAGAACAGGAAGAACTCAGATAACTAAGAAGAGTAAATCGGTTGCTTTAGATTCTTGTCCTCAAAGAAGAGGGGTTTGTACGCGTGTTTACACTACAACACCAAAAAAACCAAACTCTGCAATGCGTAAAGTAGCGCGTGTACGTTTGACAAATGGTAATGAAGTAAATGCCTACATCCCTGGTGAAGGACACAATTTACAAGAGCACTCGATAGTATTAGTTAGGGGTGGAAGGGTAAAAGATTTACCAGGAGTTAGATATCACATCGTTCGTGGTGCACTTGATACGTCAGGAGTAGCAGGAAGAACGCAAAGAAGATCTAAGTACGGAGCAAAACGCCCAAAAGAAGCAAAAAAGTAATTTAAAAAATTATTCTCGTAGAGTTGCGATTTGTCGTGACTGGATGGGTGTGAAATTTTATTAAAAAAAAGACATGAGAAAAAGAGCGGCAAAGAAAAGACCACTTTTACCAGATCCTAGGTTTAACGACCAATTGGTAACACGTTTTGTGAACAACTTAATGTGGGATGGTAAGAAATCAACAGCTTTTAAAGTTTTTTATGATGCAATTGACATTATAGAAACGAAAAAGCAAGATGCAGAAAAACCTTCATTAGAAATTTGGAAAGATGCTTTAACAAACGTTATGCCTCACGTAGAAGTGCGTAGTCGTAGAGTTGGTGGAGCTACATTTCAAATTCCAATGCAGATTAGACCAGACAGAAAAATTTCTATGGCAATGAAGTGGTTAATACTTTATTCTAGAAGAAGAAATGAAAAATCTATGGCTCAACGTTTAGCTTCAGAATGTTTAGCTGCGGCTAAAGAAGAAGGGGCTGCTGTTAAGAAAAGAATGGATACTCACAAAATGGCAGAAGCTAATAAAGCATTCTCTCACTTTAGATTTTAATTCTTAAGAAATGGCTAGAGATCTTAAATATACAAGAAATATAGGAATTGCTGCTCACATTGATGCTGGTAAAACAACAACAACGGAGCGTATATTATTCTATACTGGAAAATCACACAAAATTGGTGAAGTACATGATGGTGCTGCAACAATGGACTGGATGGCACAAGAGCAAGAAAGAGGTATTACAATTACTTCTGCGGCTACAACTTGTGAATGGAATTTTCCAACTGAACAAGGTAAAGTTTTACCTGAAACATTGCCTTATCACTTTAATATTATCGATACCCCGGGACACGTTGACTTTACAGTTGAAGTAAACCGTTCTTTGCGTGTACTTGATGGTTTAGTTTTCTTATTTAGTGCGGTTGATGGTGTTGAACCACAATCGGAAACTAACTGGAGACTTGCTGATCAATACAGAGTACCGCGTATTGGATTCGTTAATAAAATGGACAGACAAGGTTCTAACTTTTTGATGGTATGTCAACAAGTAAGAGATATGTTGAAATCAAATGCAGTTGCGATCACTTTGCCAATTGGTGAGGAAAATGATTTCAGAGGTGTTGTGGATTTAGTAAAAAACCAAGCGATTGTTTGGCATGAAGAAGGTTTAGGGGCTACTTATGATATTGTGCCTATTCCTGCAGATATGCTTGACGAGGTTAAAGAATACAGATCGATTCTTATTGAAGCAGTAGCTGATTATGATGAGACTTTGCTTGAAAAATTCATGGAAGATGAAAACTCTATTACAGAGGAAGAAATCAACATTGCATTAAGAGCAGCTGTAATGGATATGGCTATCATTCCTATGATTGCTGGTTCTTCTTTCAAAAACAAAGGAGTTCAATTCATGCTTGATGCAGTATGTAAATACTTGCCATCTCCAATGGATAAAGACGGTATTGAAGGAATTCATCCTGATGATGCTGATTTATTAGAAGAAGATCAAACTAAAATATTGCGTAAGCCAGATGTTAAAGAGCCATTCGCTGCTTTAGCTTTTAAAATTGCTACAGACCCATTCGTAGGCCGTTTAGCTTTCTTCCGTGCTTACTCAGGACGTTTAGATGCAGGTTCTTATGTTTTGAACACTCGTTCAGGAAACAAAGAAAGAATTTCTCGTATCTACCAAATGCACGCAAACAAACAAAACCCAATCGAATATATCGAAGCGGGTGATATTGGAGCAGCAGTTGGATTTAAGGATATCAAAACTGGAGATACATTGTGTGATGAAAAACACCCAATTATTCTTGAGTCAATGAAATTCCCAGCACCAGTAATTGGTATCGCTATTGAGCCTAAAACTAAGGCTGACGTAGATAAAATGGGTATGGCTTTGGCTAAATTAGCGGAAGAAGATCCTACGTTTACTGTTAGAACAGATGAGGCTTCAGGGCAAACTATTATCTCTGGTATGGGTGAACTTCACTTAGATATCTTAGTAGATAGAATGAGACGTGAATTCAAAGTTGAAGTGAACCAAGGTGAGCCTCAAGTTGAATACAAAGAAGCGTTTACAAAATCTGCTCAACACAGAGAAACATACAAAAAACAATCTGGAGGTCGTGGTAAATTCGGTGATATCGTATTTAAATTAGAGCCTGCTGATGAAGTTGATGGTAAAGCTGCTGTAGGTTTACAGTTTATTAATGCTGTAAAAGGTGGTAACGTTCCTAAAGAATATATTCCATCTGTAGAAAAAGGTTTCAGAGAAGCTATGAAAACTGGTCCTTTAGCAGGATACCAAGTAGATAGTTTGAAAGTAACTTTATTAGACGGATCTTTTCACCCAGTCGATTCAGATGCGCTTTCTTTTGAGTTAGCAGCTAGAATGGGATACAGAGAAGTGGCTAAAGCTGCTGGAGCTGTAATTCTTGAGCCAATCATGAAAATGGAAGTTATTACGCCAGAAGAAAACATGGGAGATATCGTAGGTGATATTAACCGTCGTAGAGGTCAGGTGAATGACATGGGTGACAGAGCTGGTGCTAAAACCATTAAAGCAGATGTGCCGTTATCAGAAATGTTTGGATATGTTACAACATTAAGAACATTATCGTCAGGTCGTGCAACTTCAACAATGGAGTTCTCACACTACGCTGAAACACCTGCAAATATTTCAGAAGCAGTTATCAAAAAAGCAAAAGGAAACGCATAATCTTTAAGAAAATGAGTCAGAAAATCAGAATAAAATTAAAATCTTACGATCACATGTTGGTAGACAAGTCTGCTGAGAAGATTGTAAAAACGGTAAAAAGTACCGGTGCAGTTGTTACAGGACCAATTCCATTACCAACACACAAAAAACTTTTTACAGTTCTACGTTCTCCACACGTTAACAAAAAAGCGAGAGAACAATTTGAAGTAATGTCATACAAGAGATTAATTGACATTTATTCATCTTCATCTAAAACTATTGACGCTTTAATGAAACTTGAATTGCCAAGTGGAGTTGAAGTTGAAATCAAAGTTTAAGTACTTTAAGAGTAAAAAGGAACGCTGTTTTTAAGTAAAAAATATTTTTTTGGTTTGTGTGTAAATAAGTTATACATTTGCAGCCACTAAAAAAATAGGATTTGCTTAAAAGCTGCGTTCTATATTTATATTTAATAATTAATAATTAATATTTATGTCTGGGTTAATTGGTAGAAAAATCGGCATGACTAGTATTTTCGATGAAAACGGGAAGAATATTCCTTGTACAGTAATTGAAGCTGGTCCATGCGTTGTTACCCAAGTCAGAACCAAAGGTGTTGACGGGTACGAAGCGTTGCAACTTGGTTTCGATGACAAAAACGAGAAACATTCCACAAAAGCGGCTTTAGGTCACTTTAAGAAAGCGGGAACTGTAGCTAAGAAAAAAGTCGTTGAATTCCAAGATTTCGCAACAGAACAAAAATTAGGGGATCTTATTGATGTTTCTATTTTTGCTGAAGGAGAATTTGTAGATGTACAAGGTGTATCTAAAGGTAAAGGTTTTCAAGGGGTTGTAAAACGTCACGGTTTTGGTGGTGTTGGTCAAGCAACTCACGGTCAACACAACCGTTTAAGAGCGCCAGGTTCTGTAGGGGCTTCTTCTTATCCATCTAGAGTATTCAAAGGAATGCGTATGGCTGGAAGAATGGGAGGAGATAATGTAAAAGTTCAAAACCTTAGAGTTTTAAAAGTAGTTGCTGAAAAGAATCTACTTGTTATAAAAGGATGTGTTCCTGGATGTAACAACTCTTATGTAATCATTCAGAAGTAATGGAAGTAAAAGTATTAGATTTCAACGGAAAAGATACTGGAAGAAAAGTTCAACTTTCTGATTCAGTATATGCAATTGAGCCAAACAATCACGCAGTATATCTTGATGTTAAGCAATATCTTGCTAATCAAAGACAAGGAACGCACAAAGCTAAAGAAAGAGCTGAAGTAGCGGGAAGTACACGTAAGATTAAAAAACAAAAAGGAACAGGTACTGCTCGTGCGGGTAGTGCAAAGAATCCATTGTTTAAAGGTGGTGGAACAGTTTTTGGACCAAGACCAAGAAGTTATTCATTCAAATTGAATAAAAGCTTAAAACGTCTTGCTAGAAAATCTGCTTTCTCTATTAAAGCAAAAGAGTCAAATATAATTGTACTTGAAGATTTTAATTTTGAAACGCCAAACACTAAAAATTTCATTAACGTTTTGAAAGCTTTAGAGTTAGAAAACAAAAAATCACTGTTCGTGTTGGGTGATACAAATAAAAATGTATATTTGTCCTCACGTAATTTAAAGGCGGCTAATGTAGTAAGTAGCTATGAATTAAGTACTTACGCTATTTTAAATGCTAATAATTTAGTGCTTTTGGAGAGTTCTTTGGAAGTAATTGAAGAAAATTTAAGTAAATAATAGGATATGAGCATCATAATTAAACCTATAGTAACGGAAAAAGTAACCAAAGAAAGTGAAGTTTTAAACCGTTTTGGATTCTACGTTAACAAAAAAGCAAACAAAGTGCAAATTAAGAAAGCTGTTGAAGCTGCTTATGGAGTAACTATTTTGAGTGTTAACACAATGAATGTAAGACCAGACAGAACTACAAAATACACTAAAAGTGGTTTGATCAGTGGAAAGACTAATGCTGCTAAAAAAGCATTCGTTCAAGTACAAGAAGGAGAAACAATTGATTTTTACAACAATATCTAAGATAAAATGTCAGTAAGAAAATTAAAACCTATTACCCCAGGTCAGCGATTTAGAGTTGTGAATGGTTATGACGCCATTACAACTGATAAGCCGGAACGCTCTTTGATAGCGCCGATAAAAAACTCTGGAGGTAGAAATAGTCAAGGAAAGATGACCATGCGTTATACGGGTGGTGGTCACAAGCAGAGATATCGTATTATTGATTTCAAACGTACAAAAGAAGGAATTCCAGCTACAGTGAAATCAATCGAATATGATCCAAATCGTACTGCATTTATCGCTTTATTAGCTTATGCTGATGGTGAAAAAACGTATGTTATCGCTCAAAACGGATTGAAAGTTGGTCAGAAATTAGTTTCTGGTCCAGAATCTCAACCTGAAATTGGGAATACATTGCCATTAAGCAGAATTCCTTTAGGAACTGTTATTTCTTGTATTGAATTGAGACCAGGTCAAGGAGCTGTAATCGCTCGTTCAGCTGGAACATTTGCTCAATTAATGGCAAGAGATGGAAAATATGCAACAATTAAAATGCCTTCTGGAGAAACAAGATTAATCTTGTTGACTTGTTCGGCTACAATTGGAGCGGTTTCTAATTCAGACCACCAATTAGTTGTGTCAGGAAAAGCTGGTAGAACAAGATGGTTAGGTAGAAGACCTAGAACAAGACCTGTTGCAATGAACCCTGTCGATCACCCAATGGGTGGTGGTGAAGGACGTTCTTCTGGTGGACATCCACGTTCAAGAAATGGAATACCAGCTAAAGGTTATAGAACTCGTTCTAAGAAAAACCCGAGTAACAAGTATATCGTAGAACGTAGAAAGAAATAATAAGATATGGCACGTTCATTAAAAAAAGGACCTTTCGTTCATTATAAGTTAGACAAGAAAGTTCAGGAAAACATTGCAGGTGGAAATAAAGGAGTAGTAAAGACTTGGTCTAGAGCTTCTATGATTACTCCAGACTTTGTTGGACAAACTATCGCAGTTCATAACGGTCGTCAATTTGTACCAGTTTACGTAACAGAAAACATGGTAGGTCACAAATTAGGAGAATTTTCACCAACTAGATCTTTTAGAGGTCA
>Ga0184629_10000091_pt1 | contig 34806 bp, 27 predicted proteins | sample PLM4_32_b1_FD_133158 | JGI IMG/M metagenome (GOLD analysis project Ga0184629, IMG submission 133158) | Groundwater sediment microbial communities from an aquifer in East River, Colorado, USA - PLM4_32_b1 | ecosystem: Environmental > Terrestrial > Soil > Riparian zone | place: USA: East River...
ACTTGCACCCTCTAGATAAATTCCTTACGTTTGTAAGAAGAGAAGTGCATGCAAGGCACACACAGCTACTACAACGGATTTGGGCAATTGGCTTAATGGAAAGTTGGTTTTGTATTTGGGATGATTTGGCAAATCCGAAAACAGGGATTAATTTAGTCCCAAACCCGCTGTAGTACCAGAACGTTGTGCGACATTTAACCAAAAAACCAATGAAATTTAACCTGCTTTTTTTAATTTTTATCACTTTTAACTCATTTTGCCAAACTAATACGGATAGTATAATTGTAAAAAATAAGGTAAAAGAAGTAAGGATTTTTGATTCTAAAGAGAATCTAGTTTCGGTATCTAAATATGATTTAAAAGGTAATCTTATTTTCAAGTCAATGGACAATTTTACTTCTGCTGTATTTTTAAAAACATCAGAAACTAACACTTACAATGAAAATGGAAAATTAATTAAAAAAACATCCACGCATTCCTCTTTTAAAGAACCAACAATATGGATAAAGGAATATGATAAAAATCAAAACCTTGTGAGTATTAAAGATGAAAAAGGTAATTTAATATTTCAATTTTCTTATGATGATTCGAATTTTAAGAACAAAGAAATAATGTATGCTGACAACAAAATATTTCAAACAACTATATATGAAAAGCGTAACAACGGGAATGAAATAATTTCGTTAATAAATGGAAATTTTCTAAAAAACAGAAAAAACATTTCATTTTTTGACGAAAACAAAAATGAAATTAAAACAGAATCTTATAACAATGAGAATTTAAGATTTTCTTCAAATTCAACCTATGAAAAAAATCGAATAGTGAAAATTATTTATAATGAGACTAATAGTCAAAGTGGAAACAATTACTATTATGATTCGAAAAATAGACTAATCAAAAGAGAATTATTTGATTTAGAAAACGGGAAAGAAATAAATGGGAATTATGAAGTTTTTGAATATTCAGAAAATGATTTAATCAAAAAATACGCTGAAAACATATATTCATTATCAGGCTTGAAAGAATATAGATATGAATACGATTACTTCAAATAAACGTCGCACAACACACGCTACAAGCAATTTGGGGATTTGGCTTAATTTGAAAATGGTTTTGTATTTGGGAGATTTGGCAAATCCGAATAATGGACTTAATTTAGTCCCAAACTGCTTGTAGCGCGGGAACGTTATGGGCTAGTTGTGCCGAAATTACGCAAGTAAATCCAATCTAAAAATAGAGATTCTATCTCGCAAAAAATGCAGAAACTTGAAAGTTGGAATTTATCAGTGGAAACTTAAAAAGCGGAAGCTTTAAAATTGGAATTTACTAACAGAAACTTGAAAAACTGATTTTTCTTACGGTAATTTGAAAAGCAGAAACTTAAAAAAATATTGGTTTTGAACTACACTTTCGACAAAAAAACCAGTCATTGACTCAGGGCAAACGCATGAGTTTTATATATAAAACTCATGCGTTTGCCCTGGCACTTCATTGAGAATATTTTTTCAAAAGAAAATGGGGAAGCGAATATCAATATGCCATGCTGAAACGAGAATGGGACAACCGAAAATGATAGAACAGGAGAGACAAAAACAATGAATCGCTCCAAACTTTAATTCAATCCTATCCCTTAATATTTTCAAAAAAAATTAAAGCCAAAAAACACTCGACGTGACATAACTTATTATCGAGAACGGTTACGAAGTCCAAAATATTTCGTTCCCAATTTATTTTAAATCACAGCATAAAAAATATAAAATACTGATAAACAAAATTTTAAAAATAATTATTCACTCTATTTACAGTCAAAAACTTAAATTAAAAAAGTTTTATTCCTAACTTTGTAGAGCGTATTTATATTTTAGTTCCTATATAATTTCCATTTGAAGGATTGTCAAGTCGAGGTTTAGTTTTTCATAAAAAAAATTAAGCCTCGACTTGATACCAAATGACACCTTTAGTTCCGTTCTTAAAAAATATTTTTAATTTATGTCTAATAAAAATTGAAAAGCTATGTTTATCGTACGAGAAATATTCTATCTGCAATTTGGTCGCTATAAAGAAGCCAAAGCACTGACTGACGAAGCCATCGGTAATGGAATTTTAGCGTTGCCGGCTGGCGGCCGAATCCTTACTGATTTTACAGGCGAAAGCTATCGTCTTATTTTAGAGTTCCCATATCCTACTTTGGCCGATTTTGAAATGGATTTGTCCAAAGAGTTAAATGCCGAAATCTGGAAGGCATGGTATGAAAAATTCAAGCCTTTGGTTCGGTCTTCCGAAAGGGAAATTCTAAAACAAATTATTCCTGTTTCGTAAACTTTACAACACACAATCTGAGTCGGATTTTTAGTTTAATAGATCAAAATCTATTGAAGTAAAAAAGTATTGGCTTCTGTTTTTTTGGTATATAAAAGCTTTTTACTGGGCCTGTCATTATCATCATAATTTAAATTATTTTTTCATAAAGAACACAATTATAGTCCAAATCGTATATGTTTACTTTGTAATCAACAGAAAATCAGCTTATCTGAAGTTTTTTGATCCAATTAGATATCGGGCAAACTTATGCAGCCAGTAATTAAAAAAAATGAATTATGGCATTAAAAGTATTCATAGCAGGGGGAACTGGATGGGCTGGTTCAGAATTGAGCAAAGCAGTTTTCAAAAAAAACGGAATGGAACTCGTAGGAGCTTTATCTCTAAAAAACAAAGGAAAAAATTTAGCAAATGTACTTGATTTAGGTTTAGCCAACATTCCGATTTATGCTGATATAGAAGTCGCATTATCTGAAACAGAATTTGATGTTTTAGTTGAATACACAAAACCTGATATTGCAAAGAAAAATATAATCGCTGCATTAAAGAGAGGTAAAAATGTAGTTGTCGGTACTTCTGGCTTGACCGAAAAGGATTATTCCGAAATTGAGCAAACTGCAAATCAAAATAACGTATCCGTTTTGGCTGTTGGAAATTTTGCAATTACCGTGGTTCTGTTACAAAAGTTTTCCGAAATGGCAGCAAAGTATATCCCAAATCATGAAATCATCGACTACGCCCACGAAGATAAAATGGACTCCCCGAGTGGAACTGCAAGAGAATTAGCGCATCGATTATCAAAAATTCAAGAATCCAAACTCTTTGTTTCTACAGAGGAACTGATTGGAATAAAAGAAAGTCGAGGAGCAAGATTGGATGGCGTTCAAGTCCATTCCATTAGACTTCCTGGGCACGTAATTTCTATTGAAACCACCTTCGGACTTAAAGATGAAAAACTAACGATCCGGCACGATTCGGGAACAAGTGCTGAACCTTATGTTAAAGGAGCACTACTTGCAATTGAAAAGGTTGGTACTTTCAAAGGACTGAAAAGAGGATTGGACAGTATAATGGATTTTTAAAAACTATGTACCACAAGGCATAAAAAATATACTAACAGGTTTAGTAGTGTTGTACTTTTAAACCCAAATTACGCATTAGGATTTCAAAGTCTAATTTAATATTTTTTTCTAATGCGGAATTTGGGTTAAAAGAAATGCCGTTCTCCAAATGAACATTTGTATTGAAAAGTCTACCCCTATCGAATCTTTAAAACGTCGAACTGTCTAAAAATCTCCTTATTCCTGATTTACTGTTTTTACACTAAAAACAAAGATATATCTCATTGATTTACTGCCTTTTTTAGTATAAAATTCATCTACAAAACTAACAGAAACCAACTCGCGTTTTTGCTTTATCTATTAATGATGCCATTGTGCAAGACAACTAAGTCAGACTGACTGAACTTTTGTAGATAATTTAAAACTAGGACATTAAGATTCCAACAAGGCAATACCTGCAATTATAAACAAAAAATCATTTTATCTATTTATAAATGTTTTTTAATCTATTTTTGAATGGTAACTTACTGCACCATAAATCATAAATTATTATTGATGTATATCAATACTCTACCAAGCTAAAAAACATAACCCATATAATCCATTTTAATTAAAACCATCACTATTGAAAACAACTATTCTAACCACCTTACTTTTTTGCAGCATTATAACCCAGGGCCAAACACTTAAAATTGGACTCCGCTTTCAGAAAACACAAGAGATGTATTGGGAAAATGGTGTTTCTGTCCAGTATTCCTTTGCCAAATTTAAACCTGATCAATTTGTTTTAGGATTTGATTATGTAACCTCCAGACTGGGTTCTGCCTATAATTCGAATGCAATTAAACAGGACAACTACCTCTTTTCAGGAAGCTGGTTATTCAATAAAACTAAACCATATCATATTGTAACCCGCTTGAATCTAGGATACTTTTATTCGGATTTGGAAGAAGAAATATTCAATGACATTCCGAATACTTCTTTCCTTTTTTCACCCGAAATTGGCTTTGCCTATCATTTCAAAAAAGCACCTATATCCTTAAACTTAGGTACAGGATATTACATCATTACGGCAAAAGAGGGATACTCGCCTGGAACTTTACAACCGCTCTACTTTCATCTTGACCTTTATTATACACTGTTTAAAAAATAAAACTAATGAATAAGTCCAAACTCCTCCTCGCATTCGTACTTATCACTTTGTCTTATTCCTGTAGCGACCCCGCAATAACGGATGATTTACTTGATGGCAAAGTTATCTTTGATCCATCATTATACAATCCTGAACAGTTTTTGGTTTCGGCAAAATATCCAACCCCAACACCCGAAGATTTGAACAAGCATATTATTCTTGCTGTTCATGGTTACTCGGCTACCACTTTTGAGTGGCAGGAATTTAAAGATTGGTCCAATGAATCCACGTACAGAATATCTCAAGTTTTACTGGGTGGCCATGGTAGAGATTACGAAACATTTAAAGCTTCAAAATGGGAGGATTGGCGTTCCTCAATTACTGATGAATACGAAAAATTAGTAGCATTAGGTTATACAAAAATCAGCTTGGTTGGTTCATCAACTGGAGGAACCCTGATACTAGAATTGGTAAAATCAGGTTATTTTAATTCTCACCTACATCCAAAAAATTTATTTTTGGTTGACCCAATAGTTGTTCCTTCAAATAAACTACAATCTATTACCAGTATTATTGGCCCAATGATAGTTTATGCAGAGGCAGATCAGACTGCTGAGGAGAATAAATATTGGTATCGATTTAGACCACAAGAAACCATTCAAGAATTGAATACCGTAATGAAAGTGGTACGCAAAGGCTTAGAAGATGGAATAACATTGCCAACTGGAACCTATTTGAAGGTCTTTCATTCCCTACATGATCCTGTTGCAAGTACAACAAGTATCGTATTAATATACAAAGGCTTAAAAACAAGTACTGGAGCCCCGATTGATGTGCAATTAATGGATTCTGACATCCACGTTTTTACACGGTTGAGCTTGCGTCCCAATGTTACGCCTTTGCAACAGGCCAATCAGCTTGATGCTTTTACACAAATAGCGAATAGACTCAATTAATCTTTAGTAATTTATTTTTTTATAAAATTAATCCAAACGCTCTTTTTCAAAAAGCATTTAATGTTTAAATCGCCAATATTTAATTGCTTTTTAAACTAAAATTAGTTTGTCTGGAGGTTTTTTAGCTGTGCCAAAATTGACAGAAATCGTATGCTGACATTGCCACAACTAAACATAAAATAACAATATTTAAAAATCTAATCAATCCTGAATTATTATGGTCTCATTTACAAAAATAGTGAACCATAAATAGTATTCATAAAATCAAAAAATAGTGACGAAACATTATAATTAACTATAAATAAACACTTTAAAAAATTAAAAAAATATATAACTTTACGTTATAATCATTATTTTACTCTTTTTAAAATCAAAAAAATATGAATCTTTCAATTAAAATAGACAAGGATTTTGCCAATAGACAAATCACTATCATCAGCGAATTCAAGGCAGCTAAAGAAAAAATTTGGAATGCCTTTACCAATCCAGAAATTACGGATAAATGGTGGGCACCAAAACCTTACCTGGCCATTACCAATCATGCGAATTTTAAAGACGGCGGGCAATGGTTATATTACATGCTGTCTCCAGAGGGCGAGAAAACTTGGTGTCTGGCCGAATTTAAGAATATTCGATTGATGGAATCATACGAAGCGACCGATGCTTTTTGCGACGAAGACGGAAATATAAATACTGACTTTCCAAGAATGAATTGGAAAAACAGTTTTAGTGAAGAAAATGGAGTAACTAAGGTAACCAACGTAATTACATTCGTACAACAAGAGGACATGAAAAAAATTCTTGAAATGGGTTTTGAAGAAGGTTATTCTATAGGTTTAAATCAATTAAACACCTTATTAAATGAATAAAATGAAAACACTAGAATTTAAAATAAATATCAACGCTTCCCCAGATAAAGTTTGGCAATCTTTATGGGAACCTGAGAACTACAAAATCTGGACAAATCCATTTTGTGAGGGTAGTTATTACAAAACAGACAGCTTTACCGAGGGCAATAAAATTCACTTGCTAACACCCAGCGGAGAAGGAATGTATAGCGTTTTAGACCGTATTGAAGAAAACCATTTTTTGGCATTCAAACATTTAGGCGACATCAAAAACTTTGAGGAAATACCCATAACAAGCGAAAGCGGAAGCTGGTCAGGAGCCATGGAAACCTATACGCTCAACACAACAGAAAGCGGAACTGAACTAATCGTAAATGTAGATACATTGGAAAAATATATCGATTTTATGAACAATACTTTTCCATTGGCTTTGAAAGAACTGAAACGAATTTCAGAAAATTAATCAATCCATTATTGGGCAAGAAAAGCACCGATTGTCATCAACATCTTGTAAATAGCAAACAGCCCCGAATTTATAAAATTTGGGGCTGTTTTATTTAATTTTCAATTGTTTTTTAAACTACCTCAACTGAGCAGCATCAACTCTTGAAGGTGTGTCTTTTCCACTGATAATGGAAGATGAACTTATGGCAATGGCTTTAATTATTTCGGTCATATTATCGATATCAAGTGTTTCTATTTCATCACTTGCTTTATGGTAATTGGGCTCGCTATCCATTTTTGAAGTAGAAATGGTATGCGCCGGAACACCAAGTTTGGCTAAAGTAGCATTATCTGAACGGTAAAACAAATCTTGCTCCGGATAAGGATCCGGATAAAATTTGAAAGCAGTACCCTCTAAATTTTTCTGCAAAATGGCTCCCATATTCGATTTCTCATACCCTGTAATATAAGCCGAGTTTTTACCCCATTTGGATTCGGTTCCAATCATTTCCAAATTAAACATAGCAATAACTTTTTCAGGCGCCAGTTGTTTCGAGAAATATTTGGCTCCAAAACCACCCAATTCTTCAGCAACAAATGTGGTAAATATAATGGTGCGTTCATTGTTATTGAGTTTCTTAAAATATTTGGCGAGCATGATTACAGCAGTCGATCCCGCCGCATCGTCATTGGCTCCATTATAAATAGAATCGGATGCATCGTGCGGCATTCCTTCTTGAGGAGAGCCTACTCCCAAATGATCATAATGTCCAGAAAAAATCACATATTCATCGGGTTTGCTTTTCCCGGGCAATACCCCAACGACATTATTTAAGGCCTTTTTTGAAATTGTATTGGCAAGATCTATGGAGAAAGTTGTTGCGTCCGAAATTCCAAAAACAAACAATATGGTGTTCTCTCCCGGACTTGCCGTAATTCGATCTATATGCTGAATGTTTCCCAGTAATTTATTAAATGAGGCGTCTACAAGTACCAAAAGACTTTTTTTGCTATTGTAATATTCATTGAATTTTTGACCAATATTATCGCCTTTGTTAATCCTAACTACAGCAATATCGCTTTTCTCCGTCAAAGAAACTTGGGGTTGATAAGAGAAAGTAACAATTTGAGCGTTGTTTATTTCCTTGCCATCAATGGTGATTTTTGAAGAAACCGCTTTGGATTCGGTCATGAAAAATTCCTGTCTGAAATTGGGAGCTCCATTAAAAGTCTGCAATCCTATTTTCTTAAATTCCGCCTCAATAAATGCTGATGCCTTATCAATTCCGGGAGTAAAGGTTCTTCTCCCTTGCATATCATCTGCAGAAAGTACTTTTTCGATTCTGGTGACTTCGTTTGAATTAATTATTTTGCTAATCGATTGCCCATGGACCGCAAAACTTAAACTTAGAACAGAAATACCTAAAACAATTTTTCTCATATTTTATCTTTATTAAAAACTATACTCAATAGTAAGACAAAACGTTCATCGTTTTGTTACACTTTAAAAATAGGCTTTATTTTGGGAATGAATTTGAAAAAATAAAAAATGTTTATTTAGGCAACTGATTCTAAAGTTCCTCTTTCCTTTTTACTACCGAAAAATCGAAACTATTCAGATTTTGCAAAATAAATTCGTTCTCTAAAAAGGATTCATTGTACAATTCATTTTTTATATAAGACGTTAGTTTATAACTATTTTTGACCACTTCCCCTATGATAATGATCGCAGGAGATGCTATTTCGTTGTCTTTTACCAACTTCGCGATGGAGCTTATGGTTCCAATTACTTTCTTTTCAGTGGTTTTTGTACCATTTTGAATAATGGCAATAGGCAAATCATCGGTTCTGTTTTTTTGATATAAAGCAATAATCTCATCCAGTTTATTCATTCCCATTAAAATCACAACCGTAGCCGAAGATTGGGATGCCAAAGCAACATCTTTGGACAATTTATGATCCGAAGTGGTTCCTGTAATTACCCAGAAACTTTCGGCCACTTTTCTTTGGGTCAAACTAATTCCATTGGATGCGGGCACGCCCAATGCGGACGAAATCCCAGGAACAACAGCAGTTTCCATTCCAAATTGTTGAGCAAATTCTATTTCCTCGCCTCCTCTTCCAAAAACAAATGGGTCGCCCCCTTTTAAACGCACCACATGACCATATCGTTTGGCCATAGAAACTATAAGATCATTAATTTGATCCTGACTGTACGCGTGGCATCCGAAACGTTTCCCCACAAATATAATTTCAGCGTGTTTTGCGTACTGTAATAATTCTTCGTTTACCAGTGCATCATACAAGACAACATCAGCATTTTCTAATGCTTTTATGGCTTTAAGGGTAATCAATTCTATATCACCAGGTCCTGCCCCTACTATTGTTAACTTTGGTTTATTGGTTTGTATCATGTTTTCTAGAATAAAGTTTAAACAATTAAAACTAAGTACAAATACTTAATACAAATATAAGTAATACCAATCAATTGAAACTCATAATTAACACTTCTTACACACGAAATACATTTAAAAAAATTTTCATCTTTTAAATTATCAAAATACAAACATATAGCCACAAATAAATAGAAATCCATAAAAAAGCCCAAAATCTAAATCAGATTTTGGGCTTGGTTTATTTTTATATAATAAAAAACGATTCTACAGCAAAACAAGTGTTTCGGTAATGTGTTCTAGCACTTCGAAAGCCGTTTCGGCCATTTTGTTTCCTTTGGTATCCAATAGTGGGTTTACCTCAACAAACTCGATACAAACGACTTTCTTGGTTTCGATAATTTGATCAATAATGGCGATTATTTCGTATTGGTCAAATCCTCGGGGAACTGGTGTGCCTGTTCCGTAAGAAATCAAATCGCAATCCATTGAATCGACATCAAACGAAATATACAACACCTCACAATGCGCCAATTTGCATAAAGCTTCTTCTACGCAAGTCTGAAGTCCTCTGTATCGAATTTCATCTACTTTGTAATTCTTGATGTGATATTTTTCTATTTGCTTGTCCTCTGCTTCTTCGGTATCGCGTACGCCGAAATAAATGATGTCTTCAGGTGCTACTTTAGCACCTTTGCAACCTATATTTTTCATTTCTTCCCAATGTTGTTGGGTTTCAGCAGCCACTTGATTGATCTGACAACTTAAATTATCATCTCCAATAGCAGCAGATAATGGCATACCATGAATATTTCCCGAAGGAGATGTGTAAGGCGAATGCAAATCGGCGTGGGCATCAATCCAGATAACCCCTACTTTTTTGTCTTGATACACTGATTTAATTCCGCTTATCGTTCCCAATGCCGATGAATGATCCCCAGATAAAACGATTGGAAAATAATGCGCTTCCAAATTCTTCTTAACCGAAGAACATACTCTAGTACATTGTTCTACAACATGTTCTATTCTTTTGGCAAATGAATTTCGGTCTTTATCATATATCGATTCGTTATGCGTTTTTACATCTTCATATTCATATCGATTAAAAAAATCACTGTTTTGATTAATGGCGGCGATTTCTATCGCATCAACTCCCAAATCCGAACCACGCGTCCCAGCACCAATATCCGATCTATTTTTTATTAATTTAATCGCAATTTCCATAAAAATATTTATTTTGAACCATTAAGATATTAAGCAAAATAAGTTATTGAACTTAATGTTCCTTATATCTTAAAGGTGAACTTTTAAAATCGTACTGTTTTAAATTTTTTATTTAAAATCATTTAAAGCTTTCTCGATAATTTCAAGACATTCCTGTATTTGAGCTTCAGTGATTACCAATGGTGGTGCCAATCGAATTTTGTTACCATGTGTAGGTTTTGCCAATAATCCGTAGTCTCTAAAACGTAAGCAAATATCCCAAGCCAAGTCTGAATCTTCACCACAGTTGATCACGATGGCATTCAACAACCCTTTTCCACGCACCAAGGTGATTAATGAATTACGTTCGGCAATTTCATTCAATCCTTTTCTTAGCAAAACCCCTAATCTCTCTGCATTCTCAGATAAATTTTCCTCACGAACTACTTCTAATGCCGCAATGGCAACAGCTGCTGCAACAGGATTACCTCCAAAAGTAGATCCATGTTGTCCCGGTTTGATCACATTCATGATTTCATTATTGGCCAAAACTGCCGAAACAGGATAAACACCTCCAGAAATTGCTTTGCCCAAAATTAAAATATCAGGTTGTACATTTTCATGCTGAACAGCCAATAATTTACCCGTTCTGGCAATTCCGGTTTGTACTTCATCTGCAATAAACAACGCATTGTGTTGTTCGCAAAGTGCTTTGGCTTTCGCCAAATAACCCTCGGTAGGAACATAAACTCCAGCTTCGCCTTGAATAGGTTCTACCAAAAATCCTGCTATATTTTTTGTTGATTTTAATACGTTTTCTAAAGCTTCAATATCGTCATACGGTATTTTTATGAATCCAGCCGTGAACGGTCCAAAACTCTTACGGGCACTTTCGTCATTGGAGAAAGATATAATTGTAGTTGTTCTACCATGAAAATTGTTTTCGCAAACAATTATTTGTGCTTGATCCTCGGCGATACCTTTTACTTCATAAGCCCATTTTCTACAAAGTTTCAAAGCCGTTTCTACCGCTTCGGCTCCTGTATTCATAGGTAAAACTTTATCAAAACCAAAATATTTTGTTACATACTCTTCATAAACACCCAATTGGTCATTATAAAAAGCACGTGAAGTCAATGTCAACGTTTGCGCTTGTTTTACCATTGCTCCCACAATTTTCGGGTGACAATGCCCTTGATTTACCGCCGAATAAGCCGATAAGAAATCATAATATTTCTTTCCGTCCACATCCCAAACATATACACCTTCTCCCCTATCCAAAACAACAGGTAGTGGATGATAATTATGAGCTCCGTATTTGTTTTCTTTTTCAATTAAAACTTCCGATTTTGAAGAAAGTTTATCCGTTGTATGTGTCATAATTAAACGTTTTTTAAGGATTTACCAAGCAAAAGTAATCAAAATTTTTATTCAAAAGCATAAAAATATATTTTTTGACTTAATTAGAACTATTTTTAAGAATAATTCATTTAATACAACATAAAAAAAGTCATAGTTAAAATTCACCCCTTAGTTTTGATTTAAAAATTTAAACATAAATAAAAAACAATTACTTTTATAACTTCAAAAAAAGTGATTTTAACTTAAATAGACCTAAAAATGGAAATATTAGATGAATTCGACATTAATATAATTAAGGAATTAGAGAAAGACGGTAGGATGGCTTTTTCAGCAATTGCGAGTAATCTAAAAATATCAAACACTATGGTGCATCAACGCATCAATCGTTTAATGGAACAAGGAATCATCACTGGAATTAAGCCTGTGTTAAATGAAAAAAAGATAGGGTATGACTGGGGCGCTTTTACTGGAATTACCCTAAAAAAAGACCATGATTCAGAAAGAGTCATTGAAGCTTTAAAAAACATCCCCGAAGTTACGGAGTGCTATTTTATAACCGGTTCGTACACTCTTTATATAAAAATGATTGCCAAAGATCATGAACATATGAGAAAATTGCTTTACGAACAAATTGACAACATTCCGGGAATAGCCAAAACAGATTCGTTAATTGAATTGGGATGTGCTTTCAAACGTAATGTTTCACTTTAATTCAAAAAATTTAATAGCCATAAAAATGCATAATCACAGGAACTATTTACAATTAGGAATTATTTTTATCTGTTTCAGTTTTACTGTATTTGCACAAAATCCCAAAACTAAAGAAATTGACCGGCTTAAAAAGTTATCGGAAAACATTACAATTATTCGTGATAATTGGGGAATTGCCCATGTTTACGGTAAAACAGATGCAGATGCGGTTTTCGGAATGTTATACGCCCAATGCGAAGACGACTTTAACCGCGTAGAAATGAATTACATCGAAAAACTAGGACGTCTTGCAGAAGTTAAAGGACAATCCGTTTTGTATAATGATCTCGAAATACGTCTTTTGATTGATGCTAATGATGCAAAATCCGATTACAAAAAAGCGGCTCCTTGGCTAAAAAAATTACTGAATAGCTATGCCGATGGTATCAACTTCTATTTATATAAACATCCAGAGGTAAAACCAACTTTGTTAACCCATTTCGAACCTTGGTATCCCTTGCTTTGGACAGATGGTAGCATTGGCGCCATCAGTACCGCCGATCTTACGAATGCCGAACTTAAAGCTTTTTATGGAAGTAATGATAAATATGCTTACCTAGAAAGAGAGAAAGACATACAAACGGGCTCTAATGGCTTTGCTTTTGCTCCATCCAAAACCGCTTCCGGGAATGCCATCCTTTATATCAATCCACATACTAGTTTTTATTTCAGGCCGGAAATCCAAGTAACAAGCGAAGAAGGACTCAATGTTTATGGAGCCGTAACCTGGGGACAATTTTTTATTTACCAAGGATTTAATGCCAATTGCGGTTGGATGCATACTTCGTCAGACGTTGATGTAGCCGATATTTATGCCGAGAAAGTGCTGACAAAAAACAAAAAACTGTTTTACGAATATGATAATAAGTTACTGCCTGTTATCGAAAAAACAATCACTGTAAATTATTTAGAAAACGGAAAACAAATTCCTAAAACATTCAAAACCTATTTTACCAATCACGGCCCTGTTATGGCCAAGCGAGATGGAAAATGGATCAGCTTAAAATCGAATAATCGTTCGACGAATAGCTTAGTACAAAGTTGGATTAGAACCAAATCTAAAGGATTTGACGACTATAAAAAAGCGATGAATCTAAAAGCCAACACCTCAAACAACACCGTTTTTGCTGACAACAAAGGAAATATTGCCTATTGGCACGGAAATTTTATTCCTATTCGAAATAAAAGTTTGAACTGTGCAAAAGTAATGGACGGAACAACATCAACTACGCAGTGGAAAGGGTTACATGAGGTTTCCGAAACAGTACATATATACAATCCTATCAACGGATGGTTGCAAAATTGTAATTCCACTCCCTTTACTGTTGCTGGAACCAATAGTCCAAAAAAAGAAAACTACCCTTTCTATATGGCTCCCGACGGCGAAAATTTCAGGGCCATAAACGCTGTTCGCCTTTTAAGTAAGGGCGATAAATATACTTTAGACAAGGTAATTTCGGATGGATACAATACAAAATTATCCTTTTTTGAAGTTCTAATTCCTGCTTTAGTGGCAAGTTTTGAAGAAAGCGTAAAACCGAAAGATCCGCTATACAATGATTTGGCCGAACCTATGGCAGTGCTAAAAAATTGGGATTATTATTCCAAAGAAAATTCAACAGCTACAACTTTAGCGATTGAATGGGGAGCTAAATTATATCCAGAGATTCAAAAAACAGCTAACGCCAATGAAGAAATGGATCTGGTAGAAATCACCAAAAGCTTTGCTAAAAATGCCAGTGCCGATCAATTACTCTTAAAACTTCAATTGACGGTTAATGAATTGAAAACGAAATTTGGCACCTGGCAAATTCCTTGGGGAGACATCAATCGTTTCCAAAGGCCTACTGGCGATATCAATCTTGTTTACAACGATAACTTGGAAAGTTTACCAATTGGGTATGCATCGGCATTTTGGGGCTGCTTGCCCGCCTATTCCAGCACGTATCAAAAAGACACCAAGAAAAGATACGGATACAACGGCAATAGCTTTGTATGCGTCGTTGAATTTGGTAATAAAATAAAAGCCAAATCTTTGCTTGCCGGTGGAAATAGTGGCAATCCGCAATCAAAACATTTTAGGGATCAAGCCGAAATGTATCGAAAAGGACAATTCAAGGACGTACTTTTTTACAAAGACGATGTTCAAAAAAATGCAGAACGTACTTATCATCCCGGGGAGTAGTTTTCACGATTAGTTTCTGATTTTCGAATAAAAACAAAACTGCAGAAGAACTGTCTCCCTATATTTTTTCATACCATTATTATTCAGATATTTGTAAAAACAAACACGCCATGAAAAATATAAAACACTTACTCTTAGGATTATTATTGTATTCTGGTAATTCATTTGCACAATTAAAACCAGCACAATATAAAGATGGAACTCAGATTCTAAATGGTTTCAAAATAGCCCCTGTAAAAAAGAGTACAAAAAACCCAGGGATTCTCATCCTTCCCGCTTGGAGAGGCATTGACAAACTCTCCAAAGACACTGCCGAAAGACTTTCAAAATTGGGTTATTATGCCTTCATTGTCGATATTTATGGAGAAGGAAATTACCCAAAAGACAATACTGAAGCCGGAAAAATCGCCACATCCTATAAAAAAGATTTTGAAGCATACCAAAAACGAATCAATTTAGCGCTTCAACAATTAATTGCAGCTGGCGCAAATGCAGATAACATCGTTGTTATCGGGTATTGTTTTGGAGGTACAGGAGCACTGGAAGTCGCTCGTGGTCATCTAAAGGCAAAAGGGGTCGTTTCCTTTCATGGCGGTCTTGGTAGAGATGCCGCTCGTCCTATTGAACCCATAACAGCCAAAGTTTTGGTTTGTCATGGCGCAGATGATCCTTTTGAATCCAAAGAAGAAATCACCGCTTTCCAGCAAGAAATGCGCGACACAAAAGCTGATTGGCAAATGATTTATTATGCCAACGCTGTACATTCCTTTACCAATCCAGAATCTGGAAATGATAATTCAAAAGGGGCAGCATACAATGAAATAGCAGCTAAACGTTCTTTCGAGCACTTACAACTGTTTTTGAACGAAGTGCTGAAAAAGTAACGAATCTATTTCACAACTGCTTTTTATGTTAAAAACTTTTTCAATAAAAAATGTAACATATCACTAGTTAGACCACTAATAGAACAAACAAAAACCCAAATTTTATTCCCTTCTTAACAATTAAAAATTAATGAAAAAATTCATAACCCTTTTATTGCTGACCAGCACATTTTCTGGTTTTGCACAAATGAATAGTGTCAATAACACTGACCCAACAAAATTCATGAACACCATTACGGCAGATAAATTAAAAACAAAACTCTACATCGTCGCATCCGATGAAATGGAAGGCCGCGACACAGGTTCTAAAGGACAAAAAGAAGCCGGTAAATACCTTATCAGTCAGTACAAAAAAAGTAAAATCCCTTATCCTAAAGGAGCCGAAAACTATTACCAACCCGTTCCTGCGGCATACCTGAACGCCAAACACAATGAAAACTTACCCGATTCAGAAAACATTTGGGCGTACATCGAAGGATCCGAAAAACCAAATGAGGTTTTAATAATTTCTGCCCATTACGACCATGTAGGAATCAAAAATGGTGAGATTTACAATGGAGCCGATGATGATGGTTCTGGCACGGTTGCTATTCTTCAAATTGCACAAGCTTTTCAAAAAGCAAAAAAAGAAGGACATGGCCCAAAACGCTCTATTCTATTCCTACACTGTACTGGTGAAGAACACGGTCTGCACGGCTCCAGATATTATTCTGAGCATCCATTATTTCCAATTGCCAATACCATTACGGATATCAATATAGATATGATTGGGCGTCGCGACGTAGAACACGTCAATACCAATAATTATGTTTATGTAATTGGCGCCGATAGATTGTCCAGCGATCTTCACAACATAACAGTGGCTCAAAACGAAAAATACACACATTTAGACTTAGATTTCAAATTTAACGACCCAAAGGACCCTAACCATTTTTATGGGCGTTCAGATCATTATAATTTTGCTAAAAACGGAATTCCAGCCGTATTTCTTTTCAATGGAGTTCATGCTGATTACCATCAAAAAACGGATGAACCAGACAAAATAGAATATGATGCATTAGCCAAAAGAGCGCAACTCGCCTTTGTTATCGCATGGGAATTGGCCAACAGACCAGAGAGACCGGTAGTGGACAAACCGATTCAATAGAAGTGTTCAGTGGACAGTTTTTAGTGTTCAGTTAAAAAAAAACAAAGAGCTTTGGAGAAATTCAAAGCTCTTTGTTGTTTTTAATAAAATTGCAAATTCCAAAATCATTTACTTCGTCAGTTCGCAAAAGCTCGTGTGGGCGAGACCCCATAATAAAAAATGGGCAACCTTTAGCACCGCCCATTCGCCCATTTTTATTATGCGGTCGGACTATCCGGGCTACTTCGGTAGCTTCCTTCTATTCCTCTCGCAAACCAACAGGAATCAATAACAATAGCGTTAATAAAAACTTCTTCTCATTTTTGCAAAAAATCAAAACTATTGTAATTTACACGAAACTTTACTCCACAAAAAAAGCCTTGAATTTCTTCAAGGCTTATTATTTCTGGGTGGGAGACGGGGCTCGAACCCGCGACCCTCGGTACCACAAACCGATGCTCTAACCAACTGAGCTACAACCACCATTTGCGCTTAGCGGTGGCAAAGATAGAACAAATGTTCACTTCTGCAAACAAAATTTGAAAAAAAATTAAACAAATTTACTTCAAATCTCCTAAACTATTGACAGCCAAATATCTTTCAACCGTAAAACCTTCGGCATAATCTACACCAATAAGTCTTCCTAAATCCTGAGCGCGATAATTAACGCTATCCAAGAAGTTTTTGCTCGTGATAGGCGATTCAGGCTCTTTTGAATTCGCATCATAAAACTGCGAGCCATAAGCCAATATTGCATCCACTTTCTTTTCCATAAACCCCGAAACATCCACTACAAAATCCGGTTCAATATTCGCCCACTGTATATAATGATAGACTAACTTAGGTCTCCAAGCCGCTTGAATCGCTCCATCAACTGTAGTTTCAATTTTCATTAACCCCGATAAAAAACAAGCGTCCGAAACCAGTTTACTCCCTTTAGAATGGTCAATATGTCGATCTTCTATAGCATTACACAATACAATCTCCGGTTTGTACTTGCGAATCATTTTAATCACTTCCAATTGGTGTTTTTCGTCATTGACAAAGAAACCATCCCGCATCTCCAGATTTTCTCTTATAGAAATACCCAATATTTTTGCAGCAGCATTAGCTTCCTTATCCCTGATTTCAGCCGATCCTCTGGTTCCTAATTCGCCACGGGTCAAATCAATAATCCCAACAGTCTTACCTAACGAAATCTCTTTTAAAATAGTCCCTGCACAACCCAATTCCACATCATCCGGATGTGCACCAAAAGCTAGTATATCTAGTTTCATATATTTTATTTTTTTCTATTTTCCTGTTTTCTATAATCTGAATTCTGTCTTCTGAAATCTGAAATCTGCATTCTAAAAACTAAAACCTACAACACTCTCTTCATCGTCATTGATTTATTAACACTTTCCTCCCACTCTTTTTCGGGAATGCTGTCTTTTGTAATCCCACAACCCATATATAAATTCGCCTTTGTCATTGCAAGTTCCGAATCAACTTCAATTTGCATACAACGCAAATTAACAAACAGATCCGAACTTACCGCATCAATTGCAAAACTGCTATTCAATTCACCCAAAAAACCAGTATAAAAGGTTCGGTCATAATTTTCATTTTCCAAGATAAAAGCTTTTGATTCTTCTTTTGGCAACCCACAAACTGCCGGCGTCGGGTGCAACAAATTAACCACTTGCTTCAGCGTAAAACCCGTATTTAAAACACCCCAAATATCGGTTTTCAAGTGCCAAATATTCCCCGCTTTGACGCTATACGGTTTTGTAACCGAAACTTCCAAAGCAACCTCTTGAAGCTTCTCGACAATATAATCAGTAACATATTGTTGTTCTTCTTGCTCTTTCTTCTCCCAAACAATTTCCGTTACCCCATTGTCTTTTTGCGTTCCCGCCAAAGCCATCGTTTCGAATACGTTTACATTCGCTTTCAACAATTGCTCTGGAGTGGCGCCAAGCCAAATCCCAACTTTTGGATGATAAAAACAATAGACAAAAGTGGCTGGATACAGTTGCACCAATTTGGCAAAAGTACTAGCCAAATCAAAATCTCCCAATTCAATTGTCTCTTTTCGAGAAATGACCACCTTCTTGAATTCATTGTTTTCTATGGCTTGAATCCCTTTAGAAACCAACAATTCAAAAATTTTTTGGGAAAATCCATTCGAAATTTCATATTCTCTTTCAGAAACCGCAACTTCAATTTTATCCCAAACAACTCCTATTGTTTCCGATTGATTTTCGGGAATTAAATGAGTTTGACTTCCATCAAAAGAGGCGAAAACAAATCCTTTTTCGGTAAAATCAATAGTATTATACAATATATCATTTTGCTGAAACATCCCCATTACCGTGTCCGAATTGGGTTTGCAATACACTACAAAAGGAAGGTTTTGTTCGTGATGTGTTTTTATTTTATCAAGAAAACCGTTCATATTATTTTCTCTCTTTTGTCAAAACCATATTCGTCAGTTTACAAAGCGAAACCAAATTTCCTGCTTCATCAGTGATTTTAATTTCCCATAGATGCAAACTTCTACCTTTGTGAATAATTCGCGCTGTTCCAAAAACTACTCCTTCCCGAACACTTTTTAAATGATTGGCCGAAATCTCGATACCCCGCACTTCTTGTTCTTTATCATTAATGAAAAAATGGGATGCCGCACTTCCTACACTTTCCGCCAATGCCACAGAGGCACCTCCATGCAATAATCCCATAGGCTGATGAACCGAGGAATTGACAGGCATTTTAGCCACAAGAAAATCTTCACCGGCATCTATAAACTCAATATTTAAGGTTTCCATCAAAGTGTTTTTGGAGAACTCATTGCAATATTCGAGCATTTTATCTTTATCTAATGTCATATCGTAATTTTATAGACTGTAAAAATACGCTAAATTGATAATTCAAAAAAAATAAATCCAATGCTGAAGAATCAAAATAAAGAAACTAAAAATCTAAAGTCCTTAACAAAGCTAAAAATCTAATTTATTCCTATTTTTACAAAAAATAAAACGAAATGCGTCCTATCTCTTTGCTGTTTTTAATCGGAATCACACTCTTCTTCTGCTCTTGTCGAAGTGATTTCGATACTGTAGCCAGTACCGGTGATTTGGCATTCTCAAAAGATACCGTTTATTTAGATACTGTTTTTACCAATTTAAGTTCAAGCACGTACACTCTAAAAGTCTACAATCACTCGAAAAACGATATCAACATTCCAACCATAAAATTCAACAAAGGATTAAATTCAAAATACCGAATGAGCGTTGATGGTTCCCAGGGAAATCAGGGCAAACTATTTGAAAACGTTACGCTTTTGGCCAAAGACAGCTTGTATATTTTTATAGAAACAACAGTAGAAAGCGATAACACTACTCCAACCGAATTCCTATATACCGACCAAATCGAGTTTGACAGCGGTGCCAATCTACAAAAAGTGGAATTGGTAACGCTAGTTCAAGACGCCATTTTATTATATCCCAACCGCAATGCTGACGGAACCACAGAAACGCTTCCTATTGAAAATGAAAAAATAAGTGGTTTTTACTTAGACAAAAACGACCCGATTCACGGCAACGAACTTATTTTTACCAACAAAAAAGCCTACGTAATTTATGGCTATGCTGCCGTTCCCGAAGGGGAAACAGTCACTTTTGATCCCGGAGCACGAGTTTATTTCCATGCCAATTCTGGTCTTATCGTATCCAAAAACGCCTCCATCCATATCAACGGAACAGCATCAACCACGGATAAACTGGAAAACGAAGTCCTTTTTGGAGGTGATAGACAGCAACCGGATTTCGCTTATATTCCAGGACAATGGGGAACGATTTGGCTTCAAGAAGGAAGTACCAACAACAAAATTCAAAACCTCACACTAAAAAATGCCACCGTTGGTTTATTGATCGAAAAAAATAATGGAACAACCGTCACCATAAAGAACACGCAGATTTACAATTGCACCAATTACGGAATTCAGGCCAAAAACGCACTGATTGAAGGAGAAAACATAGCCATAAACTATGCTGGACAGGCCAGTTTAGCTTGTACTTATGGAGGAAATTACAAATTTACACACTGTACTTTCAACAACAACTGGTCGAGCCCGGAGCAACTGGCAGTATACATTAGCAATTATAACACTGGTGCTACGCCTGAGGTAAAAGACCTTACAGCCGCCACATTCAATAATTGTATAATATATGGTTCGTATTCAACCGAGATGCTTTTGGACAAGAAAGCAGACGCCAAATTCCAATATCAATTTAACAATTGCCTGATTAAATTCAACAACACAGACAATCGATATACCAAAGATCCAGATTATCAATTCGAAACAGATCCACTCCATTACAACGCCATTATCCTAAACAAAGACCCAAAATTCTTCAATGTTGATCTAAACAAATTCAATATTGACACCACTTCCGCCGCTTTCGCAAAAGGGAATTCGGCGTATGTAATACCGTTCGATATTCTTGGAAACCCAAGAACACTCCCACCGGATTTAGGAGCATATCAAGACAAACCGTTTCCAAAATAAAATAATAGAATTAAAATCTCAACATGAATTGCACGAATTAGCATGAATTAATTCCGTTTGAAATTTAAAGAAATTCGTGATAATCAGTGTAATTCGTGGCAACAAAATCAAGCCAATTCGTAAAATAAGCAGCATCTTTTTTACCCCTTTCTTTTTTTCAACTCTTTGCTTTTCACATTTGCTCTTACTATATATTTAAACTAAATTTGCACCGTTAAATACAACAAACTACACAACGATGATTCATTTCTTTGAAAACCAAAGCAAAACTGTTTTTGCAGTACAAACGCAAAACGAAATTTCGGCTCAAGACATTTCAAAACTCAACTGGCTTTTTGCCGACGCAAATAAAATAGAAAAATCCGTCTTATCGGATTTTTTTGTTGGACCTCGCGCCACCATGGTTACGCCGTGGAGTACCAATGCCGTGGAAATTACCCAAAACATGGGGATTTCCGGAATCATTCGTATCGAAGAATTTCACAAAGCAACAGTCGATTTCAATGATTTCGATCCTATGCTTTCGCAAAAATACAACGAGTTAAATCAAGATATTTTTACCATCAATGTGCAACCGGAAGCGATTCTGAATATTGATGATATTGCTGCTTACAACAAATCTGAAGGATTATCCCTAAGTCCTGATGAAGTGGAATACCTAGATAATTTAGCCACTAAATTAAATAGAAAACTAACTGATTCTGAAATTTTCGCTTTCTCACAAGCCAATTCAGAACACTGTCGTCACAAGATTTTCAATGGAACTTTTGTAATTGATGGAGTAGAAAAAGAAACGTCTCTTTTTAAATTAATAAAGAAAACCTCTTCGGAAAATCCTAACGATATTGTATCGGCTTACAAAGACAATGTCGCTTTCGTAAAAGGACCGAGAGTACAACAGTTTGCTCCTAAAACAGCGGATAAACCCGATTTTTATGAAATAAAAGAATTCGATTCGGTTATTTCATTAAAAGCAGAAACACATAATTTCCCAACCACTGTAGAGCCTTTTAACGGAGCTGCAACAGGATCTGGCGGAGAAATTCGTGACCGTTTGGCAGGAGGACAAGGTTCTTTGCCATTGGCAGGAACTGCGGTATACATGACTTCTTATTCTCGTTTGCCCTTCGACTCCGCTCAGGGTAGCAGACCATGGGAAAACGGAATGGCTGAAAGAAAATGGTTGTACCAAACTCCAATGGATATCTTGATAAAAGCCTCTAACGGAGCTTCGGATTTTGGAAACAAATTTGGACAACCTCTTATTACCGGTTCGGTTTTAACTTTCGAACATGAAGAAAATGATCGAAAATTAGGTTACGATAAAGTTATCATGCAAGCGGGCGGAATTGGATACGGAAAATTAGATCAAGCCATAAAAAAGAAACCACAAGCGGGTGACAAAATTGTTATCCTTGGTGGCGAAAATTATAGAATCGGAATGGGTGGAGCTGCAGTTTCATCAGCAGACACAGGAGCTTTTGGTTCAGGAATTGAATTGAATGCTATCCAACGTTCGAATCCAGAAATGCAAAAACGTGCTGCCAATGCTATTCGTGGTTTGGTGGAAAGTGATTTAAATCCTATTGTTTCCATTCACGATCACGGAGCTGGAGGACACTTAAACTGTCTTTCGGAATTGGTGGAAGAAACAGGAGGATTAATTGATCTAGACAAATTACCTGTTGGCGATCCTACACTTTCGGCAAAAGAAATCATCGGTAACGAATCTCAAGAAAGAATGGGATTGGTTATTGCCAAAAAAGACATCGATATTCTACAACGAATTGCTGATAGAGAGCGTGCTCCAATGTACCAAGTAGGTGACGTAACCGGAGATCACCGTTTTACATTCGAATCCAAAACGACTGGTGCAAAACCGATGGATTATGCTTTGGAAGATTTCTTTGGAAGTTCACCAAAAGTGGTAATGACAGACAAAACTATCGACAGAAAGTATTCTGATTTAGAATACAGCGTTAAAAATATATCTACCTATTTGGAGCAAGTATTGCAACTGGAAGCTGTTGCTTGTAAAGACTGGTTGACCAACAAAGTTGATCGTTGCGTAGGCGGAAAAGTGGCCAAACAACAATGTGCCGGTCCATTGCAATTACCATTGAACAATTGTGGTGTCATGGCCTTGGATTATCAAGGAATAGAAGGTGTTGCCACTTCAATTGGGCATTCGCCAATCGCTGCGTTAATTGATCCAGTTGCAGGAAGCAGAACTGCTATTGCAGAAGCTTTGTCTAACATTGTTTGGGCGCCAATAAAAGATGGTTTAGACGGAATTTCCCTTTCGGCCAACTGGATGTGGGCTTGTAAAAACGAAGGTGAAGACGCTCGTTTGTATGCCGCTGTAGAAGGTTGCTCGGATTTCGCAATCGAATTGGGGATCAATATTCCAACCGGAAAAGATTCACTTTCGATGAAACAAAAATATCCAAATGACGAAGTGATTGCGCCGGGAACGGTAATTATTTCGGCAGGTGGAAACTGTACCGATATTACTAAAGTAGTAGAGCCTGTTTTACAAAGAGACGGTGGTTCTATCTATTATATCAATCTTTCTCAAGATGAGTTTAAATTAGGCGGATCTTCATTTGCTCAAACGTTGAACACCATTGGAAACGAAGTACCAACCATTAAGGATGCAACTTTTTTCAAAAATGCATTCAACACCATGCAAGAATTAATTCTTGACAATCAAATCCTTGCTGGACACGATATCGGAAGTGGTGGTTTGATTACTACTTTATTGGAAATGTGTTTTGCTGACGTGAATTTGGGTGCCAAAATCGATTTCTCGGTTTTTGAAGAAAAAGACATCATCAAATATCTTTTTGCTGAAAATATTGCAGTTGTTTTTCAAGCCAAAACTGATGCTGAAGTTGAATCTAAATTAAACGCAAACAACGTTTCTTTCTATAAATTAGGAACCGCGACCACTGAAGCTACTTTAGACTTTGGTCCATGCAAATTAGACATTGCGAAATACAGAGATATTTGGTTTAAAACTTCTTATTTATTAGATCAAAAACAATCTAAAAACGGAATGGCTCAAGCGCGTTTCGACAATTATAAAAACCAACCGTTACAATTTGCTTTCCCTGCTCATTTTACAGGAAAGAAACCCGTAATCGACAATTCAAAACCAAGGCCAAAGGCAGCTATTATCCGTGAAAAAGGAAGTAACTCTGAGCGTGAAGTGGCAAACGCCATGTACCTTGCCGGTTTTGATGTAAAAGATGTTCACATGACCGATTTGATTTCAGGTCGTGAAACGCTGGAAGACATTCAATTCATTGGTATTGTTGGTGGTTTCTCCAATTCGGATGTACTAGGTTCCGCCAAAGGTTGGGCTGGAGCATTTTTATATAATGAAAAAGCCAATATAGCCTTGAAAAACTTCTTCAAAAGAGAAGATACACTTTCAGTAGGTATTTGCAACGGATGTCAATTGTTTATCGAATTGGGATTAATCAATCCAGAGCATGAGCAAAAACCAAAAATGTTGCACAACGAAAGTAAAAAACACGAAAGTATTTTTACTTCCGTAACAGTTCAGGAAAATAATTCGGTGATGTTATCTACACTTTCCGGTTCAACGCTTGGAGTTTGGGTTTCGCACGGAGAAGGAAAATTCCAATTGCCATTGGCGGAAGACCAATACAATATCGTTGGAAAATACGGTTACGAAGGGTATCCTGCCAATCCAAATGGTTCAGATTACAACACTGCCATGATGTGTGATACCACGGGTCGTCACTTGGTAATGATGCCACATATTGAGCGTTCGGCTTTCCAATGGAACTGGGCCAATTACCCAAAAGACAGAAACGATGAAGTTTCTCCTTGGCATGAAGGCTTTGTGAATGCAAAGAAGTGGATTGACAATAGAAACAAATAAAATTCATCAAATTATTAAATTTTATTTTAAAACCCGTCTCTTTATAATTTTAGAGACGGGTTTTTATATAAAAAAGAATTGACAAACATTACCAAATTAAAAAATCTGCTATGAAAATTTCAAAAAAAATCTCCTTCCTTTTAAGTATATTTCTTTTTATAAATCCGGTATTTGCACAAACTATTGATGACGCATTGAAAACTGATCCAATGTTGGAATTGGGTACAAGTATAAAGACTTTAGGATTGAGAAGTAACGTAAAGGAAATGCAAGAGAAAAAATTCTCCATAGATAAAAAAGGAAACAAAACAGATATTCAAGAATTATTTAGCAATAAATATAAATTTGATCAGAATGGTTTGAATATAGAGTTTGAACAAAATTACAGCGATTCATTATCTATAAAAAACTTTTTTAGTTACACCAACAAAGGTTATATTTCACATATAGATATTGAAACTACAGATTTATCAAAAGATAAGGATACGTCTAATACGAATTTGACAATTCAATTTGCAGAACCCAAATTTTCTACTGTAGATTATAAATATGTTATTAAAAAAAATATTTTGTATAAAGCAGAAGAGCGTATAGAAGGACCTTTAAAAAAAATAAATACCCGAAACGGCTACTTTTATCATTTCAATGATGAAAATCAAATAGCTCAAATTGATTACCAAACTACAGATTTCGTGACCAAATACTTTTATGATTCTAATGGAATAGTGAAAGAAGTTCATCATTTAAAGTCCGGTGTGTTATTAAATAAATATATTTATAAATACGACACTAATAATAACTTAATTAAAATAGCCTCTATTAATACCAACAACAATACAAAATACCCAAATGAAGAAATAGCAATAGGCTATAAATTTGATACTAAAGGAAATATCATTGAGAAAAAAGTACAAGCCTATCTTTATTCCCCAAATGGAACCAGAGATTTTTTTGAAGGCTGTTTATATTTATACAATTATAGCTATTAGTAGTTTTTTTCTACTTCAGTTTGTACCTTAGCACCCACTAAAACAACACATATTTAACCTTCGTCTAAGAAGTAACGCCCTTTACTCTTAGTCTTTTTAAAACCAAATTAGCCTACATCCATGAAAACCATTACTTTATTATTTACAGCACTTCTATTGAGTGCCACACATTCTTATGCTCAACTTACAGTCACTAAAATTACAGCCAAAAATAAAGACCACTATATAGCAACTGTTATTGGTTATCCTGTAGCTGGCCTCTATGTTTTTAAAAATCAAACCGAACCCACAACACTTCTCAACGAAGACGGGACAGGAATTTTTCAAAATGACGATCTATTAAAAGAGAATATCGTTTGGGGAATTGAATGTACCGAAATTGGAATTCCCCTTTTTAAAGAAGGGTTTGACAGTGCTACTTATGCTTTCTGGTATAAAAAAGGTAATGAAAACGATTGGACTTCGGAACAATTCTCTATTCATTACGAAAAAAAGAAAATGTACATTTCGGGTGAAAGAGTTAAAGAATATATGGAGTAAAACCTTCTTCCATTTCAACAACCAAACCTCTTTTTATAATTTTCGCAAAAAAACCTGAATGTTTCAAAAAAATTGAACGCACAAAAAAGAGAACCTAAAAATATAAAAAAAATAGTCCTAAAAGCGTTCGCCAGTGGTGAGCGTTTTTTTTATTCCTATAATTTGCTCAAGACATCACGATCCCTTAAATTTGGTAAAACATATTACTTCTTCAATGAAAAAACTCTTCCTTTTCACTCTATTATTTCTTTCATACTGTGCTAATGCGCAACAAAATTTAATCCAATACGTGAAGCCGATTATTGGCACCGAAAAAATGGGACATACCTATCCAGGTGCGACAGTACCTTTTGGAGCCGTCCAATTAAGTCCGGAAACGGATACTATTTCGTACGAACTAAATGGAAAATACAATGGAGAGGTATATAAATATTGTGCAGGTTACAAATATGAAGACAAAACCATTGTCGGTTTTAGTCATACCCACCTTAGCGGAACGGGTCATTCAGACCTTGGCGATTTTTTGATTATGCCCACACAAGGAAAATTACAACTGAATCCAGGAACTGCCGCAAATCCAAAAAGTGGTTATCGTTCTGTCTACTCCCATGAGAACGAAACCGCAGAAGCCGGTTATTATAAAGTAAAACTCGATGATGATAATATAACAGCAGAAATGACCGCTAGCACTCGCGTTGGCATGCATCAATATACTTTTCCAAAATCAGACCAAAGTCATATTATTTTGGATCTAATGGCTGGGATTTACAATTATAATGAAAAAGACGTTTGGACGTACGTAAGAGTTGTTAACGACACTTTAATTACTGGCTATCGCCAAACAAATGGCTGGGCAAGAACGAGAACTGTATATTTTGCCATGTCTTTTTCTAAACCTTTCTACCAATACGGACAAAAAAATTATGATGGTAAACCAGCATATAGAGGATTTTGGGGTAAGTTTGACCAAACTAAAAATTTTCCGGAAATAGCTGGTAAAAAAATCAGAATGTATTTTGATTTTAAAACGGAAGAAGGGGAGAAAATTAAAATAAAATTCGCTTTATCTCCAGTAAGCCAGGAAAATGCTGTGCAAAACATGCAGACCGAAATCAAAGATTGGGATTTCGAAAAAGTAAAAGCACAAGCACAAACAATATGGAATACAGAATTAAATAAGATTGTAATTTCGGCATCGGAGGACATCAAAGTAAATTTTTATACTGCGATGTATCACACTTTTATAAATCCAACTGTATATACCGATGTAAATGGGCAGTACAAAGGTTTGGATCAGGGAATCCATCAAGCTAATGGTTTTACCAATTACAGCACTTTTTCTCTGTGGGATACCTACCGAGCATTGCATCCCTTTTTTAACATCATTCAGCCCACGCGCAACAATGACATGATAAAATCCATGATGGCGCATTATGACCAAAGTGCGCTACACATGTTGCCTATTTGGTCTCATTATGCAAATGACAATTGGTGCATGAGTGGTTACCACAGTGTTTCCGTAATTGCAGATGCCATTATAAAAGGGACTTACAATGGAGACGAGAACAAAGCCTTGGAAGCCTGCATTACCACTTCAAAACACCGGGATTACGAGGGAATTGGTTACTATATGGATTTGGGTTATATCCCTTCCGAAAAAAGCGGAATCTCGGTTTCAAACACTTTAGAATATGCCTATGACGATTGGTGTATTGCCCAAATAGCCAAAAAACTGAATCGAATTGACATTTATAATGAATACCTAAAACGTTCCGGAAATTGGCAAAATAATTTCAATAAAAGTACTGGTTTTATGCAACCAAAATTGACTGACGGCACTTTCAAAAAAGAATTTGATGCCTTAAGTACCAACGGACAAGGTTTTATAGAAGGAAATAGCTGGAATTACAGCTTTTTTGTTCCGCAGGATCCAACTGCATTAGTAACTCAAATGGGAGGAAAAAAAGCCTTTGTATCCCGTTTAGACACACTGTTTTCAATGCATTTACCAGATTCCTTTTTTGCCGAAACCGAAGACATTACCCGAGAAGGAATCATTGGGGGTTACGTACATGGCAATGAACCGGCACATCATGTAGTCTATTTTTATAATTGGACAGACCAGCCTTGGAAAACTCAAGCCCAAGTGCGAAAAATTCTAAAAATGCAATACAAACCTACTCCCGATGGTTTAGGAGGCAATGATGATTGCGGTCAAATGAGCGCATGGTATCTTTTTTCGTCTTTAGGCTTTTATCCCGTTGCTCCCGGATCTGATGAATATGCATTAGGTTCTCCTCTTGTAAACAATGCTATTCTCACTTTAGAAAATGGAAAAACCTTTACTGTAGAAGCAATAAACCAAAGCGACAAGAATGTTTATGTTCAAAAAGTACTGTTAAACGGAAAACCCTTAAACAGTTCATTTATCAAACATACTGATATAACCAATGGATCGAAATTGACATTTTATATGGGTTATAAGCCGAAAAAGATTTGATTAAATGGAACTATGTTACTTAATCCAATTGAAATACATTTAGTGATGATGCCACATATTGAACGTTCGGCTTTCCAATGGAACTGGACCAATTATCCAAAAGACGGAAACGACCAAGTTTCTCCCTTGCATGAAGCCTTTGTGAATGCAACGAAGTGGATTGAGAAAAAGTAAATAGAAACCATTTAACCCAGAATCCGCATTAGACTTTGTTGTGAAGCTGAATTATTCAATAAAAGCAAGAGCTCTCGGACTATTTTTATAGAAGGAATACTTTTGTCTTTCGATTTTAAAAATAGGAGTAAGTTCATGGTTTTGAAGAAGAATTCAGATGTAGTAGATTTCTAATGCGGATTCTGGGTTTAAAGTTTATAAAAAACGTCCGCCAATGGTGAGCGCTTTTTTTTACTACTAAATGCACAACACTAAAATTTAAAAATTTCAGATTTATTCTCTTTTTTAAGCCGAAAAATTATTTGTTTTTTATTAATACTAATAGTGTTTATAAATTAATCCAAATTGTCAGTTCGAGGAGTAATTTTTTTCAAAAAAAAAATATAAAATGACGTTCAAACTGTCAGGCTGAGCGCAGTTGAAGCCCCACGTAGTAAAAAACGTCAATGGTAGCGCAGTCGAGAAGCATTATTGTATCTCTACTACGCTCGCTGTCAATGTCATTAAGATTAATAAAAAGTGAATCGAATTTACTAGGATTATCGAGCTACATGTGCGATCTCTCCTTCGTCGAGATGATAAACTTTCTTGATAAAACATACTGAACCACGCACGTTTTGTCATTGCTTCGCCAGTTCCTATCGCTCGTGCCAGACGAAGGAGAACTCGTGGGCTTATCCCGAACAGGCGAAGCAATAATCTAATATACTTCCCACAATAGCTCTGAAATTATTTTAAAGTTTTTGCCTACAATTATAAAACACGAAATTAACGTATAAATATATGGAATTTACTATTATTTCAAAATTTAAATAATAACAACTAGCAGATTTTCAGTATGTTTTATTTGAATTGATAACATTACGCTCGATGTGCTAAAAAACATATTGGACTAAAAAGAGATTAGCTAATGGTATAAATCGTAAAACAATTGTATTTTTAACAAAATTTTATGTTACAAAAACTTGAAACATGACCCAAGAATTACAAAAGCCTCATTTGGTTTGGGTTAGTACTCAAAAAAGAGCCAATAAAAACACTGCATTATCACAAATAAAATTTGATGAAATTGCCAGTTCGATAATAAGTGCAGGACCTTTTTATTTTTACATAATTGATTTTTATGATATGTCTTTATCAAATATTAGTTCCGAGATAACAAACATTCATGGTTTTGATCCCCAAACAGTTGGTTTTAATGACATTCTGGGAACAATACATCCAGACAATATAGACTTTATAGCAAGAGTCGAAGCCTCTATTGCTGATTTTTTCTATACTAAATTGGGTAAAGAAAAAATGACGCACTATAAAGTAAATTACAGCTTTAGAAGTCGAATGAAAAATGGGGAGTATTGCATGCTCAATCATCAAGCAATAGTGTTGACTTTAGACTCTACTGGTGGATTTGGAAAAGCACTAAATATTCATACCCAAATCGATCATTTAACAAAAAACAATACCTATCAATATTCCTTAATAGGCCTAAAAGACGAACCTTCCTATATGAATATTGATGTTTTTGAAGACATCCAATGTTTTTCAGAATTCTCAAAAAGAGAAATTGATCCTATTAAGCTAATTGCAGAAGGTTTTGACAACAATAAAATTGCCAGTGAACTTTCTATCAGTGTTAATACTGTGAAACAGCATCGCAAAAATATTTTAAAGAAATCCAACTCAAGAAATACAGCTCAATTAATTCGAAAAAGCACCTTGCAGGGCTTGTTATAAATTGAATTTCACTCCTTTTATTTGACATATTAAAACCATCAACTATGAAAAAAAATTGCATTCTCTTTATCCTACTTCTCGCGGCTTTTCTAACTGCGTCTGCACAGATCAAACATAAAAAAGGAATGGATTTTGATGACGAGTCATATTCGGCAATTCCGAAAAAAGCAAAACTTACCCGTGGACTTGAAGTCGTACCAGCATCAGTGAGCTTAAAAGCATTTGCGCCCACACCGGTCAATCAGGGCAATCATGGAAGCTGTACTTCCTGGGCGGTAGCCTATTGTGGCAGAACAATTTTGGATGCGATAAATAACAATTGGAAAGAAAGTAACATCATTACAAAGAATGCCTACTCCGCTCCATTCTTGTTCAGAATGTTAAAACCGGAAGACAGCATTTGTAAAGGAGGCACATCTATTGCGCTAGCATTTACGATTATGAAAGACCAGGGTGCTTTAAAAATTACAGATACTCCAGAAGGACTATGTATTCCGTCAGTAAATAGTTCGCAACTCGAAAATGCTTCTCTATCTAAAATAAAGGATTTCATGAGACTTTTTGATGTTGAAAGTTCAGCACAGATAAAAATTCAATCGGTTCGAAAATCCATTTCAGAAAAAAAACCAGTTGTAATAGGATTGAATAGTCCCGATTCTTTTATGAATGCTCACGAAGTCTGGGCACCAACTGAAAATCCTGATGATAACCATGGAGGCCATGCTCTTTGCGTGGTGGGTTATGATGACCAGAAATATGGAGGTGCCTTTGAAATACAAAACAGCTGGGGCACAAATTGGGGAAATAAAGGCTATATGTGGATTAAATATGATGATTTCGCAAAGTTCACAAAGTATGCCTTCCAATTTATAGATCTTCCGGAACCTAAACCACAGCTGCCGGATATTTCAGGCCAGATAAAACTGCAGCTTTCTGACGGAAATACCATGCCTGTCAACATCACTTCCGCCACAAACGGTTCTATTTACAAAACTGCAGCATCCTACACCTATGGCACCCGTTTCAGAATTTATATTTCAAATAACGAACCTGCCTATGTATACGCAATAAGCACCGACTTAAGTAATGCAATCGTTAAGATTTTTCCTTATGATGAGAGTATCAGTGCCGCATTAACTGACAAAAAAAATGAAGTCCCTATTCCCGACGAAGATCACTTCATTCAGTTTGATAACAAACCCGGAACCGATATTTTATGTGTACTGTATAGCAAAAACGAGTTAAATTTGAATGAACTGACTGAAAAAGTAGCACAAGAAGAAGGCACTTTTAGTGAAAAGATTTATAAAGCTTTAGGAACCAAATTAGTTGATTCAAAAAACATTACTTATTCTAAAGATGAAATCTCATTCAAAGGATTTAGTGAAGGCAAAACTATTATACCGCTTATTGTGGAAATGACACATGAGTAAATGCTATCTAAGTGAAGTATAGAATAGGCTCAAAATATAAAAAAATCGAAACTAAATGAGTAGACTTTCTCGACTGATCATCATCACCATGATTCTATTTTCTTTTGTCGCCAGTGCACAAAAGGAACAAACAAGGAATGCCATTGAAATAAAGTTTGGTCTGCCTGCACAGGTTAAGCCATCCAAAGAGTACAACACAGCCGTATCGTTAGTAGACAGCGCTTTGCTGAAATTAAAAGCAGGCGAGGTCAATCAGGCTGATGCGTTGGTCAGGCAATCAATTGCTGTTTATCCGACCGTAAAAGTTTTTGAGTATGTCAGGGAATTGTGTCTGATGCCTGATGTCAATAAGGCGAACACCATTATGGACGAGCTGTATGCCAGAGCAGCCGCAATACCTGATGAAAAAATAATGCTAATGGAAATGTCTCCCATGGTCACCAAGGACGGGAAACAAATCAGAGGAATCAGAATGTTTGAAAAAGACAGGGCTCTTTTTCATTTTGCCTACCACATTTCAAACATGAATAAAGAATTCGCCGATGTTGATCGACAAATCAAGAGCATCAGGAATGCCTTAGCCATAGAGATCAAAGCAGACCCTAAGGCAGAAATGGATTTGGAACCCGTTACCCAACGTCACTTCCAACAAGCTCTTGCGATGATTGAAAAGGATTACGATAAAGCCATTAATATTGTAAAAGAAATTTCCGAATCTGCTCATTACCCTATACAAGTTAAAAACAATATGCTGATTAGTATTTATATTGAAAAGGGAGATTATGAAAAAGCGCTTGATTTGAACAAGACCTTAACGGGAGGATTTGAAAGTGTCGGCAATAAAAACAATTTTGTCATCCATGCACTGCTTGGCAACAACGATGAAGCGCTGTCTTATTATAAAAAATATATTGACGCAAATCCCAAGTATATTACCAATGATAATTACTACATACTTGCTGTCCTTGATATCAATAAAGGAAATTATGAGGCTGCGCTGGTGAATCTCGATCATGCATTGCATAAAAAGATGGAAGGTATTCTTGAGGGAATGGAAGGTCTTTATGTTGACAAGTACAAGATTTACAAAACCATGGGCGATGCATATACCGGTTTAAAACAATTCGACAAAGCAAAAGATTATTACGAGTTATCATTATTGTTTTATCCTGATTATGAACCCTCAAAAATGGCTTTGATGCAACTGGATTCATTAATAACAACCACAATAACTACTGATAAAACCGCACCAGAAATAAAAATCACAGAACCAGTTGCAAATCGAGGTCTGGAAATTGTGTCTGCTGGAAACGATATAATGATTAAGGGAATTGCCGCAGATCCCTCAGGTCTAAAATCCGTAACCATCAACGGACTCGCGGTCTACGCCCAGCCCGACGGAAACTTTTGGGGAAATATCCCTTTAAATGAAGGCCTAAACAAAATTACAGTTAGAGCCACCGACGGAGCCGGAAATGTGGCAGAACAGGTTTTTGAAATAGAAAAAAACAGTAAAGAACCTGTAAACGAAGTAGTAGCCGCAACTGAAAGAGAAGGCAAGAATTATTGCCTACTCATTGGCGCTCAAAACTATGTCGATACAAGCATCCCTTCATTAGAGAATCCCATACAGGATGCCGTGAGACTGAAAATAATCCTTAAAAGTGATTATAATTTTGAGGACAGCAATATTATTACTTTATTCAATCCTGAAGCCAACGATATTAGAAGACAGTTATTGGAACTGACCAATATTATACAACCCGAAGACAACCTGTTGATTTTTTACGCAGGCCACGGCATTTGGGTTGAGAAAGAAAAAAAAGGCTATTGGTTATTGGTTGATGCCAAAAGAAATGACCCAAATACCTGGTTGCAAAATAAGGACGTTTTAAATTTAATTGCCAAGCTGCCTTCGCGGCACACTCTGCTGATAACCGACGCCTGTTTTTCTGGAGGAGTGTTCAGGACAAGGTCAATTGGAAAAGATGCACCCGCTGCAATACAATCAATGAATGAAAAAATCAGCCGCGTTGCTATAACTTCCGGCAACGATACCGAAGTACCGGATGAAAGCGTTTTTATGAAATACCTGATTAAAGCCTTAACAGAAAACAAAGAACAATACCTGACTGCACAGAAAATGTTCATTACTCAAATAATGGAAGCCGTCATGACCGAAACCAAAACTGAACCACGATATGGGACGCTGGAATTAGCCGGACATGTAGGGGGTGATTATATCTTTTCAAAAAAATAAAATATGTATTTAACAAAGCTATTTGCCTTTTTATTGCTGATTTTTTTG
>Ga0184629_10000092_pt1 | contig 34589 bp, 31 predicted proteins | sample PLM4_32_b1_FD_133158 | JGI IMG/M metagenome (GOLD analysis project Ga0184629, IMG submission 133158) | Groundwater sediment microbial communities from an aquifer in East River, Colorado, USA - PLM4_32_b1 | ecosystem: Environmental > Terrestrial > Soil > Riparian zone | place: USA: East River...
GCGGGAATACTGGATAGCCGGGATAACCGGTACAATGCCTATAAGGGAGCTTTCTTGTTGACGTCACTTATGTATTATCCGCAATTCCTGGGCAGCGCCTATCAGTTCGTGGTGGTAAATATTGATGCACGGAAATACTACAATCCGTGGCTCAAACATGTTATTGCTGTTCAAGCCACCACAACCTATTCATCCGGTGACGTGCCCTTCTACGACCTGGCCATGATGGGAGGGGAGGATAGAATGCGCGGATATTACAAAGGAGCTCTCCGTGACAAAGTGTTGATAGATGCTCAGGTTGAATATCGTATGCCATTATGGAATATTTTCGGCATTACCACCTGGGTTGCTACGGGTCGGGTTGCTGATTCGTACAAGAATATGTCTTTCAATGGGTTGTGGTTGTCTTATGGCGGTGGTATTCGCATGCGGGTAGACAGTAAAAATAATACAAACCTGCGCTTCGATATGGGATTTGGGCCCAACGGTGTCAGTGGCTTTTACTTTAACTTTGCGGAAGCTTTCTAAATACCGATAAATTAATGTAGTGGTAATTCTGTTTCAGCATTCACCCGGATAGCAACCGTTAATAGGTTGCTATCCTGATGAGGCCGGTTGTTTTGTTGCTTATTTAGGAGGATATTTTGTGAATATCTGTTTCACTGCCTGGTTAATGTTGTATTCCCGTTTTTTGGCATCAGCATCCGGATCAAGTGTACCCACTGCTCTGCCTTGCCATACCAGTTGCTTTTTTGAAACATCAATCATGTCTACAAACAATGTGCCTTCAACATAATGTTCAACATTGATAGTAGTGGTTGAAAAGCCGCCACCCCAGCGATATCCGTATCCGGCACCATAGGGTGAAGATGTGGTAGCCGTTGCGGATTCCATCTGCTGGGCTTTAATTTTCAGATCGATCCAAACAGCCGGTTGGTCAGATTTAGTAAGCCCTTTCGCCGTTAATTCATTGGACACAGCATCCATGATCCTTTTCCGGTTAATATCACCTACCGGCAATGCTTCCGCATCCGGTGTAAAAGCGTATGTCTTATATCCGGCAAAATTTGCTTCGCGATCAAAGTCGCTTGATACCTTAATGGTGCTGCACGCACCGAAAATACCAAGTGCCAGTAAGAACAGGAAAGTTATTTTCATAGGAAGTTAAATTAGTATTTGCGAAGATTTAATGAAAGAACATTGCTCGTGCATAAATATTCCTCCAACGTTCATCATCCGTTAACAAAACATTACCATTTCCTTCCGGACCGGTCAAGAGTAAATAGTTGCAGGGATAGTCCTTATTTTGTAAAGACAAAACCAACGTTCAGCGCAAAATAACTTTGAGCAGGAAGATCACCTGCCTCAAAACCATAGTAATATTTTCCAGTTACCGTAAAGCTAAGCCCGGGATTCGCCTCGATCAATACACCGACCTCCGGTCTCAATGCAAAATTCCAGGCGTCTTCCTCCAGGGTATATTGGCCCATATCTGTATTTCGCAATGAATACATTGTACCAATGCCTAGTCCTGCAAATGGGTTTATCTGTTCTCCTGGTTTCAAATAATAGTCGACCGCGAATAGCAATGGGAACTGGTTGTTGTATCGCCATTGCTTGCCCGAGTAAGATAAATTTCCGGAGGTGTACGTATCGTAGGATTTTGCCTCATAAAATACATTCCATCCAATATCAAAACCAACGCCGATGTTGGGTTGTACTAATTTTCGATAGTCGATGGTAAATCCGCGAAAACTGGGAGCGCCGACAAAATCACCAAGATCACCTGTTCCAAAACCCATGGAATACTGCAAAGCGGTGATGCTTTGTGAGAAAGCAGATGTGGCAACAACAGAAAATATGACAAAGAATATTTTTTTCATAGCTAAAATGTTTTGGCTAATTAATTTTTAAATAGGGTGATTGAGCAAATGCCTGATCGATACCCTTGTTTACACGCGAAGCATCGTAGTAGCCTGTTAGAATTCCGTTGAGGGCACCAGTCCACTGTAGAACGATGTTTCCATTGCCTCCAACGACAGTAGGATCAATCAGTGACATCAACAACGTTCCCGTAGAGTATGAGGTAGCATAGGCAGGGTATCCCCAGCCCGGATAGTATCCACCATACCACCAGTACCAGTAATCGTAATAGTAAAGAATTGTTGTGGTCTCCCAGGAAGCCGGGGTCAATAGAAGGTCAGGATTGTCAGAAACATCCACTTTGTCCCAACCGAGGTTTTCCATATTCTTATCGATTTGTGCAAGGATTAAGGCAGCGGTTCCGTCAGGGATGTATACTGGATCATCTCCCTCTTGAAGGTTCCCGGTAATCTTTACAATCCTATCAGGCCTGGCGTACGTATTTTTAGCGCTAAAATCGTAGTCATCTTTGAAATACGTCAATACAATGTCAAGGTCTTCGGTAAATTCCGGCCCCTGCGGGTAACATCCTAAAAGAAAGATGCTTAGGGTAGCCAACGCGATAGTTAGTTTGTTTTTAATGTTCATAAAATTCTTAGTAATGGTTATTTTTTACGCTACAACAACTTAAATGACTCTTATTTATTGTCTAATTCGCCAATGAGGGGAATATTTTCCATAATGGTTGTGCGGATTTTGCTAAGGATATAGCCTTCAATCTGATAAAACTGAGCTGCCGCTTTAACACCGGAGCCCTTTTTGATTTTAGTGTAATACGTGGCAATGAGTTTATCAGTCTCAGTCTGCAATTTGATCATCTCGTTCACGATTTCATCCGTGCCCGCATCGTCCAATGTGGCGTAATTGGTTGCGTATTTGTCCAATAGGGCAATTCTCTTTTTACCCAGGTCTTTCCGCTTGGTTTCGTACTCATCATAGGCCAGCCAGAAAGCATCTTTCTGTGCGCCTTCAAGTTTAATAAATTCGGCAACCATGGCCTTTTTGTCCTTCCCGAATACGGCCTGTACGAGGTCAATTTCTTCTTTATTGCTTTGGGCAAAGCCAAAACAAGTGAACATTAGTAACGCAGTGGTAAGTAGAGTTTTTTTCATGGGGTTTTTATTTTAGTTTATGCTTGTTTTAGAAGACAAATATCCGGCAATGTCCAAGGAAGGAGTAGGCGTTGCCATGGATAAATTAATTAGTCTTTATACAGTATTTATGGTCGCTGAAGTGGTGGAAAGACTTTTCATGAGGGTTACTTTGTGCTGCAAATTAATGTTATTTCTATCCTTAATCCTAAACGGACCCGTCCAGTGAAATGCTAGTATGCTAAACCTTCTGACTGAACGATTTCTTTTGCCTGAAAATTCAATAACTACTAGATATAAATTTTCAACGTTGATGGTACGCATTGTTCCATTCATTCGAATGAAACGCCTCAAAACCAATAATGCAAATAACGCCACCTAAATAGTTGAATAAAATTAAGTATTCATCCAAAAGATTAAGAGTGGTATTGGAATCAAACGCTATATAGGGTGAAGCGAAGAAATACTGTGTGCGTTACTGTATTGAATTCTGCTGAAGATACCCCCGTTACTCAAAGCGAAACAATGTTAGCCTTTAAGAAATCCTCGCCCCAAATTTCTATATTAGCGATATTATAATGAACTAGATTTAATGAAACTTTCTCTTTGCTGTCTACGGCTTTTGGTGGCTGGTATTTGGATCTGAGATTTTATCAAAACCAAAATGTAAAGGAATGAAACGAAGCATAAAATACTGGATAGTTGGTATTGGATTGTTCTTATCGTTCAGGGCGCAGGCTCAACTGCCTTCAAATCGTGTTAAGCCGGGCGCCATGTATCACTCCGGAGATACTGTTGTTTCACCGCGTCTCGGCCTTCGCACGCAAATACCGCAAGGTTGGGAAGGAGTCCTGCCACGGGATACGGAAGTTTTTTTATTGATGCCAACAAACAATACTAATGGTGAGATTTATACCGTGGTAAATGATAATCTGGACCTGCAGGGACAGGCGAGGCGTTGGAAATCCGGAATGGATCTATCAGATGCGCTGCAGCTACGACCTGATGGAGAAATTACTACTCGTGGAAGTGATATTATCTGCGTGAACGCTAAAATGGCAGGAGATAAAGCGAATAATCAGTCTAAAGTTTATCTTGAAGCAAAATGCAGCCCTGCTGGATTTTGCGTTTCCTTTATCGTAATAGCCGACCCATTGTCGCTTGATGCTGCAAAAAAGGCGTTGCAAAGTTTCGTCGATAATACAACGTTTGTTAAACCTACGAATGAATCACCTTACGCTAACTTTAACTGGAAGGAATTTCTGGGTGGTAAAGTGTTATTAGCCTTCGGTTATGAATCGAACAGCAAGCGCGAGGATGAGGTAAACCTGTGTGCCGACGGTACGTTTCACTCCCGCATTACACGCACTGGAATATTTAAAGAGCAGGCAAAAGGCTATCAAGGTAAAAAACAGGGAAACTGGGATGTGAAGAGTAATGGAGAAAAGGCTACCATCACGTTTACATTCAACAAACTTTCGCCCGTGGATGTGGAAATAGAAGCAAGAGATGAGGAGGTCTATGTGAAGGGCCAACGATATTTTGTCGGTGTAAGCGATGTTTGTCGTTAGTGGTTAATTGTTAATCGTTATTCGTTAATCCTTATCCGTGGTGTGGGTTTTGTGTGTGGAGGAAACTAGTCGTTTTCGGGATCACTACCCAGGTAGTTGCAGGTTGCGGAGCAGATGGTTCGATAGCGTAATGGTGTTGCTATTTAAGAAGTGAAGTGAAGAAGATTTGGGCACGGGAATGTTTTGTATTTACCATCTTAATTTTTGCAAGTGAAATTATCATTTCTGAATAGGATTTTAATATCTCTGGCATGCGTGGTCTCGATACCTTCTTCACTTCGTGCTCAATCTTCCAATGCGCAGCTTTGGTTCGAATACATGCTCAACTATCCCTTTGCAAATTCATTTAATATTGAAAACGCTTTTGTATACAGTGCCCTGCTGGATACACCACGATGGCAATCATTGGAATACAGCCCAACACTGGAATACTCCATAACCTCGAATATTGACATTACGCTCGGCGGTACGCTGTCCTATACAGTTCAGACAGAAGATTATAACACCTTTGAAGTCAGGCCCGTATTGGGTACGCGAATTCATATTACACCGAACAGTCGCGTGATGACACGCTTACTTCTTAGGCTAGAGCAGCGTAATTTTGAAAATCTCGAAACTAAGGAATGGGAAACAACGCTAAGGCCGCGGGCCAGAGTAGAAGCGTTAGTGGCGATAAACAAAAAAACGTGCTACGAAGACAATTTGTGGTATGGCATCCTGGATGCAGAATGGCTTTTTACGGTGGAAGAAGATGTTGATGAACGATTTGCAAACAGGTTCAGGTTGAGAGTAGGAGTAGGGTACCGTCTCACTTACAGCTCTCGCTTTGAATTTATTTACATGAACCAGCAATCAAAAAACGGGATTGATGATACTTTTTATACAAGTGATAACATTTTTCGATTCCGGTATAAACATTATTTACGCAAGAAGAAGCCTACAAAAATGTTGGGAACGGGGAATTAAGAAATATTCTCCTAATCAGCATTGGATTCTAATAACCTAAACCAGCATTGTGCTCTAATACCGCTACTATTTTACAGTATATCCTTTTCCTTCAAGGCAAGCGGTAAATGCTTTTTTAAAACTGTCGGTCATAGCCGTTTGCTGTTGAGCAGCCGCTTCATTATTCTTCTGTTGCTCTTGTGCATCGCCAACCTTTTTGGCCCTTCTACCGGCAAGACCTCCCGCGACGGCGCCAATGGCAGCACCTTTACCAGCATCACCTGCAATGGCGCCAATGGCAACGCCTGCTGCAGCTCCTTTAGCTGCACCTACTACAGCCGTGCCATCCGGGGAAGTATCTACTTTAGCGGCCTCGACTTTAGTCGGGTTCAACGGGTCTACTCCGGATTGCTCTACTGCCCATTTGTAGCAATCCGTGTCATCCTTAGCTTGAACTTCTGCCGTTTGATTTTTCCCCGGGAAAACATATAGTCCCATACTTTTTGCAAAGGAGGTAGTTGGCGTGGCTGGAGTTTGTGTGTACCCAATCACGGATACTAAAAACATGTACAGGGTCAATATCTTTTTCATGTTATTTTAATTTTAATGTTAGCGGTCGGTACAACAATCATCCTTATTCAGCGGGGGCACTGAATTCATAACCCAATTGCCGCAGCACATCGGCTTCGTTGTAAAACGTACGGCTCAAGGTGATTTTCCCATTTTCAATGCGATAAATGGCGTTCACATTCAGGTAAACCGGTCCTCTTCCATCCTTATACGTAATTTTAAGACTGGCCCAATCTGAAACAAAATTTCCAGGATGAAGTGCGTTTGTAACCTTCGCAGCAATATTCACCGTACGGGTGTATTCAATTTTATCGTATAGGTTTTCTGCTACATTTTTCCAGTTTTCAATGGCTTGCACTTTGTTAATGGAATCCGAGAACGAAGGGCCATACCCGACATAGTTATCCGCCAGGAGGTCTGCCATCGTTTGGGTGTCTTTTGTTTCAACAGCCTGAATATATTTTTCAATCACCGCTATATTTTCCTTTTCTATTTTTTCTTGCTCACTTGTGCCTGAGCAGGCCGTTAGAAAAATGCTAAGGCCTAAAAGCGCAGTTATTACTTTCATGATGAATATTTTTAGTATACAAAATTAGTTAAAAAAAATCCTTTACTGTTTCCACTGAGACCATTACAACACCCTAAACGTTACAATAATTTTAAAGGTCTCTTATTTGTTGTCTAACTCGCCAATGAGCGGAATATTCTCCATAATGGTTGTGCGAATTTTGCTGAGGATATAGCCTTCAATCTGATAAAACTGCGCTGCTGCTTTAACACCGGAACCCTTTTTGATTTTAGCGTAATAAGTGGCAATGAGTTTGTCCGTCTCGCTCTGTAAGGAGACTGTCTCTTTCACAATTTCATCCGTGCTGGCATCGTCCAATGTCGAGTAGTTTGCTGCGTATTTGTTCAATAAGGCAATTCTCTTTTGTCCCAACTCTTTCCGCTTGGTTTCATATTCATCATAAGCCAACCAAAAAGCATCTTTCTGGGCGCCCTCCAGTTTTATAAATTGGGCGACCATGTCCTTTTTCTCCTTTCCGAATACGGCCTGTACGAGGTCTACTTCTTCTTTATTACTTTGAGCAAAAGCAAAACAAAAGAGCATCAGGAATGTGCTAGTGAATAGGGTCCTTTTCATATGTTTATATTCTAGTTTGTATCAATTTTTTAAAAGGCAAATAGCTGCCAATGGGCTACGAAAGTGCGAAGTTGTTAAGTTACCGGTCCTTTACGCTGCCAATTAAGGGGGTGGATAATGAGGATGCTAATTTATATAATTCCTATTCTTTTGTTCTAAACGCAGCCGTTTAAAACAATCCCAATTACCAGCCTAATGAACTATAAATCCACGGCTTTATTTGATGTGCGTAAGTTAAAAGGGTGTTCAATCGTATCAAGTTGGCTATTCTTGTTCAAATGGCCAATTGATTTACTTTCGGTATGATTATAGCTGACTTTATTATAGCCTTGGATCTAAATGAGCTCAACAATTATTCAGTCACTAACTACTCTTTGCTTTTGGGAGTTTTCCCGATGGGTATGCCTACCGCTAAATAAAGGGAACGGTTATATTGATTTGGCGTCGAATCATCAATCGTAATGTCAACAATTCCGATATAATAACGAATCCCCAGGTTCATTCCATTCCCTCCGAGCAGACGGTATCCCAGCCCTACCATGAACCCTGCATCCAATGGATGGTATCGGTCCCGTATTTTTAATTTGTAAGTCAGGTCTTCTTTGTCTATTACTTTATTTGTAAACTCATCAATGGATTTATTCATGAGCCCAAACATCATACCGGCTTCTGCATAGAAATTATTTTTGAATCTGTATTTCATCAGTACGGGTACATTAAAGTAGCCGAGTCTTCGGTCGACCTTTCCACCAACGAATGCAGCATTCAGATCAGGATCGTTCAAATTATAAACCGGTAACTCTTTAGCACCCATGGTTGATTTTACAATAACCCCGGTGTGAATCATCCAGGATGGATTTTTCAATTGAAGATCGAAATAAAAACCAATATTGAAACGGCCCACAGCGCTTGCTCCGTCAAGGCCATGAATGTCTGCTGAATTCCACCCACCATCCAAACCGAATTCGAGTTTGTCGGAATTCAGTTTGTCGCCTAACAAAATGGAAATAAGTACTTGTGACTTGGTCGTGAGTCCTGCACACAGCAGCACGGAAATAATCAATAATTTTTTCATAGTCATGTAGCTGGTATTGCGATCTTTCAAAGATGAAGAAATTCTATTTGAAATAAAGTATCCAATATTATTAACTTAATAAAATGACGGAGGCGTTCATGGATTGTCTCAAAACATTACAAAGAGATGAAGGCACAAGTGGATACAACGAAAATCCATAGTCGTCGTTGGAATCTGAATTCCTTGTGTTCCACCTTAGTTCGGTGATGGCTGGTTTCACATTAAGTAAGCGCGACAAAAGTAGAATTAATGACTCTTTCGAAATGGAAAGGTTAAAGGCTTACAATGAAATATCCCATTGAACTCTAAACCTTGCCCCATCAACCGCCTGATAATCTACATCCTGAAATTCAAACCAGGTAATTTCGGCCGTCAGCTTGTTCAGGTGATCCTTAAAAAACCAATTGAATGCGAGTGCATACTCCTGCTGCGTGTTTTTAGGAATACTTACATCGGGGCGATAATTCGCATAACGAAAGGCGACCTCAAGCGGCTTGGGAATTGCAGTCCACAGATAGTGAAAGAAATACCCAGCCTGCCAATAACTTCCAAACAACGTTGTAGTGTTACCGTTAATCAAATCATTGATTTCCTTTTGGTGAATTTCATTCTGCCACGAAAAACCGCGATACATGTAGGCTGTTTCAACTACCCATTGATTTACCCTGTATTGTCCGGCGGCTCCATCTTCAAAACCTTCCAGCTCGCCACCTCCGGCTTGTGAAAATCGTGTATAGGGACTTCTGTTAGTCACACCCGCCAGCGCAATACTTCCAGCGGCCTTCTCATGGTATTCTGTGTCCGATCCTTCCATCGCTACAGCTATGCCTGTAAAATTCCACTGCACCCGCGTAACATACATGAGGTGCTTATCATCACTGGTTGAAGCTCCTCTTCCATTTCCTGTTAGTACAGAAACCCAATAATTGAAATCGGCTATGCCTTTTCCATCGAGGTGACCATAGACACATACGCCTTGTTGACGATCCAGTGTAAAGGGGCGGTTGATGATTGAACGCTCTACCATCTGCTGTTGACCTGAAGAAATTACTCGTTCGCGGTTATAATCCGTTTTCCATTGCCCGGCTTTGAAACTGAGCCAGGGAAATTTTTCGATCATCACTTTGAAGTCCAGTAAATTGCCTTGAGCCAATTCATACTCCCAATAATATTTAATCCAGGGACGAAACGCATGGCCGCCTACTTTGAAGCGCGCACGATTTATTTTAAAGATCCTGCGTTTCTCTTCGTTGAAGTCATCAAAATTTACAGGGTTTTGGTCACCCGGTGTAGCAAAGCGGAACTGTAGCCGGCTTTGTATCTGAAGTAAATAGTTATTGTCCGATGTCTGGAATTCAAATCCTTTATTCCCATGCTTTACCGAAACCGTTGTCTTGGTGGTGTCTTGTGAGAAGACTTGGCACGTTGCCCCTGTCAGAAACATGATTAGTAACACAACAGAGGGTAGGGCATATTTTCTCATGGGAGGACGGTCAGGAAAAAAGATATTAGATATTAGATATTAGATATTAGATATTGGAATTAATTCCTGTTAAACATTTCCCGCAATTCAATTATTTTCTGATTGGGTGTATCCATGTTAATCAAACCGCTTCGCGGACGGTCTAAGTCAATAATCATGTAAACTGTTATAGAAAGCATAATAGCAAATCCCATCACAACGATCCAATCAATTTTATGCTTATTATCATATCCCAGCAGGAAAGCAGAGCAAAAGCAAAGTATAAAAAGAAAATACATAATAGAATCCGGAATAGTTGCTTCCCCTGCAGCCCTGCGCGTGGTGGTAATATCAATCATGGCATTTAAGGCAGGTATCAGTTCGGAAGTCCGCGTGGTAATATTGTCTGTCTTGGCATGCCTTGCCGCTATTGACCATACTTCCTTTCCAATACTATCCGCTTTAAGATAGTGTTCAGCCACTTTTTCAAGATCCATTCCAGCCTGATAAAATGCAATACGCTCTTCTACATATTGTTTCAAATTACTGCGTAGCAATAGCCGCACGCTGTCAGGATATATATCTGTTCTTAAAATGACCGTACCAATGTTGTTTGCTTCTTCAATGACCAATCCCCGCCTCGTATCAAATCTTGAACTGGACATACTGAACGTAAACGCAAGGAGTAATCCCAGCAGCCCGAGTAAAATTCCGTTAATGGAGCCAAGTTCGACCGTTGATTGCTCGGGACTTTTTTTGATTGCTCTACTTCGCAAGTGATGTCCAAATACATAAAAGACAATGATCAGTGCAAAAATAATGATAACAACCAGGGGCGTTGGTGCTGACTGGAGTTGCGAAAGGTTTACCATAAGAATATTTTAGTTTGTATTTTATACCTGAAGAAGAAAGCTATATACCTTCAATCTTTCCCCCACAGTTTTTTATTGAACGCGATGCCAAACGTCCAGGCATCGTACACCTCTTCTTTATTCTCGTAAATCAGGTTCAAGGCGATTTCAAAATTTTCAGTAATCTCAAAACTGTATTCGGTTCCCACTTTCACCAGAAAAAAATTCTCGTGACTTTCAAACTCATACCCTGGGCCAGCATAAAATGACCAATGACGCAAGGCATGATAATGAACCACCACAGCAATAGCAAAAGGATTTGTCCGTTCTAATGCTACATTGTTCTCCTCTACTTCAAAGCTCTGAAGTTTAATATCACCTTGGAGTGCAACAGACCATCGCCGGTGAAAGAAGTAATCCACGTCAAAACCCCAGGTTGGAATAATGGCAACCTTTTTTCCACCTTCCGTTGCATTGGGCACGTGCGAGTTAGCCATCATGATGGCACCCCTGATTTTGGGTTTGTGTTCCTCACGCTCCGCCTCTTGCGCAAGGGTCGCGCTCACATAAAAAACCAACATGAGGAAGGTGAGTGTATGGCAGCGGTTTGTATCCATTACGCAGTGGTTTTATGAATTTCTGATATTTTGAATCTGGAACACTGAACAAGGAAGAAGGGATTGTGGGTTGTGGATTATGGATTAAGAATTATGGATTATGAATTATGGATTATGGATTTATGGATTATGAATTTATGGATTATGAATTATGGATTATGGATTATGAAGTTGAAAATCTCGGCCATCGGAATTTGATTTTTTTGATCACTGCTCTTCTTAAATTCAAGCCGAAGATTTTCCTGCGCAGTTGAAATACTTTTTATCCTGATTCATCGGAATATCAACTCATTGTATTCAGGAGCAGTTTTCTCACGCGATGCATGGTATTCGATCGTCGTTGGGTTCTTTGTTGTGCCCTTGGTCCTTATTGTTTCGCACTTGCTGCTTTAATTCTTCCGCCCTTTGCCGCGGCAGCCAGAGCCTGATGATCTTTTTCAGTCTGATCCGCATACGCAAAAGCAAAGCGGACCATGGCTTCATCCAATTCGTCACTTTTTCCAACATAACCTGCAATTGTAGCGGCATCCCCTGATTTTGCATGCGCCAGCGCCAATGCCCAGGCACACAATGTACAAGCTGTGGTAAAGTTTTCAAGCCTCACTTTTCCTGGATCGAACTCCAAACCACCCTTCATGTCGCGCAATTGTCGAACATAAAAATGGATGCCATCCTGTTCACCCCATCCTAGAAAAATATCAGGAGCACCCTGGATCAATCGCTGACCGGCTACCACACGCTGTCCATGATTGGCGTATATCGATTTAGAGATGACTGGTTCGAGCACAGAAGGTTGTGCTTCTTTCACCTGAAGAAACAATGGGTCATCGGAATTCCTTCCTGTAAGAAAAATAATCCAGCATCGTGTTCCCACGGAGCCTACACCCACTATTTTTCGGGCCACATCAACAATGCGATAATGTTGAAGTAGATTTTTGCGATCATCAGCAAGCGAAAGGAAATAAGATTCGAGCAATAATCCCAACGCTTCTTCAATCGGTCTGCCGGCTTGTGAATGCGTTTCGTGCACAATGAAGGGAGCATCATCACGTAGCCGGTATTTATCATCTACGATGTCAGTGAGTTTGTCTAGCACCTGCATGTGGGTTCGGGTTCGGGCTTTGCTGGTAATTTTTTTCAGGCGCTTTTGTAGTGCAGGCGGGAGTGTTTTCAGAATGTCCTCCTCGCTAATCGTTGAGTACCACAATTCCATGCTTCCCATGAAAGCATATTGCTTCATCCTTCTGCGATAGGAACTTACTGCTGCCATTACTGACTCCCTGCACAAGCTCTTACTGCCCCCCAAAAACCTGATGGAGGCAACGATGCTTGTTACGAGCCGTTTCAAATCCCATTCCCAGGGACCTGGCAATGTTTCATCAAAATCATTGATGCCGAAAATAAGATTGCGTTCCGCTGAAGCGAATACACCGAAGTTGGCTACGTGCATGTCGCCACAAGCCTGAACATTGATCCCGGAAGTCTTACCCTGCGCTGCTAAATCTGCCGCCATGATGGCCGCACCTCCACGAAGGAATGCGAACGGTGAGGTGAGCATTCGGGCATACCGGATGGGTACCAAATCCGGAAGCCGGGTTTTTCCCTGCGCTTCCAAAATGGAAACAGGATCAGCACGTTTAGCGGCTGGCTTGTACTCACCTTGTTCGATCCGTGGAATTTTTTTGCGCAACGCCTTGCCTGCGGCCATTCGATCTTCCACACTGACATGCTTCGATTGAAAGTGATTCAATAGGTTCTTGCTCATATAATTGTTCTGAGTTTAGAAGATAGTGCAAACTCTTTTTATTATTGCGCGATTTTAAGGCACAATAGCTTGAACAATAAATCTAAGTTTATTCTATTGATTTAGCCTAGACGGACTCGTCCAATTCAGGTAAATATGAATGCATTGGCCGCCAAAGGATGAGGCAGTTTTACAGCCTCTGCGTTAATTATCCGGAATTGTGAATAGCACTCAAGAAAAGTGTCCTCAACTTGACTCAGTTCTCTACAATTTGAAATGCACCCTCTTGAACACTGGTATATTTACACTTAAAATTATTACTTTCGACCTGCACTTTAACACCCTTATGAAAACCTACATTTTAATTATCCTTCTTCTTGCCACCTTTCAGGGATTCAGCCAGAAGAAAAAGAAAGCAGATCCAAAGGATATAAAAATTGATTCCTTAACCAAAGCCAACGGGACGCTTTCGGTGCAGTTGGATTCCATTTCCAAAGATCGAAAATTATACTACGGGCTTTATACCACCATTAAGGAAAAGGTGCTCCTAAGTGATTTTGATCCCGCAAAGTTGCCTCAGATCATTGATTCTCTTAAGGCTGGCAAGGATGCCACCATCTCGGGACTCACCACGGCGTCCACTTCATTAAAGGACTCTTTATCTCTGCTCAGCAAAGAGAATAGCGAGCTAAAGGCGAAACTTGCTAGCCAGCCCGTTGGGGGTGAGGACAAAACCAAGCTAATTGGTGAATTAAAACAGTTAAAGGAACTTCTCGATACAAAAATCCTTACACAAGCAGAATATGATGCCAAGAAAAAGCTGGTGATGGACAAATGGCAATGATTAATGGTCAATGATTAATGGTTAATGGTTAATTGGTAATTGTTACTTGTTACTTGTTACTGGTTGTATTAATCATTAGCCATAGGTAGTTCCCACTCAGCAAAATCTTTGTTATTGGCGGAGGGAGGCTTACCTGTTCCGCCATATTCCAAGTCGCTCCATCGTAATTGTCCATGGATGCCATAGGGTATCAACCGGATTCTGTTCCTGGACTTCTCTACTTTTATTTCCATAAAGCTCTGAAAGTATGGCGCCTGATTATAATCAAATGCAGCGGAGAGCCACTCCGCAGAAAAGGGATAGCCATTATATTTTTTTAACCATACCCAAGCCGGATATTTCCATTTCGGAGTGAGCGAATCTATTTTGTGCACCAGGGGTTCACGGCTGGGATAGATCGCCCAATCTCCTGTCGGGCGACTATCGGCAGGAGCCATGGCAGCCCCAATGCTCAGGTAAGCTCCACCACCTCCGTTTACAAAATGATGCATGGTATGACCGTCACCGTTTTTCGGCAGCTCCTTGTAATATTCCAGGTCGTGGGTATCGCCAGCCATGATCAACGGAACTTTATAAGCTCGAAGTAAATCGTGAAGCGCCCGGAAATCAGGGTTCATATTCCCCTGGTATTCACCAATGGCATAAAACGGATGCCCTAACAGTGCCATTACATATTTTCCCTTCGAAGCCTCCAGCACAGACTTTATCCAGGCCAGTTGAAGAGAATCTACTCGCCTGCGTACGCCCGTATCAATGCTCAAAAACACGAAATAATCATTCGACACCTGGAAGAAAGGAGCGTTTTGGTTTCCGCTTGAAAGCTGGTATTCTTTTCTAAGGAAAGAGGCCTGATTCACCAGACTTTCAATATCCTCGCCCGTTGTGGTGCTTAGTTTCAGATCACGGCGTATCCTGGCCTCTATGGCAAGCGTCGCTGCTGAAGGGGTATAGAATGTGGCAACAAAGGCATCCAATGCATCATACCAGTCGTGGTTGCCAGGGATAGCATAGATTGGTTTGGTCAAACCCTTGAAAGGGAGAAAAAATTTACGCTCATAATCCCGCATCGCCCCGGATGGATACACGATGTCGGAGGAGAGGACAACAAAGTTAATGTCGGACTTATTGGAAATAGCCAGGATCTGGTCCTTCAGTACATGTTGTGATGGATCTCCTTCACCGGGGTCACCAATCACAACGAATGAAAAATCGGTGTTGTCGGAGACCCCGTGAGGGTGTAATCTGAACGCTTCAGCTCCGATTTTTTCACCACTTGCATGAATCATGGCCTCACGCCACGCTTCTGTTCTGGACCCGGCATAATTGTCCCAAATGCCCAGTTTTCTGTATCAAAATACCAACTCATTCCAAGTACTGGCATCACGGCAACAAGCAAAGCAGAAAATGGAAGCCCGATCTTGAGGCCACCACGAAATGCATTAAAAAATGAGTATCCGGACTTTCGGATACTGATCGACAGGCGCAGCTCACGCGTTAGCCAGGCTTTTGCCAACGTCCGTAGACTAAATAACTTTCTTTCCGCTTCCGGTACTTTCTGCACCCATTTCCATAAACTACCTATGAATAAGCCTGTGAATCGTCTGAATATTGTCCGGATGGGTGCGAGAAATCCGAACGCAAAAACAAGGGCCATAAAAATATCTCCGATCACAGCTACAAATGGAGAGAGGAGTCCTGTAGCTGACTGGTCCAGTCCCATGCGGCCAAGGTGAATAAAAAATAAAATCAAAATGAATGACACGATCCACCCTGCATCTATGGGTGCCCTGTGCTCAGCTTCCTTTCCCAATTTTTCTGCCAGCGTTTCCAGCTCCTTGTTTCCCTTGAACCCCAGACTCACGATTATATCCTCTGCGACATTTTCGAGGTTGCCAGTTCTTGCAGTAAAAAGATGATACACTGTTCCGAAGATCCGCAGGGCACCACACAAGGATATTACCCACTCCAGGCCTTTGCCTCTAAATAACATAATGAGCACCACTACGGTAGCATTACCAATCCCGGATGAGAGGTCGCTCCAGCTGAATTTCCCTTTACGCCAGTTTCTAAAAAAAGAGTAGAGGTAACGACTCGCATCGATCAGGAAAAGGAAGAGGATGAAATCTACGAGCGCCTTCTGCTGGAAAAGGATGGCATTGATCATCAGTGCGCCAATCAGCAGGGTGATGGCACCGCTGAACCAGGCAGAGAATCTCGCCTGGTTTTCAGCCCGTCTGAATCCATGCACGATTTCAAGGATGGCAGCCCAGACCAGTAAACTCCCTACATAGGAAGCTGGTTCATGGACGTCCCAAAAGGGTGTTAGGAGTGCCAGCACTCCCAGGAAGATGCCGATGCCAGTGAAAATGAATCGTTGTTGGGGTAGGGTCATTGGTTAATTGTTAATTGTTAATGGTTAATGGCTAATGGCTAATTGTTAATGAGTCATGGTTAATTGTCAATGGATAATGGTTAGCGCGCTTAATGTTTGACTTACAGGAATTGTCATTTAGCATTTACTTTAATCTTTGATAATTATTTTAACGATTGACTTAACTTGAAGCCATTAACCATTTATCATTAACCATTAATCCTTAATTTCGTTGTTTTGATAATCGACGTAATTATTTTGATGATTTCGATAGCATCAGCATTTATTCCTTGAAATTGTTCAGTTGTTAGATAATCTGTTTCTTTTAATAGCTCCAGCCAGTAAATGGTCTCATTAGTCTCCTTTTGGGCAATTCCCATTTTATGCTTGAAGTCCACTTTAGTTTCTGCATGTTCAGCTTCACGAACCATTGCGCCCACGCTCGTTCCACTTCTTAAGAGTTGTTTCGACAAAACAAACTCCTTCTTTTCACTACACAAATACTGATTCAGCTTAACAATGCGAACCGCAAAAGCAAAACTCTTATTCTTAATAATATTTTCTTTCATGCATTAACCACTTATCATTAACCATTAACCATTATTCTTAAAGTTCATTTCCCTGAATAAGAAATAACGGCCCCCGATATCTGCGCCCCATTGATATCGTAATATAAAATCGCCGAATATTCCTACGCTTGGTGTAACCCAAATATTCATACGGGGTGTGGGCGCATAGGCCATCCGGGTCCGCAGGTTCATGGATATACCGCCGTTAACATAATCAACAAACCACTCAGGCGCCAGAACCGTCCAGGCTCTTTTTGACCATGTTTTGAGGATTATAGCCTGCACTTTTGTAAAACTGATATCGGCTCTCTCTTCATCACCGCTAACAGAATTTGTCTGTTGAATGACAAGCGATAAAAGCAATTTTTTCTTTGGTATTATTGCGGTGTAGGTGACTACCGGTATCAGGAGGTTCTTGCCCGTACCCAGAATAGGGGATTGGGCAGTATTAAAGCTGATTTCTACCGAAGCGGTAAAGGCGGATTTCGGTTTTTCAAGAAATTTATAGCCGAGCAGTCGAAATGAAATGTCGCCGAGGCCCGATTGCCTGTGGTTCGCAGGTGATGTAAATGAATTATAAACAAACGGCAGGTCTATCCGTGTCGTGAATCGCTTCCCAATCTTCAGAATAGTTCGGAGTACCGTCTGATTTATATAGAATTCATTCTTGTCATAGTACTGTAATTCACTGAAGACTTCTATACGCGTAAAAAATTGAGAAGGATCATCGGCGTTTGCATTGGTCTGCGCTTTTTTCAGTGAGTCCGGTGAATTTTGTGCAAACAAGATGCCGGCATGATGCAATAAGAAAAATAAGAATAGTAGTTTGTTCATTTCGTTAGCCAGTTGATCTGATCGGCGAGATTAGGTTGCGAGATGAGCGTGAGTTTCAAAATTGTTCTCAGGATTTATTGCTTGAGTTCAAAAAAAATGTCCTACGCCTTAGAGGTATAGGTACACACCCGTAAGGCGTAGGGCACTTAATATTACTGCTTCGCAATATCTACTGTTACTTTTTTGATTTTGCCGGTAAACTTATTCTCCCGCTCCTTGTAGTCGTTGGATACGTTGGTCTCGTTGTCAACACCTACATCGACACCTTCATCGGCTGAAAAAGCAAAGGGCTGAGTTTTTGGAATTTGACCCTCCGCTACTTTCTGATTATCGACGTACAAAATACATTTTCCGCCCGTACCCGGCTTTGGTTCATCCGCAATGAATTCATATTTGACTTCGTGTTTGCCAGGAGCAAGAGCTTTCGGGGATCCAATGTTGGTATGCTCCAATCCAAAGAAATTATACTCGTGGTGGAGTTTGCCGTTTTTCATGTAGAGGACCCATCCACCGAAACGGCCAGCCTGTGCAATAATAACGCCATTTGTATTTCCATCTTTCAATTCGACACTGGACGTAATGGTGTAATGCCGATTCTTAACATTAATGAATGCATTTTCTGAAATGCCCGTCATACCTTCATATAAACTTAGTGATGTGCGAGGTCCCATTAAATCTGGTCTACCCGCGATGGCTGCATTAAAACGTTCTGACCTGCGATCATCGATCGGGAATACATGATTTTTGGCAGCTTCTTTGTGGAAGAGCTCCTGAAGCTCTTTCAGTTTTTCAGAATTCTTATCAGCAAGGTTATTGGCTTGGGAAAAATCCTCATCCACATTGTATAATTCCCAAACATCATCTTTCAGCGGAGGATTTACAGCCATTAGCCACGGAATCGAGTGCCGTGTACAGGCTACCCAGCCGTTATCGTAAATTCCTCTGTTGCCAAACATTTCAAAATATTGTGTGGTATGTCTGTCGGCAGCTTTCGCATCATCAAACGAAAACATAAAAGATACGCCACTAAATGGTGTTTGTTCTGTTCCGTTTACTGTTTTTGGAAAGGGCAAACCAGCAGCTTCCATCACGGTTGGTGCAATGTCTGTGGCGTGTGTAAACTGTGAACGCATTTCACCTTTTGCTTTTATACCCTCAGGCCAATGAACAACCATGCCATTGCGTGTACCACCAAAATGTGATGCAATTTGTTTTGTCCATTGGAACGGAGTATTTCCGGCATGTGCCCAGCCAATAGCAAAATGAGGGAATGTATTCGGGCTACCCCAATCGTCAATATGATTCATCATTTGATCTGCCTTACCAACAATTCCATTCAGCGCCATCATTTCATTGTATGAGCCTTCAGGTCCGCCCTCAGCGCTGCATCCATTATCGCCTACTACATAGAGGAACAGGGTATTATCCAGTTCGCCCATTTCTTCAAGTGCTTCGACTAACCTGCCTACCTCGTGATCCGTGTGTTCGGCAAAGCCGGCAAAGGTCTCCATTTGCCGGGCGAAGAGTTTTTTCTGTTCGGGAGTTTGGGCATCCCAGGCAGGAATTTCTTTTGGGCGAGTGGTGAGTTGCGCATCCTCAGGAATCACACCCAAGGCTTTTTGTCTGGCAAAGGTTTCTTCTCTTAATTTATCCCAACCCTGGTCGAATTTGCCTTTGTATTTTTCAATGTATTCTTTCGGTGCATGGTGCGGAGCATGTGTGGCACCCGTTGCAAAGTACATATAGAACGGTTTCTCAGGCGTGAGCGCCTGTTGCGCATTTACCCAATTGATCGCCTGGTTGGTCATGTCGGTTGTAAAATGATAATTGGGATCAGCTGGAGTTTCAACGCGAATAGTACCATCGTACACGGCAGGAGCCCACTGATTGGTTTCACCGCCGATGAATCCATAAAATTTATCAAAGCCCGAGCGTGTGGGCCACCGATCAAACGGACCGGAAACGGAAACTTCCCACGGAGCAGTCTCATGATATTTTCCAAAGGCTGCGGTGCTGTATCCATTTAATCGCAGCATTTCTGCTAATGGTGCAATACTGTTGGGGCGAGCACCGGTGTTGCCGGGAAATCCGGTGGCAAGTTCCATGATCGCACCAGCATTATTTAAATGGTGATTTCTTCCGGTTAGAAGCGATACTCGTGTCGGGGAACACAAGGCTGTAGTATGAAAGCGGTTATACTTTAAACCATTAGCAGCGAGTTTTTCCAGGGTCGGTTCATTTACCGGACCACCAAATGCGTTTGATACTCCAAAGCCCTGATCATCGATCAACACGATCACCACGTTGGGAGCTTTTTCAGGAGCTTTCACTTCAAATCGTGCAGGTGCTTTTGCGTTTCTGGCATCCAGCGTGGTGTCATCAGGATAGGTTGGTTCTTTAATGGGTAGTACAGTGCGGTCAAGCTCACCTGATGTGCTGACTGAACTTTCTGCTTTTTGTTGAGATTGTTGACAGCCATACATGATGAAGGCAACAGCAATGAGAAGGTAAAACTTTTTCATGGTTGGATGGAATTATGAATAGTCGAAAGCTAAATTTAAGGCTATTCTGTTTGCCAGATTAGACGGGTCCGTTCAAAGACTCTGTGGCTGCGGGTTGTCTTCCTTTTGGTGCTTCTTGCCAACTCAAAACATTGGTTCTGCCTCTACAATGCGACGGAATAAAATTGAAATTATAGAGCTAGCGTTACGATATTTTCCTCGAAGAAGACCATACGATGTTGTTTAAAGGCCTCCGTATAAAAACCTTGGATGGATCAGGAACAAAGGTAGAATTAGCCAATACCGGTTTAAAGTCAAGGCTAACCAAGGTCTTCTTCACGATCGTATGGCATGGGTGAATTCTCCCTGTCCACCAAACCATACTCATTTTTCCTTTGATTGTGTATTTTGGTGACGATCTCTTTGGCCTCTTGTGCCAAGGTTTGCAAATAGTCAAAGGTAAATCTTTCCAGCGTGATCCTGGAATAGAACATGTCCCTCACCAGGCCAAGGTACATGGAAACAAGGTCCGGGTTATTGTGAATATCAAGATGTTTGGCCCAAATCCGTTGTCCAATGCGTACCACTTGTTCGTCGAGTTCTTTGTTGACATTATAGAACAGTGGATTACTCTTATTTCTCACCATCTGCATTTGCCCCATCACGCTAATCTTGTGCTTCACCACTATATTCAGATATTCAGGGTCAACATTTTGGCAATCTGCATATTCATCCAGAAACTGACCAAACAAGCGGTAATGGTATCTAATTAACTGCCTGCTGAAATTCTCCATATCACCGAAGTAGTGGTAAAACCCGGATTTATTGAGGTTTAAGATCCGGGCCAGTCTTTCCACCTGTATTCCAACCGGACCTTCTTTGGCAAACAGTTCATACCCTGCCACAATCCATTTTTCGGATGCCTTCAGTTCGCTCATACACATTATTATGAGGCACAAGTTAACGGATTTTTGTAATTAATAAACGGTAGCGTTTACTGGGAATACCCAAAAAGTCGTTAAATGAAACCCTGCGCGGATATACTGTTAGTTTGATCAGGCCATATCGGTAAGCCAACTTGGAAGGTAGTGCCCTCTCCAGGCAAAGAAGATCATTCTACTACAACCGATATTTGTCCCACCAAAATCTTTTACGAGTATCAATTCTAAGCCAAGACCTAGTTCCTATTTCTACCAGGCCTTCTTTGGGTGAAAATTTTAAGGCATTAGAAAAAGGCAAGGCGGTTAGAGGGAAATTGATGCACTGAGAATTTTTACTCAATATTCTTCGTAAAACAATGAAGAAATATAAATGAATTTATAAGTTTAGTTTAATGATCCTGTATGCTCTCGAATCAGTTTATTTGTAAATAAGTAATGCTTAATCCAGTCTACTTACACCAATTACTTCACTTCTGTTGTTGCTTCAATTTCCTTTTTTCATCGCGATAGGTTTTCCTGTTCCCCTTCGACATGATCATGGTTTCTTTTAAGCCGTTCAATAAGGATTTCATGATTACATTAATAAATCCTTTATTCACATCCCGCTCAATGTGAAACTCGACGATGCGGGGGGGTAAGTCTGCTGATCCTGGATTGCTGGCGTTCAAAACTGAATTTGCGGCGAATGCTATAACGGAACTTTTCCACTTCGCTTTTTCGTGAAGTTCCAGATCAATTTCCAGGTCGTGATACAGAAATTTCAGTGTGCCCGTTGCTTTTCTTTGTTCTGCCATTCCCGAGAATACAATTTCATCTAGTGCACCTTTATTGATCTTGGCCGGAGTATAGGCTTGAATTAACGGATTGAGGTCAGGTAAATTAAATTTTTCAACAGCTCCATCGAAATTGAATTGCGGTTTCAGGTAATTGAAACTTAGACCTAATTTAAAATGGGCTTTATCCTCAATATAGGCATCAGCAGTCAGGACAAGTTTTTTATCCGATGAGAAATTGGTTATATTTTTCACATCCAGTGTTGCCCGATAGATGTTGACTTTTGCATAAGTACTGTCTGGCTTTCGTTCAACGTTAACGAGATGGACATTCGTTGCCTTCACGTGCTTAATCAAGAGGAGTAAAGGAATAGCCTTGATCGTTTGGCCCAGGTAAGCAGGCATGCGATTCTTATCCACGGGTTTTGTTTTGTCTTTGAAAACAGAAGCCGTTACCTTGTCAAGCACGATCTCATCCATTAATATTTTCCGATGCATAAGCAGCGAATCGAAATTCACATTGACTATATCCAGTGTACCCACCGTTCCTGAGAATTCTGTGTGTTGATAGTGGTACTTCTTTTGCAAGGCAGCCTGGCTGACATTAGGCTTAAAACTAAGCGCACTCAGTTTTATTGACCTATCCTTGTAGGAAAGATTGAATGATTTTAACGTGAGATGAAAGATGCTGTCGGCGGTTTGAATATCCAGTTCGCGTAGACCTGTAGTAAATTCGTCAAATTGAAAAATCAGGGTATCTATCGTTTTCTGCATTTCAAGCGAATCAATTCTTATTTTGTAGTCCTTGAGACTAACATGTTTGATAGCCCCTTTCTGCATGCTCCCTGTAAATTCTCCGATAGAAAGGTCAACTTGTTTAAAGGCCGTTACGTCCTTGCCCGGGCGCTGACTGATCAGGAGTTCATGAAGAGAAATATTGAAGTTCTGGATCTTAAATTCCCGCTGTTTGCCTGAATTGGTAACATGGAAAGAGGCATCTATCAATTGAAACTCCTTCAGTACAAATGAATCAATCGTTTTCTTTTTGCTTTCTCCCGCTTGGCTTGTCACCGTGGTTGAATCTTTAAAAGGTAATAATATGTGGTTGTCCCCAACAAGCAGCAATTGAACGTCAGGTTTTGTTATCGAAATTCTCTCCAGGTCAAGCTGGTGTGATTTTAGTAAAGTAAAAATTGCAACGTTTTTCAGCGTTAGTTTTTCCGTCTTGAGTCGGAATGAACTGTTGATATAAGGATAGTTGTGCAATGGTTTTTCCCGTGGTTGCAGGGTTACATTAAATACCCGGATGCTGCCTTCAAATGGATTGACGTTCAGTCTTTCAAATTTTAATTCATACACATCAGAAATAATGTTGGATTCAAAACTTTTGATCAGCGCATCTGAAAGAAGCCGGTTGAAATTATTGTACAATAAGATAGCCGCTATCAACAGGACAATGGTAAATGAAATCGCAACGATCCTTTTAACGGGCCACTTTTTTTTGGGGGTGTTAGCGTCTGACTTCATGGTATTGATTCTTTAATGGTTAGGCACCCTACCGTTTTGTTATTCTTAAAAAAATCTATCGCTTAAAGAACAACGATCACCAAATTGATGACCGCTGTTCTTATAATATTTTTATTTTCATGTTGTGCTCAGCCATTCCTTCAACTTAGCCTTTCTATTTGCCGGCTTTCTGTAGCGACTGCATAACCTGGTCAAGGCTAAAGCCGCCAACCTTCTGGCTTGGCGGGAATTCCTTGAACGTTGAAAGGAAACCGCCTACGTACTGCTGTGCAGGCACGAGAAGGAAAACACGGTCGATCCGCCAGCGTTCGTAATCAGCACCAATTTGGTCAGCTTTTTCGAACGGATCGGAACGCAGATTAAATAACTTTGGTAGACGCAGCATAACAAACGGTTCCTGCCAGACATCGAAACCTTCTGCTCTTTGCTCCGCAAAGACCAGCTTCCATTGATTATAGCGAAGCCCAACAAGCGAACCGTCATCATTGAAGTAGAAGAATTCCTTTCGTGGGCTCGGTGTCTTTCCGGTAAGGGCGTCGGTTATGTTATAACCATCCAAGTGCACTTTGAAATTTTTATTTCCTACTTGCATGCCTTTCAGGAGTTGCTCTTTAACATCAGGAACACCGGCCGCAGCCAGTAACGTGGGTAGCATGTCTTCATGGGCAAAGACCTCATTGTTGATCGTGCCGGGTTTGATGACACCGGGCCAGCGAATGGCGCACGGCACGCGGTAGCCTCCTTCCCAATTGGTAGCCTTCTCTCCACGGAAAGGCGTTGTTCCGCCGTCGGGCCAGGAGAACTCCTCTGCACCGTTGTCAGTGGAATACATGACGATGGTGTTCTGATCAAGTCCTAGTTCCTTTAACTTGTCAAGCAGCTGCCCGACCATGGCATCATGTTCGACCATTCCATCCGGGTAAATGCCAAGTCCAGTTTTACCTTCACTTTCTTTTTTCAAATGCGTATGGATATGCATACGTGTAGAGTTCCACCAAAGGAAGAAAGGTTTATCTGACTTAGCGGCTTTGTCAAGGTAGTCTAGCGTGGCTTTGGTTATCTCTTCATCAATCGTCTCCATGCGTTTCTTGCCCAGCGGGCCAGTGCTCTCGATCTTCTGTGTCCCGTCTGGGTTGGCCCAGGTGTGAATTACGCCGCGAGTCTGGTACTTCTTGACCATAGCCGGGTCTTTGAAGTAATCAGCATTCTCGAACTCCTCTTCTGCGTTGAGGTGGTATAATGAACCAAAGAACTCATCGAATCCATGCGCGGTTGGCAAATGCTCGTCAAGGTCACCAAGATGGTTTTTACCAAATTGGGCAGTCGCATATCCCTGCCCCTTAAGCAACTGGGCAATCGTTACATCACGGGCCTGAAGACCTTCTTTTGCACCAGGAAGTCCCACCTTCAGCATACCTGTACGAAAGCCTACTTGGCCGGTAATGAAGCTGGCACGTCCCGCCGTGCAACTCTGCTGTCCATACCAGTCAGTGAAGAGAGCACCTTCCTTCGCGATGCGATCAATGTTGGGCGTCTTGTAGCCCATCATGCCCTGGTTATTGGCGCTAACGTTCCAGTATCCGATGTCATCTCCCCAGATGATGAGGATGTTGGGTTTTTTTTGCTGTGCTTCCGCAAGAAATGAAATAACCACAAACAGGATTGCTAAGATTTTTTGGAGGTTCATTTTTTTCATTTTTATGTATTTTGTTTTATGGATTAAAGTTTTCCGGCAGGACTTGTTATGCCGCTCAAATTAGTCTTTTAGTTAAGTAAGTGGGGCCATAGTTTTATTAGAAACATGAGATTTGCTTATCAACTAGACCTACGCAAATGTTTTGTGGGAACCCAATTAAGGTAATTGCGTAAGTTCACATGATAAAAGAAAATGTAATTGCACTACACACAACTAATCTCCATCACAAGTTACTCCAACAGGAGAAATTAGATTAGACGGAGACGTTCAATTTATCACTTCCCCTTCAGCTCGTGGTTAATATAAGTGTTCCTTTCTTTTTTCCATTTCTTCAACTATTCATCCCTTCATTGGCTGCTGTGAAAGAAGTTGTAATTCTATTCCGTTTGAACTGTTGCACATAAGCGACCAATCAAAGAATGGAATGGATAACTCATTTAGTTCGAGTGATACCATTTGAATCGGTTGAAGCATTACATGATGATAACGAAACCATTTAAACCTTCATTAACTTGAATGTCTCCTAACAGACATAAGTAAGTATGGCAAGGGTAAAGTCTATATTTCGCGGCGTGCACTTTAATTGGCCTTATCCTTCACACAACGGAACCCTGTGTGACTCATACCGGAATCATAGGCAGAACCCTGCCGGCCGCTGGGCTTATAGTTGGAACAATACTGAACGCTACAAACAAATGATCCTCCCTTCGATACATGCTTGATGGCATATGGATCATCGGGATCTTTCGTTGCCGAAGGTCCTGTTGGGTTGGTTAGTACAGCGTTACTATTTTGTGAACGCTCAACACTATACCAATCTGAACAGAGTTCCCATACATTGCCGATCATATCAAACAAACCATAGTCATTTGGCGGAAATGATTTTACGGGCGATGTACCTTTGAATCCATCTTCCCCTGTATCGTGCGTTGGAAAGGCACCTTGAAAATAGTTGGCCAGGTATTTTCCTTGCGGACTTAACTCATCTCCCCATGCATAACACTTTCCATCCCTTCCGCCACGCGCGGCAAATTCAAACTCAGCCTCTGTGGGCAATCGTTTACCGGCCCATTTTGCAAATGCTTCTGCATCTTCGTACGCGATATGAACTACCGGGTGATTATTTTTTCCTTGAATAGAACTTTCTGGCCCTTCTGGATGCATCCAACTGGCGCCCACCACCCAACGCCACCATTGTGTATAATCATTTAATGTAACGGGGGCATCTGGCGGTGTAAAGACCATTGATCCGGGTTGCAGCACGTCATCGCCTGGTTTTGGTGTACCTTCAGGTACTTGTTTCCTAAGTTCTTCCCAATCCAGTGGTCTCTCCGCTACTGTTTTATAGCCAGTGGCCTCAACAAAAGTTTTGAATTGTGCATTGGTGACCTCCGTTGGGTCAATCCAGAAGCCATCCACGCTGACAAGGTGAACCGCCTGCGCATTCGTAGCGGGTTGTTCTTCTGTGCCACCCATCATAAATTCTCCACCGGGTATCCAAACCATACCGGGTGGTGCTGACTCAACCTCGCTACTTTTTTTATTTACCACCTCTTTTTTTGAAGGCGTGCAGCACATTAGCATATGCATGCATAAAAGGAGTAAAAGGAATTTATTCGTCATAGTATTTTATCCGCCAGTAAAGTCACATGGCACGTGCAATTTAATGTTTAAGCTTGAATGAAGGAGGCGTCGCGAAAAAAGGTGTTCAGCGGTTATCCTGATTAAGCAACTCATTGGCCCGTCAGGCAACAAATTTTTTACCTCGATGAGAAACGACGCACCAAACTGCCAGGCCCGCATGCAACAAAACGGCAGGCCATAAACCAATGCCTGTAAGTCCTGTAGCCAGACCGGCATAGACCAACAGAGCCGCTACAACAGCGTTGTACAGCAGCATAGCTTTCACAACTCCTGAGGCGCCTTCATTATTTCTGGACAGCCAGCACGCGATTGCAAGGGAGAACAAGGCAGTGCCGGCAATTCGAGCAATAATCATCTCTACAGGTACATCAAGCGGTGAGCCAAGCATTATGGAAACAAATAAAGAAGGTGCGGCAACCAACGCAAAGCCTGTAATTGCCTCTAAAATGGCAGTAACTGACAATAGTAATTTCATACTGTTACAATTTATAGAATTAAAGGCAGCCAGATGGGCGACCTGGTTGTGCGTCGTTCTTTACCAAACATTTAATTGGTGATAATCGGAAAGATTATTCTTATTCGGAGCAAGTTACGCGAAGAGAATTCTTAAATTTAGACGCTGCCGTTTATTCCATTAATCTCACACTTCAGGAAACTAATTATCATCTTTGTTCTATATCCACTGCATATTAATCGTCACTGCTGCACTATATTTGAATAACGAGAAAATATGTTGTCCTCACGTTTTGATGTTGACATGATTATTCAACAACGTAGGATTTTCCATCCGTTGAAAATTAAAAAATACGCAAGCCAGAACATAAAGACCCGTACTTTAGCAAGACCAACTTCACTTTCATGAAACAAGTAATAATCTTAATATGTATCCTTACCGGAACCAGCATGGTTAGCGCTCAGGATTCGATGCGTCAAACACAACGAAAAAATACCATTAAACTTGATGTTACGTCTCATTGGCTCTATCGTAATGCGGTGATCCTTTCTTATGAGCGCGTCACCAAACCTAACCAATCCTTTAGTATCACTGCGGGATACCAGGAATTTCCAAGGGCCTCAAGCCTTGGCTCCGGTATTGCTGTGAAGGATGACCGAAAAAGAAATGGAACAAAATTTGGTGGGGAGTACCGTTTTTATTTAAGAAAAGAAAATAAGTATCTGGCCCCAAGAGGCGTCTACATTGGGCCTTACTTTACCTATCATGGTTTCAGCAATGAACGAACGATAGAAGTGGATAATAATGGAACTCCTGAACAGGTTATACTCAATTCAAACCTTAAAATATTTAATGTTGGCGTTCAACTGGGCTATCAGTTTGTCATCAATAACCGTTGGGCAATCGACCTGGTCTTTGTAGGCCCGTCTATATCCCATTATGGCTATAAGGCCGATCTCAGTGGAAATTACACCTTTAATAAAGACGACATTCAAAATGAAATTATTCTAGATCTAATTGATCGCTTCCCACTGCTGGATGACCTTATTTCCGATAAGGAAGCTACCGCCAAGGGAAAGCTGGATGTATGGTCCTACGGATACCGTTATCAGCTACAGGTTGGGTACCATTTCGGAAGGAAGAAGTAAGCAACTCAAGCCAGAAAATAAGCCTGAAGGACGATTGTGGACTATTTATGAACGACTTAGCCTATGTTTAAACATTGACACATCAGTCGTTAACCATTAATCGTTATTTTTGGCCACCGGCAGAACCACCCGACAGGAGGCGTTAATAGTTATAATTAATAGCCAGCCCCAAAGCGCATTCACGATTAACGGTTAACGATTAACAGCTCCGGAAACGTTTGTCGTTGCTTTTTGGGCTATTTGCCCACCCCAGTTCTGTAAGCAAAGTCAAATATTTGTATTCGCTAAGCGTTGGAAGAATGTTGCAGTGGATTGCCAAAGTTCGAAATGCTTATAAGGACCGCTATCGGTTGGGATACAAAAGGGTGCTTTTGTTGATGTGGTTGGAAGTGGCCATGGGTTTAGCGCTTGTATTTTTTATTATGATCCTGTTGAAGATTTTTCTAAACTAAATCCTAAGTCAATAACAGAAATGGATTTTTTAAAGGCAATCAAAATACAGAGACCGCAGGGTAAGCCTCACTAATGACGGTCTGTTTTTTGAGATTTTGGGTTAATTAAAAGATGGCCGGTCTTCATGACCGGCTTCCTTTTTTTGCAACTTTTTTCGTTCATAAATACCCTTACGAGCAACCTGGAAAAATTAGCTGCAAGCGCTTTTGCCCTTTTGAAAATAGATTCTTACTTCCACGAAATCGGGGGTTCTTACTGAAAAAGCACCTGAATTTATACTAAGCATGTTGTATTGTAACGCTATCGGGAGTACGTATTAAAGTTATAATTTTTGATGACTTGAAGTATGAAACTGATATATTTATATAGCCTACCTAAACTACAAAAGCTTATGAAGTATCGCATTTTGTTCTTCACGCTGATTTTTATCCCGGGTTTACTTTCCAGCCAGGATATGAATATTACAAAGCTCTTTTTGGACGAGACGCCGTTGGATATCAAACTGAGCATTGCGATTAAAGACGTTAAGGCAATTACCAGTGATACCGTGTATACTCCTTATATCATGTATTACAAAAGTGGAGGTGTTTGGGACTCCATTAAGGTTGACGTGCGTGCGCGTGGGGATTATAGAAGAAAGGAATGCTATTATCCGCCGTTGAGGGTGAAAATAAAGAAAGGGGATGCCAAAGGAACTGTTTTTGAGGGCAATAAGAGCTTGAAACTAGTCTTACCCTGCAAGCAAGTAAAAGAAAATTCCTTAATAATGAAGGAATATATCTGCTACCAGCTGTATGAGCCTATTACGAAGTACACCTTTAATACACGGCTGGTGAACATTGAATTCACGGATCTGAATAATAAGAAGATTAAGGGAGTACAAATTCTGGGATTCTTTATTGAGGATGATGACCTGGTGGCAGCACGGCATAAAGGAAAAGTGATCGAGAACCTGAAGGTGCACCCGAAAAACCTTCAGGATTCCAGTTCTGTGCGGCATGATATGTTTCAATTCATGATAGCCAATACCGACTGGTCTACAACCTTCTTACACAACGCCAAGATCATCCAGTTGGATGAGTCTCAGAAATTCATTCCTTTGGCATATGATTTTGATATGTCTGGTTTTGTAAACGCTCCCTATGCGGTGCCTGATGAAACACTTGGACTGAGCAGTGTACGCGAGAGACTTTACAGGGGTTTTTGCAGATCCAAAGGAGCGGTGAACCAGGCTATTCGTGTGGAATACATCGCTAAAGAAAAGGATGTTATGGATGTTGTGAAGCGTTACGAGACTAGCTTTGAACCGAAAGAGTATTCCAGTATAGTAAAATACATGAATGAATTCTATGATATATTAAAGAGTGATGCAAAGTTTAAATCTTCTATTATTGACAAATGTCGTAAGGATTGATTCTTTTACCCCCAGGCCAGAAATCCCAGAAAGACGAGCACACTGAAAATAAAACCAAACATAAACACCTGATAGGCATAGACCAGCAAGTTGTACTTTCGCTTTAGGATAAGACCCTGGTTATACAAATCGATTGTCATGTGTTCGTAGAGATCGTTTCCTGAGTCTAGCAATTTTTTCATTTCCTCCAGGTATGCTTGTTGCGAATAGCTGGAAATCACGCCAAAAAAAAGTAAACTTGATTTTTGCATTTCTCCTCCAATTTTTCTCGCTTTAATCAACTTGGGGCGTGCCGCTTGTATGGCAAATATCACGGAAACAAGACATGAAAGTATAATCATAAAAAGGGGCACCATCACCTGAGCATCATAGGTATTGAGCTTACCAGCCACGGCTCCATATCCGGTAATGGCGATGATGGAAGATATGATCAACGTACTGATGCTGATAATAATGTTTGCCTTGTTATCTGCCGTCTGAATGAGACTACTTTGGTTCTGGTACGTAGCCCTGAAAAGTGTTTCCCTGCCCCGTTCGGTTTTCTTGTTCTTCTTAGGTTCTTCTGGTTCTTCCATAAATTTAAAAGTAATTATTTTTTCTCTTTAAACTCTAATTTTGTGTTTTACTGTTAGCTCCAGGAATATTTGATTGAACTTTAACCACCATAACGCGGAACAGGCCAAACGCATTTCAACAAAGCCGTATTGCTGCGTGAATCTTTTCTCCTTTTATTACCGAAAGCATTTAACTATTTTCAAGGGATGAAAATTTCATATAAAGGTATGCATTGGATATACAGCGTCCTGTTTTGTATACTTCTGCCCGTTGGATGGGATTGTGTTGCGCAGCCAGCTTCGTTACCGAAGAAGAATATTATTTTTGATCAGCTTCCCGAAAAGCTTGGGCTTTCTCAAAGCTCTATCAACTGCATCTTGCAGGATCGTGAGGGTTATTTATGGATCGGCACATGGTCCGGACTCATTCGATATGACGGTTACACCACAACCGTGTTCCGCTCGAAAAGTGGTGTCGGTAAAATAAAAAGTAATAAGATCACCACGCTATACGAGGATAATAAGGGAAATCTGTGGGTCGGTACACACATGGGTGGATTATTTCAATATGATAAGAACGACGATACGTTCACGCATTTTAAATATGATCCTGCCAATCCGGAAAGTCTTAGCAACAATAACATATGGAGTATCCAGGGTGACGACGAGGGCAATTTGTGGGTCGGTACTGAATCTGGCCTTAACGTATTTGATGGTACACACAATGTTTTCACAAAATTTTTCAATATTCCGGATGACCCAACTTCCCTGAGCGCCAATTTTATTACAGATCTCCTTTTTTCCTCTGAACATGACCTTTGGATATCCACGGCGGTTGGCATAAACCGCCTGGTTAAATCTGCTGCTCATCCGGGCTATACATTCGAAAATCATTTCTATGCAACCCGTCCGGATGACAACTATCTTCACAATTACATTTATCAGATTGGTGAGCTGATTGTTGATGGCAAATCTTCAATTTGGTTCAGTTCGATGAAAGGTTTGAAGAAATGGGAAGATGGTGCTTTGAAAAATTTCATGGTTGAAGGTGAGTCATCCGCGCACAGTTTTTCGCGTTCGCTACTCCCGGTAAACGGTGACCAGCCTTACATTCTGGTGGGTTCAGAAATGGGTCTTCACTTTTTTGATCCGGCCACTAATTCCTTCAACAAATTTCTAAGCAATCATGAAAAAAATGGAAACTTAAGCCAGAGTACGATTACTGCACTTTATCTTGATAGAGGAGGAGTGCTCTGGGTGGGCACGAAGAAAGGCTTGAACAAATACGATAGCTATTCGAAAAACTTTGAGGCTTACAAAACTGAAGTTTTTGATAAGGCTAAAAATATTATCACGGGCCTGCAGGGTTCAGCAACAAGTGGTTATTGGATCTCCACCGTTGGAGGTGGTCTGTATAAGTTAAAGGACCGTATATTCAAGCATATTCAGATCAAGAATAAAGTCGAAAATGGTTTTACAAATTTTATACAGACGCTTTATACCGATACCCGTGGTAACGTATGGATAGGTACTGCGGGAGCCGGCGTTTATAGGTTCAACGAAAAAGAATGGAATGCGGAAAGCAACACGATTGAGAACCCGGATCATTTTTATACACGTTCCTCCTCGCCGTTAAATCATGATTTTATCATGTCTCTCGAAGAAGATGGCCACGGAAACATGTGGGTTGGAAGCTGGAGTGGTGGCTTGAATAAAATTACGCCAGCAGGGGAGGTCATTCAATATAATCAACCTGAACTAAAACAAGCCCCCCTAGTGGCTATCCATGCCGACCTATCGGATGTGCTATGGGTTGGGACGCGGGGAAATGGACTGTATCGTATAAAGGTTCGTGAAATCGATCCTGAAATTCGAATTTACAAGGAGGTTGCAGATTCTACTAATTCCATAAGCAATAATTTCATCAATGCTATTTTTGAAGATCATGCTGGCAAGCTGTGGATTGGCACTGAGGATGGTTTAAATTCTTTTGACCGGAGAACTGAAAAATTTTCGGCTATCAACATCAAGGATAGCCCCAGTAATGCCGTAATTGTCAGCATTCTGGAAGACGATAGCGGAAAGATGTGGCTTGCCCATTGGGATGGCATAACCGTTATTGATCCCCTAAATCCTGAATTTGTGAAAAACTATGATCGCCACGATCGCATTCAGGGAGGGTTCTTTTATAATAATGTATGCTTTAAGGATTTAAACGGCAGGTTGTTATTTGCCGGCTCGGAAGGATTCAATATCATCAACCCACAAGCCGTTGCAGTAAATCCCGTTCAAGCCCCAGTAGTAATTCAGAATTTTGAAGTATTGAATAAACCTGTGTTTAATGACCGTGTGCTTTCGCAGGAAGGTGAGATAATACTAAAGCACTTTGAAAATACTATGTCTTTTGAATTTGCTGCACTTGATTTCGCGGCACCTGAAAAGATTCATTACGCTTATAGACTGGAGGGGTTAGATAAGGATTGGAATTATAGCAGCGCTTCAAGGCGGTATGTCAACTATACCAATCTTAATTACGGTAAGTATACCTTCAAAGTCAAGGCAACGAATAATGACGGTGTTTGGAACGGAGATGCAAGTGAGGTTGCCTTTGTCATTCAGCCACCCTGGTGGAAAACAAGCTGGGCTGTTTTTCTTTACGCCGGGATAACCATGCTCGTGCTTTTTGGCTTTCGCAAGCTCGTTTTAATACGGGCTAACTTTATTCACGATATAAAGTTGGAGCGGGTTCAGCGCGAAAATATGGAAAAACTCAACCGTGCTAAACTTCAGTTCTTTACAAACATTTCACACGAGTTTCGTACACCGCTGACACTGATCTTAGGGCCCGTTCATAGCCTGATGGAATCCGGGAGTGCCAGCAAGTTTGTACGCGATCAGCTGCACAGCATTAATAACAATGCACAGCGACTGCTGCGTTTGGTCAATCAGCTTCTTGATTTTCGGAAGACTGAATCGGGCAATTTGAAGTTGGAAGTATCCGAGGGAAATCTGGCGAAGTTTATTAAAGAGATCAAATTGTCCTTTGATGCGTTAGCAGAACAAATGAAAATAGATTTTACTTTTCAAGCTACTTCGAATATCATAAACGCCTGGTTTGATCGCGATCAATTTGAGAAGATTATGTTTAATCTGCTCTCCAATGCATTTAAACATACACCGGAGAATGGAAAAATTTCTATTTGGATACTAGAAACCAAAGAAGATATTTCGATAGCCGTGGAGGACTCAGGCAAGGGCATCAAGCCGGAACATTATGAAACAATCTTTCAGACATTTTTTAGCTACGATGAAGATCGTCATCATACCGGAACAGGCATCGGCCTTGCACTCACAAAAAGTTTGGTAGATGCTCATCATGGTACAATTACTGTTGAACGTATTGAAAATAAGTATACGCGTTTTACCGTCAAACTTTTAACCGGGCATACCCAGTTTGATGCTTCAGAATTGTTACAGCGTGCTCCGGATGTTGAGCATATTGAAATGTATCCTCCGCTCACACCAGAAACGTTTTTTGATAGAGAGGTTGAGAAAGAACCATTACTTCAACCTAATGAGGATCAGCCTAAGCTCCTGATCGTAGAGGATCATGCGGAGGTAAGCGCGTATATAAAATCAATATTTTTAGGCAAGTTCATTGTCCTGGAGGCGGAAGAAGGCAAGGAAGGATTCAACATCGCATTAGAAGAAATTCCAGACCTTATCATTAGTGATATCATGATGCCCGTGATGGATGGCATATCCATGACAAAGCAGCTCAAGTCGAATGCCAAAACTTCTCATATTCCTGTTATTCTACTCACGGCACGAACATCGCTCATTTTTAAAGTGGAAGGACTGGAGACAGGTGCC
>Ga0184629_10000093_pt1 | contig 34391 bp, 45 predicted proteins | sample PLM4_32_b1_FD_133158 | JGI IMG/M metagenome (GOLD analysis project Ga0184629, IMG submission 133158) | Groundwater sediment microbial communities from an aquifer in East River, Colorado, USA - PLM4_32_b1 | ecosystem: Environmental > Terrestrial > Soil > Riparian zone | place: USA: East River...
ACCGATGAAGAAGGAGTGACCACGGAACGGAGAGTAGATGAACTTGCGTGGAAGGGTGGCAGCGTGGGCCGAATAACCAATGCAACCCTGGCTATCAGTACTAATTTGAATCCACAAGCCCGCAGCAAAGAAACAACGAGTCGCGAAAAAATTGGTAAATCAGATTTACCAGAGCAGGAAAAAGAGTTCTTGCTTCAAAACCCGGACGCCTATGTTGACTTTGAAATCCCCTGGAGCATGAACATAGGCTATAATCTTGGCTATACGCACGGTGTAAACCAGGATCAGAAAATTACACAAACCATAAATTTTTCAGGTGATGTGTCCCTCTCTGCAAGCTGGAAGGTTACCTTCAGCAGCGGTTTTCACTTTGAAGAAGGAGAATTTACACAAACCAACCTTGGCATTGCACGCGATCTGCACTGCTGGACAATGCGCCTGAACTGGACACCCTTCGGGAGATTCCAGCAATACAACTTCACGATTAATGTTAAGTCATCCGTACTTCAGGATTTAAAGCTGGAGCGCAGAAAGCCCTTCTTTGATAATTTGTAGGTCCATGTCGTTGACCGACTTCTATAGATCCATCCCCTTTTCAAGAGGCTACCATTCGGCCACATGAACATTAAGTTAATAGTTTCAAAGGGCTGCAAGCTATAACCATGACCGAGTCCTTTGGTGCGTACCAAGCCACTGTTCCTAAGCCCTCCAGGAGGAGAAGCGTCGGGAGCCTTAAGAAAACTATATTGATTTTTGAATCGTTTTACTTCAACCAATTTTCCACTTCTTCCATTGTGGGATTTTGTACCTGCTCAAGCTTCATCTTCTTGCGCAAGCCACAGACATCATTAAAAAGTTTTGAGGCTTTCATTTCCCTTAACTGAACCAGGGAGATGATACCCATTTTTTGAAGAATAGGGATAAGTTCCTTGCGTACGCCAATCGTTTCGAAATCCTTTTCCGTGATTTGGGCTGGGGGAGTTTCAGGTTTCATCTGCGGGAAAAAGAGAACATCCTGAATGGAGGGTGAATTCGTCATGATCATTGACAAACGGTCTATTCCAATGCCCAGGCCAGCCGTTGGAGGCATACCATATTCAAGGGCCCGGAGAAAATCTTCATCCAGCGTCATCGCTTCCTCATCACCGCGTTTGCCCAGTTCAAGTTGATCTTCAAAACGCTGGCGCTGATCAACAGGATCGTTCAATTCACTAAAAGCATTGGCAATTTCCTTACTATTACAAATAGCCTCAAAACGTTCCACCAATCCCGGTTTGCTACGGTGTTTCTTTGCTAATGGCGACATTTCAATCGGATAATCGGTAATGAATGTCGGTTGAATAAGATGGGGTTCACACTTCTCACCAAAGACCTGGTCGATGAGTTTGCCCTTTGCCATCGTATCATCCATCGGCACATGAAGTGTCTTGCATGTATCGCGAAGCTCTTGTTCATTCATACTTGAAATATCAATACCCGTAAAATGTTGAATGGCTTCGAACATGGTATACCGCTTCCAGGGCCGCCTGAAGTCAATCACTTTATCCCCTACCTTAACTTCTGTTTTGCCGTGCAAGTCGAGGGCTACCTGTTCAATCATCTCTTCCACCAGGTCCATCATCCAATTGTAGTCTTTGAAAGCGACATAAAGTTCAATCTGCGTAAACTCGGGGTTATGAAAGCGGGACATCCCTTCGTTCCTGAAATCTTTTGAGAATTCATACACACCATTAAATCCACCAACAATTAATCGCTTCAAATAAAGTTCGTTTGCAATACGGAGGTATAGTGTCATGTCGAGCGTATTGTGGTGTGTCTTAAAAGGACGGGCCGCCGCACCACCATATAAAGGCTGAAGTATTGGTGTCTCCACTTCAAGATAGGCCTTGGCGTTGAGATAATGACGCATGGAGTTAACCAGTTGAGTGCGCTTTATAAAGGCCTCACGAACCTGGGGATTCACGATCAGGTCAACGTAACGCATGCGATATCGTTGCTCTGGATCCGTAAAAGCGTCATGACGAACGATGTTGCCCTGTTCATCTGTTGTTTCCTTTACTACGGGTAACGGCCGCAATGATTTTGAGAGAACAGTAAGGCTGCCAACATGAATGGAGATCTCTCCGGTTTGTGTCGTAAATCCAAAACCTTTGACGCCGATGATATCCCCTATGTCAAGAAGTTTTTTGAAAACAGTATTGTAAAGTGTTTTGTCTTCCGTTGGGCAAATATCATCTCTGCGAATATAAATTTGAATGCGGCCAGTTTCGTCCTGCAACTCGGCAAACGAGGCATTGCCCATAATTCTGCGGCTCATGATTCGGCCCGCTATTGAAATCTGGCGGTAATCGCTCTTATGGCGTTCATAGTTTTCCAGGATTTCCTGCGCTGAAGCATTTACATCAAAAAGCTCGGCTGGATAGGGATTAATCCCCAATTTTTCGAATTCCTCCAGACTTTTCCTGCGGATGATCTCCTGTTCGCTAAGTTGCATAACTCAAATTTTGGCAAAAATACGCGAATTAGGAAGAGGGAAAAATCAGTGGGTGCATTTTCAAATTGTCGCATCTGTAATCTCAATCCTATAAAAGACCATAGAAAAGGATAGAGTAAGAAAGAAGGGAGCTGATTTATCAGTGCGGTAATTAGGATATACGTTGGATATTTTAAGATCTCTGGTTTTTCCTTCGCTTAATTTCCTTCTGAATCAACATCAGTTCACGACTGCTTTGCCCTGCAACAGATGTATTCTCGGTAGCCCTACGCAACAAATAAGGCATAACAGAGCGCACGGGACCATAGGGAACATATTTGGCCACCCGATATCCGGCCTTCGCCAGGCTGAAAGAAATGTTATCACTCATCCCGTAAAGCTGGGCAAACCAAACTCGTTCATCTGAATTTTTCATGCTATGCTTCTCCATGAGCATCGTGAGGTAGTAATTGCTGTACTCATTGTGTGACCCACACATTACTGAAATACGCTCCTTATTATTGATACAAAAAGCAAGTGCCTCGTTGAATGCTGTGTCGGTAGCTTCCCTATCCGAATGAATAGGACTTTGATACCCCATCAATTCCGCGCGGGCACGCTCCTTTTCCATATAGGCACCCCTTACCAACTTAGCACCGAGAAAATAATTATGCATTGTGGCCACATGATATGATTCACTCAGATTCTTTATTGAAGACGTTCTATAAAGTTGATACGTATTGAAAACAATAGCTTTTTCCGTATTATACCTGGCCATCATTTCATACGCCAGCGCATCGATGACATCTTGTATCCAGGTTTCTTCTGCATCTATTAGCACAGGTATTTTATAGGCATGTGCTTTCTTACAAATGCAATCCAACCGGTGACGAACGCGCTCAAAGGCCTTCTGGTCGCCTTCATCAAGAGCGACTTTTTTCTGTACTTTCTCCAACAACTCGGCAGAAGCAAGGCCTGTTGTTTTAAAAACCGAAAAAGGGATGTTTTTAGAAGTAAACGCCTTTTCAATCGTCCTTATAGTTTCCTCCATCACGTGGTCAAATCCTGCTTCTGATTTCTCTCCCTCTACCGAGTAATCGAGGATAGTGCTTACCCCATACCTCCCCAATAAATTCGCTACCCCTTCTGTCTTTTCGACGCTCTCCCCTCCACAAAAATGATCAAAGACAGTTTTTTTTATTATAGCCTCCACGGGAAGCCGCAGCATTAGCGCCAATTTTACGAATCCTGTCGCCACCGCGGAAATCCAGGGATGGTTTACCAGGGAGAAAATAAAATTGGCTTTTTGCATGGCCCCATCGGATTTGTACTGAAATGCTACTGCGGTGTCTTCAAATGAAACCTTTGGCGCTGTTTCCATAAGTTAAAAATATCGCGCAAATATAAGTTGGAATTTGATGCTCGCAATCGATTTCAATATAGCCTGAATTGTGTTTGTTGAGTTTTTAATAACTTTCGAACTAAAGATTTACAAAAACCTGATGCTCCCTGATAACATTCTGTTTTCCGCCGATCCCGCCAAAGATCTGAAGGAATTTCTAACGGTAAAAAAGTACAGTAAGCTCGGCGTTCTTGTGGATGAAAACACCCTCTCGAATTGTTACCCGCTGATCCAGCAGGGTTTGCCCGATCACTTTATTATTGACGTAAAAAGCGGCGAGGATGAGAAAAACTTAGATACCTGCATTTCCATTTGGAGAACAATGACTGACCACACGATGGATCGCCATGCCTGCGTCATTATTTTAGGGGGTGGAGTACTGGGCGATATGGGTGGGTTCTGCGCTGCCACCTATAAGCGTGGGATTGATTTCATTCTACTGCCAACAACGCTGCTGGCACAGGCGGATGCCAGCATAGGAGGGAAATTGGGCATCGACTTTATTCATTATAAGAATCACATCGGTGTTTTTCAACAACCAATATTGACATTGCTTTTTAGTGGTTTTCTACAAACGCTTCCGCCTTCAGAACTTCGTTCCGGGTTTGCGGAAGTAATAAAGCATACCCTTATCGCAGATAAAGCCATGTGGGATGAAATTTCCACCAAATCATTGGTTGATCAACAATGGGACACCTTGATCAGGCACTCAGTCGAATTTAAAGCCAAGGTGACAACCGAAGATCCGAAAGAAAAAGGGTTACGTAAAATCTTAAATGCCGGGCATACGATCGGTCATGCCCTGGAAAGTTATTTGTTAAATTCTGGCAACCGAATTCTTCATGGAGAAGCTATCGCGGCAGGCCTCATTACCGAAGGGTTTATTGCGCGGCAGCGGGATCTCCTTAGCGAAGAGGCTTTTCAAAAACTGTATTCTTATATCCTGAAGACCTATGGGAAGGTGAGTTTTAGAAAAGAGGAATCAGATTCAATTGGAAAGTTGATGCTACAGGACAAAAAAAATAAAGGAAATAGAATTCTATGCGTCCTTCTGAATGGGATAGGAAGCGCTCATTGGGATTGTGAGATTAGCCTTGATGAGGTAAAAAATGCCTTGTCATTTTACCTTTCGCTTTAGATGTAGTAAACTTCCTGATCATCAGCAGCAAATTTTTCTGACTTTAGAACGCTCTTGAAGCCTTCGGCTTTTTTGGCAACAAATTCTTTAGTCTTTTCTTTCCTGTCTCCGGTCAGTAACCAGGCTGCTAACAAGGCGCTTGAAGCGATTCCCACACTAATAACGATTTTTCCACTTGTACTCATAATAGCATTAACTCAAATTCTTACGCAAATGTTTCATCATATTAAAAAAAATCTATTACAAACTGTAATTTGCCCAACAAAAAAATTAGACGATTGACTAAATCTATTCAAATTAAACGAACGTCTGTTCTGAAAGGCAACGTTACCTGGCTACCGGCTTCTAAAAGTATAAGTAACCGGGCGATAATTATCAATGCTCTTGCTGGAGGTACGTCTCAGCTTAACAACATTTCGGATGCAAACGATACACAACTTATGCTCCGGCTTGTCAATTCTACTGAACGGCTAATTGATGTGGAAGACGCCGGGACCACGATGCGATTTCTGACCGCCTATTTCTCCATAACCAATCAAAAGAAAGTCTTAACTGGAACATCACGCATGAAAGAGCGTCCCATTGGGATACTGGTTGACGCCTTACGGCTCCTTGGCGTGGAGATTGATTATCTGGAAAAAGAGGGCTATCCTCCTCATGAAATAAAAAGATTCTTAGGACAGAAGACAAACAATATCAGCATACGCGGCGACGTGAGCAGTCAATATATTTCTGCCCTGATGATGATTGCTCCGGTACTGCCGAAAGGTTTGACCTTAGAACTAAAGGGTAAAGTGGGTAGCCGTCCTTATATTGAAATGACAGCCGCCTTAATGAAGCACTTTGACGCAACATGTACGCTGCTCGAAGACAGGGTGATTATTCCACAACACCCTTATAGCCCTGCCTCTTTTACGGTCGAATCCGACTGGTCAGCAGCAAGCTATTGGTTTTCATTTACCGCGCTGGCGAAGGAAGCAGAAATATTTCTTCCAAGACTTACACTTAACTCCCTTCAAGGTGATAGCAAAATCACAACCATCATGGAATCTCTTGGTGTCAGCGCCCGTTTGGAAAATGACCTATTGAAGCTCACGAAGAAAGAATTCAAGCGGGAACTTCATTGGGACTTTACGCATTGTCCTGACTTAGCGCAGACAGTTGCCGTGATCTGTGGCGCAACGGGAGTGAAGGGATATTTTACAGGCCTCGAAAGCTTGCGCATAAAAGAGACCGACCGCATTGCAGCTTTACAAAATGAACTGAGAAGGATTGGGGCAGACTTGATTGAAGAAGACACAGCACATTGGACATTGGTACCTTCCTCCGGCTTACCTCATGCCGCTTCATTTCAAACTTATAAAGATCATAGAATGGCGATGGCCTTTGCTCCCCTGGCAACACGAATGGATGTTGAAATTGAAAACCCCGATGCGGTGAGAAAATCATATCCGAACTTTTGGAAGGACATGATATCTTTTGGTTTTTCTGTCAATCAAGGATAAGCGTATTAAAATATTCCGGAGCTTTCATTAAGCGGCTACCATACCAGGAAAACATTTCACCATCCACTACTATTATTTTAGAGAAAGGACTGATGCTGCGAAGCTCATCGATATGTTTTACCTGAAAGGGGTAAGGTTCTGATGAGAGAAATATGTAGTCTGGCTTCAATTTTTGAATTTCATCCGAGGTTAATTCAGGATAGCGCCGGGTCTCTTCTAAAACATTCTTCAATCCTATCGTGTTTAGTAAGGCATTAATGAACGTTCCTGAACCGGCGGCCATCCAGGGCTTTTTCCAAATCAGATATAGCACCGATTGATCGGAGTATTTCTTTACGTGATCAAATGCATTCAGAATACCCTTATTGATTTGTTGAGCAATACGTTGCCTGTCGACCAATTCACCAATGGATGCAATCATGGAAAGCGCATCCTGTAGCGTAACAATATCGCTCATCCATACAACGTACTTTTCACTAAGTTGCTCAATACCCTCGCGGTAATTTTCCTCTTTATTGCCAATAATCAGGTCAGGCTTAAGGCGATCGATAATTTCGAAGGAAAAATTCTTAGTGCCTCCGATAATGGCTTTACTTTTTAACCACGCTGTGGGGTGTACACAGAACTTGGTAATCCCAACAATCTCCTGTTGAAGTCCAAGATCAGCAAGTAATTCAGTTTGTGAAGGAACTAGTGAAATTATTCTCCCGGGTGGGAAATGAATGGAAACTGTTTTGCCCAGTTGATCGAAAAATGACCGAATTGCCATTCTTCAAAAATATGATAAAGAAAATTAAGAAGGTGGGAGTAAAAAACGTACAGAGCGCACAAAGAAAAGACCCTCTCTTGTAAAAACTCTGCGGCCCTGCACGTATATCAATGTCGTACTTAAGAAAGTACGTTTACTTCACAAAAAACGCACAGAGCACATAGAGAAAAGACCCTCTCTGTAAAAACTCTATGACCCCGTGCGTATGCCTTACTCAACCTCGATTGGTTGATGGAGCTGGTTGGGAATGCGGATGAAGAAAGTTGTTCCTTTACCCATCGCTGATTTCACTTCGATTGATCCCTTCAACCGCTCAACTGTATCTTTAACAATAAATAAGCCAAGTCCTGTTCCTTGAGATTGATCTGTTGCCCGAAAGAACAAATCAAATATTTTTTCCTGAAACTCAGGCTCTATTCCTATACCGTTATCTTCAATCCAAATGTTGCAACATTCATCTGTAACCTTCGATACAATTTTGACGAATGGATTTGATTTTTGCAAATCCTGATATTTAATTGCGTTCGAAAAAATATTGGTAATGATCGTCTTTACACGGACCAAGTCAGAATACCATTCCGCACGATTATCAAGTTGCAAAAAGACTTGAATCTTATTTCCATGAGAAAGGTTTTTTAAATTTTCCTGCTCTTCTTGCAAAAGTTGATGCAGGTCTATCCTTTCCCGTTGCAATGCCAATTTCTCATTTCGAAAGAAATTATTCATTTCTTCAATGTACGAATCCAACTTCAGCAAACTTTTCTTAATCATGCTGATATATTGGTCCTTTTCCTCCGCTGGTGCGTCTTCAGCAATTTTAACCAGTCCCAAAGCTGACATCACGGGGGCTTTAAGATCATGTGTAGTCTTATAGATTACCTGATCCAGGTGCTGATTGGAGCGTACCAATTCCTTCTCCTTTTCCTTTTTCTTCGTTATGTCATGAAGTTTCAGGACAAGTCCCTGCACTTTGTAATGATTCAGCATATTTGATACGTGAACATCAAAGTATACTTTTTCACTTTCCTGCACATGGACAGCTATTTCATCCATGAATGGATAAGATGCTTCCGCGAGGCAATCCATCCAAGGCTCGACTTTGTCACGTCTTACGAAATCGAAAATATTTCTTCCAACAACAGAAACAGGCTCAATCCCAAAAACTTTAATAACAGAAGAAGAAATATATCGGACCCGAAATTCCCGGTCTGTTACAATAATTATATCGCCTGAATTTTCTACTAATTCCTGAAACATCTCATTCTCCATACTCCACTTTTTCCGCAGCACCGATTACCTATCGGGCCATCTTCCGTAGAAAATTCTATTCGTTTTTATATTAAAATTGCCATGGAACTCAATTGCGTCGAAACTTTTAAGTTCGATCCGCTAAGCGTCGTTTGGTTCATTTCAAACTTCAATTTTCCATCAATCACTTTAAAATTGATGCAACTCCCCTTTTGACCCATTCCATTTCCATCTGTAATGGTCAGGACAGATTTACCCGTAACGCTTGTTTTTATGATATCAAAATCCCGATTCTTGGATTTGCCCACATAAACAACCTGGCAATTCGTAGCTTCATCCGGAGAAGCAAGTTTTTTAATGACATACTTTTTACTCCCTTTTGCTTTGCCGTCATACCATAGCTTCAGGGTATTGAATACATTTTCGTCTCCGATTACACCGACCACAAAATCACCGGCTTCGCCTTCATTGGGCCACTGCACATACTTAATAAAGTTGTACAACATGGCTGCATGAATTTCATGTACTGGCCTTTCCTGGGCGGCTACTCTCATTGTGGCTGACACCAGGAGAATTAATAAAAAAAGTTTTTTCATAGATTAAAAAATTAAGAGCCTTTACCAATCTACTACTTAATAAGGAAAAAACCCCACCCCGATTTGTCGGGGCAAGGCTTCCAAACAACCCATTAGATCAATATCGCCATTGAGGAAAGTGCACCGGAAACTTTAAGATTCGAAGCTTCAATAGCTCTTTGGTTTAATTCAAACTTGAGTTTGTTATCAACCATTTTAAAGTTGATAGCACTACCCTTCTCCCCTAAACCATTCTTATCTGTAATGACCAGCGTTCCTTTACCTTTTACTTTATTATTTACTATTTCAAATTCGCCACTTTTTGACTTGTCTATATATAATACGTGACAATCCGTTACATCCGATGCTGAATTGAACTTCTTAATGACATAGGTCTTTGACCCCCGTGGCTTGCCACCATACCATCCATTGAGGGTATTGTATATATCGGCATTCCCCACTACTCCAATTACGAATTCGCCGGAGCCAGCGTGATCGGGCCACTGAACATACTTTGTAAAATTGTAGACCATCATGGAGTAAACCTCCTGCACCGATCTTTCTTGAGCAAATGCGCTGCCACTTATCAGGAGGGCTGCCACCGCGAGAGCTTTAAACATTTTCATATTTCTTGTATTCTTGGTTTGTTTGATACAAAAATAGGCCCCCCTAGAAAACTAGAGGAGCCAATTCATGTCCTAATCTTATTGATGTAAGATTTTTACCAAGGATTACCGAATGTACCTGAAATCATGACCCGCTTTAAGTTGGAGCAGGAATTCATAAATAAGATTAATGACATTCTCCACGTCATCTTTATGCACCATTTCCACTGTGGTGTGCATATATTTTAGCGGCAAAGAAATAAGGGCAGAGGCAACCCCCTCGGCGGAATAGGCAAAGGAGTCGGTATCCGTTCCGGTGGAGCGAGAAACAGCCTGGCGTTGGAAAGGTATTTTCCTCTTTTGGGCCGTTTCCAGTACCATTTTGAGAACATTGTTTTGTACCGCAGGGCCGTAACAAACCACAGGACCATTGCCAGCTTTTAAGTTGCCGCTCTCTTTCTTATTATACATAGGCGATTGTGTGTCATGCGTTACATCCGTACAAATCGCTAAATCTGGTTTAATTCTCCTGGAAATCATTTCGGCACCCCGAAGGCCAATTTCTTCCTGAACAGCATTGACGATATAAAGGCCGAAGGGAAGTTTTTTCTTGCTTTCGTGCAATCTTCTTGCTACCTCAGCAATCATATAACCGCCCATGCGGTTATCCAGGGCTCGGCCCACCAGCCAGTTTTTGTTCATTTCCATTAATTCGTCTTCGAACGTGATAACACACCCCACATGAACACCTAGCCCTTCGACTTCCTTTTTAGACTCTGCCCCAATATCAATGAAAATATTCTTTAGCGAAGGAGCCTCTTCTTTAGCTGCATCACGCACATGGATGGCGGGCCATCCGAATACACCCTTTACCATGCCCTTATCCGTATGAATATTTACCCGCATCGATGGAGCAATCTGATGATCAGAGCCTCCATTCCTGCGAACATAAATGTAGCCATCATCCGTGATGTAATTGACGAACCACGAAATCTCATCAGCATGTGCTTCAATGACGACCTTATAGGTTGCCTTGGGATTGATAATCCCAACGGCCGAACCGTATACATCGATCATGTGATTATTAATGTAAGGTTTGATATAATCCAACCAGATTTGCTGGCCCGAAGATTCAAAACCTGTCGGCGATGCATTGTTGAGATACTCGTAGAGGAATTGTTTACTTTTCTTATCCATAAACTTTTATTATTAACACTTATAAAGGAATATTTCCGTGTTTTTTCTTTGGCAATTTAGCCACTTTATTTTCCAGCATGGTAAATGCCCGGATGAGTTTCTCCCGGGTTTGATCCGGATAAATTACTTCATCAATATACCCTCGATGTGCAGCGCGATAGGGGTTCGCGAACTTACGCGTATACTCATCTACCTTCTCATTCAACTTAGCCTCCGGGTCTGAAGCTTCTGATATCTCCTTCTTAAAAATAATTTCAGCTGCGCCTTTCGCGCCCATGACGGCAATTTCTGCTGAAGGCCAGGCGTAATTCAGGTCAGCACCAATATGTTTGGAATTCATGACATCATAGGCACCTCCATAAGCTTTTCGGGTAATCACGGTAACCCTTGGCACGGTGGCTTCAGAAAAAGCATATAAGAGTTTAGCGCCATTGGTGATGATGGCATTCCATTCCTGATCGGTACCTGGCAAAAATCCGGGTACATCTTCAAAGACGAGCAGGGGAATATTAAAGCAATCGCAGAACCTCACAAAACGGGCTCCCTTCACACTGGAATCAATGTCAAGCACACCCGCAAGTGATGCAGGTTGGTTACCCACCACGCCAATGCTTCTTCCAGCCAAACGGGCAAAGCCTACAACAATATTTTCGGCAAAGTTTTTATGAACTTCAAAGAAGGTTTCCTGATCCACCACACCGTGAATCACTTCCCGCATATCATACGGTTGGTTGGGGTTAGCGGGAATGATATCGTTTAAAGCAGGCCGTTGTTCATTGCCCTTCGTGTAGTTCAATGTTGGCGCGTCATCTTCACAATTTTGCGGAAGGTAGCTCAGAATTTTTTTTATCTGATTGATACACTCCACTTCATTGGCACAAGCGAAATGTGTTACACCGCTTTTAGTACTGTGCGCAATGGCTCCACCCAGTTCTTCCGCGGTCACATTTTCGTGCGTGACTGTTTTTACGACGTTGGGTCCGGTTACAAACATAAACGATGTATTTTCCACCATGAAGATAAAATCAGTTATGGCAGGCGAGTATACTGCGCCCCCCGCGCACGGCCCCATGATCGCTGAGATTTGCGGGATTACACCTGACGCCAAAGTATTGCGATAGAAAATATCTGCATATCCTCCCAGCGAAACCACGCCTTCCTGGATACGCGCTCCACCGGAATCGTTCAAGCCAATGAGTGGTGCACCATTCTGCATCGCGAGATCCATAATTTTTACGATTTTCTCTGCGTGCGTTTCAGACAGTGACCCGCCAAAGACCGTAAAATCTTGCGAAAAAATATAAACCAGCTTACCATTAACAGTTCCATATCCAGTGACCACGCCATCGCCCAAGTAGTATTCCTTGTCAAGGCCAAAATCTTTGCTTCGGTGCATTACAAACTTTCCCAGCTCTTCAAATGAACCTTCATCTAAAAGAAGCATGACACGCTCACGGGCTGTTAACTTCCCCTTAGCATGTTGTTGCTCAATCCGCTTTTCTCCTCCACCAAAAAGTGATTCCTTATTTTTGCGTTCCAGTTCATTAAACTTTTGCTGAAGCACCTGATCCTTAATGGTTCGCTTAGTCATTGTTTTTTGTTTTGAATGGCCAAATATAATCGGAATTAGGATTCTTTGAGGTAAGGCTACCGTATTTACCATGCACTAAGGCGCTGAGGACGTGGCTCTTGATTGAGTTTTTAAAATTCGTATCTTCACGCGCCTTGGAAGCCCTATGAAAAAGAAAATCGGCATTATCGATATGGGTACGAATACTTTTCACCTGCTCATAGCCCAAGCAGATGCAAGAGGGTACCACATTAACTATCGGGAGCGCCTGGCGGCAAAGATCGGAAAGGATGGCATTACCAAAGGCTTGATTACGGAAGATGGAATACACCGTGCCTTGCTTGCCATGCAGAGTTTCAAGAACACCATGGATCAACAGGGTGTGCAGCAAGTTTATGCTTTTGGTACCAGCGCCTTTCGAAATGCTACGAATTGTATTGAAGTCGTGCGAAGGATAAAGGCGATAACGGGCATCGATTCGAATATTATTTCTGGTGACCTTGAAGCGGAATACATTTATATGGGTGTGAAGGCTGCCATGTCTATAGATGAAAAGTCACTGATCATGGATATTGGTGGAGGAAGTGTTGAATTAATAGTAGGTGATAATGACAAGATTTACTGGAAAAAAAGCATTGAAATCGGAGCTCAGCGATTACTTGAACAATACCAAAAAAATGATCCGATATCAAAGGAAGAAATCCTGGCGCTAGATAAATACTTCGAAAAAACACTACTTCCATTATTTGAAGAACTTCAAAAATATCAACCTAATATTTTAATCGGTTCTTCGGGAACCTTTGATACCTTGAGTGATATCTTTTGTCATCAACATGATATTCACAAAAGCCCGGAAGAAATCGAGACGCCGCTCACCTTACAGGGCTTTTATGAAATCTATGAAGATTTATTACGAAAGAACCGAGAGCAGCGACTAAGTATACCAGGAATGATTGAAATGCGCGTGGACATGATTGTTGTGGCTTGCTGCCTGGTCCGTTATATCCTTTCAAAACATTCGTTCAGCCGCATACGAGTCTCTACCTATGCTCTGAAAGAAGGAGTCCTGGCCACACTTATTAATGAAGTAAGTAAGGCCAATAGCATCACTGTTTAGAGCGTAGATATTTTGGTGATTTCATAAGTTAGATATTAATGCTTTTCTAAGGTGAATTTTTATTCAGGGACAAGTGTGAAATTTTCATCACTATCTTTGCCTCATGGCAGATCCTATTTATACGTACAATTCCTTAAAAGATTTCTCCTTCGCCATATTCAAAAAAATTGGCTGCCCTGAGGATCAAGCAGCCTTAGCCACTGAGGTTCTATTAGAAGCAGACCTGCGGGGGATCGATTCACACGGAATTGCGCGATTATCAGGCTATGTGAGACTGTGGAATAAAAAGAGGGTAAATAGTACACCCAATATTCGTATCGTTCATGAATCGCCCAGTACAGCGGTTGTAGACGGCGATGGTGGACTTGGATTGGTAGTGGCACCAAAAGCCATGGAAATAGCTATTAGTAAGGCCCAACAAGCAGGAACGGGTTGGGTAGCTGTGAAGAATTCCAATCACTTTGGTATTGCCGGATACCACGCCATGATGGCGTTGCCTCACGATATGATCGGTATGGCAATGACCAATGCAAGCCCTTTGGTAGCACCTACTTTTTCTATTGAACGATTACTTGGTACAAATCCGATTGCTGTTGCTATTCCAGCCAATAAGCAACCTCCCTTTGTAGCCGACTTTGCCACTACAACGGCTGCGAACGGAAAATTGGAAATTCTTCAACGTAAAAACCAGCAAGCTCCAATTGGATGGGTTCAAACAAAAACAGGACAGTCTTCTACTGACCCGAATGAGACAAAAAGCGGAGGCGCTCTAATCCCTTTGGGAAGTGATCGGGAACATGGAAGTCATAAAGGATATTGTTTAGGTGCCTGGGTTGATATTTTTTCTGCTGTACTATCCGGTGCAAACTATGGACCTTGGGTGCCTCCCTTTGTTGCCTTTCTTGATCCACCCAGTGAACCAGTTGGAGAAGGTATCGGTCATTTTTTTGGAGCCATGCGTATTGATGCGTTCAGACCTGCGGATGACTTTAAAACACATATGGACAATTGGATTTTACGTTTCCGTGCCGCCAAAACTATTGCGGGACAGGAGCGCGTTATTATTCCTGGCGATCCCGAGCGAGAGACAAGTGAACAAAGATTGAAGAATGGAATTCCCTTAAACCCAAAGGTTGCGGAAGATCTCAAAGAGCTGGGCGGTAAGTTTAATGTAAGACTCTAAAAGCCAGCCGTTATCCCAACCCTCAAAACAACAGGGCTATCATACGGGTAAAAATCGCTTGAAGTAGTTCTTTCTTGGTAACTGAAATTGTAAAGCGCTAATGCGTAGAAGCCTGCCCTGCGGCCAATGGGTTGAAAAAATCCACCACCAGCCATAAAGCTGCTATATCCCCTGCGCAACTTACCACCATCATAGGGATATTCAGGATATTGGTAATTTAGATATTCGTATTCTGCATGAAGGAAAAATGGGCCAAAAACGCTAAACCGCAAGAAGGGACTTATTCCAAAATCATTCGTAGATAATTTTGGATTGTAGGTCTTGTAGTTTGTATAACGGTACTGCACCTGAAGACCTCCCGCAAGTTTAGGTGTAATGCGATAACCGATCAATGGAGATACTGAAATATAATCGTAATAGCTGGAGAAACTTGCACCAAATCCACCTCCTGTAAAGATGCGTTCCCGTAGATCGGGTTTCTCACTCATTTCTTCATCGCCCCATTGGGCAAAGGCTAATGTGCAAAACGTTGAAAGGATAATAATCAGTGTTAACTTTTTCATAAGGGTCAGTCTTTTTCTTCGACAATGAAGATATCTTCCGTTTCCTTTTTCATGAGGTATTTCTCACGTGCAAACTTTTCAAGCGACTCACGATCGCCAAAAAGTTCATTCCGATCTTTCTCTACTTCTCCTATTTTCTCTTCGTAATACTCTTTTTCATTTTCAAGCGATCTTAACTTTGAACTCAGTTCATAACGCATAAAGAGATTATTCGAATCCAGCGCGATCATCCAAAGCAAAAAAAAGAATGCCGCTAAAAAGTAAAAATTCCTGAACGTCTTTGGTAGTTTGTTCAACATAAAGCTTAAAAAGTAATACGAAGATAGAGAAATATTCGATCGCTCAAAAAACGTTAAATCCTGTGATTATCTATTCTCAACGAAAAAAGCCAGCGTATGTTACGCTGGCTTTTCCAATTGATCATATCCTGTTACATGTTCTTCCCCGGAAAATAGGCTATTTCACCTAACTCCTCTTCAATTCTTATCAACTGATTGTATTTAGCCATCCGGTCAGACCGAGAAGCTGAGCCTGTTTTAATCTGACCTGTATTTAGGGCAACAGCAAGATCAGCAATGGTACTATCTTCCGTTTCACCTGAGCGGTGAGACATGACACTCTTATATCCATTCCGTTTTGCTAAGTTAACAGCATCAATTGTTTCCGTAAGGGAACCGATTTGATTTACCTTAATTAATATGGCATTTGCAATACCATCATCAATACCTTTTTGCAAGCGCTTAACATTGGTCACAAAAAGGTCATCGCCTACCAATTGTACTTTATCTCCGATACTTTCTGTCAGGGCCTTCCAACCTGCCCAATCGTCTTCCGCCATTCCGTCTTCCAAAGAGATAATTGGATATTTCTTTGCCCACGTGGTCCAATAGGCTGCCATCTCTGCTGGCTTCAATTTCTTTCCAGAAGATTTTTTGAATTGATACACCTTCGCTTTTGGATCGTAGAATTCAGAAGCGGCAGGATCAAGGGCGATAAACATATCTACTCCGGGCTTAAAGCCAGCCTTCTCAATTGCTTTCAGTACAACTTCTATGGCCTCCTCATTAGACGACAAGTTGGGTGCAAAGCCGCCCTCATCCCCTACGTTGGTCGACAAGCCCTTGTCATGCAATACTTTCTTCAGTGTATGGAAAACTTCTGCTCCCATACGCAACGCTTCAGAAAAAGTACTTGCTCCCACCGGCATGACCATAAACTCCTGGAAGTCGATGGCGTTGTCTGCGTGACTTCCACCATTTAGGATATTCATCATTGGAACAGGAAGCGTATTGGCACTAACACCACCGATGTAACGATATAACGGCATACCGGCTTCCATCGCAGCTGCTTTTGCAATGGCCAGTGAAGTCCCCAGGATAGCATTGGCGCCGAGCTTAGCCTTATTCGGTGTGCCATCCAGTTCAATCATGATCCTGTCCAACAGGTTTTGCTCGAACACATCAAATCCAACAACTTCAGCGGCTATTTTTGTGTTAACATTCTCGACGGCTTTTAATACACCTTTTCCCAGGAATTTCTTTTTATCTCCATCGCGAAGCTCCACGGCCTCATGCGTGCCGGTAGATGCACCGGAAGGAACCGCTGCACGTCCGAATGCACCGGATTCAGCGACGACGTCAACTTCGATTGTTGGGTTGCCACGACTATCAAGAATTTGCCGGGCGTGAATGCTCTCAATTAAGCTCATAGTAATATTGATTTATGGATTGACGATTGAATTTAGTCTACGCTACAGCTGGTTCCGGTACATCGGACCGGATCATGGCTACAAATTGATCGAAGAGGTAACGCGAATCATGGGGGCCAGGGGATGCTTCCGGATGATACTGAACTGAAAATGCCTTTTTGTTTTTCAATCGAATACCCATAATCGTCGCATCGTTCAAATGAACGTGTGTTACCTCAACAGCATCACTCTTTTCAACATCTTTTTCGTTCACCGCAAATCCATGGTTTTGCGAAGTCATTTCCCCTTTACCCGTAATTAAATTTTTTACGGGGTGATTCAACCCGCGATGGCCATGATGCATCTTATACGTCGAAATTCCACATGCCAATGCCAGCAACTGGTGGCCCAGACAAATCCCAAAAAGAGGTTTGCCGGAATTCAATGCTTTCGTTACCGTTTCAATGGCATAGCCCATCACCGAAGGATCTCCAGGACCGTTGGATATAAAATATCCATGAGGTTTCCAGGCTGACATTTCTTCAAATGATGTTCTTGCAGGAAACACTTTACAGTAACAACCTCTGGCAGCCAAATTCTTGGTTATACTTTTCTTGATTCCAAGATCTAAGACTGCAACCTTAATTGGTGCAGCAGCATCACCAACCATATAAGCTTCTTTTGTGGTAACCACCGAGGAAAGCTCAAGTCCATCCATGGAAGGTACCTTAAGGACTTCCTGCCGTAGCTGTTCCGGCGAAAGTTCAGATGAGATGATTGCATTCATGGCCCCTTTGCTTCTAATGTAACGAACCAACATCCGGGTATCCACATCAGAAATACCAACCACACCATTCTTCTCTAAATATTGCTGCAAACTTTCGTTGGCAGACTTTCGGCTAAATTCATGTGCAAACTCATTCACCACTAATCCGGCTATCGTTGGATGGTGGGACTCTTGTTCACCGTCAAACGCACCATAGTTCCCAATGTGTGCTGTTGTGTTAACAATGATTTGCCCAAAATACGATGGGTCTGTGTAGATTTCCTGATACCCCGTCATGCCGGTGTTGAAGCATATTTCTCCACCCGAGGTACCAATTTTTCCGATGGCCTTGCCTTCAACAAGGAAGCCGTCTTCAAGAAGGAGGTAAGCTTTTTTCTGCATAAAGTTCACAAAAATACATCAGGAATTCCGGGAATAACCTATCTGTGCATTGCTTTTTTCGACAATGATTAAATCATAAAAAAAGGGATTGAACACTCGTCCAATCCCTTCTTATATGATCGCTTTGAAACACTATTCTTTTTTCTTCTTAGGAGAAGTCTTCTTAGTCTTCTTTTCAGCTTTTGCCTCAGCCACTGGCGTCTCTGGCGCTACAATGGTGGCATCTTCTACCCCATCGGCCTTCTTTCCTTTACGACTTCTTCTGGTTTTAGCTTTCTTGGCTGCACCATCTTTGGTATAGAGCGTATTGAAGTCCACTAATTCAATGAGGCACATTTCAGCGTTATCCCCTACACGGACTTCACCCATTTTGATTATCCGGGTATATCCACCTGGCCGATCAGAAATCTTTGAAGCGACTTCACCAAACAAGGTTTTAACAGACTCTTTGTTTTGAAGGTAGGAGAACACGGTTCTTCTGGAGTGTGTTGTATCATCCTTTGCTTTGGTAAGCAGTGGCTCAACATATTTTCTCAATGCCTTGGCTTTCGCTACCGTAGTCGTAATTCTCTTATTAAGAATAAGCGAAGAAGCCATGTTAGAGAGCAGCGCTTGTCTGTGCGCTGTTTTTCTACCTAAGTGATTGACTTTCTTACCGTGTCTCATGATTTCTTAGTCTTCATCAAGTTTATACTTAGCGAGATCCATTCCAAAGGTCAGGTTCTTCTCCGCTACTAATTGTTCCAATTCAGCAAGTGACTTTTTACCAAAGTTTCTGAACTTCATCATGTCAGAAATTTCCAGTTGAACCAGGTCGCCCAGTGATTTTACATCTGCCGCCTTGAGACAGTTGTAAGCACGGACCGATAGATCAAGGTCGTGAAGCGCTGTTTTCAATAACTTGCGCATGTGCAACATTTCTTCATCTACCTGTTCTACTTCAGCATCCTTGCCCGTCTCCAGTTCCATTGACTTATCAGAGAACAGTGCAAAATGCTTGATCAGGATATGGGCAGCACCTTCTAAGGCTTTTTCCGGATGAATTGATCCGTCTGTTTCAATATCTACCACTAATTTTTCGTAGTCGGTCTTTTGCTCCACGCGGGTATTCTCGACACTGTACTTCACATTTTTTATAGGAGTGAAAATCGCATCGATAGGAATAAATCCAAATACCTGCTCAGAAGGTTTATTCTCTTCCGCTGGAAGATAACCTCTTCCCTTTTCAATTGTTAATTCGATTTCAAACTGGGAAGACTCATCCAGGTTACAGATTACGTGATCCGGATTAAGGATTTCAAAAGCAGATGTAAACTTTGCGACATCACCGGCCTTGAATTGCTTCTGTTTCCTGATATTAACGGTGATCTTGCTGTCGAAATTATCAGCAATTCTCCTGAACCGCACCATCTTGAGGTTAAGAATGATTTCAGCCACATCTTCCACTACACCTTCAATGGTTGAGAACTCATGAAGTACGCCAGGAATTTTGATACCGGTAATCGCATATCCTTCCAGGGAAGACAATAGAATTCTTCTCAGCGCATTGCCGATCGTCACTCCGTATCCTTTTTCCAGTGGTTTGAATGTGAAGAGCCCGTGAAAGTCATCGGACTTTTCCATTGCAACCTTTTCTGGCATTTGAAATGCTAATATTGACATAATAATGTTGTTAACAGTTAATTTTACTTCGAGTACAATTCAACGATAAGTTGCTCGTTGATATTTTCCGGGATATCTGTTCGGGGAGGTACGCTGATTATCTTTCCTGCCATTTCGTTGCTATCCCACTCCAACCAATTATACCTTTTCGCACCTTGCAGGGACAAGCTATTGGTAATTACTTCTAACGATTTTGAACGTTCGCGTACTTCTACCAGGTCACCCGGCTTTAATGAAAAAGAACCAATATTGACCACATCTCCATTCACGAGGATATGCTTGTGCAATACCAGCTGGCGGGCAGCCCTGCGTGTAGGCGCGATACCTAAACGATAAACGGTATTGTCCAACCTTGATTCCAGGAGTTGAAGCAATACTTCACCAGTAACGCCTTTCTTACGCGATGCTGTATCGAACAATTTTGCGAATTGTCTCTCGAGCAGACCGTATATGTATTTTGCCTTTTGTTTTTCAGAAAGCTGCGTTGCATATTCTGATTGCTTACGCTTCTTGCCACGGCCGTGTTGACCAGGAGCATAATTCTTCTTCTGAAGCGCCTTATTATCACCCAAAATAGGCTCGTTGAAACGCCTTGAGATTCTGACTTTAGGGCCTGTATATCTTGCCATGGTAAAACCTGAATATATGCTTTAATTAAACTCTTCTTTTCTTAGGAGGACGGCACCCGTTATGGGGCAGTGGTGTGACGTCACGGATAGCCGTAACCTCAATACCAGATCCCTGGATTGTACGAATTGCCGATTCACGGCCAGCACCCGGCCCTTTCACGAACACCTCTACTTTTCGCAGACCTTGTTCAAAAGCTTTGGTTGCACAATCCTGCGCCGCTACCTGAGCAGCATAGGGAGTGTTCTTTTTGGAACCTTTGAATCCCATCTTGCCGGCCGATGCCCAGGAAATAACCTGGCCAGTCGTATTTGTCATAGAGATGATGATGTTGTTGAAGGTCGCACGAATGTGGGCATGCCCTACGGCTTCCACATGTACAACGCGTTTCTTCGCTTTATCTTTTCTCTTTTCAGCAGTCGCCATTATTGAAAAGTTTATCTATTAACCTTTAGTTGCCTTCTTCTTGTTTGCTACCGTCTTACGCTTACCCTTACGGGTACGAGCGTTGTTCTTGGTGGTTTGCCCCCGAACAGGTAACCCCTTCCGGTGACGTAACCCTCTGTAACATCCGATGTCCATGAGCCGCTTTATGCTCAACTGGATTTCAGACTTCAGTGCACCTTCGATCCTGAATTTTTCAGCAATGATCGCGCGAACCGCATTTGACTCTTCGTCATTCCATTCCTTTACTTTCTTGTCGATGTTAACACCGGCTTCAGAAAGAATTTTTTGGGCTGACCTGCGGCCAATGCCAAAAATATAGGTGAGGCCAATTTCGCCTCGCTTACTATCAGGAATATCTACACCAGCTATACGTGCCATAGTATGTTAACCTTGTCTTTGTTTATACCTCGGATTCTTCTTGTTAATCACATACAATTTGCCTTTGCGTCTGATGATCTTGCAGTCAGCGCTTCGTTTTTTTATGGATGCTTTAACTTTCATTTTCGTTGTTACTTGTATCTAAATACAATCCTCCCTTTTGTTAAATCGTATGGCGACATTTCCAGTCTCACTCTGTCACCAGGCAGGATGCGGATGTAGTGCATTCTCATCTTGCCTGAAATATGTGCCAGCACTTCATGTCCATTCTCCAGTTGTACGCGAAACATCGCGTTGGATAATGCCTCTGAAATTGTTCCGTCTTGTTCTATTGACTTTTGCTTCGCCACTTATATAAATAATTTTCTTCTATATACTGGTGCGTTGTCAATATCTCTGTCTCATTCGCGTAAACGGCCACCATGTGCTCAAAGTGCGCTGAGGGCTTACGGTCCGAGGTACGTATTGTCCAACCATCCCGCTCCTGAACAACATTTTTTGTTCCCTGGTTGATCATCGGTTCAATCGCGAAAACCATGCCTGCCACAATTTTCACTCCCTTCCCTCGCTTACCGTAGTTCGGAACTTCCGGATCTTCATGAAGCTTTTTACCAACCCCATGCCCTACTAGTTCACGCACCACACCGTATCCAAAACTCTCGACATAACTCTGAATGGCATAACTTATATCGCCTATCCTGTTTCCTGCCTTCGCTTGTGCGATTCCCTGATAAAGGGATTCGTATGTTCGATTTAGCAAGAGAAGCGTTTCAGCACCGACACCTTCCAGTGGATAAGTGTAAGCAGAATCACTGTGATAGCCTTTATAAAAAACACCACAATCAATCGAGATAATATCCGTATCCCTGAGCTCGTAGTTACCCGGAAATCCGTGAACTACCACCTCATTGACAGAGATACACAATGCAGCTGGGAACCCGTTATAATTCTTAAACGATGGCGCCCCGCCACGATCTCTGATAAACTCTTCCGCCAGCCTATCCAAATCTTTGGTCTTCACTCCAGGCTTAATTATCCTGGCGATTTCTCCGTGAGCCTTCCCTAATATCAGGGAACTCTCTTTTATGATTTGAATCTCTTCTGCCGTTTTTAAGTGAACCATTCAGCCTTTAAGCCGCAGCAAATTGAGAACGTCCTTTCACCCTGCCTGACTTCATCATACCCTCGTAATGCCTCATCAACAAGTAACTTTCAATTTGCTGGAGGGTATCCAATACAACCCCCACCAAAATCAGAAGAGACGTGCCACCAAAGAACTGAGCGAAGTTCTGACCTACTCCTGCCTTCACCGCAAATGCTGGAAGCACTGCAATGGATGCCAGGAAAATTGCGCCAGGCAATGTGATTCTTGATAAAACAGTATCTATAAACTCAGCGGTTTGTTTTCCAGGCTTAACACCCGGTACAAAGCCACCGTTGCGTTTCAAATTATCAGCGATGTCATTCGAATTGATCGTGATCGCCGTATAAAAGAACGTGAAGATCAAAATCATTATCGCGAACAACAAGCCGTATTGCCAAGAATAAGGATCCGAAAAAGCAGACCCAATATAGGCTCCCATATCGCTGTCTCTCCACAAGCCTGCTATCAGGGTGGGGAAAAACATGAGTGCTTGAGCAAAGATGATTGGCATAACACCAGCAGAATTTAGCTTCAATGGAATAAAATCTCTCTTGCCTCCATAAAGTTTGTTGCCAATAACCTGCTTAGCATATTGAATTGGAATTCTTCGTGTTGCTTGCGTTAAAGCAATAACTGCTGCTACGATTCCAAAGAGTACAAACAATTCAACAATGAAAAAGATTGCTGTACCCGGAAATTTATCGGTTATCTCTGCTACAAGTGCCAGGGGCAATCTTGAAACGATACCGATCATAATCAGCATAGAAATACCGTTACCAATTCCCTTATCCGTGATTCTTTCACCCAACCACATACAGAACATTGTTCCTGCGATCAGAATAATGACTGAGGTAATGTAGAAGAACGGACCAGGATTAGTAACTACGGAAGGATCAACAGCTCCTTTCAGGTAACTATATCCCTGGAACACGGTGATAAATATTGTTAATACGCGGGTGTATTGGTTCAAGCGCTTCCGTCCAGAATCACCTTCCTTCTGAAGCTTCTGAAAATAGGGTACAGCAAATGAAAGCAGCTGCACAATGATGGAAGCCGATATGTAGGGCATGATACCCAACGCAAAAATAGAAGCATTGTTAAAGGCACCCCCTAAGAAATTATTTAAGTAGCCTAGAATACCACTAGAATTTCTGTTGGGATCTAAAAGGTTTGGATCGATACCCGGCAACACAACAAAAGACCCTAATCTAAAGATGATCAGAAACCCAATTGTATTCAGGATCCTGATTCTCAGGTCCTCAATTGAAAAGATGTTCTTTATGGTCTGAAAGAAACGCTTCATTACTTCACGGTTGTGGCTGTTCCTCCTATTTTTTCAATAGCTGCTGTAGCTGAAGCAGAAAAAGCATGTGCCTCAACACTAACTTTAGCTTTCAACTCTCCCCTTCCTAGTACTTTCACCTTGTCATTCTTGCCTACAATACCATTTTCAATAAGCACTTGCAAGCTTAAAGAACCCGATTTAGTTTTCTCCGCAAGACCTTCCAGTATATCAAGGTTTACTGCCTTGAAGTATTCTTTATTGTTATTCTTGAATCCAAATTTAGGAACCCTCCGCTGCAAGGGCATCTGACCGCCTTCGAAACCAGGCTTACTGGAGTAACCCGATCTTGATTGAGCGCCTTTGTGTCCACGACCTGCAGTGCTTCCACCTGACCCCTGGCCACGACCAAGTCTCTTGTTAGTTTTTACTGACCCTTCAGCAGGTTTTAATGTATGCAGCTTCATCTTAAAGTTCTTTTACAGTAATTAAATGATTCACTTTAGAAATCATACCGGCAATCTGTGGTGTGAGTTCCACTTCAACCGTTCTGTTTATCTTACCGAGTCCTAATGCCTGGATCGTACGGACCTGGGTTTCCGGTCTCTTGATTGTACTTCTTTTCTGTGTGATCTGTACCTTCGCCATGTTTCTTAGCCGTTAAATACTTTGGACAATGAAACTCCCCTATTCTTCGCCACCGTGTATGCATCCCGCATGCTTGTCAATGCTTTGAAGGTAGCCTTTACCACGTTATGTGGATTAGAAGAACCCTTAGACTTTGCCAACACATTATGAACGCCTGCACTTTCTAATACAGCTCGCATAGCGCCACCTGCTATAACACCCGTACCTGGAGAAGCGGGTTTCAACAATACAAATCCACCACCAAATTTGCCTACCGATTCATGCGGCACAGTTCCTTTAATAATAGGAACTTTTACCAGATGCTTTTTGGCGTCATCAATGCCTTTAGTGATCGCATCTGTTACTTCATTGGCTTTGCCCAGACCATATCCTACAACACCATTTCCATCGCCAACAACAACGATCGCTGCAAAGCTGAACCTGCGACCACCTTTCACCACTTTCGCTACACGCTCAATGGCTACTACTCGTTCCTTAAGATCGATTTCGCTGGCTTTTACTGTACTAATATTGCTTACTGACATATTTCAGTTTCTTAGAATTTTAAACCACCTTCTCTGGCACCTTCTGCCAAAGCTTTGATATTTCCATGGTACAGGTATCCATTGCGATCGAAGACAATTGTTTCAATGCCAGATGCCAATGCCTTCTCAGCGATTTTTTTCCCTACATTCTTTGAGTTTTCGATGTTCAGCTTAGCTTTTTCACCCAGTTCCGAGGTGGAAGCAGATGCCAGTGTCGTTCCTTTCAAGTCATCTATCACCTGAACAAACAATCCCTTGTTGCTTCTGAACACGGATAAACGAGGTCTTTCAGCTGTTCCGTTAATTTTCTTACGGACACCCATCTTTATCCTCTCTCTTCTTTCGTTATTCTTACCTGCCATAGATTTATCTGTTACTCTACTCTATGATGTTGATATCTCTTAACCTGCCGGGCCACAAATCTTGCATCCCTTACAGGTATATTCTTACATTATTTCGCAGCAGCCTTTCCAGCTTTTCTGCGCACATATTCACCAGTGAAGCGTATACCTTTACCTTTATAAGGTTCAATTTTACGGAGCGACTTTAACTTAGCAGCTACCTGTCCGATCAATTGCTTATCAATACCTTCCAATATGATAGTAGGATTCTGACCCTTCTCTTGTACAGTCTTAACTTTTATTTCAGAAGGCACCGCCAGGAACACATTGTGTGAGTATCCTAAACTTAATTCAAGCACGTTAGATTGAGCATTGGCCTTGTAACCAACACCGACAAGTTCCAGTTGATGTTTATAGCCGTTGGAGACACCTTCCATCATGTTTGCAATCAAAGCGCGGTAAAGACCATGCATTGATTTGTGACGTTTCTGTTCGGTAGGACGTTCAACAACCACCGTCCCATCTTCCTGCTTGATTTTGAAATCAGGATCAATAATCTGGTGCAATTCACCTTTGGGTCCTTTCACTGTAACTTTGTTATTCTCTTTCGAAAAAGTAAAAGTTACACCTTTGGGAATTGTTACTGGTTGCTTACCTATTCGTGACATGACTTCTCAATAATTAGTAGACGTAACACAATACTTCACCGCCAACATTCAGCGTACGCGCTTCCTTGTCGGTAATCACACCTTTTGATGTAGAAAGAATGGCCACTCCCAGACCATTCATAACGCGTGGCATGGAACTGGTATGAGCGTACTGCCTTAAACCAGGCGTACTGATTCTTTCCAATGCAGTAATGGCTGATTCTTTTGTTTCGGGGTTATACTTCAAGGCAATCTTAATAACACCTTGATAGTTAGTACCATCCTGAAACTTGTAGTTCAGGATATACCCTTTATCAAAGAGTACTTTCGTAATCTCCTTTTTGAGATTGGAAGCGGGTATCTCTACCACACGATGGTTTGCCTTAATGGCGTTCCGCAACCTGGTTAAATAATCTGCTATAGGATCAGTCATCTCTATTTATCCTTTACTATTAAAAACGCAAGCCCGCGTTTTTTAAAACCGGGCTGCAAAGATATCGAACAATTTCAATAATCCAAACTGTTATCAGGTTTCGCCCCGATAGCAATCGAGGGACCTGGATACTCAGCAACCAATATTTTCTACCTATTTTACCAGCTGGCCTTAGTGACCCCAGGTATCTTTCCATTTGATGCCATTTCACGAAATACGTTACGGCAAACGCCGAACTTTCCCATATATCCTTTCGGACGACCGGTGAGTTTGCACCGGTTCTTAAGCCTTACGGGCGAAGCGTTACGCGGAAGTTTATCCAATGCGAGGTAATCTCCAGCGTCCTTTAAGGCCTTTCTTTTTGCCGCATATGTTGTTACGAGCTTTTCTCTCTTAAGCTGCCTTGCTATTACTGATAATTTAGCCATGCTGATTCTTAGTTTTTATTTGAAAAGGGCATCCCGAATGCCTTCAGGAGCTCATAGCTTTCCTCATCTGTCTTTGCGGAGGTAACGAAAGTGATATCCATACCACTAATCTTATTCACCTTATCAATAGAAATCTCAGGGAAGATGATCTGTTCCTTTACACCGAGTGTGTAGTTTCCACGACCGTCAAATCCTTTGGCTGAAACACCGCGAAAGTCCCGCACACGAGGCAGTGCAATATTCATAAGCCTGTCCAGGAATTCGTACATCTTGTCGCCGCGAAGCGTTACGCGCACACCGATAGGCATGTTTTCTCGCAACTTAAAGTTAGAGATCGCTTTCTTAGACTTTGTTGATACCGCCTTCTGGCCGCTGATCGTGGTGATTTCTTCCAGTGCAACATCGATCAATTTCTTGTCGGATACCGCAATGCCCATACCTTTGTTTATACAGATCTTCTCGATCTTGGGAACCTGCATAACTGACTTGTAGGTAAACTTCTGCTTCAAAGCAGGGACAATTTCAGCCAGGTATTTGTCCTTTAATCTTGGAGTTGCCATCACTTAATAAATTCTCCGGTTTTCTTAGAATATCTCTGAAGCTTATTCTTATTGTTAAGCTTACGACCTGTGCGTGTTGCTTTGCCGCTGGCGGGATCAATCAGCATTAAATTACTGACATGAATGGAAGCCTCAGTTTTTTTGATGCCACCTTCCGGTTTTCCAGCCGAAGGCTTCGTGTGCTTTGTCACGATGTTAATTCCTTCAACAATTGCCCTGTTTTTTTCCAGCACTACCTCGAGTACTTTTCCAGTCTTGCCTCTATCATCTCCGGCAAGCACCTTTACAGTGTCACCTTTGCGGATGTGCAATTTTGGTTTTGAATTTTTCCTTTTCTCCATGGCTTAGATTACTTCGGGTGCCAATGAAACAATTTTCATAAACTGCTTTTCTCTAAGCTCACGTGCCACCGGACCGAAAATACGAGTTCCACGAGGTTCATCCTGAGCATTCAAAAGGACTGCAGCGTTATCTTCAAAACGAATGTATGATCCGTCTTTTCTTCTTACTTCTTTCGTTGTCCGCACCACTACAGCTCTGGAAACTGTTCCTTTTTTAACTTGGCTGCTGGGCATGGCAGACTTAACGGTAACAACGATCTTGTCGCCAAGAGAAGCATAGCGTCTTCTGGTTCCACCAAGAACGTGCATACAAAGCACTTCTTTTGCTCCACTGTTATCTGCTACGGTAAGTCTCGATTCTGTGCTTATCATGATTACTTAGCTTTTTCAACTATTTCGACTAATCTCCAACGCTTGTCCTTGCTTAATGGACGAGTCTCCATAATACGAACAGTATCTCCCATACCCGCCGTATTGGCCTCATCATGTGCTTTGAACTTCGTCGTTCTGTTTACAAATTTTCCGTAGATCGGATGCTTAACCTTTCTGTCAACAGCAACAGTAATAGTCTTTTGCATTTTATTGCTTACTACTTTACCGATCCGTTCTTTTCTATCGTTCCTTTCCATAGGAATTATTTTTGAAGTTCTTTTGCTCTCAATGCAGTGTGCAGCCTGGCGACAAGCCTGCGGCTCTCTCTCAGTTTCATCGGATTTTCGATGGCTGTCACCTGATGCGCAAACTGCATCTTCCGAAGCGCTTCTTGTTCGCTGCCGATTTTTTCGTTCAGTTCGGTTACTGTTAATGTTCTGATGTCTGAATTTTTCATGACTTTAATTATTCTACGTAGTCGCGTTTAATCGTGAACTTCGTTTTCATTGGCAATTTACCTTCTGCCAATCGCATCGCTTCCTTAGCCGTAGCAATGTTAACGCCACCGGCCTCAAACAAAATTGTTCCTGGCTTAATAACGGCCACCCAATATTCAGGAGCCCCTTTGCCTTTACCCATACGAACCTCTGCAGGTTTTCTGGTGATGGGTTTGTCGGGGAAAATGCGAATCCAAACCTGGCCTTCACGCTTCATGGCGCGCGTCACGGCTATACGTGCTGCTTCCAACTGGCGGGCTGTAATCCATCCTCCTTCAAGTGCTTTTAAACCAAATGAACCAAATGCTATAGTGTGACCTCGTGTAGCCATTCCTTTTACACGGCCCTTTTGCATTTTTCTGAATTTCGTTCGTTTAGGCTGTAACATCGTTACCTATCTTTAATGCTTCGAAATAGTTATCAGTTCCTTCTTCCACCGCGGTTATCGCCACCACGTCTTCCGCCACCACTTTCACCGCCGCGTCTATCGCCACCGGGTCTTCCTTCTCCACCTCTTCTGCGTCCACCCCTGTCACCACCGCGATCACCACCACCTTTGTGTTGGCCGGCTCCCTGTGGTGCATTACTCACAACGCCTACGTTAGGGGAAAGATCACGTTTGCCGTAAATCTCACCTTTGAATATCCACACTTTGATACCGATCTTACCATATACAGTCTGTGATTCAGAGATTGCATAGTCGATATCCGCACGGAGCGTATGCAAGGGAATACGTCCTTCCTTATATTGCTCTGTTCTGGCCATATCGGCACCCGCCAAACGACCTGAACATTTAATTTTAATGCCTTCTGCCCCTACCCGCATCGCCGATGCGATAGCCTGCTTCATTGCACGCTTGTAAGAGATCCGGGCTTCAATTTGCTGGGCAATTGACTCACCAACTAATTTAGAATCCAGTTCAGGACGCTTGATTTCAAAGATGTTAATCTGAACATCTTTGCTGGTGAGTTTTTTTAACTCTTCTTTAATCTTATCAACTTCGTTTCCACCTTTACCAATCACAACACCGGGACGGGCTGTATGAATCGTTAGTGTAATACGCTTCAGGGTTCTTTCGATTACCACTTTTGCAATACCACCTTTAGGGATACGCGCTTCTACATATTTTCTGATTTTCTGGTCTTCGACCAATTTATCAGAGAAGGTCTTTCCACCGTACCAGTTGGAATCCCAACCGCGTACGATTCCTAATCTAAAACCTACAGGATTAATTTTTTGTCCCATTATTCCTTCGTTTCTTTTTCAGTCGTTGTTATTTCAGCGCTCGCAGCTTTCTTCATACTTTCTACAACCAATGTAACGTGATTCGAACGTTTCCTTACACGGTGTGCTCTTCCCTGTGGAGCAGGTCTTAATCGCTTGAGAATACGACCGCCATCAACCCAGATTTCCTTTATATAAAGATCAGCTTCTTCAAGCTTAATATCCTGATGTTTTGCTTCCCAGCTTGAAATCGCGGAGAGCAGAAGCTTTTCAAGTTTAGGTGAACCTACCTTTGGCTCATACTTAAGGATGTTAAGGGCTTTGCTAACCCGTTGACCTCTTATTAAGTCTGCGACCAAACGCATCTTGCGTGGTGATGTGGGTACGTTCTTCAGCTTCGCTACGGAAGGACCACTTTTTGCAGCCTCTTTCCGGGCATCACGCTTTTCGCGCTTCAGCACTGATTTCTTTTTCTTTTTCGCTACAGCTTCCATCTTTACTTAGCGTTTTCTTTCTTAGTACCAGAATGTCCGCGGAACGTACGGGTAGGGGCAAATTCGCCCAACTTATGGCCTACCATGTTTTCCGTAACATAAACCGGAATGAATTTATTTCCATTGTGAACAGCAAACGTATGGCCTACCATTTCAGGCACTACGGTAGATCTTCTTGACCAGGTCTTGATAACAGACTTCTTGCCTGATTTCTCCGTGGCTTCCACCTTCTTCAATACGCGGTGGTCACAATATGGTCCTTTTTTAATCGAGCGTCCCATTATTTTTTCCTCTTAGCTATGATTAGACGATCAGAATATTTCTTTGGATGACGAGTCTTTTTACCCTTCGAGTAAACACCGTTGCGTGATCTTGGATGACCACCGGAAGCCCGCCCTTCACCACCACCCATCGGGTGATCAACAGGGTTCATGGCTACCGCGCGAGTACGCGGGCGAACACCTCTCCAACGGCTACGTCCAGCTTTACCAACACTTTCGTTCATATGGTCAGCATTGGAAGTAGCTCCAACGGTTGCCATACATACTTCAAGTACATTACGCATCTCACCGGATGGCATCTTTAACGTTGCCATACCGTTTTCACGCGCCAACAATTGAACAAAGCACCCGGCACTTCTTGCTATCGCGCCACCCTTTCCTGGCTTTATCTCTACATTATGTACAATAGTACCTAATGGGATTTTAGCTAAAGGCAGCGCATTACCAACCTCCGGCGCAACATCTGCACCTGAAATAACCTGCTGATCTACCTTTAAACCTTCAGGAGCAATAATATAAGTTTTCAATCCGTCAGCATAATATAAGAGTGCTACACGGGCTGAACGCGTTGGATCATATTCGATAGACTTCACCGTCGCAGGAACTCCTACCCTGTCGCGTTTAAAGTCAATTTCCCTGGACTTCTGCTTATGACCGCCACCAATGTAGCGCATGGTCATCCGTCCACTATTGTTTCTACCTCCGGATTTCTTCAGCGTAGTTAACAGGGACCTTTCAGGTGTCGTAGATGTAATGTCATCAAACGAGGTTGCGAGTCTGTGCCTCGTTCCTGCTGTTATCGGTTTTAATTTCTTAAGCGCCATCGGTCAATAATTAAACGTTGCTATAAAAATCAATTACTTCGCCTTCCGCCAACGTTACAATCGCCTTCTTATAGCTTGGCTTGCGGCCAGCCAACACCCCGGCTTTGGTATAACGGGTTTTTTTCTTACCCATGACCACCATCGTATTTACACGTTCTACGTTTACGCCATACTGCTTTTCAACGGCCTTCTTAATCTCTACTTTGTTTGCTTCAGAATCAACGATGAAACCGTACTTCCCTTTTTCGTTCAAAGCAGAAACTTTCTCCGTTACCAGTGGCTTTTTCAGGATACTCATTATTCTTTATTTAATAAGTTTTCAACCTTGCTAATTGAACTCTCCACAAAAATCACGTTGTCAGCATTCATCAAATCGTAGGTATTAATCTGATCGGCTGTAGTAATTTTCGCGTTCTGGATATTTCTTCCTGCCATCACAACATTCTTGTTCGTTTCGGGAAGAACGAGTAGTGTCTTCTTATCCCCCAGAGAAAGAGCCTTCAGAAAGGCTATGTATTGCTTGGTCTTAGGAGTCTCGAAAATGAAGTCTTCCAATACTGCAATGGAATTATCTTTTGCTTTATAGGTAAGGGCTGACTTACGCGCCAGATCTTTTACTTTCTTATTTAACTTGAAGGAGTAGTCACGGGGTTGTGGCCCAAATACACGTCCTCCACCTTTGAACTGAGGGTTCTTGATGTTACCCGCACGAGCACCACCGGTGCCTTTTTGCTTCTTTATTTTCCGGGAAGAACCTGAAATTTCGTTACGCTGTTTTGACTTGTGCGTACCCTGGCGATGATTAGCCAAGTAGCTTTTTACATCCAGGTATATGGCGTGGTCGTTTGGCTCGATGCCAAATACAGCATCAGAAAGACTTACTTTCTTGGTTGTTTTCTCACCACTTGATTTTAGTACTGCTACTTCCATTATTTCTGAAGGATTACAGTTGAATTTTTAGCTCCCGGGAGGGAACCGCTGACGATGATCAAATTTTGCTCCGGCATGATCTTTACAACCTGAAGGTTCATAAGCTTTACCTGGTCACCTCCCATGCGGCCTGCGAGACGCTTTCCTTTTGGTACACGTGATGCAAATGAAGCGTTACCCATAGAACCAGGGGCACGAAGTCTGTTATGCTGACCGTGGGTTTGTCCACCAACACCAGCAAAATTGTGGCGCTTTACTACACCTTGAAAACCTTTACCCTTTGACGTTCCGACTGCATCTACAAAATCACCTTCTGCAAAAACATCCTGAATGCGGATCTCTTTTCCAAGTTCAACCATTCCGTCGAACTCTGTGCTGAAGTCGCGAAACTCTACAATCGCTCTTTTGGGTGTAGTATTGGCTTTCTTGAAATGACCAATCGCCGCTTTCGTGGTATTTTTCTCCTTCTTCTCGCCAAATGCAAGTTGTACAGCGCGGTAGCCGTCTGTTTCATCACTCTTCACCTGCGTTACAATGCAGGGGCCAGCTTCGATTACCGTGCACGCGATGTTGACGCCTTCCGGACCAAATACGCTGGTCATTCCTATTTTCTTTCCTATAATTCCAGGCATGGCTGAACCTATTTATGCTGTTTTTCAGGACCTTTTAACCTCTTTCTTCAAAAAGGACTGCAAAGATAGGAACTAAAGTATAGTTACCAAATGCGGTTTTCAAAATTTTTACCAAGTAAGGCCCTTTACAAGGCTATTCCGCATAATATTCCAAAATCGCGTATCATTGTCATGCTGCCCAAGACGTTATGGAATTGATTGCCAATAAACGGTGGATTGTTCTTCCCTTTCTGCTGCTTACACTCTTTATAGTAAACCTTTCATTGGGAAGTGTCAGCATCCCTTTTGAGGAAATCATAGCAATACTAGCTGGAAAAAGTGGTTCCAATCCGGTTTGGACCGATATCGTGTGGGACTTCCGGATGACAAAAGCATTGACTTGCATATTGGCTGGGAGTGCATTATCCATTGCCGGCTTACAGATGCAAACTCTTTTCAGGAATGCCCTTGCAGGACCCGATGTATTAGGCCTTAGCTCCGGGGCGAGTCTTGCCGTTTCGTTGATCTTTATGAGCCAGGCCTCAGGTTTCGAAATTTTTTCCTCACCAAGTCCCTGGGCCGTAGCGGGGGCCGCCAGCTTAGGTTGCCTCGCCGTATTCCTTATTATTATTGTTATATCACAGCGATTGAATGACAACACATCGCTATTAATAATAGGGCTAATGATCGGAGCGACAACTTCTTCCCTGGTAAGTGTGTTACAATTTCTTAGTAAAGCTGAGGAACAGCAGTTCTTCTTGTTGTGGACCTTCGGCAGCCTGGGCCGACTAAACTGGCTAGAAATTCAGGTTCTTACAATGATATTGGCGGTCGGAAGTTTGATGGCCATATTTTCAACAAAGTCACTAAATGCGTGGCTGTTGGGAACCAACTATGCGCAAAGCATTGGCGTGAATATTAACAAGTCCAGGCTCTTGATTATTCTGTCCACGAGTATCCTGACTGGGAGTGTCACGGCCTTCTGCGGACCGATTGCATTTGTGGGCCTGGCAGTCCCACATTTGACGAAGCTGGTTATTAAAACAAACAATCATCGTGTGCTTATTCCGGCGGTGATTGTTGCAGGGGGAGTATTGATGCTCTTTTGTGATATCATTGCCCAACTTCCGGGCAGTACCTATGTTCTTCCGATCAATGCTATAACGGCAATGATTGGTGCGCCGGTGGTCATTTGGATCATACTTCGGACGAAGCGAATCTCTATTTAGTATTAAGATGAAAGTAGCTTCCGAAAATCCGGTCATTCAAACCAAGCAATTAACTGTTGGCTATCAGAACAAGCAGTTTAAAAATCTACTTATTGAAAACCTCAATCTTCAATTAAGATCCGGACAACTTACTTGCTTCATGGGACCTAATGGAGTAGGCAAGTCTACCCTGATCAGAACATTGGCAGGATTGCAAAAACCATTGTCAGGAGAAGTGCTGTATATTGAAAGGCCCCAGCCTTCACCCGATTCCTTCGCTCTTCCAAA
>Ga0184629_10000094_pt1 | contig 34280 bp, 33 predicted proteins | sample PLM4_32_b1_FD_133158 | JGI IMG/M metagenome (GOLD analysis project Ga0184629, IMG submission 133158) | Groundwater sediment microbial communities from an aquifer in East River, Colorado, USA - PLM4_32_b1 | ecosystem: Environmental > Terrestrial > Soil > Riparian zone | place: USA: East River...
GAACTGCTACGTCACCTGCGAAGCGGACGAGCGGCTGTTGCGGCTCGCGCTCGAGGAGTTCAGCGAAGACCGCATCCTGATCGCGTCGGACTATCCGCACTTCGATTCGGAATATCCCGGCACGGTCCACGAGCTGAAGGAGCGCTCCGACATCTCGGACAAGCAGAAGCAGAAAATCCTCAGCGAGAACGCGAAGGACTTCCTGCGGATGTAGAGTGTCGTGCGCCGGCCCGACAATTCTCTGTGAGACGGCCCGAAAACGCCCGCACCTGTAGGGAAAATCCGCGACTTGCATTATGGTGCGGTTCGCAACCGAGGGGAATTCCTTGAAGCTCTTTCCCGCGATCTCGTTGACGCTTCTGGCGGTCCTCGCCGCTTTGCCTGGTGCATCAGCCAGGGAGGCGGACTATGGCCGTCTCCCGGCGAAGACCCTCGATGTCACGGCGCCCTCCGAGCGCGTGCGCGGCAAAGTCGGCGAGATGAGCGCGCGTCAGATGGATTGTCGCTCGATGCCGCTCGCCGAAACACGGCGGCGCATCGTCGACATCGCCGTACAGGAGTGGGGCTTCTTCGGTTTCCCGATCGTCGACTACACACGAGTCCACGACGAGCTTTCTCTCGAGCGGGCTCGCGTGCGCTTCCCTGGGCTGCCGGAGGACGAAGCCATGCGCTTGGCGCCGACGGTTGCCGGTTACTGGGCCGCAACCGCGCAAGGCGCCAACATGATCACGCGGCAGAACCGCGCCTGGGAGGGACCGTTCGGCATCGACGGGCGCTGGGCCGATCCGTGGTCGGCGGCGTTCATCTCGTGGGTGATGTGCGAAGCGGGGCTTGGCGAGACAGGCCAATTCCAGCGCGGAATCGCGCACTGGAGCTATATCGATCAGGCGATCCGCGCGCGTGATGGAAGCGCGCCGAATGCGGGGTTCGCGGCCTACGATGTCGGCGACGAAACCATCGCGCCGGGCGACATGCTGTGCAGCAGCCGGCGGCCGACCTATCGCAGTGTTGCCGACCGCAGGCGCCAAATGGGAAACGGCGCGAGAACGCACTGCGACATCGTCGTGAAAGTGGACGAACCGAACAAGCGCATCTTCGCGATCGGCGGAAACGTGCGGCGCGCGGTGAGCCTGAAGCTGTTCCCCGCCGTGTATCAGGGCAAGACTCTGCGGCCGGTGAATCTGTCGTTTGACGATGAGCGCCCGATGTTCGTGCATATGAAGCTGCGTTCGCGCGAGATCGAGGCGAACGCTCTGGACAACAGCCCGACAATGAAGGCGCTGGACTGCGAGCTGATCTTCGAGGAGCGCCATCCGGCCTACGGACTCACTCCGGCGCGCGTGCTCAGGAACGCCTGTTGACCCTCACGGTTGGCCTCATTGTTGCACGGTTCGTGCATTTCCTCACACTGTCCGTGCTGCTCGGCGCGGCGCTCTTTCCATTCTATGGCCTCGCTAAATCAGGCGACGACGCGTACCGGCGCCTGAGCTGGCTGCGGCCGCTGCTCATAGGCATGGCGGTGCTGACATTGGCGAGCGGACTTCTTTGGTTCGCGCTCATGTCGGATGGTGCATTCGTCTGGATCTGGGTCGTAAGACTCGTGCTGGCGGCGGCAGTGACCCTGTTGACGTTAGGAAAACGCGCAGCTGGCTGGCGACTCAAAGCGATCATCCTCACAGCCGTGGCTCTTCTCGCGACCATTGCGCTCACTGGCAATTCCGGCAGCAATAACGGACCGCTCTGGCTCCAGCATCGCCTGTCCGATGCCGTTCACCTCGTCGCCTCCGGCGTGTGGATCGGGGCGCTGGTCGTGTTCTCGCGGCTGGTGACGATGTCCGTTCGCGCCGACCGCCAGGAAGACCTCAAGATGGTGCACGATGCGCTGGCGCGCTTTGCCGGCGTGGGCACGCTTGCGGTTGCGACGCTCACGTTGAGCGGGATGACCAATCCCGGTTTGTTCTTGTCGAATCTTGGCTCGGCCTACGGACAGCTCCTGCTCGCGAAGCTCGGCGTCTTCGGCGCGATGCTCGCACTTGCGGGCGCAAACAGGTTCTTGCTCACACCCCGGCTCTCGGCGATGCTCGACGAACGCGTCCATTTGAGAACAGCCGTCAACGCGCTCCGGGTCAGCGTGCTCGTCGAAACCGCGCTCGGATTTATCGTGCTCGCAATGGTCGCCTGGCTCGGCGTTCTGCCGGCGCCGACATTCGAGCCGCAGACGATCGATCGACGGTGATCCCGACCTACTCTAGGCGAAGAACTTCATGAACCGGTCGTAGACCTGATCGGCGACATCCCAGTGCAGATAGTGGCCGGAGTTGAACGACTCTGCGCTCACCAGATTGCGCGCGTATTTGCGCCACACGGTGGGATATTCGTCGGTCGCCGGCCCGCCGCGTGTGCCCCACAGGATCAGCAGCGGGTTCGTGATCTGCTTATCCTTGTCCGCCGCATCCATCTCGAAGTCGATCCGCGCGTTGGCGCGGTAATCGTGGCACGTTGCTTTGATCGTCTTGGGCGTGTAGCAGCGGATGAATTCGTCGAACACCGGCTTGGGCAGATCCGCGAGACCGCTGCCGCCGCGATTCGTGAGATACCACTCGGCCGGCACCGAGCTGATCAGCGTTTCGGGGAACGGTTCGGGCTGGGCCAAGAACAGCCAGTGCCACGAGTTCAGCGCCCATTCCCGGCTCGTGTTCGTCCACACGTGATAGGTCGGCAAACCGTCGATCAGCGAGACCTTCAGCACCCGCTCGGGATGATCGAGGCACAGGCGATGGCTCAGACGCGCGCCGCGGTCGTGACCCACGAGATTGAACTGCCGGTGCCCGAGCTGCTCCATCACCTCGAGTGCATCCTCGGCCATGACGCGGAAGCTGTAATTGATGCCGTTGGGGCCCGGCTCGGGAAGCGAGCTGTCGCCATAGCCGCGCAAATCGGCCAGCACGACGTGATAGCGCTGCGCCAGCCGTGCCGCGATCCGATACCACGACACGTGGTTCACGGGATGGCCGTGGAGCATCAGCAGAGGCGGACCCGAACCGCCATGGCGCAAGCGGATGATCGCGCCTTTGGTGCGCATATCGACATGCTTGAATCCGGGGAACATCGCAGCAACTTCGGCGCTGCCCCAGCGCGTGGGATCGCGCACATAATCGGCCGCTGTCGCTTCGGTGACAACCGAAGCCGGCTGCGCCACCGCAGGTGTCGCGACGGTCGCCGCGGCTGCGCCAACCGCCAGTGCCTGGACCAAACTCCGCCGATTGACTTCGGTTTCGATAGGCTCGGACTCGGGACGCGTGCTCATGTCAGCCTCCCCCTAGTGTCCCGATTCTGAAATTCGCCTGGAGCCCGATATCAATACAGTGCGAATTTCAGAATCGAAGGGACACTAGCAACTATTGATTTCTGGTGTCGTTTTGATTTCGAAGTTCGATCGGCGCTCGATATCGAAATCAAGCGAACTTCGAAATCACGACACCAGCCGGTTTCACGAGCTGGATCGCTCGTGAAACCGAAACCTTAAATCAGCGACGCAGCGCGACGAACTCAGTCTCGCGAGCAGCGCGGATCGTCCAAGCCCGCGGGGTTGCCAGGCCTATCGTTCCCGGCGACGCCACCCTTGCAAGCGGCAACAATCGCGGCCACCTGCGCCTCGGTCCGGTTCCTGACATTGCGGTCGAAGGTCAGCGACTGCTGGAACTTGATGAGATCGACGTCGTCCCCGCCGCGCATCCTTGTGCTCTCGACCAAATAGAGGCGCTCATTGGCGAAGAACAACACGGCCTGCGTGACCGACCCCTCATTGGCGCGAGCGACGCTCATCTGCCGGCCATAGATCCGATAGATGCGATGGGGGAAGTCGAACGTGACCCGCCCGCCTTGCACCAATTTCCTGACGTGGTTCTCTACGATCTGGTTTTCGTTCAGGTTCGCGTCGCGCCCTTCGACGACCGTCACCTTGAGCAGGCTGTTGTTGTGGCGAAGCGAATAGATCGTCGCGGGTACCATCTTGCCCGGGACGGCCTCATACATCGCGACCTCTTCGATATTCGGATCGGCCGGGAAGGCGATTCCGAACCCCTGGTTGGCAAATCCGTATTCTTTCCACTGCGCGGCGGCAGGGCCACTCATGACCAACGACCCCACCAGGGCCGCCACGACGAAAGCGATCAAGCGCATCTTTAGCTCCTCTCAGCGAAGAGTCCGGACGATGTTTGGATGCACCAGCCCTCTCTGAATGCAACCAATGCCTCGGACGCATCGGCACGTGTGGTTACACCGGAACGGTCATTATCAGCCCCGGCCGGGCGACGCGCAACGGTCTGGCCGGGCCCTTGGCCGCCTTTCCGAGCCCCGAGGGGGTCGGAAATCCGGTTCTGGGGCTCAAAGGCGCGTGATAGTCTGCGCGTGGGGCTGATGGCGGCAACCGCCATTGAACTCGAAAACAGGGAGGTCTCCGTGAAGATGAAAGTGTTCGCAGCCATAGTGTTCGCGTCGGCGCTGGCCGCAGGAACGGCGGCCTCGCAGCCCGCCACGTTCAACGATATCGGGGTGACCATGGGTCACTGGCACATCGCGTCCAAGGACGTGGAGGCCAACAAGAAACTGTTCCTCGCCATGGGCGGCAAGCTCTACATGCCGGGCGGCAACCCGCTGATGGCGTTCCCTGGCGTCTACATCAACCTCAATCTTGGGACCGAGAAGGGCGACGGCGCGTCGGTCGGTTCGGTGGTCAACCATGTCGGCTTCATCGTCGACGACGTTCAAAAGCGCGTCGCCGAATGGAAGGCAAAGGGCGTGGCCGTGCTTCCGGGCGGCAACGGCCGGCTCGACCAGGCCTATGTCGTGACACCGGACGGCGTGCGCATCGAAATCCTCGAGGACAAGGCGCAGGGCGTGCCGGTCCGCAACGAACATATCCATCTGTCGCTCCCCGCAGCTGAAGTCCCAAAGGCCCAGGCGTGGTACGCCAAGACCTTCGGCGGCAAGGCGGAGACCCGCAACAACGCGCCGGTCGTGAACATACCGGGCGTGCAGATCCGCTTCGCCATGGCGGATGCGAAGCAGGCGCCGACCAAGGGACGCGTGCTCGATCACATCGGTTTCGATGTGCGGGACCATGCGGCGTTCGTGAGGAAGCTCCAGGCGGACGGAATTAAGCTGGACGACATGCCGCGGACGAATCCGAACGGCAACACCATCGTCTACATCACCGATCCGTGGGGCACGCGGATTGAGATCGTGCAACGCGCTCCGTTGGGACAGCAGGTCACTTCGGCGCAGTAGGCATCACCGACGCTATTTAGGGGAGTGCGCATCCGCGCACTCCCCTTTTTCTGGCGCATCCGCCATTGAACTCGAAACCAGGGAGGCTTCCGTGAAGGTCAGAATGTTTGCAGCCTTTGTGTTCGCGTCGGCGCTGGTCGCAGGAACGGCGGCCTCGCAACCTGCCGCGTTCAACGATATCGGGGTGACCATGGGTCACTGGCACATCATGTCCAAGGACGTCGAGGCCAACAAGAAGCTGTTCCTTGCCATGGGCGCCAAGATGTACATGCCCGACGGCAATCCGCTGATGGTGTTCCCCGGCATCCACATCAATATCGTTGGCGGCGGGGGGAGGAAAGGCGATGGTGCCAGCGTGGGGTCGGTGGTCAACCATGTCGGCTTCATCGTCGACGATGTGCAGAAGCGTACCGCCGAGTGGAAGGCCAAGGGCGTGAGCGTGCTTCCGGGCGGCAACGGCCGGCTGGATCAAGCCTTCGTCGTAACGCCGGACGGCGTGAGGATCGAGATCCTCGAGGACAAGGCGCAGACCGTGCCGATCCGCAATGAACACGTCCACCTGTCGCTGACGGCGGCTGAAGTTCCCAAGGCGGTAGCGTGGTACGCGAAGACCTTCGGCGGCAAGGCCGGCACGCGGAACAACCAGCCGGTCGTAGACCTGCCGGGCGTGCAGTTCCGGTTCGCCACGGCCGATGCAAAACTGGCGCCGACCAAAGGGCGCGTACTCGATCACATCGGCTTCGACGTGAGAGACCACGCGGCGTTCGTGCGAAAGCTCCAGGCGGACGGAATCAAACTGGACGACATGCCGCGGATGAATCCCAACAACGGCAACAGGGTCGTCTACATCACCGATCCGTGGGGCACGCAGATCGAGATCGTGCAACGCGCTCCCTTGGGACAACAGGTCACCTCGGCGCAGTAAGCGTCAGCAACGTTACAAGGGGAGTGCGCATGCGCGCGCTCCCCTTTTTTGTTACGTGCAGGGCCAGGCTTCTCTCAGGGCAGCCAAGACTCCGAGTTCGCCTTTGCTGTCCCATTCCTGCGGATGCTGCTCGGTCCAATTGAGGAACGCCCGCATCATCTCCGACACGGGAACCTTATCCTGACTGCACAGGCCATACGCCTTGAGAGCTTCGCGCCGGAGGGCACGCCGGGATCAGCCGATGCTTCTCCAACAAGGGCCATCATTGTGCTGAAGCCATGGATGTAGCCGGCGCACCGGGACATGAAACTTAGGTTGGGTGATTTGCAGAAGCCGTACATCCGCGTGACCGAATCCGGGTTGCCGGGCGCGGTCGCGGCAACCGCAGCACCGGCGACAAGGAATGCGAAGAGCACAACCAAGATTGCCCGATGAACGCTCATGGATGCCTCCTGTGAACTACGAAAATCTCAAACCGTCGGCTCCTCCACCGCGCTCGTGCCCGCGATGTAACCGTGGACGGAGGCGCGGCCGATGCCGTGCTGCGTGCCGCCGCCGCTCGCTTCGCCGCCGGCGTAGAGACCTGGGATGATCTTCCCGCTCGTATCTAAGACCTGCATCTTCCCGTTGATGCGCAGCCCGCCATACGAATCGAGCACGCGGATACTTGCGGCCGCGGCATAGAACGGCGGCGTGTCGATCTTGTGCATGAGGGGCTTCTCGAAGTCCTCGTCCTTCCCCTTGTCCGCGAGTGCGTTGTACCGCTTCACCGTCTCCTCGAGATATTTCAGCGGCATCTTCTGGTGAGCATGCTCCGTCACCTTCTGCGCAAGCTCGGCCAGCGTGTCGGCCTTGTGGAAATACCCATCTGGCGGTTCGGCAATGTAGGGATAGCGAAGCGGCCACTTCGTCCGCTGGACGGCCGCGGAATCGAAGATCGCCCACGCCGGTCCGGAGGCAAAATCGGGCGCCGTCGAGCCCTCGTTCATCGCGAGCGCCGCATCCGCCGCGGCCGATCTCGTGTATTGCGCCTTGACCTGCGCGGGACTCGCGTTCCGCCAATCGAGCGGCACGAACGGCTTGCGCGTGCCGTCGGTGCCCGGCGGATATTTCGCGTCGCTCTCCGTGTCGCCGATCGTGCTCTCATTGTAGAAGCGCTGGCCCACCTGGTTCACGCAGATCGCGTGCTCCCATCCTTGACCGCCGATGTTGATTCCCTTGGCGCGGGCGAACAGGAACGAGGGATGTCCGGGAAAGATGCTACCGATGGAATCACGCGTGCCCAGCACGCTCGATATCGTCGGCGATGCGGAGGCGTGCTGATAGTTCTGCATCATCCCCGCAAGGTTCGCGCCGATCTTCATGCCCGCGACGATGCCGCTGCCATCCATATGAAGCGGCCCCATGAGCGCACTCGGCCCGTACTCGATCGACGGCTCGACCATCCGCGGATCGATCATCGTGCGCAATGGAATGCTGCCATGCATGCCGCCGGTGGCAACGATGACAGCCTTGCGCGCGCGGATATGAACGGTCTCCGTGCGGTCGTCGACGTTGCCGTTCTGCCAGAAGCTTTCCAGACGCGCGCCGGTTTCAGGGTGCATCCGCGGCGTGTAGCTCGCTCTCACACCTAGGACTCGTCCAGAGAATTGCTGTTCGCGGATGATCTCGTCCATGTGGCGATTGAGGATGAACTGCACGCCCTTCTCACGCGCGCTGAATTCGAGCGAACGTGCGATGACGAAACCGCCATAGACCCAGCCGGGGGCGCCAAGCGAGTCGGCAGGCACGCCGGGCGTGGTGCGCATGGGGCTGAAGGGCGAATGCCTCTCGGCTTGCGGATCGCCTCGATCTTCAGGCGACAGCGTGCCGGCCTTGATATCGGTCTTGTCCGCCATCTTCATCATCGCCCGCGCGGCCCGGCCGCGCGACATCCCTCCGCCCTGATGCGTGCCGTCGATCCGGGCGAAGCGGATGTGATTGTCCATCATGAATTGCCGCGTCTTGGGCGCATTGTCGGCCCAGGCGCGATGGAGGTCGCGGTCGTTGTAACGATACCGCGCGACGCCCGTCGCATCGACAACTGACCAATCCGTCATGTCGCGGAAGAGACGATCGGGATCATCGGCCAAGTCTTCGGGCTTGAGCAGCGACGCGGTCAATCCCAAACCGTCCGGATCGGCACCCGTACGATCGCGCTCCTGGATCGCGTCGCCGCCGCCGAGCGACGTCCAGCCGCCGCTGTGCACGAGCTTGCCGCCGACATCGAAGTTCTGCTCGAGCACGATCACGGAAGCGCCCAGGTCCCGTGCTCTCACCGCCGCATGCAGCCCGACGCATCCCGAGCCGAGAACGACGACGTCCGCCTCATAATTCCATTCGATGTCTTGGGCGCCTGAAGAAGCGCTCTCAGACGGCGTGCAACCCGAAAGGACCGCCGCACCGGCGCCCGCGGCGATCCCGCTTCTGACGAAATCTCTTCTGCTGACGGCTTTGCCTTGGGCGCGCTTCTTGGCCATGTCCGTTCCTCCCTGTCTGCTGCTTGCACGATGTCGCTCATGGGCGACGAGTGCTTCTGCAACGAACTCGAACCGACTTACTGGTCTAAACGATCAAAGGCTGCAGCGATCCTATCACCGGACGTCCGTGACGCCTTCAGAAATCCGGCGTGTTGTCGACGGGAGCGTCGCGATCCGGGCCTGAGGATTCGCGCAGATTCTCCGCGCACACCATCTCGGGCCATCCGGTCTGCGGCCGATAGGTAAGGATTCCCGTCCACGGCGTTGTGAAGATCTTCGGATCGTCGACCGTGACTTCGACCTGCAGGCCCTTCTTGCCGGGGTCCCAATCGAACTCCGCGCCATAGATGTCGAATTGGACTTGCGCCGGATCGGCGGTGAAGGTGCGGCGGTGCTTGCGCACGGCGTCGATCGCCGCCGCGCCGTCGATCAGACGGTAGCGCTCGATGACGTGCAGCGCGTCGCTGTGCGGCGTGCCGTAACGGTCGACCACCGCGAGCGGACCTTGCGGCTTGATGCCGATCGTATCGATCACCAGCGTGTCGCCTTCGTAGTGGCCGACGGAATCGCCCAACCAGCTCGGCGTCACGTGTTCGGGATGCGGCACGTTCAACCGGACGTGGCGCACGACCTGACCGTTCACATAGATCAGCGTGACCGCGTCGTTCTGCTGGAGCAGCAGCACTTCGACCTGGATGTTCATCACGAAGGGCGGCGGCTCCGGCCGGCACTGATTATGCGGATCGGGAATGGAGTTGCCCGCGCGCGAGAACTCGCCATGCGCTTTCAGGATCGCAGCGCCCTCAGGCGTCAGGATCGGGCTGGTGTAGTCGCCGACCCGCGCCGCATCGTCATCGATCGTGCCGTCGCGCTTCTTCATCGTGTTGGCGATGAAGACCGGACCCGAGGGCGGCTGCTCGAGATTGAAATTCGTACGTCCCCAGTGCCCCGAAAGAGCTGGGACTGGCGTCGAATTCTGCGCGGCCATCGCCGGCCACAGGATCGCGGCCGCCGGAACCAAACCAAACGCCGCCCGCCTCATCCGCGCTTCCCAAATCATCGCCGATCCGCCTCCTGCCCCGATCCGAAACTACTCAATTGCACGCAATGACAGAAGACTTGGGAATCGGCGCCTTAAGGCCCCATGGACTTGCTGGACCGCAGGGCCCTAGACTTCAGCAAACACGAGGGGACATCACACCATGCGCATCCTGGCAGCAACCGATGGCTCTGCGGCTGCGAACCGCGCGGTCCAACTCGCGGCGCGGCTGACCAAGGAGCTCGACGGCAGCCTCAAGATCATCCACGTCTGCAGCGAGCGCGACGTCCCCGACGAGCAGCTCAGCGAACTCACGATCACCGAGCATGCGTCGTCTGCGGACATTCTAAACGCGCTCTCCAACGAGAAGCTGAGAGGCGCGTGCGAACACGCGGCAAAGTTCGGCGTTCCGAAGCCCGAGACCGCATCGCTGTTGGAAATCGATGCCGGCGCCATTGCCGAGACGATCATCGATGCCGCGCAGCGCAACGACGTGGACCTGATCGTGCTCGGCAAGCGCGGATTGAGCCGGCTGTCCGGCCTTATCGTGGGAAGCGTGTCACAGACGGTAGTGAGCACCGCCACCTGTGCGGTGGTCGTGGTGCCCTGAACTCCGGAGGAGCGATCATGACCGCCAGAATTCGTCGCATGATGATGTTCATCGTGACCGTGGTCGTTGCGCTCACCCCCGCGGTGATGGCGCAACAAAGGCGCACTCAGCCACCGGACTCGGTGCGACTCTACGTCTTTGATTGCGGCCAGCTGAACATCGCGGACATCTCGGTCTACCAGCTCAAGCGGGAAGAGATCGCGACAAACATGATGTCGGTTCCGTGTTTCCTCATCGCCCATCCGAGGGGAAACCTGATGTGGGATGTCGGCGCGGTTCCGGACAGCGCCTTCAAGGCCGGCGGCGGACCACCGACTCTTCGAGCTGGAACGTCGACCAAGACGCTCCAGTCGCAGATGGCCGAAATCGGCTACGCGCCCGGTGACATCACCCATCTCGCCTTTTCCCACTTTCACTGGGACCACGTTGGCAACGCCAATCTGTTCGCCGGGGCGACATGGCTCGTGCGGCAATCCGAGCGCGACGTCATGTTTTCCGATCCACCCTCGCCGCGCACCGAGCCCGCCAATTTCAGCGCGCTGAAGACCAGCCGGACGGTGACCATAAGCGCCAACGACCACGATGTCTTTGGCGACGGAACGGTCGTGATCAAGGCGACGCCCGGCCATTCGCCAGGCCATCAGGTGCTGTTCGTGAAGCTGGCGCGCACGGGGCCCGTCGTGCTCAGCGGCGATCTTTATCACTATCCGGAAGAACGCAGCCTCAAGCGCGTGCCGACGACGGAATTCAACGTCCAGCAGACGGTTGCGTCCAGAGCGGCACTCGAATCATTCCTCCAGCAATCCAAGGCGCAGCTTTGGATCGAGCACGATTTCACCGCCAACGCGAAGCTGAGGAAGTCGCCCGCCTTCTACGATTAGTGCAGTGGCGGTCGTCGGCGCTGCGCGAGGAACGCGGCGCCCGCAGCGGTGATCTCGACGACCGCATGTCCATTGGCACGCGTCAGCGTGACCAGGCCGCGTTCGGTCGCGTCCTCCCAGACGGGAAGTTTTGGACAATGCGTGTGCCAAGCTTCGATCACCTCGGCATAGCTCCGCTCCTTGCCGGCGACGAATTCCAGGAGATCGACGATCAAAGCATCGACGGTATCGTTCATGGCTGAACCCGCTCTGCGCTTTTCGCCGCAGAGTACTACCTCTCGTCGAGAATGCGATCAACGCGATTTCCTATTATCGCGTTTTATGCCGATAGCTGTTGGCGGCCAGCATCAGTTCGGAACGGTCGATTGTAGCGAGCGCGGCGCGCTGCTCTGTTGAGAGCTTCTCGCGCCCCAGCACGTCCTGAGGCGACTCGAGGAACCGCGCAAGAAAATTCTGATCCGTGTAGAGCCGCGCCAGAAAGGCTTCAGGCGTGTTCAAGGCACATCTCCATGGGACGGGTTTTTATACGCCGATCCCGACCAGCAGCAACGGCAGCCTTTGCCTGTCGCAACTGGTTCAGCACAATCTCGAATTTCGGAAACGCGACGGTTGCCGGGAGCCAGACCGCCCACCCAGCCGTTGCGCCTTTTGCGCATCGGCTGGGCCCTAGACGGAAATTATCGCGGCAGGGCGAAGACGTAGACGGCGTTGCTGCCGCCTGCTGTATCCGCTTCCGGTGTCAGACCGACCTGCATTCCGGCAAGATCGCCGCCGCCAGCCGCGATCGCGACATACTGGCGGCCGTTGATCGAATAGGTCACCGGTGCGCCGACGGTCTGCGAGGGCAATCGCGTCTCCCAGATCACGCGTCCCGTGTCGGCGTCGAACGCACGCAGGTAACGGTCCATCGAGCCGTTGAACAGGAGCCCGCTCCCCGTCGTCAGCAGCGAGGAGTAGTTCGACACACGCGTCTCCCAGCTCCACACCGTGCGCCCAGTCTCGACCGAGATCGCGTCGATGCGCCCGACCTTGTCCTTGCCCGTCGAGAAGCGGCCGACATTGGTCGTGTTGTAGCCGAACGACGGATTGGAAGGCCCGCGATCGGTGCGCGCCGTCGAGCTGATGCACATATTGCTCAGCGGAATGAACATGACGTTCGACTTCGGATTGTAGGCGCCCATCGGCCAGTCGCGTCCGCCGGCATAGGTCGGGCAGATCTCGTAGGTCTTGCCGACCTCCTTGAGAACCTTGTCCTCGTTCACCGTGACCGCGCCGCGTCCATCGATGCGCGCTACAAGATTCTGCTCGGTGGTTTCCTTCGCCCACAGGAACTCGCCGTTGGCGGCATCGAAGCTCCAGGCGATGCCGGTCTTGCAGGGGATTCCGGTCAGCGTCTTGCGCATGCCGCGACGCGCATCGGGATTGACCGACAACATGCCTTGCGCGCGCGCATCAGGATTGACCGGCGTGTTGATCACCATCATCTCGAAAGTGCATTCCTGGTCCCAGTTGTCGCGCGGCATGACCTGATGCCGCCACACGATCTCGCCGGTCTTTGGCCGCACAGCAAATCGCGTGTCGGTCCCGGCCATCGTCGCGCCCGGCATCTTGCGCTCGGCTTCGGACGCCGGCGACACGCCACTCGATCCGTAGAAAACGAGATCGAGGTCGGGATCGTAGGTGATGAAACCCCACACGCCTGTGTGCCAGCGGCTCTCGTAGGGCGAGCCCGCCCAGGTCTCATCGCCCGGCTGCCCCGGACGCGGGATCAGCTCGTTGCGCCAGAGCTCGCGCCCCGTCTGCGCATCGTGTCCGGTGACATAACAGCCGCCAAAGGTGTTGCAGGTGCTGCCCGCGACCACCACGCCGTTCGCCACGATCGGGCCGCTCGAGTTGGTGATGTTGAACTCGCCGCCGCGCGGCGTCTGCCACACCTGCTCGCCGGTGCGCGCATCGAGCGAGACCACCATGTTGTCCCAGGTGACGAAGAACACGCGGTCGCCATACACGACGAGGCCGCGCTTTTTCTGTCCCTGGTCGTTCTGGAATCGCTCCTCCGGCGGTAGCGGATGTTTGTACTCCCACAAGAGATCGCCGGTCGCGGCATCGATCGCCTGGATCAGGTCGCTCGGGCTCGCGAGATACATCACGCCGTTATAGACGATGGGCGTCGCCTGGTTCGGGCCCGGCCCCATCGCGCGCGACCACGCGAGCTGGAGCGTTTTCACGTTCGTCTTGTTGATCTGATCGAGCGCGCTATAGCCCCAGCCTTGATAATTGCCGCGATACATCAGCCAATCCGACGGCCGCGGCGACCGCATCGCCTGATCGGTCACGGTCGCGAAGTTCGGCACGGCTTTTAAGGTCTTGGTCGGCTGAGTGGGCGCCGGCGTGGTCGGCGCCGCGGCGGCAAGTACGGTCGCGCTCATCGCGCACATGAGGGCAGTACTTAAAAGGGACTCCACAACCGGATGTCTCATCGCACTCTCCCTTGGTTCGAAGACGCGTGTCAGGCGGTCTCTAAAGGCTGGCGTTTGCTCCCCTGTTGTCGCATTGAGACTATCCCATCGGCCCAGTCTGCGAAATCGTGGAACGTGCTAACATCGCCGCGATGATGAACCCGTTTTCCGCGACCGACTTGAAGCGCTGGGTGGAAGAGAACCGGCATCTCTACGATCCACCCTTCAAAACCAACCACATCCTCGCCCATTACAACGAGTTCTTCCTGCTGGTGCTGAACGGGCCGAATGCGCGGCTCGATTTCCATCGCGAGCCCGGTGAGGAATTCTTCTTCCAGATCCATGGCGACATCGAGCTGCACGTGAAGCCTGAAGGCGAGCGCCGGCAGGTCGTGAAAATCCGCGAGGGCGAGATGTTTCTCTGCCCCGGCGGCGTCGCGCACTCGCCGCGACGCGGCGAAAACACGTGGGGTCTCGTGATCGAGCGCAAGCGAAAGGCCGAGGAGACCGAGCAGTTCATCTGGTTTTGCGAAGCCTGCGACACTGAAGTGCTCGCGCGGATCGTGGTCCAAGGCGACACCGGCGCGCAAGTCACCGCGATCTATGAAGAGTTCAACAGCGATCCGAAGCTGCGCACGTGCAACGCGTGCGGCTACGTGTTCCCGGTCGCACCCAGGGCACAGCGACTGGGGTTCCTCGAGAAGAACACGCGATAGTTAAGAAGCCGCCGCTTGGGGCCGCCCTTATTTTCCGGTCGCCTTCTGGTAGACTGGCGACAGAACGAGCTCATTCGAAACGAGGAGGAACCATGGGACGGACAACGCGAGCGATGATGTTGGCGGCGAGCTGCCTTGCCGCAGCGGCGCTGGGCATCAACGCTTCGGAAGGCGCATTCGCTCAGGGTGCGGAGTCGCAGAGCAAGACCTGCCGCGTCACGCGCGCCAAGGAAGTGGAGATCCAGCGCATCGAGCCGTTCAAGGTGTTCGACAATCTCTATTATGTCGGCCCGTGCTACGTCTCCGTGTGGCTCTTGACCACGCCCCAGGGCCACATCCTGTTCGATTCCGCTCAGGAGCCCTTCATCGACGACACCATCGAGAACATCGAGAAGGTCGGCGTAAACTTGCGCGACATCAAGTACATCGTCTTGAGCCATGGCCACATGGACCATGTCGGCGGCGCGGAGCGCATCCGCCGCGTGACCGGCGCGCGCGTCGTTGCGGTCGAGCAGGACTGGCAGATGATGGATGGGCTGCAGGGCAAGTCCAACAACCGCGACGTAAAGCCGAACGTGCTGCCGAAGCGCGACATGATCGTGAAGGACGGCGACACGCTCACCCTCGGGGACCAGTCACTGAAGTTCCACTGGACACCCGGTCATACGCCCGGCGTGCTGACGACCGAAGGCATCAAGCTCAAGGACGGCAACCAGACCTATACCGGCATCCTGATGGGCGGCGGCGGCTATCGCGGCGGGCTTGAGTCGGCCCAGCAGTCGGTGGAGAGCGCGAAAACGGTCGCGGCGATCAAGGGCGTGCAGGTGAACCTGCAGATCCACAGCTGGGCCGAACCCAACGGATATCCCGGCGGCGGCGTGCTCGAGCGCGCCGTACTGCTCAAGAACCGCAAACCCGGCGACCCGCATCCCTTCGTCGATCCGAACACGTGGAACGAGCGCGCTAAGGCCGCTCAGACCAACGCGCTGAAGGCCGTCGAAAAGGAGAAACAGAAGGCGGCGTCCGGCAAGTAACCGGCGGCGTCACGGCATAAACAATGGCGAGCAGGGCAACCTGCTCGCCATTTCGATTTCGTCGCTCGTTTACGGCGGCAGCGGGTTGGGATCGCGCCCGGCGCGCCAGAAGACGAAGACCGAGACCGCCTTGATCTCTTCGGGTTTCAGCTTGCCTTCGAAGGCCGGCATGGTGCCGCGGCGCCCGTGCAGGACCGATTCGAGAACGGTCGCGCGATCAGAGCCGAAGAGATAGAGCTCCGGCTTGGTCAGATTCGCCGATCCGAGCGCGGGATTTCCTGTCCCGTCGTCGCCATGGCAATCGAAGCAGTTGGCGCGATCCAGAAAGAGGACGCGTCCGCGCTCGGCCTTGGCGCGATCGGTCACCTGCTGGCCGCCGATCTGCATCACGTATTCGACCACCTCATCAATCTCTTGGTCGGTCAAGAAGCGCTGATTGCCGTACTGCTTGGTGTCGCCCGCGTTTCGGTTCTCCGGGAGGTAGGCGACCATATCGGCTTCCAGCCCGCGCGACTGCGGGTGGTCTGTGCGGATGCCATAGAGCACGGTCCATTCCACATCGGAGGGCAACTTGACCACGCCGCCCGTTTGCAGATGGTCGCCGGAGAAAAGCCAATCGGGGTCGGTGAGATTGGGGGCGTGCGCCTCGCGGGTCCCACCCAATTCCTCGGCATGACAGGAGGCGCAATTCGCGGCGTAGACCTTCTTTCCCAGCTGCACGGCCGTCGCATTGAGCCGCAACGAGTTGACGATCTCATCCACCTTGTGGTTCGCGAGTTCCGCGGGCGCCACGGCGAACTCGGGGAATTCCCCTTCCTCGGCTTCGGCCTCGGCCTCGGTGGCCGCCGGCGCTGCGGCATTGGTCGTGGTCGCCGCCTGATTGCATCCGGCGAGCCCGAATAGGAATGCACTGGCTATCATCAAACAGATCCGACTGCGCACCCTCAGCGCCGTCTCAGGATTAAGGTCGCCTCCCATGAACTTCATCCTTTCCAGTCGCGGTCCGGTTTCCCCACTCACCTCTTATACGGTTTCAGGTCTCCAGGCCCTTAGGCAAGGGGGGCATATTGGACCGGAAATCGGGGGTTAGGCCATGGCCCCTGCCCGGCCGACCGTGCTGCCTATGGTATTGTCGGCCCGCACCCGAAAATGGCGATTGCATGTATCACGATGGAAATCGCGAGCTTCAGGCCCATTTCGTACCGCCACGCAAGCTCACCGCGTAACTTCGATCAAGCCTGTAAGGTGAGCTGTGGAACCGCCGAATAGCTTGGGCGTTGGCTATCAAGACGGTCACTAACGTTAACTCCACGAACGACACACGGTTTTGATCTTCGTGTGCATAATGCGGGAGTTAGCCTCCGGGCCGGACGGCAGCCACAAGACGTGTCGATATGCTCACCGCACACTTCAAACAGGCCTTGGCTCTTGTCGCAGAGCGGGCCCGGCGCCTGTTCGGATCGCCGCGGGCCAATACGCCCACAAACAACATCGAGCACCTTGCTCTCGACCTTTTGTCCGAGCGCGGCGAAGCCACCAGCATGGCGCGCGCGGACGCGATCGTCGGGCTGTATGGCAGCCTCTCGAAGGAACAGCGCGAGCTCTTCCACCTGTTCCTTGCGGTGAATTTTCTGCCCGAGGCGACGCGGCTCAAGGCCGCCGCCAGGGCGTATCTCAACGCCCCCTCACCGGAGACCGTCGCGGAGCTCGCACTCGCGTCCGAGCCGCCGCGCCACGAGCTGATCCGGCGCATGAACGTCGCACCCGGCGCGACCGCCCTTCTCGTCCGCATGCGCGAGGAGCTTCTCGCATCCCTGGACCAGCAACCGGAGTTGAAGCCGCTTGAACAGGACCTGCGCCGGCTGCTCGCCTCATGGTTCAACCGCGGCTTCCTCACGCTCAAGCGGATCGATTGGAGCAGTTCCGCCGCAGTGCTCGAAAAGGTCATCGCCTATGAAGCGGTGCATGAGATCCGCGGCTGGGACGATCTGCGCCGCCGTCTGGCACCCGACCGCCGCTGCTTCGCCTTCTTCCACCCCGCGCTCCTCGAAGAACCGCTCATCTTCGTCGAGGTCGCGCTGTGCCAGGGCCTCGCGTCCAAGATCGCGCCACTCTTGTCGGCGAGCGCACCCATCGACGATCCAACGCGGGCGGACACCGCCATCTTCTATTCGATCAGCAACTGCCAGCCGGGCCTGCGCGGCATCTCCTTCGGCAACTTCCTCATCAAGCAGGTGGTGGAAGAACTGCGCGCGGAGTTGCCGGGCTTGAAGCAGTTCGCGACGCTGTCGCCGATACCGACCTTCAGGCGTTGGCTCAATCAGCAGGTCGACAGCGAACCGCCCGCAGCTGCGCTCGATATCAACTGGGCAAGCGCGGAGCGCGTAAACCCCGCCATCAAGACGACACTTCAGCGCCTTCTCGCCACCTATCTGACAGCAAGCAACGGCGGAAAGGGACCGGACGATCCGGTCGCGCGATTCCATCTCGGCAACGGCGCGCGGCTCGAGCGGCTCCATTGGGCGGCGAACTTAAGCCCGCGTGGACTCGCAGAATCGCTCGGCATGATGGTGAACTATGTCTACGAGCCGCGCTCGATCGAGGACAATCACGAGCAGTTCGTCGCCGCGGGCCAGGTTGCCCGCTCATCCGAGATCGACGATTTCGTCAAACGCCCGTCCCGCAACGGCAATGGCAAGCACAACGGCCGCGAACAGCACGCGGTGAGTTCTGGCTCGGTCTAAGGCGCCGTCAAATACGCGTGGATCGCATCGGGCCCTGCCCCAGACGGCGTCGACCGCGACCGCCAAAATCACCGCGACAGCCGCCAGACCACGCAGCACATACCGCCGGAACCGGCGGGATTTTGCCGGAGACTCGGCACTTTTATTCGACATGACCACTCGAACGCACGATGACGCTGCGCCTAATCCGGCAATTCAGAAAAATTGTCGAATGTCTTAGCGAGTTCGTCCGCCGTTCACCGGTCGTCAAGTTTTGGGTGCGAGAGTTTGCTTCTCCCCTCGCGGGACGCCCAATCCATCGCCGGAGACCCCAATCATGAACGTGCTCACCCGCATCAACGCCGGTTCCGCCCAGCCCATCGTTCCCGAGCCCGTCAAGGACCCGGTCAACCTCTCGAGCACCGCCGGTGCGCGCCCCCCGCTGGGTTCGCCGCGCGTCTACTCGGGGCCTTCGATCATCAGCTCGGCTCTGACCATCGTCGGCCGTCTGGAAAGCGCAGGCGACATCCAGGTCGACGGCCGGGTCGAAGGTGATGTCCGCGGCCAGGCGGTGAGGATCGGCAACACCGCCGTCGTCAAAGGCACCGTGACCGGCGAGCTCGTCGAGCTTTCGGGCACGCTTGAAGGCAAGATCGAGGCCCGCCAAGCTGTCCTTTCCAGGACCGCGCGCATGACCGGCGATGTCCTCCATCAGTCGCTACAGATCGAAGAAGGCTGCTATTTCAACGGCGCGAGCCGCCCGAACCACGCCAAGTAATATTCTGTCTCCCCTTGAAGTGTGCTGGACGAGCCGCGCAAGCGGCTCGTCGGCTTTTGGGGACATGCGAAACTGACTCCGTTTCATCGGAAACCGTGTGTGGACAGGCTGATCGCTCTACAACTCCTTGTTCTTGCTTGAATTTCCTACCGGCCTGAGAAGCTTTCCTCGTGCCCGCCCGTCGAAAGCGAGTGCCCCTTCACACCGACGCTATTTCGTAGACCCGGTCTGCGGCCAAGCTTTCCAAGTCAACTTCCCGAACGTGATGTGGTCCTCGCGGCGACTCGGTCTCATCGCTGGGCTAGTATCCGCGCCGACGCGGGGACGTTAGCCGGAGATGAAGACGTGCCGTACACCCAATCGCTGCTGCGCGCGCTGATCGTTGCCGGCGCGCTGATCGCGCCGATCGCGGCGATTGCACAGAATGCCGCCGTCCCGGCGCGGAGCTCGACCGGCGCCGCTGCCTTCGTCAACGGCTCCGTCATCTCGAACTACGATCTCGACCAGCGGGCTGCGCTGTTCGCGGCTACCTCTGGAATACGCCCGACCGAAGAGAACCTCGCGCAAGTCCGCTCCCAAGTGCTGCGCTCTCTCGAAGATGAACTGATCCAGTTGCAGGAAGCGAACAAGCACCGCATTAGCGTCACGAAGACCGAAGTCGACCGGGCGCTTCAGGACGTTGCAAAGGACAACCGGACCACTATCCCACAGTTGATGAACACACTCAGTCAGGCCGGTGTAACGGCGCAGACATTCGCCCAGCAGATCGCCGCCCAACTCACCTGGCAGAAGGTTGTCACAGCCCGCTACGGAACGGACGTCCTCATCAGCGATCAGGACGTCGACGAGGCCATGAACCGCTTGAAGCAGGGTTCGGACAAACCGCAATTCTTGCTCTCGGAAGTTTATCTTGGCGTGGACCGGTCCGAAGACGAAGTGAGCGTTCGTGCAAGCGCCGAACAGTTCGTGCGGCAGATCATGCAGGGTGTGTCGTTTGCGATCGTCGCCAATCAGTTCAGCCAGTCGCCGTCTGCGGCCGATGGCGGCGACATCGGCTGGGTCATCCAAGGTCAGCTCGCTGAGGAGATCGATCAAGCGCTCTTGCCGCTCAAGCCCGGACAGATCGCAGGACCGATCCGGGCCGAGGGCGGCTACCACATTCTGCTCGTGCGCGATCGGCGCGAGCCCGTGGGCACCGAAGTTGCCTCCACACCTGCTCCTCTCCCGGCGAACCCGAACGCACCCTTGCCGCTCGATCGATTCCTGATTCCGCTCCCTGCCGATGCGGATGCGATGCTCAAGGAGCGCGCGATGACTCTTGCGACCAATGTCGCAAGCTCGGTGCGCTCATGCGCGGATCTTCCGAACATCGCGGGCCAGCTCCAGGGCACGGTCTATCAGCGCCTCGGCAACATGGACCCGAGCACCCTCGACGCACAGTTGCGCGATGCGCTCGCGAACTCCGCTCCCGGCGAAGTGATGAAGCCGTTCTTCTCGCCGGCCGGCCTCGAGTTGATCGTGCGCTGCGACCAGGTCGCGCCTGAGCTCCGCGCCTTCCAATTGCCCTCCCGCGAGCAGCTTCGCGATCAACTCTTCGCTCAAAGGATGTCGATCTACGCCAAGGGCTACCTCCAGGAGCTGAGGCGCACAGCCATCGTCTCCCGCGGGGTCAATTAGCCCTAAGTCCTGGTGCCGCCTCTGATTTTGGCTGTGTTGGGAAGGCAACCTTTCGCAGTCCCGGCGCGTTTCCAAACGGGGTCCGATTGGGCTGCATCAAACCATTGCCGGGGCGGCCCGCCTAATATTGGCGAGAAGGCAGAGGTCGTCACATGCGAAAGCTTCAACGCGCCCATCGGATTCAACGATATGGAATCCCTTTCATCGTCTCGGCCGTACTGTGGTCCGGCCTGGCAGCGTCGGAGCCCGTCCCGGTCCGTCACACCGAGGGCGCATTGAGAGGCTTCCTCGTTGTTCGCAGCGCGGACGACAAGCTCCTGGCCGATGGTGACGTCACACAAACGGTACGCGGCGATCGCGTCACCACGCGGCTCACGTTCCGCTTCAAGGACGGCTCGACACACGAGGAGTCGACCGTTTACTCGCAGCGCGAGCGCTTGAGCCTGATCAGCTATCACCTCGTGCAGAAAGGGCCGTCCTTTCCGCAGTCGCTCGACATGTCGGTCGAGGGCACCGGCAAAGTCGCCGTCCGTTATCAGGACGAGCGCGGCCAGGCTCAAAACGACGTCGACAATTTCGCGGTGCCATCCGACCTCGCGAACGGCCTCGTTGCAAAGCTCCTGATGAATGCGCGCCCCGATGCGATGCCCACGAGCTTTTCGCTCATGGCGGCGACGCCGAAGCCAAGGATGGTGAAACTGCTGGTCACGCCCGCCGGACACGAGCGGTTCACGATCGGTGGCGCGCCGCGTGAGGCGATGCACTATGTGCTCAAAGTCGAGATTGGCGGAGTCGCGGGCGTGATCGCCCCCATCGTCCGCAAGCAGCCTCCCGATTCACATGTGTGGATTGCGACCGGCGACGTACCCGCCTTCGTCAAGGCCGAGCAGCCGTTCTACGCCGGCGGTCCGTTGTGGCGGATCGAGCTCGCTAGTCCGGCCTGGCCGAAACCGGGGCCGGCGCCGACCGCAAAGGCGAACGGCGGCAAGCGCGGGCCTGCTTAACCCGGCCGCGTGCTATTGCGACCTGCCGATTTGGCGGTTGCTCGAGCTTGGCCGCTAACGCCAGCGATTCATCGCCTGCCGGTGAAGCGAGTCGGGCGGCAGCTCGGCGAGCTCCATCCGGTTGCCGAACGGGTCGGTGACGTTGGACAGGATCGCCTTCGTCCCGCTGACGTTGACGTCCTCGGTTTTGGCGCCGCGCGCTTTGAACATCGCGACCGCGTCCTTCGTGTTCTCCACGTGGAGCCCGAAATGACTGACCCCCAGCGGCCGCCCGTTCGCCGGCTGCAGCTCCACGAACGTGTTCTGGCTGATCTGGACGTAGACGAGCTGCACCTGCTTCGTCTGCGGGTTGACGAAGCGGAACGCTTCGGGGAAGCCCATCGTCTTGGTGTAGAACTCGACCGCCTTGTCGAGGTCGGGAACGATGATGCCCACATGGTTCATTGCGACGACGCCCTTGTTTGGGCTCAAGCTCGACTGGGCGACCGCCGTGGTGATGGCAATCCCCGCCAGGGCACCGGCAACGAAGACAGCAACGCCGCGCATGGAATCCTCCTTTGTGTTGGATTATCGGGCCGCCACCGTGGACAGGCCCTTGTAGACGAATCTCTGCACCCGATAGCCCTGCGACTCACCGGTGATCAGGTTGCCCTGCGGATCGACGCCGAGACTGTGGATGTGGAAGAACTCGCCCGCCTTGCGCCCCGGCCCGCCGATCTGCCCGATCTCTTCGAGCGAGGCGCGGTCGAGTATGGCGACGCGTTCGTTCGAACCGTCCGCGACATAGAGGAACCGCTGCTGCGGATCGCCCGAGAGCGCGACGCCGAAGGCGGTTCCAGTCCCCTGCGATCCGCGCTTGACGAAAGTTTCCTTCACGAACGTTCCGTCCAGCCGGAACGACTGCACGCGATTGTTCGCGCGATCCGAGACGTAAACGATGCCGTCGTTCGACACTGTGATCCCGTGCGGCGTGTTGAATTGCTGCGACGGCTGCCCGCTCCGCTGTTCGGCTTTCGAGGCCTTGTCGTCGGGCTTGTTGCCGTAGGCGCCCCAATGGCGCTTGTACTTTCCGGTGTTTGCATCGAACACCACAATGCGCCGGTTGCCGTAACCGTCGGCGACCAGCACCTCGTCCTTGTAGACGGTGACAGCCGCCGGCCGGCTCAGATGCGTTGTGTCGTTGCTGTCCGCCGACACCCCGCCCTTGCCGATCTGAAGCAGGAATTTGCCGTCCTTGGTGAATTTCAGTATCTGCCCGTCGCCGTCGCCGTTGCCGGTCAGCCAGACATTGTCGTTCGCGTCGATGAAGATGCCGTGCTCGCCGCTGCCGGGACGGCCATCACCGTTGGTGCGCCGTTCCTTCGAGCAGGATTGGCACTCGACATGCGCCGAATAGAGTCCGCCGCGGTTGAACCACTGATACTCGCCGGTCTTTGACGGCCCGCCCCAACCTTGAAGGTACTTGCCGTCAGGACTGAATTCGACGACCGGCGGCGCCGGGCCCCAGCCGTTCTCCGTCGCGTTGCCTTCCTCGAGCGTGTGTGGGCGATGGAACACCCAGACATTGCCGTGGGAGTCCGCGGTGGCACCACCCACCCCGCCGAGCAGCATCTTGCCCGGCATGGTCGGGAATTTGGAGTCGACTTCGAAGATCGGAACCGCAACTGACTTCTGGGCTTGCGCGGCTTCTGTCCGATTGGACTCAAGCCCGCCGAGGACAGCCGCAAGCGCGGCTCCGGCCAACGCAACACTCGTGACGATGTGCCTCCTCATGACGCAGCTCCTCCCGATCCAGCGATCGTCTGTTCTAAACCCACGATAGCACCGCTACCTTGGGGTGGATAAGGGCCGGCGACGCGGGTCGAACTCATATCGACCCGGCCCCACACCGCCTTTGTGGGTCCTAGGCAAAGGGGATATCCTCCCGCGCAACACCGGTCATCCGGGCGGTCGAAACAGCGGAGGATTGAACATGACACATCATATCCTTGGAACGCGCTCATCGGTTCTCACCATCGCCTTGTTGTCTGCCGCCATTCCCTTCGCCGGGCCCGTCGCCGCCCAAACGCAACCGGCCTCCGCACTTTCCGGCAAGGTGAGCTCGCAAGAGGAAGGCGCCATGGAGGGCGTGCTCGTCAGTGCCAAGCGCGCGGGATCCACGATGACGGTGACGGTCGTGAGCAACGCGCAAGGCCAATACACCTTCCCACGCGAGAAACTGGAGCCCGGCAAATACGCGGTGACCATCCGCGCGATCGGCTACGAACTCTCGGCCCCGGCGCAGGTCGATGTCGCGGCAAGGCAGACCGCAGCCTTCGATGCCAAGCTCGTCAAGACGAAGGATCTCGAGCATCAGCTTTCGAACGGCGAGTGGCTGTTGAGCGTCCCGGGCGAAAGGCGCTTCAAGGAGGCACTCTACAACTGTACCAGCTGTCACACGCTCGAGCGCGTCCTTAAAGGCAAGTACAACGCGACCGACATGGGCAAGGTCGTCCAGCGCATGAGCACCTGGGCACAAGGAAGCATGCCGACCATGCCGCAGCCGCAACTCGGCAGGAAGATTGGTCCGCCTACGGAAGGACAGGCAGCTCTGGGCAAATATATCAGCACGATCAATCTGAGCGAGGGAGCCGAGAGGCCGTATCCGATCAAGACCCTCCCGCGGCCCAAGGGCAAGGCGACGCGGGTGATCATCACCGAATACGACCTGCCGCGTCAGTTCGCCATGCCGCACGACGCGCAGCTCGATTCCCGCGGAATGGTTTGGTACGGCGATTTCGGCGCGCAGGTTCTTGGCCGCCTCGATCCGAAGACCGGCAAAGCCACGGAGTTTCAGATTCCTGTCACCAAGCAGGCGGCTGCGACCGGAAGCCTGATGATCCAGTTCGACAAAGCCGGAAGCATCTGGCTTGGCAACATGATGCAGGGCACGCTGGTCAAATTCGATACCAAGGCCGAGAAGTTCCAGTCGTGGGGTTCACCGACATTCGCCGACCGCGACGAAGCGCGAATTGCCATGGTGGGGCCGGAGTCGATGCAGATCGACGGCAAGGTCTGGATCGGCGGCGATTCCGAATATCAGGTCGACATGAAGACGGGGAAGTGGACGACGATCGATTACCTGAAGGGACAGCCCACCGGCGCGAAAGATCATGGCTCCTACGGCGTGGCCGCGGACTCGCAAAACAATTTCTACGGCATGGAGCTCAACTCCGAGTACATCATCAAGGTCGATGCGAAGACGCTGATCCCCACCTACTACAAGACGCCGACCGAGAACTCGGGCCCGCGGCGCGGCCATTTCGACAGCCAGGACCGCTTATGGTTCGCGGAGAACCGCGGCCAGAACATCGGCATGTTCGATCCGAAGACCCAAAAGATCACGGAATGGAAGGTTCCCACACCCTACTCGACCCCCTACGACGCGGTGTTCGACGACAGCGCCTATGCCTGGACCGGCGGCATGGGCAACGACCATGTCACGCGGCTCAACGTAAAGACGGGCGAGATGATCGATTACCTGCTCCCCTCCAAGACGAACATCCGCCGCGTGGACGTCGACAAGTCGGTCAGTCCCTCGCAAATGTGGGTGGGCAACAATCACGGCGCTTCGCTCGTCAAGATCGAACCGCTCGATCCCTGATGACAAGGGGGGTGATTGGTCGACGATAGTAAGCCAACGGGGTCCGCGCCCATTCGCTTGCCTGCGGGCCTTGCGGCTTTGCGCGAGCGCAACTTCGTTCTCTACGTCATTGGCCAATTCACCTCGCGTCTGGGCGATTGGATCGAACTGACCGCGGTCAGCTGGATTCTCTACGAGTTGACCAACTCGCCGTTGCTGCTCGGGTTGAGCGGCGTGTTCCGCGCGCTGCCTGTGATCGTGCTGGGCCTGTTCGGAGGCGCGATCGCCGATCGCGTGCCGCGGCGCCCACTGCTGATGTTCACGGAATCCGCGATGCTGGTCGCGTCGTTGACTGTGGGGCTGCTGGCGCTGAGTGGCGGTTTGCAGTTCTGGCACCTCTATATCCTCAACGTCTTCAGCGGCACGCTGTCGGCCTTCTCGGTGCCCGCGCGGCAAGCACTGTTCGCCGGGCTCGTGCCGCGCACGGCGATCCAAAGCGCCGTCACGTTGAACTCGTTTGCGGTGCGTGCCGGCGGGTTCATCGGTCCGTCGGTCGGCGGACTCGCGCTCGTTCTCGGCGGCTACTCGCTGCCGTTCTTTCTGAATGCAGCGAGCTTTCTCGGGATCATCTTCGCGCTCCTCGCGATGCGGCTGCCTCAGGCCACTTCGGACGCGTCGCTGCCGCGTCTGTCGCTCGCGCGCGGGATGACCGAAGGCGTGGGCTTCGTCTGGCGCCATGCGCCGCTCAGAGTCGTCCTTGGCCTGGAGCTCGTGAGTGGGCTGTTCGGACACAACAGCACGCTCATGACGATCATCGCGCGCGACATCTTGCATACCGGTCCCGAAGGTCTCGGCTTCCTCTTAAGCGCGCTCGGCGCCGGCGCGATGCTCGGCATGACCCTCATGGTTGTGTTCCAGGTCCAGCGTCACGCGCGGCTGATCCTGACGATGGGCGGGCTCTATGCGCTCTTGTGGGCCGCAGCAGCGCTGTCGCCATGGCTATGGCTGTCGGCGATCCTGTTCTTCGCGCTGGGTACGGCCGATGGCGTGTGGGGTGTCGCACGCAACACGCTCGCGCAATTGCTGGTGCCCGATGCGTTGCGCGGGCGCGTGATGTCGGTCGTCATGCTGGTGACGCGCGGCGGCTCGCAACTCGGAACCATCCAGGGCGGGCTGCTGGTGGGCGTGATCGGCCCATCGGCCGCGGTGCTGACGAGCGCGGCGATCATCGGTGTGGCGGTGCTGCGGTCCTGGCGCGTAAAGCTGCCGGATCACGCGACCATCGAGGGCTAGAAGTCCGGCGTATCGTCCTTCGGCACCGGCACCAAGTCCGCGACATGACTCAGACCGTAATTGCCCCAGTCGAAATGCGGCAGGCTTGCGCTTTCCGCGCATGGGTTCTCGACCATCTTGCCGTCGCTTTCGCGCGATCCCTCAAAACGGTCGAAGCGCTGCACCGCATTCCAGGGCGTCGTGAACGCGCCCGGATCCTCGACATGGACCCTCACCTCGAGCTTCTTGCCGCCGTCAATCATGCGATAGCGCTCGATGACATGCAGCCGATCGCTGTGCGGCGTGCGGTAATTGTCGACGAAACTCTTGGTGTTGAGCCCGATGGTGTCGACCACCAGCGTGTCGCCTTCGTAATGGCCGACGGATTCGCCGTACCATGACGGCTTCAGGTTCCGCGAATGCGGCACGTTCAGATAGACATGCCGCACCTGGTTGTCGCCGCGCCAGACCAGCAGCACCTTCTCCGGCGTTTGGATGAAGAAGTGCATCGGCGGCGCCACGCGGCGGAAGATCGCCCATGCGGGAACGCCGCCGGGGAAGCACCGCTCGCGCGCGGTGAAGGGGACCTTGCCGGCGATCACCGCATCGTTGTCACGCTTCATCTGCGCGATCACCCAGGGCTGCAGGATCGGGTTGGTCAGGTCGGCGACGCGATAGGTGGGGTTGGTCCCGGCGAAGTCGTTCTCATCGCCGTTCGGCACGTAGGGATAATCGGGGCGCGACACGATCGGACCCGGCCCGCGCTCCGGCGAGATGAAGTTGTCGCCGTCGGGCCGATCCGGATGCCAGGACGTGTGATCGTCGGGCGCGAAATTGGGTATCGACGCCGCGGGTTGGGCCTCAGACCCGGAGACCAGCAAAAGAGCAAACAGAGCTGAACCGGCAAGTGCACGAACGAGAAGGTCTTTCATCCAACCTCTCCCAGACATGCCGAGAAACGCAGCGCCAAGCTTACAACGGATTTGGTGCCTGCGCGATGTATACTCGACAGGGTTGCGAGCATGGGGAGGGCGAGATGATGCGGGTTCAGGTCATTGCGTTGGTGTGCGCGATCCTCTTCATGCGGGGAACGGCGGCGGCGCAGACGCCGGACGAATGGCGCATCGATCCGCTGCGCGGGCCCGTCGATCTCGGCCTCACCGATCCCTCGCTTGTCGGCGCCATCGATGTACACCTGCACTTGGATCCGGATTCGCCGGGCGCCGGCGGCGTGATCCGCGCGATCGATGTGCTCGACGCGGCGAGGATCGCGATGGCGCGCGGCATGCGGGGCTTCGTGTTCAAGACCCATCAGGACACGAGCTCGGCGAGCGGCGCCTACATGGTGCGCAAGCACGTGTCGCCGACCTTCGAGGTGTTCGGGCGCATGGCGTCGAACTATTCGACCGGCGGGATCAATGTCGCGACCCTCGAGCACTACACGCAGATCAAGGGTGGATGGGGGCGTATCTATGAGATGCCGACGCGCGACTCGATCACAGCGACGACGGCGCCGGGCAGCATGGATCGCGCGAACCTCGCGCGCACGCGGCCATGGATGCTGATGATGCCGGAAGGCACGCCCTCCTATATCGCCGTATCCAGAAATGGGGAGTTGTTGCCGTCGGTCAAGCACCTGATCGCGGAATTGGCCAAGATCAGGACTGTCGACACCAACGGGCGCATGGTGCTCGCGACCGGTCACGCGACGCCTCAGGAGCACTTGCTGCTGACGCGAGAGGCGCGCGGGCAAGGTCTGAACGTGCTGCTGACGCATCCGGGCGACATACCGCAATTGCCGGAAGCGGCGCGATTGGGCGCGTTCATCGAAGTCACCGCGTCGAACATCTACAAGACGAGCGCACAGAGCGCGGCCGCCGCGGCGCTGATCAAGAAGATCGGCGCGGAGCACATGATCGTCTCGACCGATTGCGGCCAGACGACCAACGTCTATCCGACGGATTGTCTGGTGCTGGCGGCGCGGGGCTTGCGCGCCAACGGGATCAGCCAGCGCGAGCTCGACCTGATGTACAAGGTCAACCCCGCGAAACTTTTGGGCTTGCCGCCGCCGGAGGAGAAGTGATCAGAAGTCCGGGGTTTTAGCTTCGGGCATCCGGTATTCGCGCAGGTTGAAGAGCGTTTCGAACCCCCCGTTGTTCTCGGCGCAGATCGATTCGAGCATCTTACCGCGGTCGACTTTTCCCCAGCGCGCCCTGCCGGTCCATGGCTGCTTGAAGGCGCCGGGATCATCGACGGTTACGGTGGCTTCGATCGCTTTACCGTTGTCGACGACACGCCAACGCTCGACGACATGCATGTCCTTGGTGTGGGGCGTGCGCCAATTGTCGACGAAGCCGAACTCGTGCTCCTTGACGCCGATGGTGTCGATAACGAGCTCGCCGTTCTCGTAGCGGCCGACGGATTCGCCGTTCCATGACGGCTTGACGTTCCGCGAATGGGCCTGGTTGAGGTAGATGCGGCGCACGTGCTGATCGCGCTGCCACATGATCCAGACTTCCTTGGGCGTCTGGACGAAGAAGATCGGTTCGGCCGGGAACAGCATCTGACCCGGTACGCCGCCCGGCCAGCAGCGAGACTGCGAGGTGAACGCGCGATGACCGTCGAGCACCTCCTTGTTGTACTTGCGCATGATCCCCTTCGCCCAGTCCGTGAGATTCGCATTCTCCGCGTCGCTCATGCGTTCCATCACGCCGCGCTGATTTCCCCGTTCCAGGGGATAGGCGGGATCGTAACTGATCGGAGGCTGCTTGCCTTCGACCGGGAACCAATCGATGCCGCCGTTCAGCAGCCAGCCGGACGTGATCGAGGCGAAGTTCGGAATGTTTTCCTGAGCGCCCGCGTCCGCAGCGATCCCACCCGCAATCGAAGCAATCAGCGCTACGCTGCACAGCCAAGACGTTTTAAGCATTACTTCCTCCGTTGCGGATCACTCGGCGGGTTCGCCCGCTTTCCGGTCGCCCGGCCGTTGCGTGAGCACATAGACCAGCCACACGCCCGCGGTCAGCGCCACGAGCGCAAACAGCCAGCGCAGCGCGCTTGCGAGATCGGCGGTGGTGACGTCGGGCCACGGGAACATCTGCAGCACGCCGAAGCGCTCGATCATCCAATCCCACGCGGTGTGGCCGACGATCACGGACAAGATGATCGTGCCCATGCGTTCGGCAATCACGTGCTTGAACATATAATTGAGCAGCGGCACGACGATCACGAGCACCAGCAACTGGCCGAGCTCGACGCCGACATTGAATGCGAGCAGCGAGGTCAGAAGGTGCGAGCCTGCGAACTGCAGGGTGTGCTCGAGCACGAACGAGAAGCCAAACCCGTGCACCAGACCGAAGGCGAAGGTGATGACCCAGCGGGCGGCCGCGTTCGGCTTCACGACGTTCTCGAGCGCCATGTAGACGATGCTCATCGCGATCAGCGTCTCGATCAGCGGCGGGAACCAGAGCGCCTGCGGCGAGAGCTTGTAGGCGGATGCGATCAGCGTGATCGAATGCGCGACCGTGAACGCGGTCACGATGGGGATGAGTGTGCGCAAGCGCCGGAACGGGACGATGAGCAGCAGCAGGAACAACAGGTGATCGATGCCTTCGAGGATGTGCTCGAAGCCCATCACGACGAAGCGTCCGACCGCCTGGTGCCATCGTGGATCGAGCCTGACCAGACCCGCATTGCCTTCGAGCTCGTAGACGCGCTCGATCCCGCCCGGGGGCATGAAACGAATCGCGGTGATAACCGTGAGCGCGAGCCTTTCGAACTGGGCATCGATCGAGAAATAGGAACGATCCGACTGGATCGGATATTCGACAAGCACATCGAGAATGCCCTGCTCCCAGAAGATCGACGTGTCGGCCGGGAGCGGCGGACCGGTGATATGCGCGAGCGCCGTGTCGTAGTTCTCGAACGAGCGATCCGATTCGAGCGAGAACTGCACGGCCACGATGTTCGAGTTTGCGAGCAGCGTGTCGCCTTCGTAGATGCTGAGATTGTCGAGCAGGAAGACGCGTGCGGTGTCGCGTAGGGCCGGTTCGATGCGCGTCAGATCGACATACTCGTTCGCGCGGCGCGGGACTTCGACGTCTTCGATCCCTTTCACGGGCACGCGCATCAGCACCTTCAGGGTATTCCCCTCAGGCTTGACGAACGAAAGCACGGTCACGTCGCGCGGGATGAAGTGAGCAAGGGCGGGCACCGCCAAAAAGGTCAGCGCCGCCAGCAGCAGCGCCAACCGGCAGAACGCGACCTTGCTCGACATGACGCCTTTGCCCGCCGCTACTTGGACTGAGGCCAGGTGACCGCCGCGCCTTGGTTCATCACCGTGACCGGCGCGTTGCCGCGCAGGATGAACTTCTGCAGCCGCTTACCCTCGTAGGTCTCGGTCGTGTAGACGTTGCCCGCGCGGTCGGTCGCGATGCTGTGCACGCCATAGAACTGACCCGGCTGACGGCCGCCGTCCCCGAAGGTGGTGAGCTCCTCCAGCGTGGCGCGATCGATGATCTTGACCTTCTCGTTCACGCCGTCGGCCATGAAGATGTAGCGCTGCTGCGGATCGCGCGAGAACGCGACATCCCAGACCGAGCCCGCGTTCTTCGTGTTCTTCTCGTAGAACGCTTCCTTGATGAACTTGCCTTCGGGCGTGAAGACCTGGAGCCGATCGTTGACGCGATCGCAGACATAAATCATCCGGTCGACCGACATGTCGGCGCAATGCACCGGGTTGCGGAACTGCTGCGCCGGCGGAGCGGACGGATCGTAAGCCGGGAGCGGCGTGTCGTCCGGTCGGTTGCCGTAGGCGCCCCAATAGCGCTTCATCTTGCCGGTGTCGGCATCAAGCACCGCGACGCGCTTGTTGAGATAGCCGTCGGCGACGTAGGCCTCGTTCGCCTGCGCATCGACGAAGATCTTCGCGACGCGGCCGAAGCTCACCTGATCGTTGCTGCCGCCGGCAAAGTTGTTCACCGCACCTTCGCCCTCGCCGGCCGTAGCGCCGGCCTTGCGGCGCGCGTTCTTCTTGCCGACCTGCATCACGAACTTGCCGTCCTTGGTGAATTTCAGGATGTGCGAGTCGCCCGGTCCATTGCCGCCGATCCAGACGAAGCCTTTGTGATCGATGAAAATGCCGTGGTTCGAATCGGGCCACTCATAGCCCTGGCCCGGTCCGCCCCAATGGCGGAGCAGGTTGCCGGCCTGATCGAATTCGAGAACGGGCGGCGCGCCGGCGCAGCATTCGCCCTGCCCCGTCTCAAGCGGCTTCTCGTTGTTGGCGAGCGTCGCGGAGCTCCGATGGATGACCCAGATGTGGTCGTCTGCGTCGACCCACACGCCGATCGTGGAGCCGAGAATCCAGTGATTGGGAAGCGGCTTCGGCCAGAAGGGATCGACTTCGAAGCGCGGCGCCTGCTTGCCGGTGGCTGCGGCCGCCGCGACGGAGTCATCGAGCGCGGCCTGTCCGAACGCGAGTGCGGCTAAGACCGCGACGAAACTGCCGCCGATCAGGAGGTTACGGGTACGCGTCAGGTGTTTGAGTGTGCGCATGTTTCCCCTCCATATTTGGCATATTTGGCGGCAAGGATGGCACGAGACCCAAGGCGATGCCAGGGGCCGTGCCTCACACAACGGCCGGGCTTGAGGCAGCGGGGAGGGCTCCTCGCGAACGCTCGTGATCGGCTTAGGCGATCCCCCCACCTGCCTTCGCTGCTTCGCAGCCGCGCCGCGCGGGGGGAGGTGGGATTGAGGTTTCGGCCGACACGTTGGCGGCTGAGAGGGTGCGGAGGAGGAGCTTGGCGATGGCGATGGTGCGGGCGGAGTCGCGGAGAAGCTGCCGTTCCGCGCGCTTGCCTTCGACACAGGCGCGGCTTCTGTAGCCGTGCTTGAGCGCATTCGAGGCGCAGCGGACCTTGCCGGAGTCGGTTCGCGGACCAGTCGATTTTTTCCACGGTTGCAAGGACCGGATCAGCTCCGCCTGCCGGGCCCGGCGCGCGGGCGTCCATCCCAATCCCTTGCGGCGGCGCTTCGGCCTGGCACAAGTGGACGTTTGGGGCGGCTTTTCCAAGTGCTTGGTCATGAGGGGGAATTTCCTCCTTCAATAGTCTGTTCGTTCGATTTCGCGAATTTTTCTGCGATTGCTCCACGGCGCGGAGCGCAAGCAGGAGCCGGAGCGCCATGCGGCATTGGTTCTGCGCTTTGAGAGCACGGCTGACGTCGCGGAGCGACCTTTGCCTATTCGAGAGGACGTCCGCGAAGCCGCGCATGAACACGACGTGAAGCGCGGCCGCCTGGCCGGCGAGGATACCCGCCAGGACAGCGGCGGCGCGGGGATCTGTTTCAGTCAGCTCCGGCACTGGACGCTCCTTTGCCGGGGACTATATATAGTCCTATTCCTATGTCAATCGGCTTATGAGACGACCGCCGGTGGGAACGGCGAAAAGTCTCTCAATTCCGGACATCGAACGCGTCGTTGGGAACGGCAGAGACGCACATTGCAGCCGCCTTTCAGAAACAATGGCCGAGGTTGCCGTCCGGCAAATAACAGAGACTCGATGGCGCTAATCGTAACCGCGCGGTATTTCGAAAGGGTGCCGAAGCTTAAGGGCTCCATAGATCAACGCGCCACCCAAGCCCGTTATGAAAAGGGGCGGCAGGACGAATCCCAATCCCATAATGAAACCAGGCACTCCGCCTAGTGAAAACACCGCAGCAACCCCAATCCCCATGACCAGCCAGATGAGTCCCGGAATCAGGACAATCATTCCGATTGTGGCCAACAAACCGCTTTCAAATGTCCACCGACGACCTTGGTCGGGCGTTGGATCTCGTTCCGGCTTGGTTGAATCGGGTTGCGACATGAGTCGAATCTTCCCCAAAACTGGAAACCCACATTATCCCGTTGCTGGTTAAAGGAATCAGCTCCCGCAAATTCGAAAAGCCGATTCATTCGGCAGCTCACCGGTCATTAAGGGTGTCGTTGCAGACTGATTGGGCCGACACGCCCTTTGCCGCAGGCAGTCCGTGAGCGCTCCGCAACTCCTTTCGTTATCGACAGTTCCGATTGTCAGCCGCGTAGTTGCGGTGCTGTTGGCCGTCATCGTGGCGATGATCCTGTATGTGCCCTCCATCTACCTCGACCGCGGTTTCGACCAAGTGTGGGGCGGCTTCTTGCTCGGATTGGTAGCGTCTCTCGTCGCTTTTCCGTTCATCTTCGGATACGTGGTCGCGATCTGGGGCTTACCAGCGTTGGCTTCGATCTACATCGTTCTCAGGTGGCTTGGCGGAAGCTTTTGGGCGACCGTGTTCGCTGGGATCATCTGGGGTTTCCTCGGCCTCCTGTTCATGCAGGCCGGGCGCGAACCAGACTTGCTTTCCCTCATAGTGAGCAACCCGACGCACTATCTGGTCCGACGCTTGGTCATTGTCGGGACCGTATGTGGCGGAGTCAGCGCGGCAGCTGCGTGGTCGTTCATGTGGCTTACACGTTACCGGGGCACGTCCTAGGGTTGGCGGAGGCTGCTGTCCGGCAAATAACAGAGACTGGACGCGCCTAAATTTGACCTCTAATGGAGGCGCCCATGTGATCTCACCCTCCACCTCACGTACTGGTCGGAGCTGCGTGAGGCGAGAGACGTTCAGCGGATCGCCGCAACGGGGTGAGTAGTTTCCGGGGGTATTTCCGGCGCGCCAAACAGCTTAACACCGCAGACATCCTCAGGCACTC
>Ga0184629_10000095_pt1 | contig 34184 bp, 35 predicted proteins | sample PLM4_32_b1_FD_133158 | JGI IMG/M metagenome (GOLD analysis project Ga0184629, IMG submission 133158) | Groundwater sediment microbial communities from an aquifer in East River, Colorado, USA - PLM4_32_b1 | ecosystem: Environmental > Terrestrial > Soil > Riparian zone | place: USA: East River...
AAAATTTTAAAGAAAAATTCATCCAACATTACAATAGACTCAAATTCGGATTTAAGCGTGTTGTAATTGCTGTCTGAAGGAGTCAATAACTGTAATAAGTCTAAAATTTCGTTCTTTTCGTCTTCGTTTATTTCAGTTAAATAACCATATTTTAAGGTTTTGAAAACTAAATTATTCCAAGCTACACTGTCATGTCCCCATTTTACATCTGGTAAATTTAAAGAATGTTCGCAGATTAGAATGATGGAAAAAAGTACGTCGTTTAAGTATTCTGCCGGAAACTCATCAAAACTTCTAAATTCGAAACCACTTTGGTACATTTTTTCCTGATTAAAATCAAGACCTACTTCCGAAAGCAATTCATATTCCATCTCTAATTGAATCTGATCTCTCCACCAAATATTTTCTTCTTTTTCAAACTTTAGTAGTTTTCTAAAATCATCAACTTTGTAGGTTAGAATTTTTCCTTTAGGCATCGATTTGTTGAAAGTTCCCACGCCAATGTAACGAGACATGGCATTTCTCATAGAACCCAAGGTGAATTTTTTGTCTAAATCATACTTCGTACTGATTACTCCCATAATATCGGGACTTCCTAGTGTGGCTATGAAAAAAGGCTCAAACCATTGCAGCAAATAAATCGCATTGGAATGTGTTTTATCAAAATCATTGTAATCTACAATCCTGCTATCTTCTGTTAGTGAAGGCAGCGTAATGTGAAAATGGTACGTGCCATTATTAAATAAAACTAGGTTTTCCTGATTGGTCATGAACATATTAAGTCCATTATTATAATCTGGAAAATTTAATTTCCCGTTGAGTACAGACGATTCGTTTATTTTATCAAGAAATAACTTTTTGGTAGCTTGTAGCTCTTTACAGGAATCTTCAATCGTTCTGTTTTCAAAATATTTGGTCACAAATTCGATAGAATCGCCATCAAAATGTACGGATCCCATCGTTTTGTTTCTTTGGGTAATCATACTTTGAATATTATATGGTTGATCCTCAAGAAAAAGTTCCATGATAGATTTTCCAAGGTATTCCGGATTTTCAAGTGGCTGTGGGTTCACTTCGGTAGTCTCTGTGCTAAGAGCCAATGACTTTACTGGGGATACAGTTTTGTGCTGATAGTTTACGTCTAGCTTTTCTAGGGAATGACTATTGATCATTCGGCTTACTTTATAATTTTTACTCAAGCCAAAAGCCTTTTTCAATACTGGAGCTAAGCTTTCTGGTTTGTAGCATTTTCTATAATCAATACTGTATTTTTCAAAACCAATTTTTTCTTGTATAAATTCACCAGAAACTATTAAGGATTCTTCAAATTGCATATAGGTTTCGTTTTCTAATCCAATTCCCCAATAATATTTTTTTGTCTGATTTTCTTTCATTTATACTAGCTTTCTTTTTTATGGTTAATTGACCTTTTAAAGTCATTATTTTTTTATTTGGAAATAAGATCTAATCTATTGCAAATTATATATGAATAGTTTTTTGATGGGCTGAGCCAATTGTGGCATCCATTAAAAAAGTATTCTTTTACTTTTAGGTGGTAGAAATTATATTTCAGTCTCAGAAATTTTGCGCTTGTATCGACTGAACGATTGATAAAAAGTAAAATTTTATAAAGTAGTTATAAAATTACTGTTGGTTTTAATCACTTTTATATCAATAATTTAAGTAGATGAATAGCCTAAATGCAGCTTTTGCTATTCTTGTTTTTTCTAAGCTGCAAAAGTACTTCATTATTATGTCATTTCCAAGTGGTTAATGCAATGATAATCAAGTAAAATATTTGATGTTTGAGTAATTGCATTAACTGCTTCGTATTTACTCATTTATTCATGGTAATAAAACACATAGGAGGAATATAATTCATCGTTCCACCAGTCTTTTTTTTCTTCCGAAAAATAGTTGTAATTGACTTTTCCTGCTTGTGATTGCAGTGGGTATACGACCACACCATTTTCGCGGTAGGCGCTATTCAAATTCGTTTCGGGCACAACGGGAACGATATGACCAGATAGTCCTTTTTCTTTTCTTTTGGCGCAAATTATTCCAACACCTCCATTGGTGTTCACTTTATTTTGAATTTCATCAGCAGTAAACATCCTTTCCCATCCAAAATTGGCTCCCCATTGTGGAAACCAATCGTGTATGGCACTAGAATAAATGTGATCTACGGTTTCTCCAAAAATTGGTTCTACTTCTTGACCTTTCAATATTTTTTCCAGAGCCTCATCTGTCCACCAAACCGTTGGAAGATACACTTTACAGAAATGGCAATAATCGTAAGAGTAAACATTGCAATAGGTGTCTTCTATTGTTCTTTGGTATCTAATATTTGTAACAACATCGAGCTTATCAATGAGGTGACCAATACTTTCCCGTTTGGTCGAAGGATTAGTCAAGTCTCTATAGGGAATGCTGGAATCATCTATTGGTTTGTATTTCATGAGCATAGAATCCAAACGCGATTCAGGGTCGGGTAAGAAATCGGCAATCGTTATGCGGCTGTTCGGCATTGAACCATCAACTATTGACTCCAAATTCGTTGCAACGGTATCTTTATTCATTTTGACAGATTTGATATATTAGTTTAACGCTATTCAAACTTGATTATTTTTATCGAGTTTTATGGAAGAGCAGTTAAATCAATTAATTTATAAAAAAGATCTATTATGGATTCAATCGCTCCCGCAAGAAAACACTTAGAACATCTTTATTCGAAATAATCTTTTTCTAAAATTTAAATGTAATAAAAAAAACTAGAAGAGGAAATTTAATTTCATTGCAAATATAGAATATTGATTGGTATCAATTGCCGCCCCTATTTCCTACTTTGTCATCCCGAAATATAAAAGGGATATTGGACGTGAGGACACAAGCGAAGCGAACTGACGAAATAAACTGCTCCAACATAATTAAGATAGGGCATGAAAAATTCGGCTGTTTCCTATTTATAAAATTCCCCAATGTGCCAAAGAATTCCAGCAGGGTCGTGAACAAAGCATTCTTTGCCCCATTCCATTTCCCGGACTGGAACTAATTTTACATTTTTGTATTTAGTAAGCAAGTCTAAATCCAAAATCGCTCCCCAAAATTGATTGACATCTTCTACTTCTAAAAAAAGCATGGTGTTGTCTATCCAGTCTTCGACATAGTAATCCTGTAGATAAAAACCGATCCCTTCAGATTCAAAATAAGAGAAATTGGGAGCTAAAATACTTTCCTTAAAACCTAGGTCTTGATAAAAACTGCGTGAAATTTCAAAGTTTTTAGAGCCAATAAAGGGACGAATTGATTTGATTTTACGGTGCATAGATATTTGTTATTTATTAATTTTTTGTTCGTTTTCTTTTACTCGAAATTCAAGGATTCGCTCGATAAGATCGTAAGGAATGGGTTGGTCAATAGGAAACTGAACTGAGCCTTTACCCTGTTTGTAATTGGAAAGTTCATTGGCAAACTCGATATGTCCGGTAGGTGTTGCATAAAATCCGATATGATTTTTATAACCTGCAAAATAGACCAATGGTTTTCCATTCGTCTTGTAAGCTGGCATTCCATATGATATACTCTCAATAGCTTCAGGCGCTTTTTTAAGAATCGTCGAGCGAACTTTCTCCAAAAGGGATTGTATTTCTTTTGGAAATGTAGAGATGTATTCGTCAACGGATTTAAAATCAGTTTTCATATTTTAATTTTTGGAGATTACGTCTCGTGACGGAAATATAACAATCAGTTTAGCCACTCCTGTCGGTTATCAAAGTTATACTTAGATCCTATTTTTGTCCGACGCTATTAACTTCAATCCAATAGCCATCAGGATCCTGAAAAAATACCTGCTTGATACCATCGGCTCTGATGTTTATTTTGTGAGCGGTTCCAGGCCAATCAGAATACATAATGTTAAACTTATCTAGTGCGATTATAAAATTATCAAAATCAGCTGTTGTTAAAGCAAGGTGTATGGCTTTGTTGATAGTAATGTTTTCCTTTAAAGTGGATATAAGATGCAATTCTTTATTCTCACCTAAAGAAAACCATCTAATTCCGTCCATTTTGGTTCGGTTTGTAATTTCCTTTAAGTTGAGTACGTCCTTGTAAAAATCAGCAGAAGTGTTAACTTCTTTTACGGATAAAGCCGCGTGATTAAAAGTCAGATTGAATGAACTATTGTTTTGCCCCAGAATAAGGTTAGCAAATAACAGAAATAGTGCTAGAAGTTTTATTTTTTTCATTGTAATGTGATTTAATTGATGCTTACTCTTTTCGGTTTTCAGTTTCTCCGTATAGTTGGGTTTTAAATGCAACGTTGTCACGTATTGGTTGTTTATAATATTTTGGTAAATGTTGAGGTTGAGAGATCAGGGAACAGCCTATTTTTTGCTAAACGAAAATACGAATAAAAAAGATATTTCATTCAAATTCAGAATTATTCTAAACTACAGTTTTGGACTATAACTATAATTTTTATCTATTGAAAAAGTAATTTAGATAAAATTAAATTCGGTAAATTCGTAGGTAAGTTTTTAAAAATCATCATATTATGGAAAATAGCACAAATCAGGATGCATTCAATGACATCCATGCAAATGGGGAGGGCAAATGTCCGTTTTTGGGAAGCAGCTCAAAACAAAGTGCTGGATCTGGCACGAGAAACAATGACTGGTGGCCTAATCAGTTGAAATTAAATGTCCTTCGTCAGCATTCATCATTGTCCAATCCGATGGGGGAGACGTTCAATTATGCCGAGGCCTTCAATAGCCTCGATTTGAATGCAGTGAAGAAAGATCTTTTCGCTCTAATGACCGATTCTCGGGACTGGTGGCCAGCTGATTATGGTCATTATGGACCGTTCTTTATTCGAATGGCATGGCACAGCGCAGGTACGTACCGTATCGCAGACGGCCGTGGTGGTGGTGGTGCAGGTACGCAACGATTTGCACCACTCAACAGTTGGCCTGATAATGTGAATCTTGACAAAGCACGTTTACTGTTATGGCCGATCAAACAGAAATATGGTAAGAAAATTTCATGGGCTGACCTGATGATTCTTGCAGGAAACTGTGCCCTCGAGTCTATGGGTTTTAAGACTTTCGGTTTTGGAGGAGGTCGTGCCGATGTTTGGGAACCAAATGAAGATATTTATTGGGGTTCCGAAGGGAAGTGGTTGGATGATAAACGCTATACGGGTGACCGCGAATTAGAAAATCCTTTGGCAGCCGTTCAGATGGGGCTAATTTATGTGAATCCCGAAGGACCTAACGGTAATCCTGATCCGATTGCAGCTGCCATTGACATTCGGGAGACCTTTGCCCGCATGGCTATGAATGACGAAGAAACAGTGGCGCTTATTGCGGGTGGGCATACTTTTGGGAAAACCCATGGAGCTGCGGATCCAAAAGAGTACGTTGGTGCAGAACCGGCAGCAGCTGGAATTGAGGAACAAGGTCTTGGATGGAAAAATACTTTTGGCAGTGGAAATGGAGAATACACCATTAGTAGTGGTCTAGAAGGGGCATGGACTACTACGCCTAATAAGTGGAGTAACAACTACTTTGAGAACCTGTTTGGTTACGAATGGGAGCTGGACAAGAGCCCCGCCGGTGCACAACAGTGGAAACCTAAGGGTGGAGCAGGTCTAGGTACAGTGCCAGATGCTCACAATCCTTCAAAGAGTCACGCACCTTTTATGCTTACGACAGACCTCTCCTTGAGATTGGATCCTATTTACGAGCCCATTTCAAGACGTTTCTACGAGAATCCGGATCAGTTGGCGGATGCATTCGCCCGTGCATGGTTCAAGTTGACACACCGTGACATGGGGCCAATCGCACGTTATCTTGGCCCAGAGGTGCCTAAGGAAGTGCTAATTTGGCAAGATCCTATTCCAATTGTAACACATAAATTAATTGATAATAATGATATTGCTGCGTTGAAATCCAAAATTTTGGCATCAGGACTGTCTGTGTCGCAATTGGTATCTACAGCTTGGGCTTCGGCATCAACATTCCGTGGGTCAGATAAACGCGGTGGAGCTAACGGTGCACGTATTCGTCTTGCTCCCCAAAAGGATTGGAAAGTCAATAATCCGGCTCAATTAGCAAAAGTACTAGAAACTCTAGAAGGTATTAAATCAACATTCAATAGTGCCCAGTCTGACGGAAAACAGGTTTCATTAGCCGATTTAATTGTTTTGGCAGGATGTGCGGGTGTTGAGAAAGCAGCTCATCAAGCGGGTCAAAATGTGACTATTCCTTTTACACCTGGAAGAACCGATGCTTCACAAGAACAAACGGATGTGGAATCTTTCGCAGTACTCGAACCTGAAGCAGATGGATTTCGAAACTACATGAAGACCCAATACATTGTTTCGGCTGAGGAAATGCTGGTTGACAAGGCACAACTCTTGACACTAACAGCACCTGAGATGACGGTACTCGTTGGTGGTTTGCGTGTTCTGAATGTAAACTTCGATCATTCTAAAAATGGAGTATTTACTAATCGTCCTGAAGTATTGACTAACGATTTCTTTGTGAATTTACTCGATTTTGGTACGACATGGAAGGCTTCTTCAGATTCCCAAGAGGTGTTTGAAGGTCGTGATCGCAAGACAGGTGCATTGAAGTGGACAGGAACCCGTGTTGATCTTATCTTCGGCTCGAACTCTGAACTTCGTGCCCTTGCTGAAGTGTACGCATGCGAGGATTCCCAAGAGCAGTTCATAAAGGACTTTGTGGCTGCTTGGAACAAAGTGATGAATTTGGATCGTTTCGATTTGGTTTGATTTTTTGCTTTCCCGTAAGCCATAAGGAATGGGAAATAGGTTGTAAAAAACCACAACAGAATTCAATTTTGTTGTGTTTTTTTATGCCTACATTTTGTGGTCACGGTTGAAAATCAGAGGTGAGTGGGGATTTACGACCCAGCGAACGGTGTCCCGAAGATGCCGACTGCAAGTTCTATCCAAATGAGTACAAGCACTATCAGAAAAATTACACAGAGGGTGATTCGGTGCCAGGTTTTGGTAACCTTCCTCATTATAAACTCGCACATAAGACCAGTGCCAAGTAATAGGACACCAGCAACTATAAAATCGGACAGCGTCCAGTTCACTTCATCCGTGAACTGCATCGCTATTAATGGGATGAGCAATAGAATCGCTACCGTGAGCATAATGCTGAGAAGTCTTTTGTTTTTTATAATCATAAATTTTTATGTTTTATATAATAATTTGTTCATACGTAATTCGAAAGTGTAGTATTCAATTTTTAATGAGGTTTAATTCCATAATCTAACCCATCTTTTTTATTTTTTAGACAAACCTAACTCGGAATTTTTTCAATTAAAATTTCGGCATTTGGTAAATCTAAATAAATACAAGTCATTTCTATAATGTTGACTCTCCATCTTGCAATACCGCATTGTGCTGCATGATTGCAAAAAGTAAGATAATCTGTTTGACCATCTTGGTGCATAACCAGAAATTCAATGAATCGTTCTTTGTTGGCAAACGGAGCTACAGTGATGCTCTTATAAGTATCGGTTGCTGCCGCCCGAAAATTATCGGCACCAAAATATTCTACATGACCATCATTGACAAAAGTATCATAGCCTTGCATGCCTAATGCAATTAAATCTTGAATGTAAGCAGGGAAGTCGGCTCCAGATTTTACTCTGGAATGCGCTTCTTTTATTTGGGCAATTGTGAACATAATTGGATAAAATTTGGATTAATTATAGTGCGATAAAATCAGCTGTTTTTGGAAAAGTACTTAACGCATCAACCACAATTTGGGGAGTAGGAGTGGCCAGTTTACGGAGTTTGGTATCCATCCAGGCACCATCTACAGTAATAACGGCACACAATACATTCTCTCTATAAAACTCATGAACAATAGACCAGCGTGAAGCATCAGTTTTCATTTTTGCCATTTTGGTTTGCATGATAATTTCGTCCGAGAGATTGATTTCTTTTCTAAAAACACATTCTTCCCTAAATAATATGGGACCAACATGTTCCTTTTGCATTACTTTTAATGTTAGTCCCAATTGCGCCAGAATCTCTACACGGTGTTGTGCTCCAAAATCATAATAAGCACTGTGGCGCAAGTGAAAATTGGGATCTAAATCGGACCAACGAAAGGAGAGTTGTTTGCTAAATGTAGCCATGGGTTTTAATTTATGTATAGTTGTTGTTGACAAAGATAGAGAGGATTTTTACACTAGCAAAGCGGGTTCAAGAAATAGGTCTTTCAACTCTTGTTTTGCATTATTAACGAATAACGACTCCCATAATTCTTTTGCGAAAGCCATATATACAATTGCGGAAGCTCTATCCATATGTCTTTTCAATATTTTTTTTAATAGGAATGGTATATGTAGCCAATTTTATTTTTGTCTAATAATTCCATTAAATCTTTTGAATTTTTGAAAAATAAGAGTATTTGATAACTTTCGCGACTGATAAATTCGGGGATAATTTCTTTATGAAAAGTAATGTTCCCTTCAAAAATCACTTGCTCACTGTCGATGTTGACCTCATAAAAAACAGCACAATCCTCTTCAGATGTTACCCAAGTTTTTTCATCGTCTACCAATAAACCACAATATAAGTTAGCTGAGCTTAAAGAAAAGCATACATTACTACCATCAATAAGTTCTGTTTCAATAATTAATTTTTCATAAACATCTGGCTGAACTTTGATAGAGCGGTGCATATATATTCGTTTCATTTTTTCCGGCTGAATCTTTAATAATTCGTTATTTCCTTTATAACGAATGATCATTTTTCCGTGACCTGTGTTAGGATTGTTTACTTTCATTTAGATATTTTTTTATTCAGGCTTCTTCATTACTAAAGAATAAATTGTCGAAATCTTCATTTAACACTTCTAAAAGAAGAGGGGAGTTTTTTACAATAAATTGAAAATTATATCTTTCTTTTCTGAAGTCGTCCTCGGAGATTGTTTTTGCTATTTCGAAATGCCCATAAAAATAAATTGAATCATCTTTGAAAATTTTATTTATAAAAAGACTGTTGTTGTATGAATATTTCCATTCGCATACTTTGTTTTCAATTGTTTTGGTGTAAAGTAGCCTATTGGAAAAGCATAGCAAAATGTCTTTTTGATGCAATAAAGAAACTTCTATGCAAAAGTTTTCTATGTCATTCTCGGCAATTTTAAAAACTCTTTTAAGAGTCACATTATGAAATTGGAATCCGTGATTCTCAGTTCTTATATGAAAATTGGAATCTCGATATTCTGTTATTAAAACAGCATCAGTTTGAAAGTTCTTTTTAAGAGGATTGATTATTTTTACCATAAGGATGCTGTTTTGTTAAAGATTTCGTCAGTTGTTTTTGGGATTTGGATTATTGATTAGAAATTCTCTGGATTTACTCCATTTCTAATTAACCATTCGTGGTTTAACGTCATATAATTATTGCTTTCGTTGAAAAGCCAATGCTGTGTTAATTTCTCTATTCTGGGTACTCCTCTCAAATTGGCAGCACTTGGAGTATAAATAACATCAAATTCTATGTTTTTGGAACACTTTGATTTTATTAATTCATGCCATTTTTGTAGCCAAATTCCCGTTGGTCTTCGTGTAAAATATATATTCGTTATTTGTGGATTGTCGCATAAATAATTTGATATGTTATCAATATTCCAAATAACTTGGTTTAAGGCATCAAGTTCTGCTAAACCACTAATATTGTTTCTTCTATTGTCATTTATTAAATTATATTCAATATCGTTAAAAATTACGTTGTCATTGTTTAATAATCTATAATTATTTCCTTCTGAGAAAACGCCATTTATCATATCTGCGAATGATATTTTAGCTGTTTTACAGATACTAAAAATCTCATCAATGGTTGGGTTTAGTGGATAATTCGGAACTCCATTAGCAGGCATTCTTCTACTGTTAAGGACATAAGCATTTTCTATAAATAGATTTTTAAATACTGGCCAAAACCAGTTTCTTCCATAAAAAAAATCAGCGTGATTGTCATTTGGGGTCATCGGATTGAATGTCCCAATAAATAGAACCTCGGGTAAATATTCTTTGTTTTTTAAAATTGAATTTTTAGTATAAAATCCATTTTTCCAGTCGTGATTTAAAAATTTGTGTTGAATTGACATAATGTATTTGGTTTTTTTAATTTGATTACTGTTTAATTTTCTATAAAACTTCTTTCAATTTGTGCTAAATTTTAAATTCCAAAATTGCTCATTCAGTCAAAAAATTAATTAAAATGTTTTATATTTAAATATATAAGAACTTATTTGGCTAAAAAAAACATTATTTAAAAATCATTTCAAAAAAATTGTTTTAGTTAAAATTATATTGACTTTTTTTAAACTTTCAATTCAAAACTATTTTGATATGTTAACAACGCATCCGATTTAATAAACTTAAACTCTCGCCCATCATAAGTAATATTCTGAAGATTGTAACCCGAAAGCTGAAACAACAATTCGTCAATTTTGAAATTGTTAATCATCATTTCATACTGCCCGATTAATCCAATTTCCCGTTGTTCAATACATATCCCATTTTTTGGAGCGAAATTATTTTCAATAACTTTGGTGCTGTACAGCGGAAAAAGTAATAGTTCTTGGAGCAAGTCATTGATTTTTAGTTTTTGGATTTTCTTATTTTGATACCAGATCTCAATTTGATTTTTCTGTGTGTTTAGCAACACTTTATTGGAGAATCCTTCCAAATCCTCAAAAGACTGAATGCTGTCCTTTTTTAACAAAAAATAAAAATAGGGATCTGTCAACGCCTGATGCAAAGGCTGTTTCATTCGTTGAGCAATAATCTCATATTCCATTTGTTGAATTGGATTAAAAAACAGTCTTTTGAGTATATGGGATTCTCCAAAAAGGCTTATTTTGAGTTTGGAAGCAAACATTCTAATATTTTCAAATTCATTTTTAATTACCTAAACTCAAAAGTAGTCTTGCATTTGATTAATTCTGCATTGTATAAAGCTGTTGAATTTCAGTAGCAGTTAATGCTCTATTCCATAATGCAACATCATCTATTTTGCCATCTGTATGATTCCAATATCCATTAGCTTGATTGGACTCACCGATTGAAATTCCAGAATTACCAAAAGTATTCATAGCACTAGAATAATTTTGAGTAGCGGAAAGTACACCATTGATGTATAATTTGATTTGGCTTCCATTATATGTCATCACTAAATGATGCCATTTATTTAGTATTAACGAATTATTTGATACCGCATTTGAACTGCCAGTCCCATTAGTCCCCACAATAAAACCCGTAACTGATGTTTGATTGAATATAATGCCCCAAGCTTGACCATTTGGTGTCGAGTACCCGTATTGAAAACGATTAATGATCGTTGAAACTGGATTATTACCCGAATTTCCGTTCCAGTAATAAGAACGTGGATAAAGCCAAAGAGAAACGGTTATATTACTAACATTCAATATTGGAGAATAAGGTATATAAACTTCATCATTCTGCTTGCCGAAACTTACATTTGCAAAGTCGAAGTCATAGGCTTTGTTAGTACCATTATTCCTGTCGGGTGTCATTGTTGCGCCATAAACAATTCCGTTTAAATTATTTCCGGAAATATCATTCGCATTCGCATCAAATGAATACCTAGCAATTAACCCTTCAGTTGGGAATGTTGATTTCGGGGTAGATGTTGAACTATTATCAGAACTACAGTTAATTGATAAAGCTGACAAAGTAAATAGAAGAATAGAATTCTTTAGAAAATTAAGTTTTTTCATTTGGTTAGTTTTTAAATTTATTCAAATATATCTAGGTCTTTCTGACAATTTTAAAACTCACTAAAAGTATAGGCGTTTTATGTCGTATTAAAATTTTATATTCGTACCACTTTATATTCGAAATTATGACTAAACAAATTGAAAGGCTAAAAATCATCTATGTCTATTTAAAACAAACTTCCACAGATGCGAAAACTATTTTGGAATATCTCAAACAAAAAAAAGCGGAAATAAGCCTTCGACAATTACAACGGGATTTGATAGATATAGAAAAGTTTTTTTTGATAGCCACTGAAAAACTTGTCATTACAAAAGAAGGACTGAAAAATAAATATAAAATAATCAGTTCCGATAAAATAATAGCATATTCGCAGGAGACAATCAATACTTGGCAATTGATTGTACAATCTGGGAGTGTACCGTTATTAAACGAGCGTGGAAATGATCCAAAAGCAATGCATAAAATCCTGAATAGAGTTATTACTTTGGCAAGTGGTGGACAGAACCTCAATAATTCAGAAATAATAAAATCAACAAATTTTTATACTGTTAAAAAAGATGATAATTTTAATGGGGTTATAGATCATTTATTGAAGGCGATACGTAAATCTGTATATGTTAAAATAGGCAAGATTATTAAAGATTTTACTGGTACAGGGATTAATATGGGGCGTGAAAAACTGAATGTGAAATTTGCTCCAGTTGGAATAGTTTATCATCGGGGAGATTTTTTTATTCAAGGAATAGAAAATAAGAAAGTGGTTGTTTATGAAATTGGGCAATTTCAAAATGTTAAATTACTACAGATCGGATTTAATCTCGAAAGCTATAAAGAGTTAGTAAAAAAAGAATTAGACAACCGTTTTGGAATTACAGAAAACATAAATGATGAAGTTTATACTATTAAATTGGAATTTTCATCAATAACTGGAGCTTTAGTTTTAAAATATCATTGGCATGAATCTCAGGTGTTTAAGAGAGAAAAGAACAATTGGATAATGACAATGAAATGTGGTATTAACAGAGAATTAATGGGATGGCTTTTTCAATGGATGTATAATGTTCGGATTTTAGAACCAGCGATACTGCAAATGTATTATGATAAAACATTAAAAGAAATGAAAGGGAATAGTGAGAATAAACAATCACTTGTTTACAAGAATATTTTTGAGCCAACATAGTATCATTTAAAATAAAATTATTTTAAAAGAAACTGTTATGTTAATTCGCCTAATTTCTAAATGTAAACAAAATAATTTATGAAAACGGATGCCCTAGCCCTGATGGAAGGGAAAATCCTTTTTTTAGGCTATTTTTCTTAGCCTAAAAAAGATTGGAATGACAGCAGGAAATAGCTCCTATAAATATTACTCTTTAGCTCCATAGTATTTTTTCCTGAACCAAAAGGCGACATTGACCAAGGCGATTAAAGCGGGAACTTCGACCAATGGGCCTATGACACCCGCAAAGGCTTGACCGCTATTGATGCCGAAAACGCCAATGGCTACGGCGATGGCCAACTCAAAATTGTTCCCGGTGGCGGTGAAGGCAATGGCGGTTGACTTGGAATAATCGGCGCCAAAGTACTTGCCGATGAAGAAACTCATGACAAACATAATGACGAAATAGATTACTAGTGGAATGGCGATTCGTAAGACATCCATTGGGATTTGAACGATTAATTCGCCCTTGAGACTGAACATTAATACGATGGTGAACAGCAGGGAAATTAAGGTAATGGGGGAGATGAAAGGGACGTATTTGGTCTCGAACCACTCGGCTCCTTTGGTGGCAATTAAGGCATAGCGACTGATGATGCCAAGGGCAAAGGGGATTCCGAGGTAGATGCCCACACTTTCGGCTATTTGTTCAATACTGATGTTGACTTCAAAGCCGTGATACCCAAAATAGGGTGGGAGTATGGTGATGAAAACGTAGGCATAAACGCTATACAGCAATACTTGGAAGATGCTGTTGAGTGCGATTAATCCTGCAGCATATTCTCGGTTTCCGTCGGCTAGATCGTTCCAGACTACGACCATGGCAATGCAACGTGCGAGCCCGATGAGGATAACACCGATCATGTATTCGGGATAGCCGTTTAGGAATAGCAGGGCGAGGGCAAACATCAAAATTGGCCCGACAACCCAGTTGAGAAACAGGGATGCGCCCAGTACTTTGGTGTTTTTGAAAACTTCGCCCATTTGCTCGTACTTGACTTTGGCCAGTGGTGGATACATCATCAGGATTAACCCAATAGCCAACGGAATATTGGTGGTACCACTCGAAAATGAGTTGATGAATCCACTACTCGATGGAATGAAATAACCGATGGAAACGCCTAGAGCCATAGCCAAAAATATCCAAAGGGTAAGGTTGCGGTCGAGGAATCCTAATTTTTTTCGCTCTAAAGCGGGAGCACAATTATTTGCTGACATAATTTAATTTTTTACCTTTTATTTTTTTTGAACCATTAAGGGATTAAGATTAGTTAAGTATAACCCGTTGGGTGTAATTGACTCCTTCAGCTAACGGAAGAAAGTGAAAATTTAGATGAATATTAAAAAAAAAACTAAATACTTTATTTTCAAAACATTAAAAAAAAAGTTAGTTAGATTTTTTTTGCCACATAGATACATAGAATTTATAGTGTTTGAAAAGAATTTGATAGATGTTTCACTTTTCACATAGTCAATCTATGTGAAAAATAGTGCTATTTTCTATTCATTCTTTAATCATTAGTTATAAATCTATGTGTCTATGTGGTTCATTTTTTAATTAAACTGAATTACACCCAACGGGTTAAGTATTGTTTTGCACTACTCTAAAACTTATTTTTCTTAATTCCTTAATGGTTAAAATTTTGAATTTATTTTTTTATTTGGGAGAAAACATAAAACAGTTCGGTTGCAATTTGGATGCTTCGTTCCTGGTATTTTTCGGCTTGTTGTGGTGTGTTGTCAAAGGCCTTTGGGTCTTCGAAGGTGATTGGGATTCGCTTTTCGGCTCCAGCAATAAAAGGACAACCGTCATCGGCTGAGGAACAAGTCAGAATCGCTGCAAACTCACTTTGTGGGTTGAAAGTGTCATCATACGTTTTGGAAAAGCAAATCAACGGAGGATCTTTTTCGTTGTATTTTACGCTGTACACGGGATTTTTTCCTTCTGAAAGGGTTTTGATTTGGAAACCGGTTTGCTGCAATGTTTGGGCTACCATGGGGAATAAAGCGGTAACTACTGTTCCGCCGGAATAGCTAAACACGTTTTTGATGCTGTAATGCGCCGCTGCGGTTTGCGCCCATATTTGGGACAAATGGCTTCTCCGGGAATTATGGGTGCAGATGAAATTGAGCCGAATATCTTGGTTTGCAGTTACTTTTGATTGGATGAAATCAATAAGCGGTTGCAAAATGGTTTTTCGTTCGGTGGAAATACTTTCGAAATTAAATGTGGAGATGGCGTTGTTGATGGGTGCGAATAGGGTGTTCTTGATTTGCGTCATTTTTAATAGATCTTTGGTTGGTATGCTTCAAGGGCAGACTTCAATTATTTTGATCTTTTAAAATCTGCTAAATCTGCGCGAAAAACATTGGCACGCAGATTTAACAGATTTTTTTGAATCATTTTATTAGCAACATCCTGCTCCAGGAGTGCAACAGTTGGCTTCGTTTCCTATTTCAGATAGTTGTACTTTTTGCTTTTCTTGAGGAGAACAACATTGGTCTTGAGCCAAACAAGCAGTTTGTTTGTTGAGCAGTAAAAACGTCTCCCCGTTATAACCTAAATCGTATTTTCCGATAGTGTTGTCTTGGTATTCAACCTCGATTTCAAGATCTTCAAGTCCCAATACTTTTTCGGAAATGGCAATAATGTTTAGTAATTTCTGTGCTTTCAATCGGTGATCAAAATCATTGGCATCCCATAGTTGAAAGTTTACAACCGATTCTTTGCGAACGGTTCCGCCACAGTCAATGAAGTTTTTGGTAATCATTCCAATTTCTGTTACGTGGAAATGTTCGGGTACAAATGTGCCGTTTGGCAACTGAAAAGTCACTCCTGTTGCAGTGCTTAAGTGTTTTTTAATTTCTGATAGTTTCATGGTAAAAAATTTTAGAATTTAGAATTTAGAATTTTTTTGGAATTGGGTTAACAACAACTATCTTTTCTTTTATCAAGGTAAGTGTTGATATGCTGAAAAAAGCCTTTTATTTTATTGAACCCCACTTCGTTTAGGCAATAGCAAATGGAATTTCCCTCGAAGTTTCCTTTTATCAAACCTGCGTTTTTGAGTTCTTTTAGGTGTTGGGATATAGTTGGTTGTGAGAGCGGCAACTCATTTACAATATCGCCACAGATACAACTTTCTACTTTGATCAGGTATTCTATTATGGCAATACGGGCGGGATGACCCAATGCTTTGGTCAAGATGGCCAACTCGTTTTGCTCCTCTGTAAAATTTTCTGTTTTAGTTGCTCCCATCGTCATATATTTATATTGCAATATTACGATATAGTTTTGGAATAAAAAGCAAAATCGATTAAATTTTGCTTTTATAAAAAGATGATTATTAAATATAAAGATTGTTAAAATGTGAATTAATGTTTTTATATTTGTTTTGTAAGATATTTTACGACAAACATTTAAAAGAAACAAATGAAGAAAGTAGTATTCGCATTATTTTTTGTTACGTCTTTGATGACAGCTCAAGATATGGACGTGGTTAAGGGAGATTTTAGTTTCCTAAAAGATCAAAAAGAAGTCAATGTAGTGTTTGATTATTCAAACTTGAAATTGATGAAAGATAATTTGACTAATGATCAATACGTAGCAAATAGAGTTAAAGATTTAGAAGAAAAAGGCAAAGGTACTGGAGAAACTTGGGAGAAAAAATGGTATGCAAGCCGAGATTTGACTTTTGAACCAAAATTTTTGGAATTAATGAGCACTGTTCTTACTAAAGAAAAAAAAGATGTTGTTTTCAAGGAAGATTTGACTCAAGCAAAATACACATTAATTGTTGATGCGGTATGGATTTACCCAGGTTATAATGTTGGTGTAATGAAACAAGGAGCAAAAGTGTCAATGGTTTTGAAGTTTGTTGAAACATCAAATAAGAGTAATGTTTTACTGGAAATCAAAAGTGAAAAGGCACCTGGAGATATTACTTTTGTAGGATCTTATGATAATGAGTTTCGAATTGGGGAAGGATATGCTAAAACGGCTAAAACATTAGCATATATGCTAGTGAAAAAAGCCTATAAATAGAAATAAGGTATTAATTAAAGCTCCATTTTTGGGCTTTTTTTTTAAACACCCATTAAATTTTTATTTTAAAAAGTATTTCACCTATGAAAAAAAGTATCGTTTTATTGTTTTTATTCTTTATATCCGTTGTTTCAGCACAGCGATTTGATGTTCTATCAGGAAAAGTGAGTAACCTAAAAGGGATTTCTGCCTACAATGTTACATTTGATTATACGAATCAAAAAGTTCAAGGTTTTGAAACTGAAGAAGATTATTTAGCCGAAAAAAGGGATAAACGGATAGGGGTTGAAGGTGAATCGGAAAAATTCAGAAAGGATTGGTTTGAGGACAGAGAAAATAAATATGAACCTAAATTTATTGAATATTTCAACAAACGATTTGAAAAAGGGGAAATAAAATGCGGGAAGAACAGTGATTTACAATATACCATGAACATTAAAACAACATGGATTTATCCCGGTTATAGTGTTGTTGCCGGTGCTCAACCTGCTAAAATTAGTGCCATTATAACAGTTGTTGAAACGGCTAACCCCAAAAACATTTTAGTTGAAATGGAATTTGATAAATCAATCGGATTGGAACAAGGACAATTTGAATTTGACCAAGGATATCGTATCGCTAGGGCTTATGAAAAATTGGCTAAAAACATGGTTATGCAGCTTAAAAGATTTCTGTAAAAACAAAAATCCTAGTTGTAAACTAGGATTTTTTTTGTTCACTTTCCATTTCGAGTAAGTGGGCCATATTTTTAATGAGATTGTCGTGTTTTTTGACGAACGGATTGTTCTCATCCCAAACATAACCAGCCAGAACGGCACATATTTTTTGTTTAACATCAGGATTCTCCGGCTGATGGAAAAATAAGGTTTGTAGATTACCGGTATACCATTCTTTTACATAAGTGGTAAAAACGGCGATTCCTTTTTTCATATATCCTGTAAATTCGGTTTCCCAATCCACAGTAAGGCCTTGCGATTCTTTCAAGAAAAGTTTTGCGGCAAGCATACCGGATTCCGTAGCAAATGCAACGCCCGATGAGAAAACAGGATCCAAAAACTCGGAACTGTTTCCAGTAAGCGCAAAACCGTCTCCGTACATTTTCTTTACGGAACGGGAATAGTTTTCTAATTTGACAGGTTCAAATAAAAATTCAACTCCACCAAAACGATTGATATAATATTCAGAAAGCTGAATGGCATTTTTCAAGGCTTCTGCATTGTCTTTGTTTTCAGAAAGTGAATTGATAAATGTGGTTGGACCAACAACTCCAAGGCTAGTGTTACCATTAGAAAATGGAATTACCCATAACCAAACTTCGGTTTCCAAAATATCAAAAGAAATCATGGTTCCTTCCTCGCCTTTTGGACGATTTACGTCAACTACATGCGTGAAAATTGAGGAATGGGGATCCAGTTTGGAAGGAGTGTCCAAGTCTAAAAGTCTTGGTAAAACTCTTCCGTAACCACTAGAATCTATGATGAATTTGGCGTGAATTTCTTTTAAATTTCCGTCCTTGTCTTTGACAACGGTGGTAGAATTTTTCCCTTCGAAAGAAACAGAAATCACTTCCGATTCAAATTCTAAATCGATTCCTTTTCGGATTACTTCTTGGGCCATTGTGTTATCAAAATCGGCTCTAGGTACTTGCCAGGTCCAATCCCAACCTTCTGAAAATTTGTTGCTAAAATCAAACACACAAATTTCTTTGCCTCTAATAAATCTAGCGCCTAATTTCTTTTCGAAGTTCATGGCATCCAAACAGTCAAATAATTCTGCTTCCGCAAAATGATCCATCACGCGCGGAATTAGACTTTCGCCAACAACGATTCGAGGGAATTTTGTTTTTTCTACTACTTTTATTTTTACTCCGTTTTTATGAAGATAGGAAGCCGATACACATCCAGATGGTCCCGCCCCTATAATTAATACATCTACGAATTCTTGTAACATTTTTTTATTGATTTTATAAACAGTATTTATTTGTGCTTGATTTTTTAATTCCGTTTAAAAATAATAGAATTTTTATGTTTAGTCCAAATCAGCAATGAACTTTATTATTTAGATTGATGCAAATTTAAAGTTTTATCGGCTTATAAAATTCTTTTTTTACATTTAATAAGCGTGTGGCTCATTCCTATCATTTCGTGTATTTCGTCAACTACAAATCCTGCTTTTTCGATAACTTTTAAGATGTCTTTTGAATGAAACATTTGGCTATTTCCATTGGCAACAGCCGTAAAATATAAAGAAGTGGCATGCAAGCTGTAGGTAGATGCTTGGAATCTTTGTAAATCCCAAAAAGTTTCCAAAATATAAAAACTGGCGTCATCTGTCATGGCTTCGTAAGCTCTTCTGAAAAGACCATGAATTTCTTCTAATGAAAAACAATCTATAAATTGACTCATCCAGATAATATCGTACCCTTTTGGAAAAGGAATTGAATTGTCTAATAAGTTGGTGTCAATAGCAGAGATTCTGTCTTCAAAACCGGCATCAACTATATTTTTGCGTGCTACATTGGCTTGCCCCGGTAAATCCAAAATGGTAATTTTTACCGTTGGATTATAGTTGGCACATTGCATCGAAAATTTCCCAGTATTGCCTCCTACATCCAAAAAAGATTTTGGGTTGTTTCCAAATAAGATGGGCATAATTTCCGGAAAAGTATAATCGGAATAAAAATGATCAAAGTCAAACCAACTTTTTTTGATTTTCTCTGGTAATTCAGATAAACCGATATAAATGGTATCCCAATTCCCCAATTCTTTTAATCCTTCTGGTTTTCCATTTACTATGGATTGCTCCAGATGATTGATGGCGAGATAATTGACATCTTGGGTGAAATCCATGTTGATATTGGTCATTTTATCTCTCAATATAAAATATCCGGTTTTTGTCAATATAAATTCATTGTCTTTTAAATAAACCATTTCTAGACTTAAACCGGCTTCAAGTAAAACTTTTACACCATAAACGGATAAATTCAATTCGGTTGCTATGGTTTCTACACTTGCTTTGTTTTTATTATATAAGTAATCTAAAATCCCCAAATTGCGAAGTGATTTTGCCGCTTGAAACATAATTGGGGCAAAAGCAATTTTTTGTGCGTCTAAATTCGCTTGAACAACATTTTTTTTGTCTGAGCCAAAATCTTTCATTCCTATGTCCTTGTTTTAAATTGTATTATAAGTATTTGTTACTATTGTAGTTAAGTACGTATTTGAATTGTGGAACAAAAAAAGATATTGATTTACTAATTTTCCCGATATTATGCTACATTTGCTCCCATCAAATTAACCACATTAAATTCTAAATAAAAATTAAATTATAATATATTTAGTTAAAAAAACAATATAAATTGAATGAATACTATAAAAGAATATCTAAGTCTAAAAGAGTTTGAAGCAGTAATCTTTAATAACGACAAAATAAACATCAGCCAAGTTGTTTTGGATAGAGTTAATGAAAGTTTTGATTTTCTAAAGGAATTTTCAGTTAATAAAATTATTTATGGAGTTAATACTGGATTCGGACCAATGGCTCAATATCGTATTAAAGACGAAGATCGCATTCAATTACAATATAACTTAATTCGAAGTCACGCTTCCGGTACGGGAAAACCGTTGAATGCCATATGTGTTAAAGCAGCAATATTGGCTAGATTAAATACACTTTCCTTAGGTAATTCTGGTGTTCATCCTTCTTTGATTGAATTAATGAAGGAATTAATAAATAGAGACATTACCCCTTTAATATTTGAACATGGCGGAGTGGGAGCCAGTGGTGATTTAGTACAATTGGCACATTTGGCATTGGTTCTTATAGGTGAAGGAGAGGTTTTTTATAAAGGAGAGCGGAGACCAACCCAAGAGGTTTTCAAATTAGAAAAACTAAAGCCTATTCAAGTTGAAATTCGTGAAGGTTTGGCTTTAATGAATGGAACTTCTGTAATGACAGGAATAGGAGTTGTCAATGTACATCATGCCAATAAATTATTGGATTGGTCGCTTAAATTTTCTTGTGCAATCAATGAAATTGTTCAAGCTTATGACGATCATTTTTCGGAAGAATTAAACAATACGAAACGTCATAAAGGACAACGTGAAGTGGCTGCAAGAATGAGAGGAAATCTTGCTGACAGTACTTTAATTAGAAAAAGAGAAGACCATTTATATTCAGGAGAAAACACCGAAGATATTTTTAAAGAAAAAGTTCAGGAGTACTATTCATTACGTTGCGTTCCCCAAATTTTAGGACCAGTTCTGGAAACGATTAATAATGTGGCGTCTATACTTGAAGAAGAATTTAATTCGGCAAATGATAATCCTATTATTGATGTAAAAAACCAACATGTGTATCACGGCGGTAATTTTCATGGTGATTATATTTCCTTGGAAATGGATAAACTGAAAATCGTAATTACAAAATTAACGATGTTGGCAGAGCGTCAGTTGAATTATTTGTTAAATTCAAAAATAAACGAAATTCTTCCTCCATTTGTAAATCTTGGAACTTTAGGATTTAATTTTGGAATGCAAGGTGTACAGTTTACGGCCACTTCAACCACTGCCGAGAATCAAATGTTGTCGAATCCAATGTACATTCACAGTATTCCAAACAACAACGACAATCAAGACATTGTGAGTATGGGAACCAATGCGGCAGTTATTACCGCAAAAGTAATTGAGAACTCTTTTGAAGTCTTGGCTATCGAGTTGATTACCATTGTTCAAGCGATTGACTGTTTAGAACAAAAAGATCAAATTTCATCAGTAACCAGAAAAATCTACGATGATATACGCCAAATCATTCCTAAATTCAAGGAAGATCAAGTGATGTATCCTTTTGTTCAAAAAGTGAAAGACTATTTGATTAATAATTAGTAATTTGCTCGGTTTTAATTATTTAAATTTTAAAACATGAGGAAATTATTATTGTTTTTAGTGTTATTTGTTCAGTTTATAAGTGCTCAAGAGTTGGCATTGGTAAGAAAAGGGGATAAGTTTGGTTATATTTCCAAAATTGGAGATTTTGTAATTCAACCAAGGTATAAAACTGCCAAAAGCTTTTCAGATGGTTTAGCCGCTGTGGAAGATAATGGAAAATGGGGTTTTATCAATACAAAAGGAGAATTGGTAATTCCTGCAACTTTTGACGAAACAAAATATTTCAATAATGGAATAGCTGTGGTTTCAAAAGATAAAAAATGGATGTATATCAATAAAAAAGGAGAAGTTCAAACGGCTCCTAATTCGGATAAGGTCTATGATTTTGAAGATGGATTGGCTTTTATTAAACAAAACAATAAGATAGGGTTGATAAATAATAAAATGGTGATAGTTTTAGAGCCAAAATATGATGTTATTAAATCTTTTGAAAACGGTTTTGCGAGAGTTAGAAATAATGAGCATTGGGGAATAATAGACAATTCCGGTAAAGTTGTTGTAGAAATAATTTATGACGAAATTGGAAATTATTTTAAAAATACAACATGGGCAAAAAGCGGAACTGCTTTTGGTTTAGTTAAAGAAGGAAAATTTAAAGGGATTGAAGGTGTAGATAAAATTTGGGATTTCGTAGTTCAAGATCTTACATATGCCAGAAAGAACGAAAAGATTGGTTTTATTGATTTAAAGGGGAACTGGGTAATTGAACCAAAATTTGATAAAGCAAAGGCATTTTCTAAAAATTTAGCTCCTGTGTTAGTTGGTAAAAAATGGGGATTTATTAATATGAAAGGAGCTTTAGTAATCGAACCCACTTACAATGATGCTGAAGTGTTCAGCTCGGATGGGTTAGCACCTATAAAAGACAAAAATTGGGGGTTTATCAATACAAGCGGAAAATTGGTAATTCCAACGCAGTATGGTATTACAGCTGGAGGTATCTTTTCGATTTTTAAAGATGATGAAAAGGGATTCGTAAATGGGTTAGCAAGAGTAAAAAACGAGAATAAATGGGGCTTTTTAAAACCAGACGGTTCTGTTTTGGGAAACCAATGGTTTGAAAATGCTGAGCCTTTTCAAAAATAAAATTATTTTGGATTATATAAAATCTAAAATCTGCAATCTAAAATTTAAAATAAAAATATGAAGTGTGTTTTAGTTACTGGTGGTTCAAGAGGAATTGGAAGTGCTATTTGTCAAAAATTGGCATTAGATACCAATTATCATATTCTTATAAATTATCAATTCAATAAAGAAGCTGCCGAGAAAACGCTTGAAGGAGTTGTTAAAAATGGAGGTACAGGAGAGATTATTCAATTTAATGTTACTGATTTCGAAGAAGTAAAAACCGTTTTGACGCAGTGGCAAGAGGCAAACCCTGAAGCTATTGTTGAGGCAATCGTAAATAATGCGGGTATTACAAAAGACGGATTGTTCATGTGGATGAGTCCGGAAGATTGGTCGAGCGTTGTGAATACAAGCTTGAACGGTTTTTTTAATGTGACCAACTTTTTCATTCAAAAAATGTTGCGTAATAAATATGGGCGAATTGTAAATATTGTTTCACTTTCTGGGGTAAAAGGAACTGCAGGACAAACCAATTATTCTGCTGCCAAAGGAGCCGTTGTTGCAGCTACGAAAGCCTTGGCGCAAGAAGTTGCCAAAAGGAATATTACCGTAAATGCGGTTGCTCCGGGTTTTATTAGAACAGATATGACCAGCCAACTTGACGAAAAAGAATTAATAAAAATGGTTCCCGTTAATCGTTTTGGGGAAGCAGAAGAAGTAGCTGATTTGGTTAGTTTTTTAGTTTCTAAAAAATCGAGTTATATCACTGGTGAGATTATTAATATAAATGGTGGGATTTATTCATAAAAAATTACATTAAGGAAATGAATAAGAGAGTTGTCATCACAGGAATGGGAATTTATTCCTGCATAGGAACTTCATTAGACGAAGTAAAAGATTCGTTATATCAGGGAAAATCTGGCATTTCCATAGATCCGGAACGTAAAGAATTTGGTTTTCGTTCAGCATTGACGGGAATGGTTCCTAGACCAGATTTGAAAATTTTGCTTTCAAGAAGACAAAGAATCAGTCTTGGAGAAGAGACGGAATATGCTTATATGGCAACGATAGAAGCATTAAAAAATGCCAATATTGATGATTCTTTTTTTGATAAAAATGAAGTCGGAATTATGTATGGAAATGACAGCGTTTCTAAAGCTATCATTGAAGCCACAGATATTATTCGTGATAAAAAAGACACTGCTTTAATAGGTTCTGGTGCAATTTTTAAATCAATGAATTCAACGGTTACGATGAATCTTTCAACGATTTTTAAATTAAGAGGAATCAATCTTACCATTAGTGCAGCTTGTGCCAGTGGTTCTCACTCCATCGGATTGGCTTACTTTTTAATAAAAAGTGGATTTCAGGAGATGATTATTTGTGGAGGCGCACAAGAAATCAATAAATATGCTATGAGTAGTTTTGATGGTTTAGGCGTTTTTTCACCAAGAGAAGATGAACCAACAAAGGCTTCCAGACCTTTTGATTCCAACCGTGATGGTTTAATACCTAGCGGAGGCGGGGCAACATTAATTCTGGAATCGTATGAGTCTGCAATAAAAAGAGGCGCTACCATTTTGGCTGAAGTTGTGGGTTATGGATTCTCATCCAATGGAGGTCATATTTCTACTCCAAATGTTGAAGGTCCTTCCATAGCAATGCAAAGAGCACTCGACGAAGCTGGAATACAACCAAGCGATGTAGATTATATCAATGCTCATGCAACATCTACTCCTGTAGGTGATGGAAATGAAGCAAAAGCCATTTTTAAAGTTTTTGGAGAAAGCAATCCGCATGTAAGTTCCACAAAATCAATGACAGGACACGAATGTTGGATGGCAGGTGCAAGTGAGGTCATTTATTCTATTTTGATGATGCAAAACGATTTTATTGCGCCAAATATCAATTTAGAAAATCCAGATGAAGATGCCGCAAAATTAAATTTGGTTAAAACCACTTTAAATAAAAAAATTGATATATTTTTGTCGAATTCCTTCGGTTTTGGAGGAACAAATTCAGCATTAGTAGTTAAAAAATATAAATCAATACATGAATAAAGAAGCAATAATAGAGAAGATTAATGGGTTTTTAGTGGAGGAATTTGAAGTGGATGGCGATGATATTCAGTCAGATGCGAATTTAAAAGATACTTTGGGATTGGATAGTTTAGACTATGTCGATTTAGTTGTTTCAATCGAATCTAACTTTGGTGTAAAATTAGTTGAAGTTGATTTTGTTGGAATTGACACCTTTCAGACTTTTTATGACCTAATCGAAAATAAGTTAAAAGTTAAAGCCTAATTTATATTTTTTAGATGTAGCAATCTAAAATCTACTCCCGAAAGTTTTCGGGACTAAAATCTAAAAATTAAAAATGAGTCAATGGGATGGTAAATCTAAAGGCACAGTTTTAGGATATAAAATCTTTGTTTTTTTTATAAAAAAAGTAGGAATTAAGTCAGCTTATTTTATTCTATACTTTGTAGCGTCCTATTATTTTATTTTCCTTAAAAAAAGTAATGCCTCAATCTTTTATTATTTCAGAAAAAGATTGGGGTATTCGTATTTTAAATCAAAACAAATGGTTTTCAAAAGCTACTATACTTTTGGGCAAACCATTATCGATAAAATTGCCATCGGTGCAGGCATGCGAAATCATTTTACGTACCAATTTGATGGTGAAGAAAAATTAAAGAAACTTTTATCCGACAAAAAAGGAGGTGTGCTTATCAGTGCGCATATTGGTAATTTTGAAATTGCCGAACATTTTTTTAGCGAAATAGATGTTGATTTTCAAATTAATCTGGTTACGACAGACTTAGAACATTCTACAATAAAAAAATATTTAGAAAGCATTTCAAAAAAATCAAAGATTAAGTTCATTGTTATAAGTGATGATTTGTCTCATATTTTTGAGATTAATGCTGCTTTGGCTAGAAATGAATTGGTTTGTTTTACAGGCGATAGATACTTTGAAGGAGCGAAATCTTTGAGTGAGAATTTACTGGGAGAAGAAGCTCTTTTTCCGGCTGGTCCTTTCCTTATTGCCTCTCGATTAAAAGTTCCAGTGGTTTTTGTTTACGTAATGAAGGAACCCAATTTGCATTACCATCTTTATACCAGAGACGCCAAAGTAAAACATCGTGATGAGAAAGGATTGTTGAGAGAATATACAGAAAGTGTCGAAATGATGCTTAAAAAATATCCGCTACAATGGTTTAATTATTTCGATTTTTGGAATCAAATAGATAATAAATAATATTTAGTTAGACTACAATTCAGTTTTTCATTGATTTTGTATTTTATAAAAGCATAAATACAAAATATGGAAGAATTTGACACAATCATTATTGGCTCAGGTGTTGGTGGATTAGCTGCAGCGATTTGTTTGGCACGTGCCGGTCAAAAAGTTTTGGTACTGGAACAACATTATGTTCCGGGTGGATGGAGTCACAGTTTTACTTTAAAAGGACAGCGTTTTAGTCCAGGCGTGCATTACGTGGGACAAATCGATGAAGGACAATCCATTAATGAACTTTACCGAGGTTTGGGAATTGCCAACGATCTGGTTTTTTTTCGAATGAATAAAAACGGTTATGAGCACGGAATTATTGGTGGAGAAACTTTTGATTTCCCAGTAGGGGTTGACAATTTAATAAAAGGACTTGTTACCCGTTTCCCAAAAGAAGAAAAAAATATAAAAGAATACTTGACTCTGGTTCAAAGAGTCAATCGTGAACTGTTGTTAATTCCAAAACTAAAAGGATTTTGGCAAAATATAACCGTTCCTTTTAGAACGAAGCACTTTGGAAAGTTTGCTCTTTTTTCATTAAAAAAAGTGATTGGTTGGCATATCAAAGATCCCTTGCTCAAAGCCGTTTTAAATATTCAATGTGGCGATCATGGACTTTCGCCAAAGAGCGCTTGTTTTCCGGTACATTGTTCGGTGATGAGCCACTATTTTGATGGAGGATTCTACCCAATGGGTGGCGGTGGCGGTATTGTTAAAGCGATGACTAATGGCGTGAAAAAGCATGGTGGTCAAGTTCGGGTCAAACAAGATGTCGAGAAAATTATTGTAAAAAATAAAAAAGCCATTGGGATACAACTCAAAAATGGCGCAACAATAATGGCGAAAAACATCGTTTCAAATGCCGATCCAACCATTACGTATTTAAATCTTATAGGAAAATCAAATTTGAGTAAAGGGTTAGTCAAGAAACTGGAAAAAACAAAATACTCTGTTACGTCTTTAATTTTATTTCTCACTTTAGATATGGATGTCACTCAATTTGGTATTGATTCCGGAAATATTTGGTTGATGAAAGATGAAAACGATGATGCCAATTTTGAGAATTTAATGAATAGCGATATTGCAGAAGGGGAGTCGTTTCCGGCCGTATTTATTAGTTGTACCACCATGAAAGATCCGGCGAGTTTTAATGGTAGGTATCATAATTTTGAAGTGGTAACGTATGTGAATTATGACAATTTGAATGATTTTAATGGTTTGGCTGATTATCATAATGAGGAATACTTGATTTTTAAAGAGAAAGTGACAAATAAACTGATAAATAATATTGAAAAAATTATTCCTGGCGCGAAACAAAATTGTGTGCAAGTTGAATTGGGAACTCCAAAAACAAATGAATTCTATGTGAATTCAACTCGAGGAAATGTCTACGGAACTGCAAAAACATTAAATCAAGTTGGGCCTTTCTCCTATAAAAACAAATCCGAAATCGGTAATCTATTTCTTTGCGGAGCGAGCACGCTTTCACATGGTGTTGGAGGTGCTACAAATTCTGGTGTTGAGGCAGCTGCGGCGATTTTGGGATGTAAATCAGCGGATTTACTTAGGGAAGATGTGGCACAAAAATTACGGATTTATGATGCCGAAGACGCTTCAACATGGCCAGATTGGATTCATGTAAAAAGAGATCATAAATCAAGAAATTTTAAAGAAATAGAAGTTTAGTTGCTTAAGTTGTTTCTTTGTCATGCTTTGTAAATACTTTATCAAGGTAAACGCATTAAAAATATTTCAAAGTTTTTTTTTACACAAATTACACGAATTTACACGAATTTGGGTGTCATAATTATTTCACGAATCTGTTAAAAGAAGATAAAATTCGTGTAATTAGATTTTTAGAGTCACTAAAATTTGTGTAAATTAGTGTAATTCGTGTCGACTTTTTTTAATGTGTTTGCCCTGAATACTTTATGGTAACGTCAACTTTGTATTAGTATTAGTCATAATTTTAAGTTAAATTCGCCTTTATTAAACCCCAATAAAATGAAGAACGTCCTTGTAATCTACTATTCTCAGTCGGGACAACTGGAGTCTATTGCCAGAAATATTGCAAAACCACTTTTGGATTCAGGAAATATAAATGTGTTATTTCATGAAATTCAGATAGAGAAACCGTTTCCATTTCCTTGGAACAATGAGGCGTTTTTTGGAGCTTTTCCAGAATCTTTTTTGCAAATTCCAACACGTTTGAAGCCAATTAAAGAGGAGATAATGAACACTAAATTTGATTTAATTCTTTTGAATTATCAAGTTTGGTATTTAACACCTTCGATTCCTGTAAATTCTTTTTTGAAAAGTCAAGAAGCTAAAATATTGTTGAATAATACTCCGATTATAACTATAACTGGATCCAGAAATATGTGGGTTATGGCGCAAGAAAAAGTCAAAGTATTATTGAAACAGAATAATGCATCGTTAAAAGGGAATATTGCATTAGTGGATAGAGTGGGGAACTTGATAAGCGTTATTACAATCGTAGAATGGATGTTTTCCGGTTTGAAAAAGAAGTATTTAGGCATATTTCCTCTGCCGGGTGTTTCTGATAAAGATATAAATGAATCTACAAAATTTGGAGAAATAATTCTCTCTGGTTTGGAAGAGAATAGTTTGGATAATTTGCAGTCAAAATTGGTTGCCATTGATGCGGTAAGAATCAGTTCTTACTTGGTTACCGTTGATAGAACAGCCAATAAAATTTTCGCAAAATGGTCAAATTTTATTATAAATAAAGAAGAATCCAGAAAATCTTGGTTGAAAGTTTTTAAAGTGTATTTGTTATTGGCTATTTGGTTAATCTCACCAATAGTTTATATATTGCACCTTCTTACTTATCCATTTAAGATCCAAAAAATAAGAAAAGAATTAGAATATTATAAAGGAGTAAATTAGATTATTATGTTTGATGTATATATTACAAAGGCGGCCAAATGTTTGCCAAATGATGCTATTTCAAATGATGAAATGGAAGATTATTTAGGTTTAATAAATGAAACTGCATCCAAAGCCAGAAGATTAATATTAAGAAATAATAAGATTGTGACTCGTTATTATGCTCTTGATAAAAACGGAAAAAGCACCCATAATAATGCGGAATTAACCAATAATGCCATTCTAGAATTATTTGATGATAGTTTTACAGCTCAAGATATGGAATTGCTTTCTTGTGGTACAACTACACCAGATGTTCTTGTTCCTTCTCATGCAGCAATGGTTCACGGATTGTTAAAAAACAAAACGGTAGAATTAAACTCTTCTTCAGGAGTTTGTTGTGCGGGTATGAATGCTTTGAAATTTGGTTTTTTATCTATAAAATCTGGAAATACAAGAAATGCTGTTTGTACTGGATCTGAAAAGATTTCATCGTGGATGGTGTCTTCTAAATATGAAAACGAAGTTGTTAACTTGAAAAACCTCGAAGAGCAACCGATTCTGGCTTTCAAAAAAGATTTCTTGAGATGGATGTTGTCTGATGGGGCAGGTGCTTTTTTATTAGAAAATAAGCCTAGTGATTCCATCTCTTTAAAAATTGAATGGATGGAAGCTTTCTCCTATGCATTCGAACTGGAAACGTGTATGTATGCAGGCGGAGATAAATTGGAAAACGGTGAAATAAAACCTTGGAATGATTACAATCCAAACCAATGGTTGAATGAATCTTTGTTTGCTTTCAAGCAAGATGTTAAATTATTGGACGAATTTATTTTAGTGAAAGGTGCCCAAAGTATGGGAGATGCTTTGTCTAAAAATAATGTTACAGCAGACCAAATCGATTTCTTCTTGCCGCACGTATCCTCACATTATTTTGTGGAAGGATTAAGTAAATCATTGGAAGAAAAAGGTATGGTTATACCAATGGAAAAATGGTTTATGAATTTGGCCAGTGTAGGGAATGTAGGTGCGGCTTCAATTTATTTGGCTTTAGAAGAATTGATGAGTTCTGGCAAACTGAAAAAAGGGAATAAAATACTTTTATCTGTTCCGGAAAGCGGTCGTTTTTCGTATGCCTATGCTTACTTAACGGTTTGCTAATGTCAAAAGATATGATTAATAAATTGGAAGACAAGGATTTTGTAGGGAGTTTAATCCCGCAGAAATTTCCTTTTGTAATGGTGCATAAAATGTATGATTATACAGAGACCTCCATAGTTTCTGGATTTAAAATTGAAGAAAGTTCTATTTTTTTTCAAAATGGAAACTTGGTTGAGTCCGGTTTGATTGAACACATGGCACAATCGGTGGCATTGCATACCGGCTATCAGTTTTATTTAAAACAGGAACCAGCTCCAACGGGTTATATTGGTTCCATAAAAGATATTGAAATAAAAGAACTCCCAAAATTGAACGACGAAATTCAAACCACGGTTTCCATATTACAGGAATTCGGAGGAATTACTTTGGTTGATGTAGTTACAAAATTAAACGATGTTGAAATCGCCAAAGGTCAAATGAAAACTGTTTTGGCAAAATAATTTTGAAGTATCCTCAATGAAAGAAACTGCGAATTTAGTTGATATAAAAAGATATTTGCCACATCGTGATCCAATGTTAATGGTGGATTTGATTTTGAAAATGGATAATGAAAAAGTAGAAACCATTTTTGAAATTAAAGAGAGTAATATTTTTATCGAAAACAATATCCTTGTTGAGGCAGGTTTAATAGAGAATATGGCTCAAACCTGTTCTTCTGTTGTGGCAAAAGACTATTTTATAGATGAAGATTGTAACGATAAAGAAGGAGTAGACGTTGTTGGCTTTATAAGTGCCATCAAAACATTAAAAATTCATTTGCTTCCAAAAGTTGGTGATATCATCATTGCGAAAGCCGTATTGGTTTCCAGTTTTGTTACCGATTCTTATAGCTTGTGCACCATGAATTGTAAAACATATAGTGGAGAAAAATTACTTTTGGAAGGAGAAATTAATCTTTATATACAAGAAAATAATTCAAAGAAAATAGAGTAGATGAAGCAAGAAGAAGTTCCACAGGATAAAGGCAATCTTTCGAATAAAAACATGAAAGAATTAGTTTATGCAACCGATGAAAAAGGCAATTATACCACTGCTTTAAGTACGGGTTGGGAACCCAAAACCATTGCACTTTCAAATTCTATTGAAGAAATAAGCGAGCGAATTGCTATTGCAAAAGCGCAAGTGGAGAACAACGAAGTAAGTCCTATTTCTTATTTTATGGAAGTAAGCAGAATGGATATTGGGGTTCTTGCCAGTTACGTTGGAATGTGGCAATGGAGAGTGAAACGCCATTTTAAACCCAAAGTATTTGCTGGATTAAGTGATACAATTTTGGGTAAATACGCGGCATCTTTCAATATCACTATTGAAGAGTTAAAAAATTTTAAAACAAAATAATGGAAACTAATTTTACGCATCATCAATCTGCCCATTGTGAGAATGGAGTAGCTTCCAATTTGTTAAAGCATAATGGTTTGAATATCAGTGAACCCATGGTTTTTGGAATTGGGTCAGGGCTTTTCTTCGTTTATTTACCTTTTTTAAAAGTGAATTATGCGCCGGCAATCAGTTACAGACCTATGCCTGGGCAAATTTTCAATAAATTGGCCAAGCGATTGGGTTTAAAAATAAAAAGGCAAAAATATTCCAGTGAAGCCAATGCGATTGCAGCATTAGACGAAAACCTAAAAAATAATATACCATCAGGATTGCAGGTTGGAGTGTACAATTTAACGTATTTTCCGGACGAATATCGTTTTCACTTCAACGCTCACAACTTAGTGGTTTACGGAAAAACAGAAACGGATTATTTGATCAGTGATCCCGTGATGGAAAACGTGACTACATTGACACATGATGAATTGAATAAAGTTCGTTTTGCCAAAGGGGCTTTTGCGCCAAGAGGCCAGATGTATTATCCAATTCAAATTCCACAAAACGTTGATTTAAAAAGTGCCATTATCAAAGGAATAAAAAATACCTGTCGTGATATGTTGGCTCCAATGCCTATTATTGGTGTACGCGGCATTCGATTTGTATCCAAGCAAATCAGAAAATGGCCTGTCAAAAACGGAACAAAAAAAGCCAATCATTATTTGGCTCAAATGGTACGTATGCAAGAAGAAATAGGAACTGGCGGTGGTGGTTTCCGATTTATATATGCCGCTTTTCTACAAGAAGCAGCTGCTGTTTTAGAAAATGACGAGCTAAAAATATTATCTCAAGAGATGACCGCTATTGGTGATTTATGGAGAGATTTTGCGGTAGAAGCATCTAGAGTTTATAAAAACAGAAGCACAAAAGTGGATGTTTATAATGTGATTGCGGACCAATTATTGGCTATTGCCGATAAAGAAGAGGTGTTTTTTAAGAAATTGAAAAAAGCAATAAGCTAAAAAACACACCATTTTGAAATCCATAATCCAAATATCAAATTTATCCAAAATTTATAAAGATGCCGAAACGTATTCTTTGAACGATTTTTCATTGGATGTAAAGGAAGGCCAAATTTTTGGTCTACTTGGTCCAAACGGTGCCGGGAAAACCACTTTGATTTCCATTCTTTGTGGTTTAGTCAAGCCAACGTCAGGAAGTTTTACCATTGATAATTTGACGTACGCTAAAAATACAAATGAAATTAAAAAAATAATTGGAGTTGTTCCCCAAGAATATGCATTATACCCAACCTTAACGGCAAGGGAAAACTTGCTGTATTTTGGAAGCATGTACGGTTTAAAAGGGAAAAATCTAAAGGAGAAAGTAAGCGATAGTCTCGATTTTCTCGGACTTTTGAAATTTGCAGATAAACGGATCGAGACTTTTTCGGGAGGGATGAAACGCCGTGTCAATTTGATTGCCGGAATATTGCACAACCCGAAAGTCCTTTTTCTGGATGAACCTACTGTTGGTGTTGATGTACAATCGAAAAACGCGATTATTGATTATTTAAAAACTTTGAACAGTAACGGAACAACCATTATTTATACGTCACATCACTTAGCCGAAGCGCAGGATTTTTGCACCGACATTGCTATTCTTGATCATGGAAAAATCTATGCTCAAGGCACTCCAATGGATTTAATTGCAGCAACGGAAAATGCCAAAGATCTAGAAGATGTTTTTATTGTTTTAACTGGAAATGAATTGAGAGATGATATATAAACTGTACCGATCGATTTACAAAGAATTTCTGTTGTTAAAGAGGGATTTGGGTGGAGTAATCATTTTGTTTATCATGCCTTTGGTGTTGATAATTATGGTTACTTTAATTCAAGACAATACACTGAAAAACTTAAGCAATACGAAAATCCCAATTCTATTGGTTGATAATGACAAAGGGAAAGTATCGAAAACAGTTTTTGAAAATTTACAAAAAAGCGATGCATTTAGCGTCATTACCCAAATTGATAACCAACCATTGACGGAAGCTCTTGCAAAAGAAGCCGTCTTTAAAGGGAAATTTCAACTGGCAATTATCATTCCTGCCCATTTAAGTTCGGATTTACAAGCGAAAATTGATCAGAATGTTGGGAAGATAGTAAGTAGTTTAGGGTTTTCTGATGCTGCGGCGACAAAGAAAAATACTAAAATTGTTAACCAAAAAGAGGTAAAACTTTATTTTGATCCTGCGACTCAAATGAGTTTCAAAAATGCTGTAATGAGCTCCATAGACAAGATGATTTCGCAAATAGAAACACATTCTATATATACGGCTTTTCAAGAACAATTGGGCGAAGGGAATGCGAGTTTTGAGCAGAAAAGCTTTATTACTTTCAAAGAAATAATGCCAAGGGTAAACAATAAAGAAATTATTCCCAATTCGGT